>ERZ888423.42-NODE-42-length-114456-cov-10.605869_pt1 | contig 114456 bp, 100 predicted proteins | sample MGYA00520523_ERZ888423 | MGnify/ENA primary metagenome ERZ888423 (study PRJEB32303, sample SAMEA104408611) | aquatic metagenome | biome: Brackish water; feature: Pelagic; material: water | place: Baltic Sea | collected 2014-06-08T10:24:00 | depth 30,27 m ...
TACAAATCATCATTACCTCCATGGGTTTAGGAGGGTTATATATCATGTCACAAATAGACAGTTATTGCAGTATATTTAGCCTTATTTTTTCTATTTAAGTCACCAAAATTAGATTTCAGCATGTACTTTTGAAATGTAAAATCAACTGTATGAAAATAGTAGTCTTGCTATCGTGTATCGCCCTTCTGGGAGTTTCCTGTTCCACTCCGGAAGAGGAGATAATAGCTACCTATCCGAATATGGTAAAGAATGGTTCTTTTGAAGATCTCTCTGTTGCTGGTGGACTGTGGTCTATGGAAGGTAGTGGAGAAATGCAGATACAGGAGGGGGAAGCTTACGCCGGATGGCGCGCCCTCAAAGTAAACCCTGCTGAATGCACCGAGTTGATGTACAATGAAGATTTGCTGGTAGAGGCAGATGCTACCTATGAAATATCGCTAGCCACCCGTCTTGCCGGAGAAAGTACAGGTTGTTCTGCGGCTTTTTACCTCTACCTTGTACAAGATGGCGAAAATGTACTTGCAGCCAATATCCAACCAGAGAATGCCTGGGAATGGAAGCGCGAAGTGCTTTACCTGTTTACCACTTCCAGTTCGCCTGTTGAGTTCCGCATTATCACAGGCAATACCAATATTGAATTGGATGAAGTTACTTTCAGACGTGTGGCTACTTTGTAGTTGACGCCGTTCCACGGAATTAATAATTTGATAATTATCAGGGGGGATTAATCCGCCTTATTCCATGTATTTTCGTGGGTTACTACCTATTTTGTAGCCGTTTATGGGAAAGAAGGGGAAAGCTGCCGCATTTAAATATATCCACAGGGATATCAGTTGGTTATCGTTTAACGAAAGGGTTTTGCAGGAGGCAGAAGATAAACGTGTGCCGTTGAACGAGCGGGTGCGTTTTCTGGGTATTTTCTCCAATAATCAGGATGAGTTCTTTCGCGTAAGGGTGGCAACCCTAAGGCGCATGGCAAAACTGCAACGCTCTAAAATCAGGGAATTTGAAATCAACCCCACCAAGGTTATCAGCCAGATTCAAAAGAAAATTCTGGTATTGAAAAACAGGTTTGATAATTCCTATCTGGAGATTTTGAAAGAGCTCGAAAAAGAAGATATCTTTTTGTTGAATGAATCGCAATTGTCTGATGAGCAGGGTGAGGTAGTTCGTCAATATTTCAATGACAGTGTCCGACCCAGGCTTTTCCCGATCATGATTGACCAGGAAACGAAATTGCCGGTGTTAAGTGACTCCTCCATCTATCTGGCCGTGCGATTGTTGAAGGAAGGTCAGCTGCCCCGGTTTTCACTTATAGAAGTTCCGGATGGAGAGCCCTCCCGCTTTTTTGTTCTGCCGGATATAGGCAATAAGAAGTTCATCATATTACTCGATGATGTCATTCGCTACAACCTTCGTTCTGTCTATCAGATTTTCGACTTCGACAGAATGGATGCCTATACCATTAAGATTACAAGGGATGCAGAACTGGACATTGACAGTGATTTATCCCAGAGTCTCATAGAACTCATTCAGAAGAGTGTCAAACGGCGTGTCAAAGGAGAGCCTGTGAGGTTCATCTACGATGCCGAGATGCCGCGAGAAATGCTCGACTTTTTTGTCCGAAAGATGAAGTTGCATAAGGACGACGCTTTAATTCCCGGAGCGCGTTACCACAACTTCAAGGACTTTATCAATTTCCCTGACCTGCAGCGGATAGGCTTGCGGTACCGCGTGCATCCACCTGTGGCGCATCCCATGCTGATGCCACATACAAGTGTTTTTCAGGTTGTCAGGAAGAAGGATATCATGCTGCACTTTCCCTATCAGACATTCAACCATGTCATTGATTTTTTAAGGGAAGCGGCCATTAATCCGTCTGTAACGCATATACAGATGACGCTGTATCGCGTGGCCAGCAACTCCAGTGTAGCCTTGTCCCTCATCAATGCAGCTCGCAACGGAAAGCAGGTGACGGTGGTGATGGAATTACAGGCGCGTTTCGATGAGGAGAATAATATCTATTGGGCGAATCGCCTGCAGGAAGAAGGTGTGAAGGTGATATTCGGTGTGAATAAACTGAAGGTGCATGCTAAGTTGTGCATTGTCCGTGAACAGGTGGGTAATACCGAAGTGCACTACGGCATCATTGGAACGGGTAATTTCAATGAAAAGACAGCAAAACTCTATACGGATGTCATGTTGATGACCACCCGGCCATCTATTATTAAAGAAATGAAGATGGTGTTTGGATTTTTTGAAAATCAATATGAAATAGGAGCATATAAAAATATTCTCATGGCTCCTATACATCTTCGAAGGAAACTCCGACAGCTTATCAACAGAGAAATAAAGCATGCGAAGAGCGGCGCTCCTGCCTCTATCTATATCAAAGTGAACAACCTTATTGACCGGGAAATTGTTGCTTTGCTATACGAGGCTAGTAATGCAGGTGTAAAGATTCGACTCATAGTAAGAAGTGCCTGTTCCATTGTTCCTGAGGTGAAAGGAATGAGCGAGAACATCAAAGCCATTAGTATATTGGATAAATTTCTGGAGCACCCCAGGATATTATATTTTCACAATAAGGGTAAAGAAGAGGTATTCATTGGCTCTGCAGATATGATGGAACGAAATATCGATAACAGGGTGGAAGTGCTGGTAAAAGTATTGGATGAAGAAATCCGGCAACAGCTGATTGACATTTTGGAGATACAATGGAAGGATAATATGAAGGCCCGGAATCTTTCACAATATCATTTAAATGAGTACATTCAGCCAGAAAATGAAGATGCTCCTGTGAGAAGTCAGATCGCCATCTATGAATACTTTAAGCACTTTAGTGAATCAGAAACCTAATACCCAAGAGAAGTGAAGTTTGCTGCTATTGATATCGGAAGTAATGCTATAAGGCTATTGTTTGTGAATGTTTATGAAACGAAAAATGGGCCTGTATTCCACAAAGATGAATTACTGAGGGTGCCGGTGAGGTTAGGAGAGGATGCATTTCTTGCAGGAAGAATCTCGGATGAGAAGGTAGAGCAGGTCATTAAGACCATGACTGTCATGCGGATGCTCATCGATATTCACAAAGCCAATGCATATAAGGCATGCGCCACCTCGGCTATGCGGGATGCAGAAAACGGCGCTGAAATATTGCGTCTGGTAAGAGAGAAGGCAGGTATTGAAATTGAAATTTTACCGGGGGAAGCAGAGGCTTCTCTCATCATGCAATACCCACTGAAGCAGGCGGGGATAGACCCCCTGGGTAATTACCTGTATATTGATGTAGGTGGCGGTAGTACAGAATTCGCCTTGCTGAGTGGTGGCGATATGCTGAGGAATTACTCTGCCAACATTGGTACCCTGCGATTGCTCAATGATACAGTTACAGACGATGCCTGGAAAGTATTGATGAAATGGCTCATGGAGGTCAAGGCGGACTTTCCGGGGTTGACCGCCATCGGCGTAGGTGGAAATATCAATAAAGTGATGAAGATGTACGGCAAGCAGGGTAAGCTTTACCTTGCGCCCGCAACGCTTAAAAAGGTAATGGCTTATATCGATGGCTTATCTATGGTAGAAAGAGTAAGAGATCTCGGATTGAAACCCGATAGGGCCGATGTTATCGTTCCTGCTTTGCGCATTTATATCAACGCTTTAAAGTGGGCCGGTATAGACAAGATATATGTACCGAAACAGGGACTTTCTGATGGAATTGTCAACTCGCTGTATAAGAGTTATAAACTTAATATGCAGTAATGGCCGCTTCCAGGAAATTAGTAAGCCCCCAATTTTACATGTAGTAAATTTTGGGGGCTTACTAAGTGGAATTTTCTACTGAATTATCAGTCGTTCAGATCTGCCAATTCCATTGTTGAACACGTAAACTATATATACACCTGGGTTTAGTGTTTGTAAATCCATGTTTATATGATTTGTTCCGGGAGATAACTGTCCCCTGATCGATTCAAGCATCATTTGGCCTTTCAGATCATATATGCTGATCAAACCCTCAGTAGTCTTTGTAGCATAGATTTCAATAGTTGCCCGATCGTTGGCCGGATTAGGGAATATTTTAAATTCACCAATGTAGGATATATCATCAATAAGTAAACCGCCTTCCTGAGTAATTACAAGTTCTGTGATGAAAGTATCAACAGTGCAGCCATACGCTATAAGCTGAATAAAATAAGTACCTGTGTCTGGAAAAGTAAAGGACGGATTGACAAGGGAACTGGTATCAGTGTTGATAGAATCTATTCCAAAATTCCAAAAGTAAGCATCAGATGAACTGGACAAATTCACGAAGTCAATAGTTAGGCTACCCGAGTCTGTTTCAAAAGAAAAGAAGGCAATTGTTGGAGCAAGTGTTGTACCCGGAAAATCATAATTAGTTTCTTGCGGAATGAAGTTTACCCAGCACCCAAACCAGTTTTCTACCTGTCCAAATGCACCTATGTAGGTAGTAGGGATGAAAAAGGTTGGATCAAGATCAGTATCATCAAAACTTGCACCGGCAACGGCCAATGGTGAAGTAGATTCAAACCTCAAGTCTGGTTTCGTAGCATTGAAGGGATCTACAAAACCAATGCCGGATATACTGTCAAATTGGAAATTATCAAACTCCGGTGTATTATACCAGCTCTCAATATTCCATAAGCTGCTCAATTGTGTTTCAAGTAACTGATTTTCAACCAAAGAATCGGTAATAATGGCAATTGCACTATTCTTAACTTTGATAAAGTCAAGATCAGCATTTGCCTCACAATCCATACCATCTACCATTAAGCCGACAGGGTAAGCACCAAGAATTGAATTAAAAATTTTCAACTCTGTGTTATTTTTCAGATGTGCTGCTCGCTTGTAATTCGCATCGTATTCTGTAAAAATATCCTGAATAGGGCCTAATAAGGTTACGTTAGAAAAAACGCCATTTGTTTTAGGCGTATTGGCGGAGCCTGTGTCATCGTTATCACTTTCGAAACCATTGGAGCCCGATGCGTCACCTAAGGAAGGGTCACGATATCCTGCGGCAAATTGAATATTTCCAGTCCAGCCTAAGTCGGTTTCAAAATCATCGTCAACGGATCCGTTTGCAACAAGGTATTTGGCATTCATTGTTCCACCCCTTATTTCGAAAGCATCGTCACCACTGTATGAAACCATTACATTCTCAATAAGCGTTCCAAGACCTACACCTGCCAGTGTAAGGCCAGCCAGTTTGTTGGCAGGTGTTGAGCTACCGCCGCCATATTCAATTCTAACATATTGTAAACCACCTCTTGAGTCAAATGCGTTAGCTCCGCCATATGCACCATCAGCAGCGTCTAAGCCGGGTAATGACGCCGAGCCACCGGTTGCGTTAATGCCGGCATTTCCGCAAAATACCACACCACCCCAATCACCGGCCTGCCGTTCTCCAATGGCTTCCGATGAAGTAAAAATAATAGGCTGTTCGGGTGTGCCCTGTGCAGCAAGGATTCCCGTTTTGGTACAAATAAGCATTCCTTTTGAATCCTTATCACCTCTTATAATTGTTCCCGGAGGTATAAAAAGAACGCCGCCGTCCTTGATATATACTTTGCCTTCGAGCGTATAAACAGTGTCGGCGCTTAAAGCTCTTACATCTGTAATATTCCCCGAAATGGTGGCCGTTTGCGCGATGAGCAATTGCTGACAGACCAGCAAAAAACAAACAATTAGTGTAGTTCTTGTAAAGTTTAACATTGTTGTAAATTTGTTTATAAGCGATAGGTGATAGAAATGGATATTTTGCTGCCAACAATTGCCCGGCTGATGAGCTGGTCGGTTTCTTCTTCAAAAGCTCCGCTCTGGTCAATGTCCTGATAAAAAATATCATCAGCGGCAAATATGTCGGAATAATTAATGCGAATTGTTCCTGTTTGCTTATGGAAAGGAATACTAAGCTGCGCATCGAGCAAAGGCCTTGGATTCTGGTATATATCCGGATAATTGACAAAACCCAATTCGGTTATACGGCGCCCAATCTGGTTGTAAAGGATGTTAACGCCATATCCTTTTTCCAGATCAAGATAGGAGATACCGCCATTGATAACATATGGTGACTGATAGGCCAGTGGTCGTTCCGATACACCAAAGTAGGCTGTGTCAGCTACCTGCATAACGGATTTTATATAGGCCAAATTGGTATAAATTGTCAGGTTGTTAAAGAAATTACTTGTGGGAGCTACAAAACTGAAATTCTTGCGCAATTCCAGTTCAGCACCAATATTGGTTCCGTAATCTTCATTTATGGGGTCGGCAGTGGTGAATGTTCCTGTAACATATCTTCGCATTTGTATCGGATCATTGAAATACTTGTAAAATCCACTTACCGAAATGATTTGACCGTTTCCTAAAAAGTATTCAAAGCGTATATCGGCATTGTAGATTTGGGTGGTACGTAAATTTGTTCTGCCGAAATAGTATACATTGTTAGTGTAATCAAAGTATTCAGTAGGAGCATACTCCCTCATTTCAGGTCGGGCAACAGTTTGTGAACCGGAGAGTCTGATATTTATCTTATCTGTTAAGGAATAAATGAAGTTAACAGATGGAAGCAAGTCAAATGGTAAGCCTATGGTGTCAAGTTCTCTTGAATCAATGTTAATTTCATCGTCCAATGCAAGGGAAGATTTTTCATATGATTGAAGAAACTGTCTCCAGTTTTCCATCCTTACACCCCAGATAACCCTAAACTTTCTGCCCAGCTTATTATCTGACATTGCATAGATGGCAGTGTTATATTGCTGAGCTGTATAGGCATCGGATAATGTGGTAACATCTTTTATCCGAAAGAGAGAATCATTGATGTAATCATCGCTCAGTAATACATTGCGCGGCAAGTACCAATAGCTGAAAGCACCACCGGCGGTTATACCATATTGATCCCTAATTTCATCGGGAAGACCATCGAGACTGAAGAAGCCATTGTCGATTACATATCCCATCAATCTGGCATCGAATGCTCTGTCCTTTCTGGTAATCATTGTTCCCACTTTTACCACCTGCGAGTTGCCTTTAATCTGGTAGGGATAGGAAATGTCGAAGGTACCGTTAACCGAGTTTTCCTGAAGAAAAGAGTAATATTTAAAATTACCCTCTACTGTAATATTGTTTACGGCAAACACGGAGAAGAATGGTTCATCAAGCGATGGAGTAAAGTAGTAGGATGTTCTGAGATCAGGTTGATCACGCACTATCCTGTTATATCCTGCAGTCCAGTTTATTTTTAGCTTGGAGTTGCTGAATGCATGAGATCCGCTCAGCATTGTGCTGCCCAAAAAGTTCGATAGGAATTCGTAATACTCCAGTGCCAGGAAATTATCCGAATTACTATTAAATCCTCCTCTAATGGTTGTTAAATCTCTACCATTTACGGAAACTGAATTTCGCAATGCAATTTGATTATTGTTGCCAATTCTGTAAGCTAAATTTAATACAGCTCCCCATAAAATATTTCTGGCATATGTGGTGTCTTCATATTGGTAAAGTGTACTGCCGTCAGCCTGGTAATCATTTCTTGCAGTGAAGACCGTTTCTCTGGATCCACTGTAGGTTATTCCGCCAATTAGGCCAAATCTGTTTCCAGAAAGCTCTCTGTTTAATCCGAATGACAATTGAAGTGATTGGTCTAAAGGTGAAGCATCAAAGTTTTCAGCTCCCCAATTATTTTGATGCAGTTTACTCCACGCAACCCTTTCTTCTTCTGAACCAAGTTTGAAAGTATTTGCATCAGGGAATCCTTCGGGTAAGGCTCTGGTGCCGTCATCTAAACCTAACCAGTCAAGTGATCCGCCCTGGTATTCCATATAAGGTTGTGATGCAGTCTGGAGGTTACCCCCCGTGCCCAGGCTAAGCGTGATAAAATCCTCATCGGGCACATCACGGGTATTCATTTGTATAATGCCGCCGGCAAAGTCACCGGGAAAGTCAGGTTGTGCAGATTTGTAAATGAATAGATTGTCGAGCATGGCAGATGGAAAAAGATCAAATGAAAATGATTTTTTATCCGGTTCAGTGCTCGGTAAAACGTTATTGTTGATTAGTGCAATGTTATAGCGGTCACTTAAGCCACGTATAATGGCAAATTTGTTGTCCTGCAGGGTGGTTCCGCTCATTCGTTTGAGTACTTCCCCTGTGTTTTTATCAGGTGATCGGGTGATGATATCCTTGGAAATTCCATCAGAAATAGATATATTATTTTTCTGCAATGTTAAAACACTTTGCACGGTTTCTTTCCGAAATGTACTTGTAATGACAACTGTTTCCAATTCCTGTGTCGCAGGAACCATTACTATGTTAAGCTGCACAATTTGTCCGGCCGGAATCTGAACTTCGCCAATAATTTTTTTCTGATAGGAAACGTAGCTGCATGTTATACTGTAGGTGCCCGGATCAAGGTCGAATAATTGATAATTACCGTCGAAATCAGTAATAACACCTAGGTTTTCCAGTCCTTCAATATAAACAGCTGCGCCAATTAGTGGCTCATTGTTAGTGGCATCCAGCACAATTCCCTTGACGCCGGTTCTGCTTGTCTGCGAAAACAATGGTGTTAAAAGCAGATGAACTGCTAAAAGAATGAACAGCTCTTTAGGCATAACTATTATTATATATATTATGTAAAGCACTTATTTTCATATAAACTGAACATAAACCATATGTTAATTAAAATAGAGAAGGGTAGCTTACGCTACCCTTCTCTAAAAATCTGTAAGCCAGCAATGTGTTATTTTACAATTACAAGTTCTTTGGTGATATTGAAGTTTTCACCATTGATAGAAACGATATAATTTCCTGCAGGGAATGATGTTACATCAATACCTGTAGAGAAAATACCGGCTGCTTCAACTGAAGCAGACTGATATACTACCTGACCTAATAAACTTACTATCTGAATGTTTATCATTTCTTCAGCAGCAACAACAACGTTCAGCGTAGTAGAAGCAGGGTTAGGGAAGATATTAGCTTCAACACCGTTATCAGCCATGATTCTGCTTTCTTCAGGACCAGTTAGGGAAGGAGTTGCAAAGGTGGAAATTCCGGAGAAAGATGATTTTCCGCCGCCTCCGCCGCATTTCTTAGCAGCACGATACTGGTAAGAAGTACTGGGGCTAAGAGTAGTAAGCGTTCTGCTTAAAGTAGATGTATTTACACTAATCCATGCAGCTGTTCCAAATTGTCTGTATTGCAGTCTGTACAAATCACCGGCACCATTGCATGGATCCTCCCATGACAATGTTGCAGAAGTAGATGATAATACAGTTGCACTAAGGCCTGAAGGTGTAGAACAATTTTGAGTTTTAGTGCTGGTTGTGATGTAGCCAGAAATGTCACCATCAGCGCATTCTGCACTTACATCAACACGATATGTTGTGTTGGGTGCTAAGCTTTCCCAAGTATAAGTGGTTACAGCTCCAATATTAATAGGACCGGAAATAACAGCACCTGCCTGGTCGCGAAGACGCACATTGTATGAGTTCGCACCGGCAACAGCACTCCAGCTGTAAGTAATATCACACTCAGTTACTGCACCTAAGGCTATTGCAGCAGGGGCGCTTATCGGTGCATCGCCAACAGAAATGGTATCAGATGCTGCGCAACCACCGCTATTGGTAACAGTTACAGTGTAAACACCCGGAGCAAGACCGGAGACATCCTGAGTTGTTGCACCAGTAGACCAAAGGTAAGTGGGTGATACAGCATTAGAAACTGAAATATCGATTGAACCTGCACCAGTAGCACAGTTTGCGTTGGTAACGATAGCTGCAATTTCAGGAAGGTTGCTGGTTAAACCTGGTACAGAATAGTCAGCATTTTGCGGATCCCATTCTACCCAACCTGCTGTCCAGTCATTAACACCGTCAAACGCTCCTCTATAACCAACAGGAGTAAAGCCGGTTGCATAATCACCGGAAAAGTTGGTGCCGAGGAAGTTGGCAGGAGAAAGAGCAGTAGGACGGAAATCTCTGCCAGCTATACTTGTTAAGCTAACTGAACTTTCATTGGAGAATTCAGTGGTGAAATTACCAGCTTCCCATGCAAAGATGTCAAATGCAGGATAACCGGAAGTAGATGATTCTTCGTAGTGGTCGGAACCGGCAGGAGAGTCACCATTGTTTGCCATGATTACGTTGCGGAAAATAAGATCTCCCATATCAGCAGCTTCTGCTGTTGCATCGTTTTCAATTCTCAAACCACAAGTACGACCACCCATAACAATGGAGTTAGCTACTGAAGTTTGAGCAGCACGGCGAATTCTGATGGCGCGTCCATGGAGAGAGTTCATTAAAGAGGTGTCGCCAACACGTGGACCAACAAGTGTAAGGTTAGAGAATAAGGCGCGCGTTACAGGAGCTGTTGTAGCACCTGAACCACAGTTGTCTGTTTCAATCATTTCTGACGTAGAAACGTCAGCAATGGCATCTTCACGTACAGCAAGGCCGAATTGAACACGACCACGGTAACCCTGGTCAGCATCAAAGTCATCATCAACTGTTGCGTATGCTACAAGATGATCCATGTTTACTGTTCCGCCAAACCATTCGAAGGCATCATCATTTGCAAAGGATACCATAATGTGGTTCAACACAGTACCGGAGCCAACACCACCCATAGTAAGGGAGTTTAACTCGTTTCCGGGGCTAAGCGCTCTACCTGCATATTCGATACGGCAGTAAGTCATGATACCGCTGCTGTGCGAGTCATCATTACCGCCAAACCAGAAGTCAGGATCTTCAGTGTCACCGATACCTTCGATGTTCAACTGGTTACCAGGTGTAACCAAATCAAGGTCTGTACCGCAGTTACCGTTGCCGGTGGCTTTACCTAATAATACGATGCCGGCCCAGTCGCCCGCTGCGCGCTCGCCTTCGGGCTTGTTAGAGGTAAAAACGATAGGAGCACATGCAGAACCCATTGCATTAATGGAACCTTCACGTGTAATAATTAATGCGGCATCAACTAAATCTGTTGAGTTACCTTTAATAATAGTACCCGGCTCAATAGTAAGCGTGGCACCACCTTTAACAACTACAAATCCATCCAGGATGTAGATGTTGTCGTTAGTCCAGGTTTCATCAGCGGTAATGTCACCCACTTTTGAAATCTGAGCAGTCGCTGATATTGTTAGCAGCGCTGCAAAACAATTCAATAAAAATTTTTTCATTGGTAAAACTTTAGGTTTGATAATGGAACCAAAAGTAGAGCCCCGGCATTAAGCTACGATTTCCCCTATCTTAAAGCTATACGATTATATTCTTAAGGCAGTGCTTAGATTTTATCTTAATATTTAATATTTAATTGATACAGTTTTTATTTCTCTGTTAAATTGTTCAGGACAGAACATATAGCTTACATAAAAGCGACTTTCGCAACTCAAATAGCACCTTCATTTCGTAGGTTGTTAAGTTAATGTTATACCAAAAGTCTAATTATGTTAAGAGGTTTATTGAATAATTAAATTATAAATTTATTAATAATGCAAGCAGCATTGACATTTTATTCAATTGAATGGTAACCAAAAAAAATGTTAGTGTTGGGTTAAAGCCGGTTCAATGATTGAATCACAAAAAAAATAGGATATAAAATAGGTTAAATTATAATAAAAAGTAGAAGTAACAGATTTTAAGATTGTTAGCAGATGTTCCAGTTAACTCGCTTTTAACTTTGGGTTTTTTAGTCATCTTCTATTTGTTATATGACCAACAATTAAAGCTGCTGAAGCACAGCCGAAATAGGGCTGCTGTCGTGTGTTAACACTGTGTTAATGCTAAATTCGAAATTCGTTAACTATTTCTTAAATTCCATTTTCCGCCTCCATATCGGATTAGTCTCATCTTTGTGCTCGTAAAAATGGGCATTGCCCAATTAAAAAGAATTACACTAAAACTTTAATCTAAGAGTCATGAAACTATCATCTAAGTTACTTTCAATGTTCACAGTTGCTGCTACTGTATTTGTTCTGGCATCCTGTGAAAAAGAAGATCCGGTTACCCCGGAGCCAACACCATCAACCGGTAATGTAATTGTTACCTCTAACATTTCCAGCAGCACCACATGGACCAGCGATAAGGTTTATCAACTGGGTGGTCGTATCACTGTATTAGATGGTGTTACCCTGACAATTGAGCCGGGTACTATCATTAAAGGTGAGGCCGGAACAGGAGCCAACGCTACTGCTCTGCTCGTAGCACGCGGTGGTAAACTAATTGCAGACGGAGATGCCGATGCTCCTATTATATTCACTTCAGTAGCGGATGAGATCACTCCTGCTGATATAGCTGCCGGTAATTTTGGAAGCCCTAACCTGGATCCTACTATTAATGGTCTTTGGGGTGGTGTAATTGTTCTGGGTAAAGCCAGGATTTCTGCTTCCAACGAAGACTCCGGAGAGGATTTGACCGAAGTTCAGATTGAAGGTATTCCTACTTCTGACCCTAATGGCTTATATGGTGGAACCGAAGACGCTGATGATTCCGGTATTATTCGTTACGTTTCCATTCGCCATGGTGGTGCCAACATCGGTGCCGGCAACGAGATTAACGGTCTTACTTTAGGTGGCGTTGGTAGCACAACTATTGTTGAGCACATTGAGGTTGTTGCCAACCAGGATGATGGTATTGAGTTATTTGGTGGTACTGTTAATGTTTCTAACTGTATGTTCTGGAACATTGGTGATGATGCGGTTGATACGGATCAGTCATGGGCTGGTACATTAGACAACTTTGTTATCATTACCCCTTCAGGAAACTGTTTTGAGTTGGATGGTCCGGAAGGCACCTATGTTGCAGGTCATGTAATTCGCAATGGCTCTGTGATTGCCAGTTCAGAAGATGTTACTTCTCAGGATCTGATAAATACTGACGATAATTCAGTTGTTGATCTCGAGAACATCTTTATTACCAGTATTGCTGATGGTCAGGTAATTAACCGTACCGAATACACCGAAGGTAATGTAACATTTACCAATGTTACCCTGGATGTAGTTCCTGCAAACCTGGCTGATTATGTTAATGGAACAGTTGTTTCTGGCATCAGCGCCGGCACCACTCCACAGGCAAATACCTCCGTTCTCAGCTGGACCTGGGCATCTCAGGCCGGTGCAGTTACTTTCTAAAATTGTTATACTCTTCTCATTCATAATAGCAGGAATCTGGTTCAATTTCTTTCTTCTGAAAGTTTTGAATCAGATTCCTGTTTTATTACCTAATCTGTATGAAAAAAGCAATATTCTTCTTTCTGATTCTTGCCTCTGCAGTGGCCTTCTCTCAAAACGGAACCCTGCGGGGATCCGTTATTGATAGTGAAACAGGTGAAACCATCATCGGTGCTAACGTATTGTTAAAAGGAACTTACATAGGGACCGTTACAGATTTGGATGGTCAGTTTTTACTCGAGTTACCAGTCGGGATTCATGATATACAGATTTCATATATAACTTATGCTACCATTACAATTGAAGGCGTTGAGATTAAGAATAAGGAAGTAAAGTTTTTGAACAATATTGCCATTACTTCTGAAGAACAGCAACTGGCAGAAGTAATCATCACAGCTGAGGCTGCTTCCAATACAGAGGCGGCCTTATTAGTTGTTAAAAAGAAGGCCAGCATTATGCTGGATGGTATTTCAGCAGAAAAAATTAAATTAACAGGTGACGGTACAGCTGCGGAAGTAGCTAAAAGGGTTACAGGTGTTTCCATTGAGGGCGGTAAATACGTATATATCAGAGGACTGGGTGACAGGTACACGAAAACCACTCTTAACGGGTCCGAAATTCCCGGTTTAGATCCGGATCGGAACAGTTTACAAATGGACATATTTCCCAGTAATCAAATAAAAAGTATTGTTGTTAGTAAAAACTTTACCGCAGATTTACCGGCAGATTTTACCGGTGGACTCCTCAATATAGAAACAGTCGATTTCCCGGACGAAAAAGTAGTATCTTTTTCTTTTGGAACATCTTTTAACCCTTATGTTCACTTAAACAGTGATTTCCTTTCGTATGAAGGAGGTAATCTCGATTTTCTGGGTTTTGATGATGGCACGAGGGCATTGCCTGCCGGAGCAGAGAGCAACAATATTCCAACTCCCATTAGCGGTGCCAGTCCAGAAGATGTAAATGCCTTTGTCAGAAGTTTCAATCCTACCCTGGCAGCCACTCAGCAAACAAGTTTGCTGGACTTTAGTGGAAGTTTTTCTATCGGAAATATGATTGATTTAAACAAAGGGGGATCGGAGAGCAGGAAGCTGGGTTACATGGCATCCTTGTCTTACAAATCAGAGTATCGCTTTTACAATGAAGCTTTTTTTGGTGAATATCAGCGCTATACCAATCCTGATTCCCTTAATATGCGATTTGCAACTACGCAGGATGGCCAGCTCGGTGAGCAAAGTGTTTTGGCTGGAGCCTTACTGGGTATCGCTTACAAAACTGACTTATCAAAATTAAAACTTACCGTAATGCATTTGCAAAATGGTGAGAATAGGGCGGGTAAGTTTGCTATAGTAAATGATGGAGCCGCAGTCGGGCAGTCAGGATATTTAGCTTTTTCAGACAACCTTGAATACAATCAAAGATCACTAACAAATATATTTGTCGGAGGAACCCATGTTTTTCCGGAAAAGCGGTTTGAGCTGGAATGGAAAATTTCACCTACACTTTCTTATTCCAATGACCCTGATATTAGGAAAACAGCTTTCTCTTATGACCCCAATACCGACATTTACTTATTTCAGGCAGGTAATGGTGGGAATCCTTCAAGAATATGGAGAGAGTTGTCTGAAATAAATCTGCCATCTTACCTGGATGGAACATACAAGCATCAATTGTTTAATGAAGATGCAAAGTTCAAGGCAGGTTTAAGCTATATCTATAAAACGCGTGATTATCAGATTTTATCCTATGATGTTCAGTTTTTTGGTTTGCAATCGCCCTGGGAACCGGATGCTTCACAGGTTTTAGATCCAATAAATTTATTTCCGTCTTCTATCAATAATATATATTACCAATCCGGGAATGTTACGCCAAATCCGAACCAGTACAATGCCAACATTAGTAACCTGGGTGCTTATGTAACTGAAGAGTTTATGCCCCTGAAGAATTTGAAATTGATTCTTGGGGTAAGAATGGAGGACTATGCCCAACGGCATACAGGACGTGATCAGGCATATGCATCAGGGGATACGATAAACGGGAGGAACCTTGAGAATGAAGTGGTGCTTTCTTCTACCAGGCTTTTCCCTTCTTCCAGCCTTATTTTTTATGCAACGGAGAAGCAAAATGTCAGAGCTGCATACAGCAGAACTATAGCGAGGCCTTCATTTAAAGAGCTTTCATTTGCACAAATTCTTGATCCGGTTACAAACAGGTTCTTTAATGGTAGCTTCTTTAAGTACAACGACTGGGATGGCGAATTGGTGGAAACCAATATTAATAATTATGATTTGCGATGGGAGTATTTCCTGGAGCGCGGTCAGATTATTTCTGTCAGTGCTTTCTACAAGCAATTCGAGAATCCTATCGAACTGGTAAGAATTGCCGAACAGCAAACTACTACAGAAATTCAGCCCAGAAACGTAGGCCAGGGATCCGTGCTTGGAATGGAATTTGAATTGATCAAGAACTTGGGTTTTATTGCAGCTGCTTTGCACAATTTTACGCTTAATGCCAATATGACGATAGTGCAATCGGCAATTGATATGACAGATAACGAATTCAATTCCAGAAAAGGCTTTGAAAGGACAGGAGAAACTATAGACAATACAAGGCCAATGGCAGGTCAGGCTCCTTATTTCATCAATGCAGGTTTGGTCTATAGCAGCAATGACCTCGGAATGGATATTGGCTTATTCTATAATGTAAAAGGACCTACACTTGCTCTTGTTGGTTTAGGTCTTGTTCCTGATGTATACATGGAGCCGTTTCATAGCCTGAATTTCAGTCTTTTTAAGGCATTGAGTGAAAAAGCAACCATCGACTTCAAGGTGGCAAACATGTTAAACGATAACATTGACCAGGTCTATAAATCATTTGGGGCTGAAGATGAATTCTTTACCAGCTTAAATCCGGGTGTTTCCTTTAGTCTTGGAATAAGTTATCAATTCTAATTCACCGGGAAACATTCGAAGACTGCTAAGACGCTCAGTAAGAATTATGTGCTGTTGCACTATAATTGCGCAGCACTGTATTTACCTGCCGTTTCTATGGCGAATACTTTTATTTCTTCACGAATATTGCGGAATTGCTGAAGTATATCTTCAAATGCAGAGTAGCTATCATTATAAGAAATAGAAATATCAGCAATTTCAAGGACAGTCGTATTGTTGGGAAGTTGGAAGGTTTCTCCGGTTAAATTTATAAGCAAGTCATATCTCCTTGAAGGAATTTGTTGCATTAGGATATTGCGGGCTGATGCAATATCAATACCATCTTCTTTCATTACCTGAATGGCCAGTGGGTGTAAACCTCTGTTTTCTAAAGTAACAACTGTAGAGTTGAATTTCTTCCCGGAGTAAAAGCCAAGATATCCAGCTAACATTTGGCCAAAACTGTGTTCACCAGAGCAAATGAGCAATAGTTCCTGACTTGACATAAAAAGTGAATGTTAACGGAATTTGAAAACTTTATATCTTGCTTGTAAATATAATGGGTAGTTTTCAACTTTACCAAACAGGTACGAAAATGAAAGGTGAGAAATGGCGGACTTCGGTTGAGGAAATTCCAGGAATAGCCGCTCTTCAACCTATGGATACCTTATTTTCTATGGGGTCTTGTTTCAGCGACAACCTGACAGTATTGCTGAAGGAGCGGAGAATGACTATTACTGGAAATCCTTTCGGAATAATATACAACCCGGTTGCTATACAGACACTTTTCAGACGGGTAGCCAATGCAGAATACTTCTCGGAAAAGGAATTATTTGAGTATAAGGGATTGTACCGTTCGCTGGAGACACACTCTGATTGCTCCGACATATCAGTAAACGGCACCTTGAATATATTGAACACAGCTATTGATACAAGCAGAAAAGTAGTATCTGAGGCTTCTCTGGTGCTGCTTACATTCGGAACTTCATTAGTTTACATGCACAAGGAGAGGGGGGGCATAGTCGCCAATAATCATGCACTTCCTGCAAATGATTTTACACAAAAGCAATTATCCATTGAGGAAGTTAGAAAATCCCTGGAAAATATTGTCAGTTCCATCCGTGCTATAAACCCGCATGTTACTATTGTTTACACACTTAGTCCTGTTCGACATTTTCGCAATGGGTTGATGGCAAATGCCAGAAGTAAAGCAGTATTGCTGGAGGCTATCCATCAGGTAGTCGATAGAAATGCAAAGTGCAACTATTTTCCTGCGTATGAATACCTAATGGACGAATTACGCGATTACAGGTTTTACACTGATGATCTGATACATCCATCTAACCTGGCTGTCAGGTTTGTATGGGAGAAATTTATTGGAACTGTTATGGCACCTGATACATTGGAGTTCATAAAGGATATGGAGCAATTATTGGCTGCGAGAAACCATCGGCTTTTACACCCTGCTACTGCAGAAAGCCGGAGGTTTATAGAAAGCCGTTTGGCTGCCATTGATCTTATGCAACAAAAATATCCTTTCCTCCATTTCGATGAAGAAGTGCAATATTTTCATTCGCTTTCATCATCCTGATCTTCCAACAAATCATCAGGCTCAGGCAATAGTTGCTGATCGATTTGTTTCTTGTTTTTGGCCCCCAGCTTGCGCAGGGTTTCGATTCTGCCTACCAGATTGCCTTTTCCATCCTTCAGTTGCCCCATGGCTTTTTGATAGCTTTCTCCAGCTTTCTCCAGGTTTTTACCGATATCGCTAAGGGAGTCGGTAAACGATACGAATTTATCGTACAGGTTACCTGCCTTTTCAGCGATTTCCATGGCGTTCCTGTTTTGTTTATCCTTTTTCCATACTTCTGAAACCAGTTTCAAAGCCGCAATCAGGTTGGTCGGACCAATTATGATGATTCCCTTATTGTAGGCGTAATGCCACAGATCAGGATCGGCCTGCATAGCAGCAAAGAATGCCGGTTCAATAGGTATAAACATGAATATATACTCCGGACTTCCGGGGTAATCTGTATAGTTCTTCTGCTTCAACTCATCGACATGTTTCTTCACTGAACGAAGATGTTGTTGCAGGAAGCGTTCCTGTTCCGCCTTTTCTTCGGCCTTGATAAAACGGTCGTAATCTGTCAGGGACACTTTAGAGTCGATGATAATGCTGCGGTCATCCGGTAGTTTAACTACCACGTCGGGTCTTAGTCTGTTGCCCTCCAGATCCGTCATGGACCCCTGTACTTCAAATTCCCGTCCTTTTTCCAGGCCCGAGCGTTCCAGGATATTTTCCAGGATCAATTCACCCCAGTCACCCTGTGTTTTGCTGTCTGCTGTTAAAGCTTTAGTAAGGTTTTTTGCTTCGTTGCTGAGTTGTTGATTGAGTTCAATCAGTTTTTTTATTTCGCCTTGAAGACTATGCCTTTCCCGCGTCTCGTTGAGGTAGGTCTCATTTACCTTTTCCTTGAACTCCTTGATTTCTTTTTCAAATGGAGTCAAAATTTGTTGCATCTGCTCTCTGTTCGCCAGCGTGAATCGCTTGCTTTTATCTTCCAGGATTTTACCGGAAAGCATTTCAAACTCCCTGGCAAGTTCTTCCTTGAAGGTGCTGAGTTTTTCCTGCAACATGGCGTTTTGCGCCCTGGTGGCAGTATTGGCTTTCTCCAGTTGCAGGTTTTCGCTTTGCAATGCTGCTTGTTCTTGTTGAGCGCGTTCTAATGCTGTTGTTCGCTCCTGTAATACTCTTTCTGTCTGTGCACCCCTTTCAGTAACTGTTGCAAGGTCTGTCATATTGCGCTGCAGACTGTGCTGCAAATCCTGGAGTTTTTGTTTGGTATCAAACAGCTCGGCTTGCAGCATACGCCCGTTTTCTTTTTCACGCACATGCTCCGCCTGCATGCTTTCCAGTGCTGCTCGATTGCGGGACAGGCTGTACAGATAGCCTAGCAATAAACCCACAACCAAACCAATGATTAGAAATAATAAATACTGCTCCATATGAACGTTGATAAGGCACTAAGATAATCAAGTATCACTAGTCTCTTCCAAGCCGAATATGGGTAGGCCAATCTTTCAGCGAAGTGAGAAATCAATTTTAAATCCGTCGCTGTATTGATGGTCGATGAGGATATTTCCTTCGTGATTGCTTACTATTTTTTTACAAATGGCCAGCCCCATGCCAATACCTTCTGTATGGTCATCCGGATGGTACATCTTGAACATTTCAAACAATCGGTTGGGATTTTCTATAAGGGTACCTTTACCATTGTCCGTTACAGAAAAATGATAAGCTCCTTTTTCCCTTTTCCATGTGATTCCTACGGTAACAACTTGACCGTGATTGAATTTGATAGCATTGGCAATCAGGTTTTGAAACAGCTGCACCATTTGTGTTTCTTCTGCTTTAATAGCAGGCAGTTTTTTGGGTATATGAATCTGTGCACCTTCTGACTGAATCATATGACTTAGGTTGGAGGTAACTTGCTGCAATATCATATTCAAGTCTACCCTTGTAAAATCGGAATGTGCAGTATTGATTTTAGCATAATTCAGCATGGCACTCAGCATGTTGAACATGCGCCGCGAAGAGTCAATTACATAATCGAAATATACTTTAACATCAGGGCGATTAACCTCCGGTGCAATGCGTTTAATCATTTGCAGGTGCATGGTTATGGATCGCAAGGGTTCCTTCAAATCATGCGACATGGCATAGGCAAGTTCTCCCAGCTCTTTGTTGGTGTTTTTGAGTTCCATAGCTTGCTTGCGCAGTTTAATATTGGTTTCAATAAGCTCTTCCGAGCTGATGTCTATGGATCGTTCAATAAGGTTGTATTCCTGTTCGAAGTGCTGGTACGTTTCACCAACATTGTTGAGTAGCTGCTGAATATTTTCAGGCAGTTCTTCCCAGATAATCTGGTGTTTTCGCAATTGCCTTTCCAGCAGTTTATGTTGAGGAGGACCTTTCATATTTCTGCGAAAGTTGTGATGGTCATGGTCTGGTTAAGCAATTCACACGCATCGCCTTTCACCAGAGGGGATATTTCACCATAGGAATAAAAACCACCCATAATGGCAGTTTCGCCGAACACATGGCGCACTGCTTCAATCTCTTCATCAATGCGCTGGTTGAGGGCCATTTTTCTGCCTACACATGAAATCAGTAACGCGAATTGGCTCGCAGCTCTTGTAAGTGGTTCACAGGCTTCTGCAGCGGAACCTGCAGCATCAATCAGTCGATCGAAATTGGCTTTCATAAGCCTTGCATAGGAACCTGCGGGGATATTTCCGGCAAAGGTCATGCTCTTGTCCTTTTCATTCACGGAAAGTATCGTCCTGACAAGTGGCGAGTTGCTTTCCTCCGATTTGATAGATAGGGGAAACAACAGGGCAGAGGCCGGGAGTTTATCCGCAAGATCTCCCAGGTAGCGTTTGTAGAGGTCCAGTGCCGGTTTATCGTCCAGCTCGTATAAGACATTTTTATCTGATTTTGTTACCAGTCTGTCCGGCCCGAAAGAGTCCCATCCGCCCATGGAGCCATGACTGATTTTAAGGTTTTCCCCATAGAATCCAATAGCTACAATATTGCCGGGTTGGATATTTCGGTTAAGTCCCACCAGTGTTTTCTTAAAGAACCCTCCGTCACCGGCAAGTCCGCCGGTCACCGTCACATCCGAAGGAAGGGACTCTTTGATTCCTTTTACTAACTCTGTACCATTTATTCTTGTTCCATCGCAGAATACCAGCGTATGCCGGAGCCCGTCTGTAGGTATACCTTGCATGAGGCTTTTGCCGGCATCGTAGGAAGAAGGGAAATCTTTGATATTGGAAAGCCCAAAACGCACCGTAGAGGAAGAGAAGGCTATCCTGTGAATAACAAGCATATCGTCGTAAACGGCATCGTTGAATATTTCTCCGGCAGTGGAAACAGATACATAATTTTTTTGAAAATGCTTGAATAAGCTGTCCCTGACTGTTTTATTCTCCAAAAGCTTTCTGGACCCAAAAATGATGGTAAGGGATGCAGGGGATGAATCTCAAGTGAATTGAGATCAGTAGCGGGGATATGCCATTGATCTATTAGCATGGATTTTATTTTAAAGATAAATGTCTTTGCGATGGATGTCCCCTAAAGTTGTGTCACATCAGCGTTGCAATGTATTAAGTTTTAAGTTTATTATCAAGGCTTTGTGAAATTGGATAGGTACACAAGAAAGTCACAGGACAGGGTTTTCTGTAATGGTCGACGTAAGAAGAGGGAAGAGTGAATTCCGGGTAGACTGCTCCTGTAGCGGGGACGAGAATGATTACATGATTCTAAAAATGGGGGGGGCTTAACACAGCACCACATCCTCCCTGTGGTCGGGCACCTTTTTTTATTCTTCCCATTCACCCAAATTTCATTGGGCTCATGGTCAGATAAAAAAAGACCGGGCTTTGGGCCCGGTGGTGGTGCTTGTGTAGCGGGGACGAGAATTGAACTCGTGACCTCCGGGTTATGAATCCGACGCTCTAACCATCTGAGCTACCCCGCCAAGTATAGGAGCGCAAAATTAGGCTTTTATCTGCTTCTTTACAATGCTTCGACCTGGAAAAAATCTTTTGGACGAATACCCCTGGGAGTTTCCTGTACATTGCAGCACTCATGCACCGCATCGTGCTCAAAAACAAGGTAATAGTTTTGCTCTACAGCAGTCCTTAAAAAGTCCGTCTTTTCCTCCAGGGTGATGAGCGGCCGCACATCATAGCCCATGATATAGGGCAGGGGAATGTGCGCGTAGGAGGGCAGGAGGTCTGCCATATATACCAGGGTTTTTTCTTCATGTTGCAGCACCGGAAGCATCATGGCTTCTGTATGTCCTTTGACCCAAATCGTGCTGAAGTTTTCTGCCAGCGGTTCGCCCTCTTCCAGAAAATGCAGTACTCCATGGTGTTGTAATGGCTGCAGATTTTCAGGCAGGAAGGAAGCTTTTTCACGGTCGTTAGGCTCTGTGGCCCATTGCCAGTGCGCTTTGTTTGACCAGTATTTGGCATTGGGAAATGCCGGAATCAAAGCGCCATTATTGTCCCTTTCAACGGCACCGCCACAGTGATCGAAGTGCAGGTGCGTCAGGAATACATCGGTAATATCGGACCTGGAAAATCCTTTTTGTTGTAGTGAATCCATGAGCTGTATCCCATGAGGTTCGTAGTGGCTCATGAACTTCTCGTCCTGCTTGTTCCCCATGCCACAGTCAATCAGGATTTTCCGGTCTCCCGTCTCTACCAGCAAACTGCGCATCGACCAGGTGCAAAGGTTATTTTCGTCTGCAGGAACCAGCTTATTCCATATTTTCTTCGGAACCACACCAAACATGGCACCACCGTCCAGCTTGAACAAGCCGGTCTCAATTACGTGAATTTTCATTGGCTAAAAATACAAAAGGAGCACCCGAATAGGCATACGAATAGTGAACTCAGATCATTTTTCTCCTTAAGGCAGCCATATGCAAGGCTGTTACAGCCGCTTCTGTCCCTTTGTTGCCTTTATCTCCGCCCGCGCGCGCTTTAGCCTGCGCTTCATTACGGGTGGTGAGTACCCCGAAAATTACCGGCGTGCTGTAATCGATGCTTACCTGCGTGAGCCCCTGGGCAACGGCCTGAGAAATATAGATATCATGCGGAGTTTCACCTGTAATTACGCATCCGAGGCAAATTACGGCATCCCACTCGCTGCTTTCCAGTAACATCTGGCTGGCAGAAGGTAATTCAAAGCTTCCCGGTACATGAATCACATTGATTTGCTCTTCCGGGACTTCATGCAGGGTCAATGTTTTTACACAAGCGTCTAATAGTGCATCTGTAATAGGCGCATTCCACGTTGCATGTATGACTGCAATTCTGAATGATTTCCCTGAAGGCACCTCATGGGAGGTGTAATTCGACAAATCCCTGGACGCCATTACTTTCCAAGTTTGGCGCTGGCGTAGGCGATTTCCTTCTGAATGTTTTGTCCTTCTTCAGATAAAGGGTACTCCAGCTGAATGATTTCGAATACCGCAATAGCATCCGCGTATTTTTCCTGCATCAGCAAAAGATCGCCGGCCATCTTATAATAAGTGGGGCTGAAAAAATCGGAGTTGGCAGCTTTACCTGCAGATTTGTAAAAATTTACCGCTTTATCCATGTCGCCTTTTTCTGACCACGCATCACCGAGTAAGCGGTTGGTAAGACCTTCCAGCTCTGAAGTTCCGGGCTTGTATTTACTAAGGTAGTTAATAGCCTCATCGATATTTTGTTGCTTGAGGTAGATCAGACCAGTGTAATAGTTAGCCAGGTTGCCGGTAGCTGTATTCTTATAACTGCTGGTAATTGCCAGGAACCCCGGATTAATACCGTCGCCATTCAGCGCCAGATTCAGGGAGTCCTTTTCAAAATAAACCTGAGCAGCTGCAATTTTGCTTCTGGCATCCAGCTCTTTGGGTTCCTGAATCAGTTTTTTATAACCGAAGTAACCACCGATGGCAATCACGATTGCGGCAAAAACGCCAATAATCGCATTCCGGTTGGCGAGGAAAAATGTCTCTACTTTTTTGTAAAGATCTCCTTCATGCGCTGATTGCTCTTGTTCAGAGATGTTTTTCTTATTCTGTGTCATGTAAGTGGTATATAGCTATTAATCGGTTATAAATGGATAATCCTGTTGCATGTAGATGTCTTCATAAACCGCGGCATCATCCGGATAGGGCGATTGTTCGGCAAATTCAACACAGGCTTTAATTTCTTCCTCGATGGCAGCCTCCATTTCCTCTATTTCCTTCTCATTGGCATACTTCTTATCGAGCAAGCGCTGTCTGGTTACCTCCACAGGATCGCGCATTTTGTATTCTTCCACCTCTTCCTTGGTACGGTATTTCTGAGGATCACTCATGGAATGACCTTTATACCTGTAGGTTCTTATTTCAAGGAAGGTAGGTCCTTCGCCCAAACGAGCTTTCTCAGCAGCTTCATAAATGGCATTATGCACCGATTCCGGATCCATCCCGTCAACAGGATAGGAAGGCATGTCGTAAGCCAGTCCTATCTTGTAAATGTCCATCATATTCGTGGTCCGTTGAACACTAGTTCCCATCGCATAGCCATTGTTTTCTACAATGAAAATGACAGGTAACTTCCAAAGCATCGCCATGTTAAAGGTTTCGTGCAAAGCACCCTGGCGAACAGCTCCGTCTCCGAAGAAACAAAGGGTAACATTGTCGTTGCCTTTGTATTTATCGGCAAAAGCGATACCGGCACCCAGCGGGATTTGCGCCCCAACGATACCATGACCGCCATAAAAATGATGCTCCTTGGAAAAGAAGTGCATAGAACCGCCTTTCCCCTTGGTACATCCTGTCACCTTTCCGAAGAGCTCAGCCATGGCTTCATTGCAGGTAATGCCTTTGGCTATAGCAAGGCCATGATCACGATATGCTGTGATAATTGGGTCTTCCTGACGTGTTGCAGAAATGGCACCTGCCGCTATGGCTTCCTGACCAATATATAGGTGACAAAATCCACGTATCTTTTGCTGACCATATAACTGACCGGCTTTCTCTTCAAAACGCCGCATCCTGTACATCAACTCATACCAGTTCAGGTAGGTTTCTTTTGTTATTTTTGACCGATCTGTTGCCACCTCTGTTGTCATGTTCACTCCGCTTTTTTAGGATGGGCAAAGTTAAGAAACAAGTCACACAATAAAAACCTGCCAATTGCTCCGCGAAATAGAACTGATAAATTACAGAAACCATGAGGAAAGCAGTTTTCAGTTCACCCGGCCTTTTGTGCTCGTTAATGGTCCTAATGGCTCCGGAAAGACCAATTTGCTCGATGCTATCTATTTCCTCTGTATTACAAAGAGTTATTTCCAGCGCTCAGACCTCCCACTCATGCGCCATCAGTCAGCATTTATCAGACTAAAGGGCATTTTCACCATCGACAAAGCGGATATACCGGTACAGAGCATCGTTGAATTAGGGAAAAAAAAGATTTTCAGCTTTGACGGAGTGCCGTATGAGAAGCTATCGGAGCATGTAGGCAGATTACCGGTGGCGATGATTACACCCGATGATACGCGGTTGATTCAACAGTATCCCGAGGAGCGGAGGCGCTTTATGGACGCAAGCCTGTCGCAAAACCACCCCGATTACCTGCATCATTTACAATCTTGCCTGCGCCTGATCGTTCAAAAAAATGCATTGTTGAAAAGCTGGGATATGCGTTATGGTAATCACGGGGTCTTGGATGCCATCAACCAACAGCTGGAATTGCCTATGGCCGCTGTCTACAGCAGCAGAAAGGAGTTTGTTGCGCAGTTGCAACCATTAGTGCAGCGTATATATGCCCGCCTTTCCGGGGGAAAGGAGGTGCCGGAACTGGAATACCAGTCTGATTTATCGACCAACGACTGGTCCACTATTCTCAAGCACCATGCCGGCGAGGAGCAACGTGCCGGAAGAACGCTAGTGGGCATACATCGCGATGATCTGGTACTGACCTTCGACGGACACCCCGTGAAGCAGGTGGGTTCTCAGGGGCAGATTAAAACCCTCTTGCTTGCGATGAAACTGGCAGCGATGGAACTCTTATCAACAACAGGCGCTATAGAGCCCATACTTTTGCTGGATGATATTATGGAAAAGCTGGACCGCAATAGAATGAACGCCCTGCTGGGGCTGCTGGCAGAGGGTAAATACGGACAGGTTTTTATTACAGATGCAGATGCTGCAAGATCGGAAAACGTAATGCGCGCATCCGGTCTTTCTTTTGACCAAATTCTGATGGAAGGCAGGGTAGAAAGATTATCGGGAAATGCTTAATTTTATTCGGGTGAGAAGAAGCAACGAACAGGATATCGGAGAAGTGCTGAAAGATTTCTTTAAAGCTTTCAAAATTGACGGCAAAGTCAATGAAATTCGAATAAAGGAAGTCTGGGAGGAAGTTATGGGAAAGACCATGGCACGATATACCAGTGATGTGCGTTTGCATAATGGACAGTTGAAGGTCTTCATCAACTCTGCGCCGCTCAAACATGAATTAACTTACAATAAGGATGTTATTATTCAACGCATCAATGAAGCTTTTGGAGAGGAAATAGTGAATAAATTAATAATACATTAATATATGAACGAGATTATAGAGCACCCACAGGTGCAGGATTACAGCCAGTATACGGCCGAACATTTCAAGGTATGGGAGATACTTTTCGATCGGCAGATGGCGCTCTTGCAGGACCGAGCCGCCCAGGTATTTATGGAGGGAATCAATGCTATCCACTTTTCTCCGAATACTATTCCGAAATTTGATGAATTCAACATCCGCCTCGACACACTTACCGGCTGGAATGCTGTTGTGGTGCCGGGTCTGATTGGAAACAAGGAGTTTTTTGAACTGCTGCTGAATAGGAAATTTCCGGCGAGTACCTGGCTGCGCACTATGGATCAGCTCGATTACCTGGAAGAGCCCGATATGTTTCACGATGTCTTCGGACACCTCCCATTGCTGACTAATAAAACATATTGTGCTTATCTCTATGGACTGAGTAAAATTGCGCTAAGCTATATTGATAATCCGGTTGCGGTGGAACTGATTTCCCGTATTTACTGGTATACCGTTGAATTCGGCTTGATCAGGGATAACGGCATACTGCGCATTTATGGATCAGGAATATTATCGTCTACAGGAGAGTCCGTCTATTGCCTGAAATCAGGTATCCCCTCCAAACGACTGGATTACAACGTGGAAAAAATACTGGATACACCTTACATTAAAGACAAGTTCCAGGAGCAATATTTTGTCATTGACAGTTGCCTCGATTTGTTCGAAAGCTTACCGGATATCGAACAAGGTATCAAGAAGCGGATGGATAATCCTGCGCTCTATAAAAAAGGTCCGGACGAGTGAGCCATTCTTACTTCGGCAATTCCAATGCTGCTTACCTAAAGATTTACGCTTATGGCCATTGCACCTCTGGCAGAAAGGCTGCGACCGGAGCATCTTGATCAATACATTGGTCAGGAGCACCTTGTAGGAAAGGGCAAAGTGCTCAGGGTTATGGCAGAACAACACAGGATTGTTTCCATGATTTTATGGGGACCTCCGGGTGTGGGAAAAACAACGCTCGCCAATATTCTTGGCAAGGCTGCCGGACTTCCCTTCGTGGCTATCAGTGCCGTTGCTTCAGGCATAAAAGAAATCAAGGAAGTCATTCAACTAGGAGAGAAAAGTGGTCGCATCGTGCTCTTTATCGATGAAATACACCGCTTCAATAAGGCCCAGCAGGATGCGCTCCTGGGGGCGGTAGAAAAAGGTACCGTGACACTGGTAGGAGCTACTACCGAAAATCCGTCGTTTGAAGTTATTTCCGCTTTATTATCCCGCTGTCAGGTATATGTGCTGGAGCCACTCTCGAAGTCTGAATTAATCCATATGGCAGAGCAGGCCATTGCCGCAGATAAAGAACTGCAAGCGCATCAGGTACAGTTGAAAGAGCACAGGGCACTCTTGCAATTTTCAGGAGGTGATGGAAGGAAATTACTCAATCTGCTGGCATTGCTGATGGAAGTGCACACAGGAGGGCCGCTGGTAATTACCGACCAGTTGGTGGAGCAGGTGGTGCAGGAAAAAATGTCGGTTTACGATAAATCAGGCGAACAGCATTACGACATTATATCAGCTTTTATTAAATCCATAAGAGGAAGCGACCCCAATGCAGCGGTTTATTATTTAGCCCGCATGACAGAAGGAGGGGAGGACCCCAAATTTATTGCCCGACGGATGCTGATTCTGGCCAGTGAAGATATCGGGAATGCCAATCCTAATGCCCTGCTACTGGCCACGTCTTGTTTTCAGGCGGTCACGATGCTCGGCTATCCGGAATGCAGTCTTACGCTGGCGCAGACTGCTATATACCTAGCAAATTCGGCCAAAAGCAATAGCAGTTACACAGCTTTGCAGACTGCCCGGAAATGGGTAAAGCAACATGGTGATCTGCCTGTTCCAGTGGCATTGAGAAATGCGCCTACCCAATTGATGAAAGAGCTCGACTACGGAAGCGGTTACCTGTATGCGCATGACCATCCCGGAAATTTTGCTGACATGGAGTTCCTGCCGGATGGTATTTCCGGTAAAAAGGTCTACGAACCCGGTCAGAACGCAAGGGAAGAGGAGGCAAGGAAATTTTTACGCCAGCGCTGGAAAGAAAAATACGGTTATTAAGCGCCTCCGTGTTAACTTTAATCTGCACTTAAACTATCAGTATGAAAGGCCTCAATGACGACAAAATGTGGGAAATGGCAGAAAAGCGTGTTGGCTTTCGGCGTCATTTTTTTGTTTATGCACTCATCAATATTATCATAATTTCCCTCTGGTTTTTTACCAGTTATAAGGATGCAGATAAAGGCGGATACTGGTTTGTTTTCCCCTTACTGGGCTGGGGCATCGGGCTGGCATTTCATTATTGGGCTGCCTTTCATGACGACCTGAGCTCTATAGAAAAGGAGTACCAGAAGCTAAAAGAAAAGTACCAGGTGGACGAAGAAGTGGATGCCGAAACAAAGGATACATCCGGAAATACCAGACGCTTCTAAACCGGATTGCTACCGCTTTGGCAGTACCTAACTGACAATTTTCACTATTATTTTAGGCATTTCAGAAGGCATCTGACATTCTGACATAAAATGTCGGGTGGCACAGTTTGTGACATTCGGGCATCGTTCGAATTAACTTTCACCAAATTAAAAACAGAACTGTATATGTCTAAGAAAAAAAGTCTCTCCATTCAGCCGTTGGCTGACAGGGTTGTGGTAAAACCAGCCGCTGCTGAGACCACAACATCCAGTGGCCTTGTCATTCCTGATACTGCCAAAGAGAAGCCTATGAAAGGCCTGGTTATGGCGGTAGGCCCGGGAAAGAAAGATGAACCTGTAACACTCAAAACAGGTGATACCGTACTTTATGGAAAGTACGCCGGAACTGAAATCAATATCGATGGTGAGGATTACCTCATTATGCGCGAAAGTGATGTACTTGCAGTAATCTGATTCAACTAAAAAATGATAATAAGAAATGGCTAAATTGATTTATTTTGACATGGAGGCCCGGGATTCACTCAAGAGAGGAGTGGACATGCTGGCCAATGCTGTGAAGGCGACCCTGGGTCCTAAGGGCAGAAACGTTGTTATTGAAAAGAAATTCGGTGCACCTGGTGTTACTAAGGATGGTGTATCTGTAGCGAAAGAAATAGACCTCGAAGACCCTGTTGAAAACATGGGTGCTCAGATGGTGCGTGAAGTAGCCAGCAAAACCAGCGACGTAGCAGGTGATGGTACTACTACAGCAACAGTGCTCGCTCAGGCTATCGTATCAGCAGGTTTGAAAAACGTGGCGGCCGGCGCCAATCCTATGGATCTGAAGCGTGGTATCGACAAAGCAGTAGAAGTAGTTATTGCGAACCTGAAAAAGCAGGCTAAAAAAGTCGGAGATGATATCAGCAAGATTGAACAAGTGGGTACCATATCCGCCAACAACGATCCTGAAATCGGAAAGTTGATTGCCGAAGCCATGAAACGCGTCAGCAAGGACGGCGTTATCACGGTAGAAGAAGCTAAAGGAACCGATACTTACGTAGATGTTGTAGAAGGTATGCAATTCGATCGTGGCTACCTGTCTCCTTACTTTGTTACCAATTCCGATCAGATGGAAGCGGAAATGGAAAATCCATACGTACTGATTTACGACAAGAAAATCAGCACTATGAAAGACCTGCTTCCTATTTTGGAAAAAGTGGTTCAGCAAGGTTCTCAATTGTTGATCATTGCCGAAGATGTGGATGGCGAAGCACTGGCTACACTGGTAGTGAACAAGATCCGCGGTAGCCTCAAAGTATGTGCTGTTAAAGCTCCGGGTTTTGGCGATAGAAGGAAAGAAATGCTGGAAGATATCGCCGTATTAACCGGTGGTACAGTCATTAGCGAAGAGCGTGGTTACAAGCTCGAAAGTGCGGACCTTACTTACCTCGGTCGTGCAGAGCGCATTTCTGTTGATAAAGATAATACCACTATCGTTAATGGTGCCGGTAAGAAAGATGGCATCAAAGCACGCATCAGCCAGATTAAATCTCAAATCGAGAAAACAACATCTGACTACGATCGCGAGAAACTGCAGGAACGTCTTGCCAAGCTTGCCGGTGGTGTAGCTGTATTGTATGTAGGAGCTGCTACCGAAGTAGCTATGAAAGAGAAGAAAGATCGTGTAGATGACGCGTTACACGCAACCCGCGCAGCTGTGGAAGAAGGCATCGTTGCCGGTGGTGGTGTAGCTTACATCCGTGCAATTGCCGCTCTGGACAAACTCGAAGTAGCTAATGAAGATGAGAAGATTGGTGTGGAAATCATCAAGAAATCACTCGAAGCTCCAATTCGCACCATCGTTGAGAATGCCGGAATAGAAGGAAGTATCGTAGTACAAAAAGTGAAGGAAGGAAAAGCCGATTTCGGTTTCAATGCCCGCACTGAAGTGTATGAAAATCTGCTTGCTGCCGGTGTTATCGATCCATTGAAAGTAACCAGGGTAGCACTTGAAAACGCAGCCAGCATTTCAGGTCTCCTGCTTACTACCGAAGTAACCATCGTTGACAAACCAGAACCTGCGGGTAGTGGAATGCCAGGTGGAATGCCCGGTGGCATGGACGGTATGATGTAATACCATTGATGAAATAAGCTTTCGAAAGGCGCCTTGTGGAAACATAAGGTGCCTTTTTTTATAGTTGAAGGTCGCTGTATTTATTGGCTATCTCCCGGCAGCAGCGGAGCAGCGAGCGGACTGGTCGAAGGCATCGATGGTATGGATCAGCGTGAAACGAACGATTTGCCTGTTATAATAGGAATCGGGTGCTGACCTTCTATGAAACATATTGAAGTACATGATATCATAGGCAAATACACCTTTTGGAGCCCAGGTCACATTCATACCTATGCGGTTCTGATCGAAGAAGTTGACACTTTCTGATGCAAGGCCATTTACATGTATTTCATCCCAAACAGTCACTTTCCACGCAGGCAAAAAGGAATAGGTACCCATGGCCATGTAGCGGAATCTGGTATTGCTGTAACTGAATCCGGTTGCATTTTCCATAAACCGAAAGTCGGTGCGTATCCTTTGGGAAAAGCTCAGATTTGATTGGACATCTATCTTGTAATTGGTTTCCAGTTCCGGTCTTAATTCTTCGCCGTAAGAAACCACATCGACATTGGGGTCTTGTGGAAGGGCCGTTTGAAAATAAGAAAACCCGCCACTCACTTTCCAGTCATTGGTAACATCGAATTCCAGTTGTGCCCTGCCTACGTACTGATGCTGCCGGAGATTGGGCAGGTACACCCGTTGGTCTAAGTCTGCTTTAATCCTCAGGTCATTGAAAATGGTTACTCTGGGGTTATACCGCAGCCAAAGTTGGCTTTGATTGGTAATGTCACTTTGAGCATGCAGGAAGTTGATGCTGCTTGCAGTGATAATGAATAGGAGAAAGGCTAATAATCTTTTCACAATTTGCGGATTGCCGCAAAAATACAAATCTGACGCAAAGCGCAGTGCGGGACTTAAGGTGTAAGTTGATTATACCAGGTTGCAAACTTGGCAGTAGACCAGTTGAGACCGGATACAGCAATCTTGTTTTTGATTCTGAACTCGTTGAGTTTTTGCAGGGCAGAGATATAGCTCTGTTGCCGTGAGTTGATGAGAAACAGGGAGCTTTCTCCATTATCGAAAAGTCGAATTTCTGCCTGCCATAAGGTGAAGTAGTCGGCGACTGCCTGCTCAAATATTACAATCTGATCGTTGCTGATATTCCATTCATTGTAATAGGCATTGATTTTAGTGGAGAGGTCCAGTGTCTTTTGCTCCCGCTGCAAATAGGTATTCTCCATTTTTATTTTCGTGAGTGTCAAATCACCTCTTTCTTTTCTGAGCAATAAAGGCATACTAAAGCTCAGTCCCCATGTGTAGTTTTCCGGAGAGAAGCCTGTAATTGGATTACCACCCACATTTTCGGTAATAGGATTATAGCTAAGGTCAATGCGCGGCTTTAGTTGTTCCGCCTTCCAGCGCCGCTCGATATCAAGTTCATCCAGCTTTAGTCCGTAGTACTGGATTGCAGGATGGGCACTCACGATGCTGGCGGTATTGGGTAACAACTCGGGTTGCAACCAGTCGGGCAGGGGGCCTGTGATGACAGATGGTATAGTGGTATTGCTAATTTCCATGGGCAGGGTTCCCTCCAGCCAAAGGAAGGTTGACAAGTACATTCCCGCCTTGAAATAGTCTATTTCTGCAGCCTGTAAGCTAACCTGAAGGTTCTGCAACTGTATGCCGGCTTCGAGCGTGTCAATGGCAGCGCGGTCGCCGAATAATGCGGCCTGCTTTACTGCCTCGAATCGAACGCGAGCCGCTTCTACCGCATCCAGCAGAATCTGTCTGTTCTGGTAGCTTCCTGACCAGTACCAGTAGGCTCTTGCTGCGTCAAACAGGAGGTCGTTGACGGTCAACAGGCGCTCTTGTTCCGTCATGTCCTGAAACACCTGTGCCTGTCGCAGCATCGCACGTCGCTCATCAATAAACAGTCCGCGACCAATGGGGACGGTGATTCCGGCATACCATAGTCCTGCAGAAGGCAGGGTGTTCTCCGGATTCAAAAAGGCACCTGTATTTTGTTCCAGTCCGCCTTTGAATTCCAGTCCAAACCACGTGGGAACCTTAAGACCACCGTTGATGAGGCTGTAATATTGCTTGTCGTCGAAATACTTTTGGTAGACCTCTGTACCTGCTTTGGGGTCGAAACCACCTCTGGCTTTCAGCACCGCAGCTTCTCCTGTTTCCAACAATAAATCTGCCTGCAGCGCCAAAGGGTGATGTGCTGCGACCTGTTGCATAAAGCTGTCGAAATCAAACTGCAGCGAATCTGCAACCGCAGGAGTCTGTGCCTGACCTTTAATGGGAAGGCAAAACAGGAGGCATATCAATGTCTGGAGTGTCCTGTTCATTTCTTTTCTTTCTCAGTGCCAGATGCTTCGTATTGCTTATAATAATCCGGAGGGAATCCGTTGATTTTTCGCCATAATTCATACCAGATGGGCACGTCTTTCAACAATGCCATGGAGCTGGCTCCTGCACCGACACGAATACCGGTAGGCCAGGGGTTATCAACCGGATCGGGGGCCAGTAGTATTCTGTATTTGCCGTTTTCGCTTATGAAATTATCGATGGCGACAACCTTGCCACCGTAGGTTCCATAGGAGATGTCGGGCCAGCCACTGAAGACCACTGCCGGCCAGCCATCGAACTGTATACGGACATGCTGACCTAATTCCATTAATGGAAGGTCAATAGGTTCAACATACATTTCCACTGCCAGCATGGGTTCATAAGGCATGATACTGATGAGTTCTTCGCCTTCCTTGATGGTTTCACCTATACCTGATTGGATAGCTTTTGTAATATAGCCGTCCTGAGGTGCGGTGATGTAGTACATGCCAATCCTAACAGAATAATTCGTATAAGTATTTTGCAATTTGGTAACGGTGGCTTCGGCATCGTACATGGAGGAAAGCGCAGTGTACTTTTCAGATTCTGCTTTGGCAATTTTATCGCGGAACTCGGCAGATATGGTGGTGATTTCTACCTGAGCATTGATAGCTTCGTTCTTGCTTGTCAGCAGTTTATTCTGCTGTGAAATTTGCTTGGCCTGGGCTTCCTGCATTTTGAGTTTGCGTGCCTCCAGATCGGTAAGCGGTTTTAATCCGTCTTTGTACAGCTGTTCCATCCGTCTGAACTGCTCTACCGCAATTTCATAATTGATATTGGCTGCTTGTAGATCGATACTATCGCTCATGATTTTCAGACGTGCCTGCTCGAGTTTATTGATTGCCTGCTCCAGTTTCAGCTCTCTCGTAGCAATCATCGCATCAATTTGCCCGTCCAAAGCCTTAACTTTTTCCATGTAGCTGGTAACACTCAGTTCCTTGGCAGTGAGCTGCATCTGTGTGTTTTCGAGCAAGGAAGGGTCGAAGTATTCATCTTTCACTTCAGATATGTACAGAATGGTGTCGCCTTTGCGTACGAATTCCCCTTCCCGCACAAACCATTTTTCTATCCTACCGGGAATCACTGAATGAATGGTCTGAGGTCTCTGGTCCGGTCGCAATGCGGTTACATTTCCCCGGGCGCGAATGTTCTGAGTCCATGGCAGGAGCATGATGATAATGAAAAGCACCGCCAGTATGCCCAATAGTCTCAGCAGTTTGATACCTGTTCTGCGCTTCTCCAGGCGCTCCAGTGAAGGCATTTCATTGCGCTTCAGCCGTTGATTGATTGAATTGTGCGTAATGTTCAGCATGATCAATCAGTATTTAATTCAAGTTCATCAAATGGGGCACAGGCAGATACCATTCCGTTTTCCAGAACAGCCACCCGGGTGCTGCGCTGTGCCATGTATTTATTGTTGCTCACCGAGATGAGTGTCCATGGAGCATCGTCGCCTGTTAATGCATCAATCATCTGTCGTTGTTCTTTTTCTTCTATATGTTCGAAAGCATCTTCCAGTAGTAATAAGCGCGGCTTGTTACTGATGGATCTGGCCAGCAGAATTTTCTGAACCGTACTGCGGGGAAGTTTCTGCCCTTCGGGATCAATCTCTGTATCAAATCCTTTTGCCTGTTTGCGCACGAATTCAGACAGACCCATAAGGTTGGCTGCATGTTGAATATCAGCAAAGTTTATCTGCTGCCTGCCGAGGCCAATATTCTCTGCCAGGGTTCCGTTGAAGAGTTTTTCCTCCGTCAGACAGGCACCGATGTCATTCCGAAGTGTCTCAATATTCAGGTTGCCAATAGGTAGTTTGTCGTAGCTGATAGCACCGCGCTGTGGCGTATACAAGCCGGCCAATATGCTGAGCAAAGTAGATTTTCCGCTTCCATTCTTTCCGGTGATGGTTAGTTTTTCGCCGGGGGCAATGGACAGCTGTAGTCCATTGAGGATATTGTTCTCCATATCGGGATAGCGGAAATACACATCTTCAATTTGCACATGCATGCCGTGTTGATGACCTTCTTTGGGGATATCGGCGCCATCCGATTTCTCCAGATCCAGATCTACTACCTGTCCGATTTTTTCCAAAGCGGTAAGTACGTCATACAAATCAACGAGGTTGACAATGAGCTTTTCCACAGAGCTCATGACATACAGGATAATCAGCTCAGCCGCAACAAACTGACCGATGTTCAATTCCTGTTCCATCACCAGCACACCACCCAATACAAGCAGTCCGGCAGCCACAATGACTTTGAACATGACCAGCAAAATGAACTGTTGCTTCAGCACGTTGAAGTGTCCTTCGCGCGCTCCCAGATAGTTTTCCAGCATTTCATTGGTGCGGTTGATGGGCAAGCTCGTCTTCCCGGCGAGTTTAAAACTGAAGTTGGTGCGTGCCAGCTCTTCCAGCCAGTGTGCAATCTGGTATTTGTATTTGGATTCCTTCAGGCTGGTTTCCAGTCCGCGCTTACCTGTAAATTGAAAAATCGCTGCTATGAGAATCAGCAGGATGACGCTGAACATAATGAAAATGGGGTGGTACAGCGAGAGTAGTATCAAGCCAAACACCACTTGCAAGGATGCCGTAGAAAAGTCCAGTAAGATTTTGGATAAACCTTTTTGTACCGCCAGCGCATCAAAAAAACGGTTCATTAGCTCCGGCGCGTAATGGTTGTAGATAGCTTCCAGCTTGAATCGCGGTATGCGATAGGCAAACTCAAAGGCTGCCCGTGTAAATATTTTCTGTTGCAGGTTCTCCGTAATTCTCAACTGCATGATTTGCAAAATTCCGCTGAATGCAATACCCATTATGACAATAGCGACCAGCACCGTCCAGGAGGTGGACATCTGACCACCCTGAATGAGATTGATGATGGCCTGGATACCGAGCGGCAGTGAGAGCGATACCAGCCCGTTGAATATGGAATAGATGTACAGCTGCGTAATTTCCTTACTATCGGGCTTTAGTAAGCCCCAAAAGCGCTGAACAGGAGTCATTTTTGTTGCTTCTGCATTCATTTCTTGTAGCCGATTGATTGAAGTACCATCATGGTGTAAAAACTGGAAATAGGATCTTCTCCCCGAACTTTATCGGTGAGCGAGGGGAGATGTTCTGCAAAAAAACGCTGATGATGAGCGCCCTCAATGACAGTTGAGATTAACATATGAGGGTATTTAAAGTTTTTATTGAGCTCCATTACGATGCTGCTTACCAGTGCCACGACTCGTTTGAAACCCCGAAAAGCGCCCATCTTATTCTCTTCATCCACCATGCGTGTGAGATAGGTCTTGGATGATTCATTGATGACTATTCGGTGTAACTTGGTTTCATCTATGTGGGCGAAATAGCTGTCCTGCTGCACCTCTTCCGTCAGCATTTGAATGGCTTTGACCAGTTTTTCTTTAGGATCAGTAAGGTTGGCCAGGCCAAAAACAAGCCTGTATTCCAGCCAGTACCAATACCAGGTGGTGAGGTATAAAAGGAGTTTATGCTTGTTTTCAAAATAGCGGTAGAGTGAGGCTTCCGTAGTGTCTATGCTATTGCTCAGCCGCTTAAAGGTGAAATCATCAAATCCAATTTCATCCATCAGTTCAATGCTGCCTGTCACTATGCGACGGCCCAGGTCACTGGACTCCGGATCCTTCAAATAGGTGATCTGAGGGATGTCCAAACGGACTCCCAGCGGAAGCTGAAATGTAGGAGTGGTTTTACTCACGATAATGATAGTAACACTATTGAAACTTAAAAGTTCACTATCAAAGGTAATAATTTAACTATTGTTTTCGGGTACCTCATCAAAGGCATTAGCGGGCGCTTTTTGGGGACGGCTGAGGTTTAGCAGAACGGCCAATACTTAGCAGCCCAGAACGAACCAATAGCCGAATTTCATGTCAGCCTGGATGTCAATATCTATATCCAGATTGTTGGAATTACTTTCCTTGTTATCCGTCTTGATAGACGACTGAATATCAAAATACAAGGCAATCATACCGGCGACGCCTGTTAATCCGGTCAGCAACAATCCGGTTCTTCTGTTGCTGTCTTTAAGCACGGTGAACAAAACGATGCCTGCAATTCCCGCTGTGAGTGCCAGTATTGCCCAGATATTTGGTTCATTATCTTTTCCTTCATCTTCAAGCTCCAATTTTTCTCCATTGCCGGTTACCAGGTCATAACCCGTAAATCGGGCGATGGACTCGTCGTTGCAGTTGATATCTGTAAACACCATAAAAAAACCCAGCACTGCCAATATGAAAGGAGCAAGGTTGCTGATGGAGGGCAGGGTAATAGTGATTGTTTTAGGTGTGCTCATAGCGGTTCGTTAGAGGTGGACAATGTCGCAGGAACGCTGCCGGTAATCTGAAAATTGCTGTCCAGATAAAAATAGCTGCGCGTATTTATCATCTCACCGTTGACCATAGCATCATAGCCGTGCAGCATTTTCCAGCCGGAGGGAATCTTGGGATAATGATCGATGTAATCGATGGCTTTATTGGAAAAGTAACTGGAACTATCGGCATACCTTCCGGAAAGTTCAGCATCCCGGAAAAGCGCATCGGTAGCCATTTGCATGTACCGCTGAGACGCTTCCATGTAGGCATTGAGGGTATCTGTATTCAGCGGCAGGTAGGTAGTATCCAGGCTGCTGAAGTGCTGCGATTGATAGCGGGAGGATGGCCCCAGCTGTTGTTGCAGATAGGCGGTGATGGCTGACTGCGCGCGCTCCTCGTTGGTCAGGGGTGTTTCTTTTTGTTCCTGTCTGCAACCGACGGACATAAACATAATGCAACTTATAACCAGCCATTTCATACTGTAATACTAATGAAATAGCAGGAGCTTACTAAGCGTATTGCAGTTTTCGACGTTCTCCCTGCTGTTGACGCCACATCGCAAAATAGAGACCCGGTTTTTCGAGCAACGCTTCGTGCTTGCCTGTTTCAATCACCTTGCCCTGCTCCAGTACATAAATCCTGTCGGCATGCATAATAGTGCTCAATCTGTGGGCGATCAGAATGGTGATATGATTGCGTTGAGAAGATACATCGCGGATAGTTACGGTAATCTCTTCCTCGGTAATCGAGTCCAGTGCGGAAGTAGCCTCATCGAAAATCAGAAGAGAAGGTTTACGCAGCAGTGCACGCGCAATGGAAATACGCTGTTTTTCACCACCGCTCAATTTGAGTCCACCTTCTCCAATCATGGTCTCCAGTCCCTTTTCAGCACGTTCCAGTAATCGCAGGCAGCTGGCTTTTTGCAACACGTCCATCAGTTCTTCTTCTGTTGCTTCTGGATTGACAAAGAGCAGGTTTTCCTTAATGGTGCCGGAGAATAGTTGCGTATCCTGGGTTACAAAGCCAATCTGGTTGCGCAAGTCGTTGAAGTCTATGTTGTTTTCGTCTTTTCCGTTATAGAGAATAGTACCGGCTTGCGGGCGGTAGAGTCCCACCAGCAGTTTCATGAGGGTGCTCTTACCGGAACCTGAAGGTCCTACAAATGCAATGGTTTCGCCACTTTTGGCATCGAAGCTGATACCATCGATGGCATTGTTGCCGGCGGTTTTGTGTTTAAATTGCACATTGTTAAATGAAAGATTGGCAATTCTTCCGAGCGGTAATGGGTCTTTGGCTGCCTTCTCCGGTTCTTTCTCCATCAGGGTTTCGAAGTTATTGAGAGAGGCCTCCGCTTCCCGGTAGGAGAGAATCACATTGCCTATTTCCTGCAGGGGGCCGAATACAAAAAAGGAGAAAATCTGCATCATGACCAGTTCACCGGCATTCATCTCCCCCCGATAAATCAACCACAGCAACATAAACAGTATCACCTGTCGCAGGGTATTGACAAATGTTCCCTGTATAAAACTGATGCTTCGTATGCGTTTGACCTTGGTAAGCTCCAGGCCCAATATTTTATATGTATTTTTATTTAATCGGTCTACTTCCTGTCCGGTAAGTCCCAGACTCTTCACCAGTTCGATATTGCGCAGCGATTCGGTGGTAGCTCCGGCAAGAGAAGTGGTCTGTCCGACAATCCGCTTTTGGATAACTTTCACTTGCTTGCTAAGGACGTTGGTAATTAAGGTGAGCACTGCAATGCCTCCGAAATATATAAAGGGCAGCGACCAGTGGATGCCGGAAGCAACAGTGGAAACGAAAATGATACTTACTACCGCCGGAAATAGAATGTTCACAAATCCGCTCATGAACTTTTCAGTATCCTGGCGAACCTTCTGTAAAATGCTCAATGTTTCACCACTGCGCTGGTCTTCGAATTCCTGATAGGGCAGTTGCATGGCGTGTTGCAGGCCATCCGTGAACATTTTTGCACCGTAGCGCTGAATGATGACATTGAGGAAATAATCCTGGAAGTTTTTCGCCAGCCGACTGATCATGGCGACTGTAATGGAGGCTATCAGTAATGCACCTACACCCGGACTGGACCAGGAGAACGACCAGAAAAAGTCTTTGGAGAGCATTTTACTATCTCCGCTTTGGTGTAGGTTGGCCAGGTTTACCAGCTTTCCGAAAATAACGGGGTCCATGAGGGAGAAGCCAATATTGATAGCTGCCAGCACGAGTACCAGACCCACCAACATTCGGTAAGGACGTAAATATTGTATCAGGATTTTCATTTGGATATAATTGGGTGTGGGGTAAGACGTTTAACTCTCTCCAACATTGTATGGACAGGTTGTAAAAGTAGCATCTTACACCTTATGCTATCTTTTACTGCAATAATCGTTAGATGAATAGTTATTTTTGAGCATCATTTATCTTATACCTATATGAAACAATGGCTTCCCGTATTAGTTTCCATCTCATTGCTTATTAGTTCATGCGTGAAAAAAGAAGAACAATCCGGCCGTAAATCTCCCGGACCTGATCCCAGCTTTCAGTTCAAAAAGGAAGGTAGCCTTACTTTTTACAAGGCGGATGGACAAGTAGTGAAAAGTATTGACCTGGAGGTGGCTGCAACAGAAGCGGAGAAGGCGCAGGGCCTGATGAATCGCTCCTGGATGGAAGAGACACAAGGAATGATTTTTCTGTTTGACCAGGAACAACGTCAGAGTTTCTGGATGCGCAACACGATTATTCCGCTTGATATCATGTTCATCTCTTCGGATCTGAAGATTGTCAATATCGCCCGCAATACACAGCCTTTCTCCGACAAGCCTATACCCTCCACCGGCCCCGCCCAGTATGTGGTGGAGGTGGTAGCAGGATTTAGCGATAAGTACGGATTGTCCAGTGGCGATAGCATCAGCTTTGAAATCCTATAGCTGTCGTGGCATGATGCCCAGGCAACTTTTTCCTTACTCAGGTCGTTTCGTAACTATGTCGCGCATACTACTGGTTTTGCTTTTATGTTGCTCCACAGCGCAATTGGATGCTCAGAATTACCGTTCGGTATCCTGGCAGGATATTCAGCAACTGGCAGAAAGTGAGCCGGATACCCTTACCATAATTAACTTCTGGGCCACCTGGTGTAAGCCATGTATTGCAGAAATGCCTTATCTGGATGCGCTGGCCGATGGCATCAATGGGATTCCGGTACGTGTAGTATTTGTATCTGTCGACGACGAGCAACGCAGGGCCACAGCTTTGGAGCCTTTTCTGGAGCGGCGCACCCTGCAAGGGGAGGTCTGGTCGCTGGAAAATGGATACCCATATGACTGGATAGACCGGATTGAACCGGAATGGTCAGGAGCTATTCCCGCCTCCATTTTCATAGTAGGCAGTAAGAAGCGCTTTTTTGAACAAGAGTTGGATGCAGCCGCACTGCAGCAAATTGTAAATCAATTCATTCATCCCTAAATACGCATTATGACAACATTCATTTCCCTTTTGACAGCTGTGGCCATCTGGTGGGCTCCATCCGGTGGTTACCAGATAGGCGACAAGGTTGAAAACTTTTCATTGTTAAATACTATTGACAATGAACAGGTTGCACTGGCTGATTACAAAGACAAGGCTGGTGTGATTGTTATTTTTACCTGCAATCATTGCCCTTATGCCAAGTTGTATGAAGACCGTATTATGGAGCTGGACAAGAAAATGTCGGCTCAGGGTTTTCCCGTTGTAGCCATTAGTCCGAATGATCCTCAAAAAGAACCCGACGATTCGCCGGAGAATATGCAAAAACGAGCGCTGGAAAAGGGATATGCTTTCCCCTACCTGTTCGATGCAACCCAGGAGGTAGCTCAATCTTTCGGAGCCACCCGCACACCGCATGTTTTTCTGTTGCATAACAGAGGAGGGGAGTTTTACCTCGCCTACATTGGTGCCATCGATGACAATACCAACGATCCGGATGCAGTGGAGGTGCGCTTTGTGGAAAATGCTGTCAAGGCTTTGAAATCGGGACTACCGCCCAATCCGGCGACTACCAAAGCCATTGGCTGCACCATCAAATGGAAAGAGAGCTGATTAGTCTCAGTTTCTTTTCAGTATAAAAGCAGCGGTAATTGATATATGTCATTGTAAAGGCCGTGGCACAGCCTTATTTTACGGCTATCAAACAGGTAGCTTATGAAAGCGATGGTTGTATATGAGTCCTTTTATGGCAACACCCGGTTAGTTGCCGAATCCATTAGGAATGGTTTATCTCAACACATGGAAACGCACATGGTCAATATCATTACCATGCCCCCGGATTTCTCCGAACGCCCTGAATTGCTGGTTGTAGGATCGGCTACAAGGGGATTCCGGCCCTGCCCGGCCACGATGGAGTGGCTTAAGAGTCTTTCTCCTTTCGACCTGGAAGGAACCATGGTTGCGGCATTTGATACGCGTATTGCCCTTCCGTCTATTAAGAACGGCATTTTGCGATGGCTGGTAAAAACCGGCGGATTTGCTGCTGCCGATATACAGCGAGGTTTGGTAAAAGGAGGAGGAGCCGTGGTTACGCCATCTACCGGCTTTGAAGTGTCGGACAGAGAAGGACCTTTGCTGAAAGGGGAGTTAGAACGTGCATATAATTGGGGAAGCACCATTGGTGCAAAAGCGTTGGATAGGGTGGTGATGCATTGATGTCACCACCCTTCAATTAGCTATTCGGTAGTTGTAGGCTCTTTTTCCTCCATGGGTCTTCCACACCTGCGGTAATACATTTCTTTGAAAGACGCCTTTTCCTCATCGCTCATTCCTGCCATCTTTTCATCCCATTTTTGTTTCCAGATTTGCTTTTTCGCATGGTGGCCGGAGCTGCCCCATTTTTTGCCGCCTATGCCGCTGAAACCCGTAAGTAGTTTTATAAGAGCCAGCAAGCCCAGGCTTTGCAGGAAGCTTATTTCCGGTCCGCTGAAGAGATCCGGCACAAGCCAGTTCCACAACAGCATGTTCACGAAGGCCATAAGGGCCATAATGGCAATGGCGAAGAGCCCATATCCCACAAACATTAGCCCTCTATTTCTTGTATTCATCATAGTCGTTTATTTAAAGTCGTTGTTATCATCCTTGTAACATATCGTCGTACAGTGCCTGCATTTTTTTGCGAAGGTGCAGCACAGAATAACGCTTTCTGCTCAGCAGCGTGTTGACCCCCGTTCCGGTTATCTCGCTGATGTCCTGGAAACTCTTGTTCTCCAGTTCATGCAATTCGAAAACCAGCCTCTGCTCTTCCGGTAATTCGTTCAGTGCCTCATAGAGTGTTTCCCAAACCAGGTTGCGCTCGTACAATGCATCCGGGTCATCTGATCGGACTGCACTGATAGCGCCAATCTGAGAAAGATAACTGTCTCCCTCCTCATCATCAGCCCCGATGCCGGAAGTGTCTATACTTTCGGGCTTCTTTTTCCTGTAGGTATCGATGATGCGGTTGCGCGCTACGCGGAACAGCCATGCAGTCATATTCTCTATGCCTTCTACGATACCATGGTTGGAGGCCAGCTGATAAAAAACGTCTTGCAGAATATCCTGTGCGTCTTCATCGGTAGCAACCTTAGTCCTGATAAAGCGCAGCAAGCGTACCCGTTCCTTTTCGACGGCTTCATTGATTATCAGTTGCTGTTGTTCACTCATCAGGATGCGTACATTCAATGCTTCGTTCATGATTGATAAGGATGACGAAGTGATGGTAAAGATATTGTAAAGCCGGTAGGGGGAGCTTTCATTTTCGCCGACTTTTCCTGTTGCGAGGTACCCGCAGCCTATTTTATTGACCGATATCCCCAATTTATTCCCCAACTTTGCGTTCGAATGACCGAAATGAGGCAGCATATTTTCTGGATGACCGTGGTTCTTTTGGGGATGGCATTCTTCAACAGTTCGTGCAGAAGATTATCCTTTATTGATGATGCCGATGCACAGTTAAAATTCAGTGCCGATACCGTCAAATTTGATACAGTTTTCACTACAGTGGGCTCTGCAACCCGCTCTTTCAAAATCTACAACACCTACAACCAGCAGCTGCGCATCAGCGAAATAAGCCTGGCAGGGGGCGAAGGTTCTATTTTCAGAATGAATGTCGACGGATTTCCGGGAGACGTCTTTTCCGACATTGAAATACCGGCCAATGATTCCATTTACATCTTCGTGGAAGTAACAGTAGATCCCGACGGGGAGCCACTGCCATTTATAGTAGAAGATTCCATCCGGTTTGTTACCAATAACAACGAGCAATTTGTACAGCTGGTAGCCTGGGGACAAAATGCCCATTTCTTTGACGGGGCTATCCTGTGCGACGAGGTGTGGGAAAATGATCTGCCCTATGTGATTTACAATTCACTTCTCGTAGACACCCTTTGTTCGCTTACCATACGTGAAGGGTGCCGGATTTATATGCATGGAGGTTCCAGCTTTTTCGTACTGGGAACATTGTTCATTGAAGGGGAGAGTGATAGCCTTGTGCGCTTTGAAGGCGACCGACTGGAAGGGTTTTTCGATGATATCCCCGGTCAATGGGAAGGGATTTCACTCCTGAGGGGGAGCAGCGGCCACCAGATACGCTATGCAGAGATAAAGAACGCCAACTACGGCATTCTCGCCGGATTGCAATCCACCAATCCAGATCCCGGCATCTACCTGGGGGATGCGACCGCTCCTGATTTGGTCATCAGCAACTCCTATATATTCGATTGTCAGCTCAACGGTATTTTCGCCGTCAACGCACAAATAGATGCCACCAATCTGCTCATCTACAATACAGGTGAAAACAATGTGGTTCTATCCAGCGGGGGAGACTATACCTTCAGGCATTGTACGCTGGCCAATTACGGCTCCGCTTATTTATCCCACCAGTCGCCGGTATTAGCTATTACCGATTTTATACGACTGGGCGACGCTGTGATTGTGAACGATTTAAACAATGCTACTTTTATCAATAGCATTATCTACGGCAATATTGTAGAAGGGAAGGAGCTGGCCGTATCCAACGACGGTGAAGCGCCGGTTTTTCAGTACCTGTTTGACCACTGCGTGATTCGCACAGATCTCTCAGGACCCGAATTTGTAGACTGTTTCATCAATATTGATCCGTTGTTTGCAGCCATTGGTGAGCGGAACTATTGTCCCGACGAAATATCCAACGCCCTGAATAATGGTATTGATATAGGCGTACCGGACGACATTGTAGGCACTCCCAGGCCATTCGCGGCCACCTTGCCCGATATTGGTTGTTATGAAACATATGTAGAGTAAGCGATCTCCGGGGCATGGTTTTGCCTGATACAGATAAGCATTAGCTTTGATGGCAATTCGGCCCGACCATGCGCTACGACATTACCCACCAAGAACGTTATTCCAGAATACAGCTGCTGTTGCGTTCCCTGTTGGGTATGGTGTATCTGATTATTCCCCATTTATTGGCCTTATTACTGCTCGCAGTGCTACTACTGCCATTGGCATTTTTCGCCTGGTGGGCTATTTTGATCACAGGCAGGACACCCGGTTGGTACTATCAATACCTGATGGGATTATCCCGATGGTGGCAGCGATTCTTGTCGCGTGCGCTCCACCTGGCAGATGGTTACCCGAAATTCGGATTTGCCGCCGCTGATGACGCAGTCGAACTGGAGGTGGAGCAGGTGTATATAGGGCGCGGTCCGCTGCTGCTGCGGTCTGTATTGGGATGGCTCTATATGATACCACATATCCTATTTCTTTACTTCCGAACGATAGGCTCTTGCTTATTGATCATTGGTGCATGGTGGTCTGTGCTGCTTACTGCCCGTTATCCGGCTTCATGGCATCGTTTCAATACAGCAACACTGCGCTGGTACTCGCGACTTTTCCTATGGGCAGGGGGCTTGCTACGCGGATTTCCTCCATTGCACGGCCGACCCGACCGGGAGGGTAGCGCTTCCGCAGAGGTACCATTGTAATATCCCGGCCAAGGATGTGATTCCTGTTTTTACCTTTGTGCCTATGAACACCGTAGCCATGGAGAAGCTCCGCCGCTACTGCGCCTATCAGGAGCGCTGTCATGAAGAGGTGCGCACAAAATTGCTGGAATTGAAGGTATACGGGGAAGAGCTGGAGGAAATCATAGCCCAGCTGGTGGCTGAAAACTTTCTGAACGAGGAGCGTTTTGCCTGTGCCTACGCCCGCGGCAAGTTCCGCATGCGGCAATGGGGGAGGGTGCGCATTCGCAAAGAGCTGCAATTCAGAAAAATATCCGATTACTGCATCCGTAAGGCTATGGAAGAAATAGAGGAGGAGGAATACCTGCAGACCATAGACACCCTCATAGCCAGGCAGCGTAAGAAACAACCTCAGGGAACACCTGCCCAGCGCTATTACCGTACCATGCAATACATGTTGCGCAAAGGGTACGAGGCCGATCTTGTGCGGGAAAGGCTTTCTTAAGCGACGTTCCGGAAATCGACAGGCACTACCTTGCTGATGCCCTGCTCAGCCATGGTAACACCGTAGATTACATCCACTTCAGCCATGGTTCTTTTGTTGTGGGTAACAATAATGAACTGGCTGTTGTCGCTGAAACGGCGTATCATGTTGTTGAATTTCATGATGTTATTGTCGTCCAGCGGAGCATCTACTTCGTCCAGAATACAGAAAGGCGCCGGTTTGATGAGGTACAGTGCAAACAAGAGGGCCATGGCCGTAAGGGTCTTCTCTCCACCTGAAAGCTGATCGATTACCTGCGGCTTTTTGCCTTTGGGTTTGGCAATGATTTCCACATCTGCCTCCAGCGGGTCGTATCCTTCCTTCAATATGAGGTCGCAATCGTCGTCCTCTGTAAACAAGCTTCGGAAAACTTCCACAAAATGACCTCTTACTCGGGTGAAGGTATCTTCAAATTTTTCGCGGGCGTTCTGGTCAATCTCATCGATTGTAGAAAGCAATGAAGTTTTGGCTTCCAGCAGATCTGCACGCTGGTTTTTGATGAATTCATAGCGGGTAGTCATTTCTTCAAATGCCTGAACCGCCATCGGGTTTACCTCCCCGAAATTCTCCAGTCTTCGCTTATTGCCCTCTACTTTTTCCTTCAGCTCCTCCAGCGTTATCTCTTCCGGAGGGTCGTTTTCAAGGATGGTCTCCAGTTCTACCTGAAACTCCACCCACAAGCGCTCTTTGGTGGCCGCCAATTCAACTTTCAGGTCATTGAGTTTGTCCTTAATGCTGCCCAGTGTTAGGTCGCTGCTTTCCTTTTTGTGCTGTAACTCTTTGATTTTCTGTTCTGTTTCAGCCACCGTACCTCTGGCTGCATAGAAATTGGCTTCTTCTTCACCAATCTGTACTTCCTTGAGTTTTCTTTCTTCGTACTGAAGCTGCAGGGTAGCATCCAGTTCTTTCGATTTTTCTGCCAGCAGCACCATTTCAGCTTCTACCTGTTGCAGTTGGGTGGTATTCTGTTCCCGAGTTCCGGTCGCATCCTGCAGTCGCGTTTGTTTGAACTGGAGCTCCTGAGCCAATCCCTGGTAGACGTTTTGCTGCTGGTGATAGCGGATGTTTTCTTTGTTGTAAGCATCGGACTGGCGGTTCAACTCCTCCATAGTGGCTCTGAATGCCGATTCTTTCTCCAGCATCAGATTATGCTGGGCTTCCTTTTGCAATACAACCTGCTGATGCTGTTCCTCCAGCTGGCGGTTTTCCGCTTCGGTTTTGGCAATCATTTCGCGGAAGTCCACCTCCTTTTCGTCAATCATCGTCAGGCTGTTGCCGGCATTTTCCAGCTGGGTTCTGGTGCTGACCAACTCTTGCTGCAATACCGATACCTGCTCTCTGGCAGGTTTGAGCGCCAGGGATCCCAAAGCCGTCTTGAGTTCGGTATTTTCTGACTGTAAAGCCTCAAGGGCAGTCTTGGCGGAAAGCACTGTTTTTTCCAGGTCTTCCACTTCCTTTTCCAGGCGCTTGAGATTCTTTTCAGTGCCCAGGCGATTCCCTTTCATGACACCTACCGAACCACCGGAAAGCACCTTGCCGGTGCGAATAACTTTACCGTCTGCGGTGATGAGGTGCGCACCGGGATTAATAGAAGTTATACTTTTATTAACTTCTGTAAAGTTATCACTATCAGTAATATATACGTTCTTTAGTAAATGGTTGATCAGGTGGGTGTAGGGGCTTTCCACCTGCACAATATCCAGCGCACGTACAGCTGTATCGGCAGCGGGAGCAGTGGTATTTTCACCTGAAAATTCGTTGAGCAGGAGGAAGCTGGCCCGCCCTTTTTTCTTTTGATCGAGCTCTGTGATGACTGCCATCGCCTGCGCCATATCGGCAGCTACATAGTAGTTCAACCAGGGCTCTAGGTAAGACTCGATGGCAGCCTTGTATTTAGCCTCGGTACTGATAATATCGGATAGCAGGGGGGCATTTTTCATTGCCGCAATTTCCTTGCGGATATACCGTATGCTATCGGGGAAGCCTTCCAGGCTTTCGAACATGTTCTTGGTGAGCGCGAATTCATTCTTACGAGCGTCCAGATTTCGGTGGGCCGCTGCCAGTTCAGTGCGCTGTGCCTCCATTTTCTGTTGCACCTGCTCCACCTTTTCCAGCAGCGATGTCTCCTGCTGCAGGAGTCCTTCTAACTCCTTGCGGGCAATTTCCAGTGCAGCTTCCTTTTCCTGCAAGGCAATATTTAAGGGTTCCAGCTTATCGCTATGCGTGGATTTATCGCGCTGCAGATTTTCCAGTTCTCTGCTGAAGTTCTCAAGGCGTACCTTGTTGATGGCCAATTGCTTGTCGATATCATACAGCGCTGATTCCGCTTTTTTATAGGCCTGTTGTTCGGCCTGATGGGCGTTGTGTGCGGCATTATTGACTTCTTTAGCCTGCTCCAGGTCCTTGAGCCGTCCCTGTACGCCTTCGCGCAGTTGTTCCACTTTTTCCTTTTCCAGAGCAGCTTTTTCTTCCAATTGTGCCACCAGCTGCCCGGTTTCTTCAATCACCAGCGATGTTTCACTGATAGATTGCTGCAGGTGTTGCTTGCGTTCCAGCAGGAATTTGCTCCGCTCTCTGTTGAGATTACCCAGGTTTTCTTTCTGGCGGATTTCATCCAGCAAGGCGTTCATGGCCTTTTGATTGGCGCTCAGTTGTTGTTCCTGCTCCACCAATGCCGCCTTTTTATCGGCAATAGATGCTTCCAGCTGCTTGATTTCCGTCTCCAGCGCCATTTTGGCATCGCTTTCGTAGGTCTGCTGATTGGCCAGTTGCTTATATATGTCCTTGTGCGATTGCAGTGTGAGGACGGCCAGGTCAATGCTGTTGGCCTTGTATTCAGCCTTCAGTTTTTGGTGCCGCTGGGCTTTTCTGGCTTGTTTTTCCAGTTCTTTCAGGTTGTTTTCTATCTCAAAAAGGATGTCTTCCACCCGGTCGAGATCTTGCTGCGTCAGGTTGAGTTTGTTGATGGTTTCCTTTTTGCGCACTTTGTACTTGGAAATACCTGCGGCCTGCTCAAACAGTCTTCTGCGTGAATTGTCCTTATTGTGAAGCACATCATCGAGCATTCCAAGTTCAATGATGGCATAAGAATCGGTACTAATACCCGTATCCATGAACAGCCCTGTGATGTCTTTCAGTCGGCAGGTGACGCCGTTAATGCGATATTCGCTTTCCCCAGTCTTATAGTAATGGCGGGATATGGTAACAGTGGAGAATTCGGTGGCCAGCAGGTTCCGGGTATTTTCGAAAGTTAGGGAGACTTCTGCCAGGCCGGAAGCTTTCCTTGCTTTGGTGCCATTGAAGATTAGATTCTCCATCTTCTCTGTCCGGATAGCGGTGGGTTTCTGCTCGCCCAGCACCCAGCGGATGGCATCGACGATATTGGATTTACCGCAGCCGTTCGGCCCGACTACACCGGTAATGCTCTCGTTAAAGTGCAGTACCGTTTTGTCGGCAAAACTCTTAAATCCCTTGATCTCTAAGGTGGTTAATTTCACAGGTGTACATTTTGCGTGCTTACAAAAATATAGGAATAGGGGTGGGGAAATCAGTAAAGGAATTCAACATTTGTTGAAAAATAATCGGAGGCAGATTACCATACCAGTCAGGGAAACACTATACATTGATTAATACTTTAGGTGATAATCATAAGTAATTGATAAATAGCTAAATAAGATTTAAATTAGTTTAATTTTTAGATTGGTCTAAATCGTTATTTTGCCATTTTTTCGGCTTTGTGTGTTACTTTATTTACCTTAGTTCCAACATCGAAATTATGGACGAACTGATTGGCGCCTTATTATTTTTATTGTGGATGGGATTCAACATCTATACTGCTTTTAAAAAGCGGAACAAGGAAGCTGCCAATCGTCCGACGCCGACCCCTCAGCATAAAAAGCAGCAGCCCCGGACGGAATCCACCTTTGACGAAATTGTCCGGGAAATCAGAAAAGCTGCGGAGCAGAAAAAGGAACCGGCCCGACCCCCGCGTGAACCGGCCACCGTTTCTTACGGGGAAGAAAAGCGGCGCAGCATACTGGCTGAAAAGGAGCGCATGCGCGCGGAACGCTATAAGCAGTTTGTAGAAGATCAGCGTGCTACCGAGCACGATGCGAATATCCGGCAATCTGGTACCAACGCCGATAATTCAGACACCGAAAGCTACGCAGGTGCCGATTTTAATGTGGATCTGCGTCAGATTATCATTGCCGATGCGGTTTTAAACCGGCCTTATAAGTAATCCTGGTCTTTTTTGAGGACCATCTGAATGGTTTGCCTCGATTTCTGCGTAAGCAGCACGTCCCTGTCTCCCGTAAGCTCATTGATGATGGCATCGGTATAATGCCGAACAGTAAGCAGTTGCAGCCGACTATTCGTCAACACATGAAAACGCTCACTTAATGCTTCCAGTAAACCCTGCAGCCGGGCTGTGTTTTCGTCCACTACGACCGATAAACTGATAGCAGCAGTCTGCATAAGGTTGATTTTAACCCTGTTTTCGGCGAAAATGCGGTAGATATGACTCATATGCTCTTCTCCCATAAAGCTGAAATCGCGGGTACTCACAGATAGCAGGACCTGTTGCTTCTTCAGAACGAGGATGGGAGGATAGTTTTCTTTGATGCTGTCCATCCTGATGACGGAACCTTCCTTCTCGGGCTCTTCAAAGGAGCGCACATAGAGGGGAATATTGCCCGCCCGCAGTGGCTGAATGGTTTTCGGATGGATGACGGTGGCGCCGTAGTAAGTCATTTCAATGGCCTCATAATAGCTCAGTTCCTCTATCAGCGTCACGGGTTGGTACTCCTTTGGATCTGCGGTGAGCACACCCGGCACATCTTTCCATATCCACAAGCCCTCCGCCTTAAGGCAATGGGCCAGCAGCGCACCGGTGTAATCTGAACCTTCCCGTCCCAGTGTGGTATAGAATGCCGGAGAATATTTACCGATAAACCCCTGCGTAATGACGTGCTGTTCCTCCAGCAATGGTAAAAGCGTCGAGCGCACAGCCACCTGAGTTGCCTCCATATCCACATTGGCTTCCCGCCAGTTCTTATCGGTAGCAATCATGCTTCCGGCATTTACCCAGCTTACCGGAATAGCCTGTTGTTGCAGGTAGTGCGATACGATGGTGGTAGAAAGCAGTTCACCGAAGATTACCGTCTGGTCATAATATTGGTCAAAGGGAAGATCCTTGAAATTGATGAGGTGTGCCGAAAGTTGCTGAAAGAGTTTGTCTGTGATTCCTGTTAACTCCAGCTCTTCGCAGATGCCATCGTGGTATTGCTTCAACGTTTCCAGGGCTGGTCGATAGTCATTGCCGTTATACGCAAGTTGGGCTATTTGTTCGATGGCGTTGGTGGTCTTACCCATTGCCGAAACGACTATTACAAGACGTTCAGCGGCATATTTCCGAATAATGGAAGCTACATTTCTAATACTGGAGGCATCTTTTACCGAAGCGCCCCCGAACTTGAATACTTTCATGGTCTATCTTGAATGTGCAATACTAATCAATAGGATCGAGTCGCCAGGTGGTCCAGTCCTTGTCCATGGTGGCACCTAAACGACGATAAAAGCGCATGGCATCCTCATTCCAGTCCAGCACCTGCCATTTGATGAAGGGATATCCTTTTGCCCGAGCTGCTGCTTTCAGCGCCTGCATCAACTGCTCCCCAATTCCTTTATTGCGGTAGGCTTCGGCTACCACCAGATCCTCCAGCCAGCAATACGGACCCCGCCAGGTGCTGTATGCCGGGTAAAAGAATGCCATGCCGGCGATGACTGGCAGGGAAGGAGCGATATCTTCCGCCAGCAAGACCTCAAAACGCCCTTCTTCCGCGCCGTGCCTTATATAATCTTCCGCTGTCATTTTAAGGTGGTCCGGCATCTTTTCGAAAATTGCCAGCGCTTTCACCAGGCTGTGTACTGCTTGCATATCGTTTGCAGTGGCCGTTCTTATCTGGATGTGCATATGCAAATGTACAGTTGTAAACTTTGGCGGTTCAATGGAGTAGCTCCAACAAGGGGGAATTATTAACTTTGTAGCAATACGGAGATTATGAAGGTAAAAACCCTTGTGGAGTTCATTATTGAACGACAAAGCGATTTCCCTTATGCCACCGGTGAACTTACCCGCCTCCTCAGCGACCTCAGCATAGCAGGTAAGATCGTCAACAGGGAAGTGAACAAGGCTGGTTTAGTGGATATTCTTGGTGCCGAAGGCAGCGAGAATATACAGGGCGAGCAGCAGCAGAAACTGGATGTGTTCGCTAACAATCAGTTCATTACGGCATTGAATGCAGGTGGAGAAGTGTGCGGCATCGCTTCGGAAGAACTGGATGACTACATCGGGTTGAACGGAAAAGTGTCCAAGAACGGCAAGTACGTCGTGCTCATAGATCCGCTCGATGGCAGTTCGAATATTGATGTCAATGTTTCCATCGGGACGATTTTTTCCATCTACCGCCGGATATCCTTTACAGGAAGTGCCACGCTGGAAGATTTTCTGCAAAAGGGCAATGAGCAGGTAGCCGCCGGATATATCATTTATGGTTCTTCCACCATGCTTGTCTATACGACCGGTCATGGCGTCAACGGCTTCACACTCGATCCTTCGATTGGGGAGTTCTGTTTGTCGCACCCCAATATCAAAATACCGCAAACCGGAATTATCTACTCCATCAACGAGGGCAACTACGTGCACTTCCCGGATGGAGTAAAGCAATACATCAAATATTGCCAGGAAGCCGATCCCGCCACCGGACGCCCTTATACCTCCAGGTACATCGGTTCTCTGGTTGCCGATTTTCACCGCAACATGCTCAAGGGTGGCGTTTATATCTATCCCGAAACAGCGAAGTCACCAAAAGGTAAGTTAAGGTTGCTCTATGAGTGCAATCCGCTGGCATTTATCGCCGAACAGGCAGGCGGCGTCGCCTCCAATGGTTTTAAACGCATTATGGATGTCGATCCGAAGGAACTGCATCAGCGTTGTCCGCTGTATATCGGATCCAGTGAAATGGTCAGGACAGTAGAGAGCTTCTTACAAAAAGATGAAGCCATGGTAAAGGCTTCAGTCAACTGACGCTTCATAACCGGTATCTACCGGCAGGCCTGGTTCCCAGCTGGCAGCTACAGCCAGTTCGTCGCAGCGCTCATTTTCCGGGTGGCCCGCATGTCCCCGGACCCAATGGAAGCTTACCTTGTGTTGTCGGTAGATGCGCAGAAACCGCTGCCATAGGTCGGGGTTCTTTTTCTTTTTAAATCCGATCTTCTCCCATCCGAAAACCCATCCCAGTTTTACTGCATCCACTACATACTTGGAATCGCTGTAAACATCTACTTCAAGCCCCGTTCTGGTCAACGACTCCAGCGCGACACATACAGCCATCAATTCCATGCGGTTATTGGTAGTGCGCCGGTATCCTCCGGATAATTCCTTCTGGTGTTCGCCATACTGCATGACTATGCCATAACCTCCCGGTCCCGGGTTTCCTCTTGCTGCACCGTCTGTGTAGACCTTCAATTTCATGCGGGTGTAAAATTGGGATTTATTTGCAGAATGTATAATTTTAGGACATTACCATGAAAAAGTTGCTCTTCCTGCTACCCGTTTTATTCTTCTTAGGTGCCTGCACCTCAGCGGAGAAGGGAAGTCTCGACAGATCGATTTTATCCAAGAAAGTTTTTGACACGGTAAAATCAGGAGATACCGAAAAGTTTCGCATGCTCATTCCCGACCGCGAATCGTATGAACGTTATTTTCATCTCAAACAGGTAGAGCCTTCTACCTTCGATAGCGTATATGCCGCCATGCGCGACACCTTGCTGGTCAACTTTCAGCAATTCATAGACAGTTATGACCAGTGGGACCTTGCTGTTTATGCCAATACCCAGGAAACGCAGGAGAAGTCAGATAATATCATCGAGGCGCTTATAACCACCAAATTCAAGGTGGGGGATGAAGTGCGTAAATATTCCTTCACAGCCAATAAACTCAACGGTCGCTGGTACGTTACAGGGGATTTTGCCTGGGTAAAATAACTGCTTTCCAATAAATGCACGGCGCTCGCCGTTGATATCAACAAATGGTTGTGTATTCAATTTCACCTGCATTAACATACCTCCTCTGGGTGTATATGTAACTTCGGCACAATTACTGTCACAGCTTAATCAGCAAGCTATAGAAGAAATCTTTACTGGGATAACTAGTATGAAAAGAATCACGAAAAAAAGAGTGTGGGTATTCCTGTGCCTGGCACTGCCATTGAGTATGGTCTCTGCCCAGCAAACCACCCGGTTGCTCGATCCTTACCGCACCTACCATTCCGCAAGAGAGTTGCTGGACCACAAGAAGTATGCATCAGTCCAGTTACTGTTTGACCAGGTTGCGGCCTATCAGGCACCTGCAGGGGATCAGGAAATTTTCCTCTATCAGGCAGAGAGCGAATATTATGCTGCTATATGTGCAGTTGCGCTGGATAATCCCGATGCGGAAAACATGATGCTGGCCTTTGTGAATGACCATCCGGGTCATGCATTACAGGGTTCTGCCAATTTCCAGTTGGGTAAAATCTATTTCAACAAGCGCAAATACGGCGATGCGATTGACTGGTTTGAGCAAGTAGATATTTACGATCTGGGTGCAGAAGATAAGGATGTGTACAGGTTTCAATACGGCTATTGTCTGTTTACCAAAAAGCGATTGGCAGAGGCCAAAGAACTTTTCGCACCGATAAAAGATAAGGAGGGACCCTATTACCTTCCTTCCAATTACTACTATGGTTTCATTGCCTATTTCCAGAACGACTATGAAACGGCTCTGACCAGTTTCCAAAGGGTGGAAGACCATCCGGTTTACTCGCTGGTGATACCTTATTATTTTGCAAATATTTACTTTTCTCAGGGCAAATACAGAGAGGTTGTGGCTTATGCCGAGCCCCAGATTTCCAATACCAGACTCAGTTACTACAATGAGTTAAATCAGATTCTTGGTAAAGCGTATTTCAATCTGCGTGAATACGAAAAGGCATTACCCTACCTGCAATACTATCTGGAAAAAAACAGGAGAGCCGCAGATGCCGACTATTACCAGGTGGCATTCGCCCAGTATAAACTGGAGGCTTACAACCTGGCCATGGAAAACCTCGATAAGATTAAAGGTACCGGTGATAGTCTGGCGCAACACGCTGACTATCTGGAGGGGCAGTGTTTACTGGCGATGGATAGAAAGGCTGATGCCAGAAATGCCTTTCAGGAAGCTGCCTCCAAAGGCTACGATGAGCGCACTCGGGAATTTGCACAATTCAATTTTGGTAAGTTAAGCTATGAACTGGGCTATTATCCTGCTGCTGTAACTGCGCTGCGCAACTACCTGGATACTTATCCGAAAGGAATCGATTATTCCGAAGCGCAAGGTTTACTCGCCGAATCGCTGTTGCGAAGTAAGAACTACGAAGAAGCTTTGGCCATTCTGGAAGACATAGACAAGTCGAATAATACCTTAAAGAAGGCGTATCAGAAGGTGGCCTATTTCAGCGGAGTAAATGCCTACAACGACCGTAATTACGACAATGCCTATGTATTGTTTACCAAATCGCTGGAAATGCCCCTCGATGGTGGACTGCAGGCCGCTTCTTATTTCTGGATGGGCGAGATAGAATATGCAAAATCAGACTACAACGCCGCTATCCGCAATCACAATAAGTTTATAGAACTATCCAAGACCAATGTGAAACTCCCCCAGGAAACACGGGCCGAGTTTGCTCATTACACTATTGGTTACAGCTATTTCAAACTCATTAAATACGATCTCGCCGTGAAGTCGTTTGAGCGTACTACGGGCAAACTGAAGCTTTCGAAAGTAGCATCCGTTGAAAACGATATAGCACTGGATGCCACCTTGCGTGCAGCAGATTGTTATTTCATGACGAAAGATTACAACAAAGCCGACCAGTACTACAGCAAGGTGGCGGCCAATAAATATAAGGGTGCTGACTATGCGCTTTTTCAGCAGGGAATGCTCAACGGTTTGCAGGGAAAGAACGAAGAGAAAGTGCGGGTTATGAAAAAGCTCACATCTGAATACAGCAATTCCATATATGTAGATGATGCCATGTATGAAACGGCGAATACCTATTTCCTGATGGGGGATAACCAACAGGCTATTTCGCACTTTAAAGATCTGTTGGCTGATAAAGCGAACAGTCCGTATACGGTGAAGTCTTACCTCAAACTAGGTTTGATTTATTACAACCTGAACGATCTGAAGCTGGCGGAAGAATATTATAAAAGAGCCTACGATCTGTCACCTACTACTTCCGAAGGGGCAGAAGCCAAAGATGCTTTGAAGGATATTGCAGAGGAAACAGGAAACGTAGACGGACTGGAAGGCATGGTGAATGCTTCAGAGAAAGATTCCATCAGTTACAATGCTGCCTTTAACAAGTACAATCGCCAGGAATTCGGTATAGCTGTGAAGTTATTCAACGATTATCTCAAGGAATTCCCACGCGGCTTCTTCAAAGACCAGGCGCTGTTCTATCGCGGAGAAAGTCAATTCAAGCTGGAGAAATACCCGCTGGCTATGAAAGATTACAACCGAATCATTGATGAGAACCGCCTGCAGTTTTTAGAGTCGGCTTTATTGCGTGCCTCCTGGATCATGTTCTACCAGGACCAGGATTACAGCAAAGCCAATGCATTCTACACGCAGTTGTATAATGTTGCCAGCTATAAGGAAAATACTTATGTTGCATTGAAAGGTATGCTCCGCACTGCTTATCTGCTGAACGATTACGATGAAGTGATTCTCAACGCAGGTCGCATTTTGAATGGTGATCAGGCCAGCAAGGATGAGCGAATTGAAGCGCATTACTACGCTGCCAAAGCACATCTGGCCGGTGGTGATATCGATAAAGCCTATGCATCTTTCAGTGAAGCGGCCAAGTTGACTACCAATGAAACCGGTGTAGAGTCCAGGTTCATCATGGCGGATATCTTGTTCCAGAAAAATCAACTCGAAGCTTCCAAACAACAGTGTCTGGAAATCATCAACGACCTTCCGGCCTATGAGGAATGGGTCATCAGGAGTTATATCCTGCTGGCTGATATCGCTGCAGCAAAAGGAGAATTCGCCCAGGCAAAAGCTTCTTTGAGGAGTATCATTGAGAACTACGAAGGAGACGAAGAGCTTATTGAGCTGGCGCGTTTCAAACTCGAACAAGTGGAAGAAATGGAGCGCAATTCAAGGCGCGTCAATGATGGTGGAGGCGATGATACAGATCCGGAGGAGTTGCAATTCAACAAAGAAAACTAAGTATGAAGAATAAATCATATTTCATTTTATTATTGGCGTTGGCTGCCGCTCCGGCAGTGGCGCAAGGTACGCTGGACAGCGAAGAGGTGGATGTGATACGTGATTACAATCCCATCTTAGCAGATGCTGTCAAGGTTGGTATAACCGGATTGATACCGGATAACGATACAGAAACAGCACCACTGACTTACAATGTGCCGCTTACCTTTTATACCATGCCTTATCAGCCTATCCGCATCAAGCCGGTTGCCCTGACAAAGTCCCCTAAGGAGGAGCTTACCAAAAATTACCTCAGGGCCGGCTTTGGTACGCAGTTCACACCGCTGGGAGAATTGTACCTTAATTCCGCGCAGTCTGATAAGTTCCAGTATGGTCTTGCTGCCCGCTACACATCGGCCAAAAGCAACAGGGAAAATCAGCAATACAGCGATTTAGATATTGACGGAAGGGGAAAATTCTTCTTTGACAAGGCCTTCGTGATGCCCATAAATGCCTGGTTCAGAAATGATGTGGTACATTATTATGGATATGATGAGCCACTGACATTCGAGAACGACAGTGTGCGCCAGCGTTTCAGTAATTACGGACTTTCTTTTGCGTTTGCCAATCTGAAAAAGAACGATGCAGAAATTGATTATTCACTGGGTGCAGGGTTCAGAGGAATCAGCAGCCTGGATGGCTACCGCCAGATGAATCCTTACATCGATCTCATTGCGGATAAGCGCCTGAAGAATGATCATAAGGTAGGGGCAGGGTTGAATATTGACTACTATAATTTTAATGGACCCTTGCCCTTCGAAACGGTGTTTACCACCCTCAGTTTGCGCTATGGTATTGTGCAACCGGGTTGGTCATTGCAGGCATCTATTGACAACACCATTGGTTTTGACAGCAAATATTTCCCTATTCCCAGGGTAGATTTCAGCAAGGATCTGATTGGAGATAAGCTGGTATTTATTGCAGGCGTGGACGGACAATTACACAGAAATAACTTTGCTTCACTTACCGGACTGAATCCATTCTTGGCAGATTCATTTGTCATCAAGCCTACTTCTGATTATCAGTTCTACGGTGGTATTCGCGCTTCAACGGCCGATAATTTATCGTTCAGTGCTAAGGGATATTACTCGAACTTCATCGATCAGGTGTTTTTCATCAACAACCCCACCGATACACTTAGATTTAAAACGGTTTACGGAAGCGGCAGCAGGGCGGGAGTGAATGTGGAGCTCGGATATTTTATTGCCGATGTGGTAGAGGTAGCAGCAGTATTGAATGCCTTTACCTTCAATGAACTTTCCGGTGTGGAGGAAGCATGGCATACGCCGACGCTCGAGTGGCAATTGTCAACAGCCTATCAACTGAATAGTAAATTGAAACTCGGCGCACAGGTATTTGGTCTGGGTAAATCACTGGCGCTCATGCCCGACAGCGATATCCGGGAGATTAAAGGGACGGTGGATATCAACCTGAATGCCACCTATGCTTTCCGGGAGCGCTTCGATATTTTCCTCGATATCAACAACATTGCCGGCATTCAATATGAACGGTATTACAACTATCCTTCTTACGGATTCAATCTCTTAGGAGGAATATCGTTTTCGTTTTAGTACATACTTTGGCTCGAATGTGAACAATTTGTTACATTTGAGGCACTTGTAATGGATGTCAAAGGAACAGTTGTAAAACACATCACCTCTTTGCTCAATGCGCACGATTGTGTGATTGTGCCTGGCTTGGGTGGATTTCTGTTGCAAGAGCAATCAGCGCGGATTCATCCTTCGGCATTTATATTCCAGCCTCCTTCCAGCAAAATCATTTTCAATGAACGCCTGCAGCAGCAGGATGGACTTTTGGAGCGCTCCATTTCTTTGGAGGAAGGCATTTCAAAGGAACAAGCCAAAGCAATTATCGATCAGTTTGTCTATGACCTTCAGTTCATTGTCCAAAAAGGGGAGATTGTAAAGTTGCCCGGAGTGGGTCGATTGCAGCGGAATGAAGAAGCTAAGTTGCAGTTTTTGCCCGATCAGACAGTGAACTACAACAAGCAGGCTTTCGGTCTGCCCACATTCACGCGGCAACCCATTGCAAGGAAGGAGGTGCCCGAGACGGGTGTATTGAGCCCGGTGCCACAGGATGTTCCTGAAGAAAAAGAGCGCATTATTTCAACAACCAAGCATCAGAAGTTCTGGCTACCGTTTGCTGCGGTACTGTTGCTTTCCCTCGCGGCCATTCAGCTTTGGATGAATGCCGACCAATATGGAATTGATTTCGCAGGTTGGGGTACTGAAAGTGTCGCTACCGGAAAAGCCTATTCGGCTATGGAAATGACAAATGCCGATATGCTGAATATTGCTGCAAGCCGGGTAACTGATTCGTTGCCTGCGCAGGAAGAAGAAGCTTATTCGCTGGTATGGGGAACCGAGCCCACCCATTGGATTGTAGCCGGAGCATTCCGTGAAACAGAGAATGCCATGGGGCTTTGCAGTCGCCTGCAAAATTTAAATGTCGAGGCTATTCGTCTGGAAAGCGGAAGCTATTCGATGGTGGTAGTTCCAGTATATGAGCAGGAAGATCCTGTGCAGAAAAGGAGTGTTTTCATTCAACATACAGGAATTAAAGATGCCTGGGTGATGCAGAACAGGCAATAAAAAACCCCGCTTTGGGGCGGGGCTTTTGCATTTATTGGGTAACTCAGTTGCTACCTTTTTTCTTCTCTTTCATTTTGGCCTTTTCTTCGGGCGACATACTCTCCATCTTTTGTTTTTTCTCTTCTTTGCTCATGCCTTCTCCGCCATTGCCTTTTTCCATTTCGCCGCGCTTAGCTTCAAATTTCTCCCATTGTTCAGGAGTAAGAAACGCTTTGTATTCCTGCATACGCTCGCGAGACAGTTGGTCCCTTTCAGATTTCATTCTGTCTTTGTCCGCTTCACTACCAGACTCTTTATACCTCATTTTCATTTGCTCCATGGCATCGAGGTAGCGGAGGTTGGCAGCAGTTGCTTTCTTGCGCTGTTCAGCGGTGAGGGATAATACCTCATCCAGCTTGTTGGTCATTTCCTGAGCTTTCTGCTGGGAATTGCCGGAAGTATTCGACTGAACCCTGTCTTGCTTAGAAGTTTTATCCCGGTCCATATCGCGGTCCTGCTGCACCTGACGGTTCTCGTTATTTCCGCGACTGTTGTTTTGTGCAGAAACTGCACCAAATGAAGTTGCCACTAAGGCAAGAACAATAATTGATCTTTTCATGATTGAATAATTGGTTTATTGATTACACACTACCTATGTAAATATCGTGCCAAAATAGTACGAAAAGGGCTGACGTACTTACTCTTTATTATCTGCCTGAAGTAATTCCATGTTTTCCTCCAGCAAGGAAAGCTGTGATGGAGTCAGGATATTCTTGTAATCATCCATCCTGTACTGGAATAAATCATTCTTGTGCATGGCCAGTTTTTCCGGCTCCATATCTTTCTTCAGCAGCGCATCAACTCTGTAGGCATATCTTACAGTGATCTCTTTGACAGCGGTCTGCTGGTCGTCCGTCAGGTTGACTACTTCGTCCAGTGTGGCGATGCGATCCTCCATCCACTGGAAGGAAGCCTCTGTCATGGATGCATACATGGTGCCGGCATATTCACTTACCTGAGCTGAAGCAGCGGTGGCAGTAAAAAGTAGGGAAGCCATTATTAAAGGGCGTAAAACTTTCATTTTCTGAGCTTTTATGTACCTCAAAAATAACAAAAAATTATCGCATAGCTGCACGCTGCAGGCGGTCATTAATTGCCATGCCCAGGTCATAATCCGGAAAGGAATCTGCCAGAATGACCTGAGCATCACTCTGGTCGAGCGCTCTCAATGCAGAGAACAGGTTTCTGGCTGCTTCCTTAAGGTCGCCTGTCGGGGAAATATCTATTGCATGCACCACTGCAGGAGGAAGGTCCTGTAACTGCATTCCCAGCACGCCCAATGGAGTATCCCGGTGAGCGAGCAGTAATTGTTTCAAATCGCCAAAAAATAGTGGCGTATCCGGTGCATAGTGACTTTTCAGCATGCCCGGTGCCTCCGGGTTGGTTGCTTCGTTGCTGTTATGCTGCTGAAAGTTCACTGGTTTATTAAAATGCTGTTCCAGCATGCTTGCGGTGATAGCGCCCTTGCGCAATACTTGCACAGCATCTTCTGAGGGTTTAATGATGGTCGATTCGAGACCCACCTGGCAGGGTCCGCCGTCTAAAACCATAGGGATAGTTCCACCCAGTTGCGCCAGCACATGGTCTGCGGTGGTCGGACTGATAGCGCCAAAGCGATTGGCACTGGGAGCTGCCAGCGGAAAGGGAAGTCCGGACAACAGTTGCAGACACATCGGATGATCGGGGATTCTTATTGCAACCAATGGACTGCCGGCAGTAACCAGGTCATGGACTTTTTCGGATTTAGGCACCAGCACGGTGAGCGGACCGGGCCAAAAATGCATCGCTTTTTCCAGGTGCTCTTTGCCTGCGTCTGTGGTTAGTTCGAAAGCTTTTTCCAGGCTGTCGGTGTGTACTATCAGTGGGTTGAACAGCGGGCGTTGTTTGGTGCTGAAAACGCGGAGGACAGCATCCGTATCGTAGGCATTTGCAGCGAGCCCGTATACGGTTTCTGTCGGAATGGCTACCACCTGGCCTGCTGTCAGCAATCGGGTTGCTGCTGCTATATCGTTATTGCATTCAGTTATCACGCCGTTCCCACTTCATTATTGAATTGCCGAAAGTAATAATCTCCTCTTTTTCCGGAAACACCTTTTCCAGGTTTTCCCAAAGCATGGATTCTTCCGTATGCCGGTCGGTGAGCCGACTGAAGAATAACGTTCCTCCGGGTGCCACTGCTTTTTTTAATTGCTCCAGAAAGGATTGTTCCCAGCAAAAGTAGGGTACTTCACTTTCAATGAACAAGTCTACGGTAATAAGATCGAATGTCCGGGCATTTTCCTGCATGAATGCTTTGGCATCTGCCTCGATGATTTTCAGGCGGTTTATACCCTCCGGATAGGGGTAATATTTTTGGGTCAGCCTTATCAAAACAGGATCCCATTCCACGCAAGTGATGGTTCCTTTCCAGTGGTGTTTTTTTTGCAACAGGTAGGGGATGCTCGCCATACCTAAGCCAAGTACCAATGCCGATGTGCCTGCGGTTTGGTGCGGTTGCTCCAGTGCAGTACCATATGAGGTGTATTTATCTTCAAAGGAATAGATGGCATCGCCGGTTACCAGTTGATACCTGCCTTCTACCAATCTGACGGAGAGTGTTCCGCTGTGTTGGCTTTCGATTTTTTCGACGGTAATCGGAAAAAAATAACTCAGGCGCTTTTTCCAGCTAGGCGACAACATGCGTTTCAATTCGATGTATTCGCATAGGTCCTGGCTTCAGGAATATATTCATTTTCTATATCTGTAATCCGGGTTTCATGGCTGGGGTGTGTGCTAAGAAACTCCGGCAATCCGGAACCATTCACCGACATTCTTTGCCAGAATGCCACCGCCGCTTCCGGGTCATATCCTGCAATGGTCATGAATATCAGTCCAAGCCGGTCTGCTTCCGATTCCTGCAGCCTGGAGAAGGGGAGTAGTGCTCCGGTGCTGACACCGACACCGGCGGCCAGCAATATTAACTCCCGTGTCTGTTCGGGCTTATTGGCCATAGCGATATCCAGAGCAGCAAAGCCGGTACTTGCCAGCAGTTGCTGACTCATACGTTCATTACCGTGACGGGCAACGGCGTGCGCCACCTCATGGCCCATTACTACGGCCAGTCCATCTTCGTCTTTTGTATAGGGTAAAATGCCGGTATAGACTACCACTTTACCTCCCGGCATACACCACGCATTAGGTTCAGGACTTTCCACCAGATGAAATTCCCAATCGAAATGCTCCAGCAGGTCTGCATTTCCTGAATTTCTTAAGACATCCTCTACCGACCGGGCAATTTTTTCTCCTACGCGGGTAACCATAGCTGAATTGGTGCCGGAATTGACCACCTGATTGGCATTGAGGAAGTTGTTGTATTCTACCAGGCTCATTGCGGTGAGCTCACTTTCGGGCAGCAGGCTTACCTGTTTTCTGCCTGTAATAGGCACGCGGTTGCAAGAGCTGATAACAGTCAGCATCAGGAACAGTACGCTGGTCGCAATCAAGGTCTTAGTAGTCTTCATCTTCTTCATCGTCATTATAATTATAATCATTGGAGTCGGAACCTTCGAGGTAGGCTTCCATCCTTCGTACAAATTTACCCACTTGTGGTTTAGATTCCAGCTGGTAGACAACCCGTTTCCCTTCAGCCTCAATGGTGCGTTTGCCTGCGTCAGTGCCGAAAATATCTTCGTTGATTTCGTCGTTGCTGGTCAGCACCTTCATCTGGTTGCGCCGGCTCATGATATACAGATAATCTTCATAGGGTGTTTCAAAATAGAGGGTGAAATATTCACCGCCGGTTTTCTTACCGAATTCAGCATACACCTTAATTTCCTGATTGAACTGCTGGTCGCCCATCCAAATAATGGAACCTGTGGCGTTTTCGGTATGGAAGGACTTCGACGTCTCATCCCAGTACAGTTGAATGTCGGAGATGAGGAGTGTATATGGCAGATCTTTCGGTTTCTCGATATAACCCAGTTGAGAAAGGTTATCGAATATTTTCATCACTGTTTTTTCATCTGCAAGGCTATTGATAGCACCCAGCAGGGTAGGATTTTCATAATGGTCAACCGGTGGGTTTTCGACATTCCCGGCGTACAGCATTTCTGATATTTTCTTGAGATGGTCAGTCGTAAGGGGGATATTGATGGCAATGGTGGCATTCACATGGAAGAGGGAATCATCCGATAGTTTAGTGATATTTCCATATGATCTCATTTCCACGATATTGGTTTCATACCCCAGATCTATCCTACCGGTACCTTCCATATTGCCGCTTACCTCGTCATAGATCATCAGGGAGCCGGGTAGGGAGGGGTCATAGGTTTTATCCATATTGCCGAAGAACCATTTTTTGTTTTGTTCATCGTAATAGCCTTTTCCGCGGGCGGCAAACACTACGGGATCGGTTTTGCGTATTTGACTGCCCATAACTCTCATATAGAGGTTGGTGGAATCGAAACGACGCAGGACACCGGCATATACCGAGTCGTTGCTTTCATTAACTGCGATATTGATGCCGAATCTTGGTTCAGCCGGGTCTATCAAATCGTCGATTCGGAACCAGTCGGTAGGAAGTGATGTGTCGGGAAGGGCGATTTTAGCATAGCCAAAATAACGCATATATTCATCCTTCATGTAAATAGAAACCGGACCTTTGAATGCCACATTTTTGTCCAGCTCAATCGGCATACTATCCGGTACATACCCTAAGCCTTTGATGTAGTAATTGTCGTATTCGTTTATGGAATCGCGCTCCTTGATTACCGTAATTTCTTCTATGGGAATTTCCTGTTCCTTGCCCTGTGGTGAGGTGTAGGTGTACCAACCGGAACCTTTGATGGAGTTTCTTCCCCAGATGTCCAGCGTAGCGCCGTGAATGTTTTGATAGGCAAAGATGGAATCTCCTACTATTTCTGCATTTTGCAGGGTGCGCATTTTGGCGGCATCTTCAATGAATACCAGTCCACTGTCAGGAAGGACTCTTGAATCTGCAATGGCGATATAGGGAACACCTTCTACCGAAAGCACGTAAGTGTTGAGGTCGAGCTTCCCATTGGTGCCACGGAATGCCAGGCCGTCCTGTGTGGGTTCCATGCTGAAGAATTCACCAAATTCCTGATTGGTCGAGTTGAAATCAATCACTTTATTGGCCATGTCCCAGTCGAATTCATTGATACTTGTCTGGTACATGTTGTAGGGCAACTTGGTAAGTACCGTATCGATATTGGCTTTGAACAGTCCATGCTGTGATTCGAAATCTACATTGGCATTGATATTATCCATGCGCAGTGCAAAGACACCTTCCCGGATGGATTTAATGGTGAGCGCACCAGTATCCGCCTGCATGGTCATGGCTCCAAAAAAGAATTCTTTAGAGGATAAGTCGGCATCCTGCCAGTTCATAGTGCCATTGCCGAATAGACCAAGTGAAGTAACAATCAGATTACCTTTCAGCGTGCCAATGCCTTCGAAGAAGGTAAATGGTTTTTCCTGCATGCGCACACTCATGTAGTCATCAGCCGGTATCCAGGACATCAATACATTATCATTTTTTACATCCGGGAATTCTATTCCCGCGGTGGTCTTGTCTACGGTGAATGCATATGCTTTGGCAGTAGTGCTATCGGGCAGGAAAATGAAGTTATTAGAATAGGTGGTAGAGGCCATGAACTCCAGATTGCCCGAGCCCAGAAAACCCTCATTGCTCAGGAATACACTGTCATTGAAGTTCCCCATTCCCCCGTACATCGGGAAGCCAACTTCCGGAGTGCGGGTTCTGAATCCCAGGGAGCGGTCGGGTTGCAGGGATAACTCCTCGCGGAACTCCGGAAAAATACCATCTGATATCATACTACCGCCAAACCTCAATGTGGTATAGTCTACATCATCGAGACTTTCGATAGTGAAGGGGTCCACCTTGAAATAGAATTCATCTTTTTTATATGCGTTATTGAAAACTTCTTTCTTCTCGTAATCGGCGGCGGAGGTGGAGTAGGAGAAGAAGATGGGGTATTCCGGATAATCTTCGCGACTGGATTTATTATCGGCCCGGTCAATCTGCAATTTTCCCTGAAGGATGCTGAAACTTGTTTTTACAGGCAGGTAGAGGGGATTGCCAAAGTCGTCTACTTCAGTAGATTCCACATACAGAATCATAGAGTCGACATTGTTCATTTTAATGTCGAATGTATCGTAGTCGAAAAAGAAGTTCGTTCCGATAAAGTCAGCTGTACCACCAACTACTCTTCCGGAGAAGAGCATGTCTCTGTTTTTACGCAGTGTGATGTTGCCTTCATCTGGGTAGACCAGCACAAATTGAGAGTCGGAGAGGTATACCTGTTCCAGTCCCTTGAGGTGCATATCGAATTTTTGAAGGTCAAGCTCGGCGTTCACACCATTGGTCTTTGACATCATGGTGATGATATCGTAATCTTTCTTACCGATATAAGAATTGACGTAGTTGAAGGTTTTATCCTTTACCGTTACAATCTGCGTTTCAGGGTCATAGAAGATAAAGCCCTCGAGCATCAGGTCATATAACAGGGAGCGGATACCGTCCACTGATAGGCTAGGGTTGATTTCCCTCGCCAGAACGGATGCCTGCACTTCCCGCACATCGTTGCGATCGCAGTAACGCTTGATCATTACGAGTGGGTTGGCGGGTGCAATGCCCTGAATAGCACTGTACAGTTCCCGGCTAAAGAGGTCTTCACTTTCAAAGTAAGAGCGTTTCTCTCCAGCACCGGCCAGGTTGCGCATGACCAATGAAGTATCATTTATTCCCCATACCACCTGTTCCACATTGGCGTCTATGCGGTGATAGGAGCTATAATAATCAGAACCTGCTGCGCCAATTTTTCCCCTGGTGAGGGTTATGGTTCTTTTAGGGGCCTGGTAGTTAAGGTTTACGTTGGGATGGAATATGGAGTCCTTCCCGGTATAGATGGCAACGCTTGCTTCCTGGGAGAATATAGCTTCGGGTTTGATGAGGTAGGATTTGGAGCGGGTAGTCATTACCACGCGTTCAAGATCGTCGCGGAACTTCAGTGTAGCCAGGGAGGTACCGTCGCCGGAACCGACTATGTTCTTGCCTTTAATGAAGAAGCTACCGTAATAATCGACGTAGTCAATGATATCCTTGATGGAAATGCTGTTATCGAAAGAGCGAAATTGCGGATAGTCCCTGTTGTCCGGATCGATATTGGCCAGCAGCTTGTCGGTAAAGGTTCCCAGCAGTGGTTTATCCAGATAACCTATGAAGTAAAAGGTAACACTGTCAATGGTATATTCCGATTTTTCCAGATTGATGTTGACATTCTGAAGATTGGCATATACGTTATTGGAATCCAGGTCTGCCTTCATCCAGTTGACCCTTCCGCCCTGTCCAATGAAGCGGTTTTCGAGCGGATAGTAGGTGCCTTTGGAATCGTAAATACCTGCGCGATCGGAGTTGGTGGTGGCAGAGAGGGATACATCGTTGAATACTATCTGGGGAATACCATCGACGGAAACCATTTGAAAATCGTAGGACGAAAAACGCCATTTTTTACCGGGCGTACTGTAGAGGGCATTTTCCCCATAAAACGGACCGGAAAACGCCATGAATTCATTGAATGCAGCAGCTTTGTTGTTTTTTAGTACATCGTTGGCGGCTTTCATCCAGGCTTCATATTCATTCGGCAATCTTCCGGCTACCAGGAATTGCGTCACCGCATTGAGCAAATTAGAATAGCTGGGTGTGGCGCGCATTTTCCTTTTTTGCATATCGTTGCACAAATCCACCAATTGTTCCAGTTGTTCATCGGTCAAGTTTCCGGCCACAAGTTGTTCGCTGAATAGTTCGAAAGCTTGTTTACCCTCTTCATTGTTATTGGCTTTCATGAAGGCACCCAACTCATTGCGAAAATCGTCGGGGTGGTAAGGGAATTCTTTCACCTGACCCTGAACGAGCAATGGAAGGACAATAAGAAGTAGTAAAAGCTGCTTCATAGAATAATATTGTGGATTTGTCAGAGGGTATTCATTTTTCTATAACTATCAAACGGGTAGGTAAATTGTGCATCCCGCCTCCCTCAGGGATGGCTAAATGCAGCGCAGGACCATTCCTCCAGCTGCAGGTGTTGTGTTAATTGCAATCCCTGAGCTGCAGCTGCATCCAGAATATGCTGCATGTCTGCTGTCAGCACGCCGCTGAGAACCAGCTCCCCTTGTTGTTCCAATGCCAGCTCCAGTTGTGGCATGTATTGCACCAGCACATTCCGGTTGATATTGGCCAGCAGCACATCAAAGCGCTTTCCCTCCAGCATTTCCATTTCACCTAATTCAATATGCACCTTGTCAGCTACACCATTCATGGCGATATTATCCAGTGAATTATTGAATGCCCATTCATTGTTGTCGAGCGCAAATACATGGTCAGCACCCAGCATGACTGCCATGATGGCCAGAATGCCGGTGCCACTTCCTGCATCGCACACCTTTTTTCCTTTAAAATCCATCTGCAGCATCCTGCGTATCATCAAAAAGGTAGAAGCATGGTGCCCGGTGCCGAATGACATGCGGGGTTCAATAGTAATCGTATAAGGATATTTTTTATCTATATGATGGAAGGGGGCGCGGATAAGGCATTGTTCGTCCACAACAATATGCGGAAAGTTCTTTTCCCACTCCTCGTTCCAGTTTTTATCGGCGATGTGTACATAGGAGAACTGACATCCGAATTGCGCGCTAATGGCTTCCATTTCTGCCTGAACCTCCGTGTTCCAGTCAGCTTCAGCAATATAGGCCATCAGCTGACCGTCCTCTTCATGAAAGGTATCGAATGCCATATTGCTCAGCAGCGCCACCAGCATTTCACCTGTTGAGGGACTTATGCCTTTAAAGGCACATTCGATGTATTCCATCAGCCGGCTGCTTCAATGATAGACAGGAAATCGGCAGCATTGAGCGAAGCGCCTCCAATAAGACCTCCGTCAATATCAGGGTCGCTGAACAGCTCTGCTGCATTACCGGGCTTAACGCTTCCACCGTACAGGATTTGCACTTTTTCGGCTGTTGCTTCGTCGAATATGGCAGCAAGCTCTGCACGAATATGACGGTGCATTTCACCAGCCTGCTCTGTAGAAGCAGTTACGCCTGTTCCAATGGCCCACACCGGTTCATAGGCAATCACCACGTGTTGCATGGCTTCTTTGCTCAAAGCCAGTAATGCGGCTCTTACCTGGGTACTGACAACCTGTTTATGCTCACCTGCTTCTCTCTGTTCCAGGCGTTCGCCACAGCAATACACGGCAGTCAGCTGATGCCGGAGGCAAGCCAGTATTTTCTGATGGATCTGGGTGTCGTCTTCACCATGGTATTGTCTTCTTTCACTGTGTCCTACGATAGCAAATGTTGCACCTGCCGAATGGAGCATAGGAGCAGCGATTTCGCCCGTGTAGGCACCCTGGTCGTGCTGGCTGACATCCTGTGCACCATATTGAATGGCTGCTGCTGATTTTTCGCGCAAAGTCGGGATATACAATGCCGGCGGTGCAATCCATACTGCTGCCTTCACCGCTTTACCGGTCAATCCAGATGTAATGACATCGATGGTTGAGGATGCTTCCTGAAGGGTTTTGTGCATCTTCCAGTTACCTGCTACAATAGTTTGTCTCATATTATTTTCTGTTATCACTTGATATTTCATATATGTGGGTGAGCAATGCGCTATCGCTTTCGGTCATGGTTATACCTCTTCTTGCCATCACAGCAGCTGCTACATCCAAGGCATCTTTGAGCTTGTAGGTGCTGAAGCCGGCTGCTCCGCCCCAGCTGAAGGAGGGTATGAAGTTACGGGGAAATCCATCACCAAAGATATTGGCATTGACACCTACTACGGTACCTGTATTGAACATGGTATTGATGCCGCATTTAGAATGGTCGCCCATGATGAGCCCGCAGAATTGCAATCCTGTTTTAATAAAGCGACGGGTGGTATAATCCCAGAGCTTCACCTCTGCATAATTGTTCTTCAGATTGGAGTTATTGGTGTCGGCACCGAGGTTGCACCATTCACCAATGACGCTGTTGCCCAGAAATCCGTCGTGTGCCTTATTCGAATAACCGAAAATAACGCTGTTATTGACTTCGCCTCCAACTTTACAATGCGGCCCAATGGTGGTAGCGCCATAAATTTTTGCTCCCATTTTGAGCGTGCTGTGGTCCAGCAGGGCAAAGGGGCCACGAATGGCTGTCCCTTCCATGACAGAGGCATCTTTCCCTATATATACCGGACCGGAGGTGGTATTAATGGTACAGGCTGTCAGTTCGGCTCCCGGCTCTATAAAAAGGGCGTCGCCAATAACTGTGCAATGCGAAGGAATGGATGCTGAGCTGCGACCTTCCGTGATCATGTGGAAGTCGTCTTTGAGGAGTTGCTCGTTAAGGCTGAAGATATCCCAGGGTCGGGCTATGGAGGTATAGCTTATCCCTGCTTCACGGGTTTGCATGTGCTTAGCTGCTTCCAGCAGGGCATTCCAGTCGCTGAATATTGCATCGCTCTTGCATGCAACCAGCTGTTCACCGTCCCACATCGCCTCATTTTCCTGCAGTGTGGAGACTGCTGCAATAAGCTCGCGGGAGGCGACATACCGACCGTTCAGGAAGATAGTCGGGCCTCCGGCGGCTCCCCGGAAGATATCCCTTAAATGCTCAGCGGTGAGGTAGGCAACCGTTCCTTCTACTTGCCGTTCCCATCGTTCAACATTGGTGAAAATCCCTGCGCGGATGCAGGCGGCAGGTCGGGTGAAGGTGAGTGGAAGCAGTTGCGCGGTTAAGTCGTCGTCAAAAAAGACAACAGATTGTTTCTCCATGCAACAAAAATAAAAAACCCCGCCTCAGGGGAGGCAGGGTTATGCATATTTCTTGTGCGTAATTACTTCTTCGCGTATTTCTTATTGAATTTCTCAATACGTCCAGCTGTATCCACAAACTTCATCTTACCGGTGAAGAAAGGGTGAGAGGTATTGGAAATCTCCAATTTCACCAACGGATACTCGTTTCCGTCTTCCCATACAATGGTTTCCTGGGTGGCTGCGGTGGAACGGCTCAGAAAGGTTACTTCGCTTGAAAAGTCTTTAAAAACTACAAAGCGGTATTCTTTTGGGTGAATATCCTTTTTCATATTATTAGTCAATTAGGGTGCAAATTTAGTGAAATTTCACAAATGATTAAATCCTTAGTAACTTTTTGTCGATAATATCGCCAACATGAATGAATTACCTGAATTAACATGGAGAACTTTCAACGGAGAGCGGCTGAGCCAACCGATTAAAGAGGCTGTGGAAGCCATTTTGGTAGAAGAATCTGCCAGGGGCAATAAGTTGAAGGTATGCATAGGCAGTGACTCCCAGGTGTATGGGAAGATTATTGAATTCGCCACCGTAATCGTTTTTGTTCGGCCCGGAAGAGGCGGGTTCATGTACATTGCCAACCACAGCAGCCAGCAGACCATGTCCATCAAGGAAAGATTGCTCTATGAAGTGAGTCTGAGTATTCAGGTAGCTTATGAACTTTGCACGCTGCTGGACCAATACGGCGTTGACCTGGAGGTACATGCCGATATTAATACCAACCCCGGATTCAAGTCGAATAATGCCTTGAGTGAAGCTATGGGCTATATTCTCAGCATGGGATTTGTATTCAAGGCAAAGCCGGACTCTTTTGCATCCACCAGCTGCGCCAATAAGGTGGTTTGACTTATTGCGGCAGCACTTGCCGAATGTAGGACCTGATTTCCGGCAGTCCGGTACCTTTTACCGCTGACGCGACAAAGTAGGGGGGCATGACCTCCCAGTAACCGGCTAATTTTTCCAGATACGCTTTCACCGTATTCGTCTTTTTATCCTTGCTGCGCTTATCGGCTTTGGTAAACACCAGCACAAAAGGTATTTCTCTTTCCCCAAGCCAATTGCTGAAGTCGATATCTGCCTGTTGGGGTGGAATAGCATGATCAATCAGCTGGAATACGCAGAACAGGCTTTCCCTGTTTTCGAGGTACCCTTCCACCATTACTTTCCAGCTGCTGCGCATGGTTTTAGACACTTTGGCATAACCATATCCCGGCAGGTCGACGAGCAGCCATGCATCGTTGATGGTGTAGAAGTTGATGCTCTGGGTTTTACCGGGCTGAGAAGATGTAAAAGCCAGTGCCTTCCTTTCACACAGCGCATTGATGAGGGAGGATTTGCCCACATTCGAACGACCAATGAACGCAAACTCGGGTTTCCCTGCAGGTGGACAATCTTCCACCTTGCTGAAACTATCGCTGTATACTACGCTCGTAAAATCCATGAAACAAAACTACAACCATTCTGTTGGATGATTTGGGCAGCGCATGTCCCTTCCTTACCTTTGACCGCCTCACATGAAAGAACAGGTAACACCTTATAAGACCAGTGACTCCAAAAAGGAGCAGGTGCAATCTATGTTTGATAACATTGCGCCGAAATACGATTTGCTCAACAGGATTCTTTCTCTCGGGGTCGATGTTTGGTGGCGGAAGCAGGCTGTCAAGCACCTGCGTGCCTATCAACCGGATCATGTAGTAGATATTGCTTGTGGAACCGGTGATTTCAGCATTGCTGTTTACAAGTCAGGTGTAGCGAAAGTAACGGGCGTTGATATCGCCAATGAAATGCTGGTGAACGGGCGGGTAAAACTGAAGGAAATGGGCCTGGATAAAGGCATAACCCTTGTCCAGGGTGATTCTGAGCAGCTGCAGTTCGACGACAATACCTTCGATGGAGCAACGGTAGCCTTTGGGGTGCGCAACTTTGAGCATCTTGAAAAAGGCCTGACCGAAATCCTGCGCGTACTGCGTCCCGGCGCTCCACTCATTGTGCTGGAGTTCTCCAAGCCGCGCGTTTTCCCGGTGAAACAGCTGTTTAACTTCTATTTCAAGACAATATGCCCCATGGTAGGTCGTTTGGTTTCCGGAGATGCACGGGCTTACACCTATCTTTATGAATCTGTGCAGGTCTTCCCGGATGGTACCGCTTTTACCTCCATCATGGAAACTTGTGGTTATAAATCTATTCAATGGAAAAAATTCACCTTTGGAATCTGTTCCATGTACATCGGCGTGAAATAATTTTCGCGCTGCTGCTTTTGCTGCTGCCTCTGGATAGCTTTGGCCAGTTCAATGTGCGGGAGTATGAGAACAGGTTTTCAAGGAAGCCTTACCATTTTGGCATCGGACTGGGGTATAACAGCAGTCATTTCCGGGTTAAGTACGACAATAGTTTTATCTACAATGATACCCTGCTAACCGCGGATGCCATCAACGGACCCGGTTTCAATCTGGGAATCGTATCCAACCTCCGGCTGGGCGACAATCTCGATTTGCGGTTTATTCCGGGAATAGCTTTCGCTGAGAAGACCATTGAATACGCTCAAACCGACCAAACCATAGCTCAGCAGCGGATAGAGTCTATCTACTTTAATTTCCCGTTTTCGCTGAAGTTCAAGACAGATGCCTACAAGGACATGAAAGTGTATGTTTTGGCGGGTTCTACCTACTCCTACGATCTCACCTCCAATGCGAAGGCACGGAATGCAGAGGATATCGTGAAAATCAACGCCCATGATCTTTCCCTCGATTACGGCTTTGGCTTCGAGTTTTACTTCCCTTATTTCATTTTTGCTCCGGAGCTAAAAATCATGAATGGTTCGCTGAACCTGCATGCACGTGATCCCAATCTGATTTACAGTAATTCCTTAGACAGGCTGTTTGCCCGCACCATTCTTTTTACCATCCATCTGGAGGGTTAGAACTTATTCATGTACATTTTGCTTTCCACCGGTCTGATGGTGCGATTGATGTACTTGGCGTTGTCTTTGGTATTGTAGAAGTTGGTGATGTCGCCGGAGACTTCGAAGTAAATCAGCTGACCTATTGGCATTCCGGCATAGATTCTCACCGGCTGGGTGCAGGAAATTTCCAGCGTCCATGTATTGCAAAAGCCGACATCGCCTTTACCTGCTGTGGCGTGAATATCAATTCCCAGCCTTCCGACACTTGACTTTCCTTCCAGAAAAGGCACATGCGCATGGCTTTCCGTATATTCTTCCGTAACGCCGAGGTACAGCGTGCCGGGGTAGATGATCAGCCCTTCATCCGGAATGATCATCTCCTGGATTTCATTGTGCACTTTCGCGTCCAGCACATGACTTTTGTAAATGGCCAGGTAACGACCCAGGTGCACATCGTAGGAATTGGTGCCCATACATTCGCTTCTGAAGGGTTCAATCAGGATATTCCCCTTTTCCATTTCGGCTAAGATGCGCTGGTCTGAAAGTATCATAGGTTATTTGTTAAGCTGAATTTGCCAAACCTTTATGGTCCGGTCATCGGAGCACGAAATTAAGTGCCTGCCATTCTTGCTCCAAAACAATTTATTCACAGAATGGGCATGACCATTGTGGGAGTCTTTTTTCACCGATGCCAGCAGGTGGAAAGATGTGGCGTCCCAGATGCGTATCGATTTATCGCGGCTGGCAGTAGCAAAATAATTACCCGAAGGATGGATGGTGATGTCATTGATGGTATACAGGTGGGCAGCAAGTGGCTCACCTGCGGTCGCTGCAAGCAAGGGTGTCACGCGCAACGTGGCATCCATGGAGCCGGATATAAGGTATTGCTGTTCGCGATGGAAAGCCAGGCTGAATACGGCACCGGTATGTCCTTTGATGGTATCGATAAGTTCCAGCCCGGGCAGCTGCAGCATGTATATATTGCCATCGCTGGAACCGGCAAACAGCAGATTATCATACCTGACCAGGCAGCGGATATTCTTCTCAGCAATGCGCTTCCGTTGAATAGGTTCCCAGGTATGCGGATTAAAATGCACCAGATATCCATTCGCGAGACCCACCAACACGCTCTCGTTCGGTCCACCTTCCAGGGCGTATACTGCATGGCCATCAAAAGCTGTCTGATGGCTTTCTGTGCGTGTCTTGATATCCATCAGCCGCATCATTCCGGACATGTCTCCGACCAGCAGTTGTTCCGTTTTATTTAAAGAATACAATGAAAATATATGTGTATCAAGCACCGCAATGGCTTCTGCATCCGGTGCATCCGGTGTTTTCCAGTGGGCAATAATGCCATCGCCTCCTGCGGAAAAAAAATCCTCTTCCCCAAAACCAGCGGCCAGCGCATACACGGCTCCCCGGTGTCCGGTAAGTGTTGTATAAGCTTGAATACTGATATCAGCGGGCGTTAGCATAGCAGATAAGTTATGAGGGCAGTCGACAGTACACCGCAGAGCCAGGCCATCCCCGCCATGCTCAGCCAATGTTTTTGAAGCTTGCCCCAAAGTGGGGCGAGTGCAGCTTTGCCCGGCATCGCACCATCGAGCAGTGCAGGAAGGCGTGTATCCAATTCTTTCTTAAAAATCTGGTTGAGCTCTTCAATCAAGGCATCATCCAGGAACATAGTCAATACCGGCATTTCCCCGGCGAGCCTGTTTCTGACAAAATCGTCGAAGGCCGTTTCAATATCTGACTGAATTTGCTGGTTGTTGACAATCTGGCGCAGCTCTTTTTCAAAACTGTGCAATAATCTCTTTTGCATGCTTTTGAACTGCAGATAAAGCAATATCAGCAACAGGGAACAGCCTCCCATTCCGGCAATAGCACCTACTGCGAACGGACTCATCTGCCCCAGGTTTCAGGATGCAGGCGCCATTCTTCCAATACTGCCTGCTGGTCTGCCTGCAGTATTCCCTGTTCTACGGCATATTGAATAGTGGTAGAATAATCGGTGAGGGTTCTGAAAGAGCATTCCGCAGTTTGAAAAGCATCCACTGCCTGCGTGAAGCCATACGTAAACAATGCCAGTAGGCCCACCACTTCTATGCCGGCGTCTCTTACAGCGGTTACGGCCTTGAGCGAACTACCCCCTGTAGAAATCAGGTCTTCTATCATCAGGACTTTATCAGCGGGTTGCAGGTGTCCTTCAATTTTATTCTGTCGGCCATGCTGTTTGGCATCAGCACGCACGTAGACAAAAGGCATAGAAAGCGCTTCAGCAAGCAGCAAACCATGCGCAATGCCTGCCGTTGCCACACCTCCGATGCAGGTCGCTTCCGGGTAATACTTTTTGCAAAGTGCCGCCAATTGTGTGGCAATGAAGGAACGTATTTCGGGATAGGAAAGCGTCAGTCTGTTATCGCAGTAAATGGGCGAATGCCATCCCGATGCCCATGTGAAGGGCGCATCGGGGCGCAACTGGATTGCCCCTATTTGTATTAGTTTCGCAGAGAATTCCTTAGCAACATTTTCATCCAACAGCATGTCCCAAATGTATAAAATATTTATGAATGAGATTCCCGTAATCATCAGGGAAGGGAATCCGAAAGATGCGGCGGAGAGAGGCGACAAGCACCATCCTGTTTATTTTTTTAATGAGCAAAAGGCCATACAAAATGCCTTTGAGCGGGTCGAACTGGGCGTTTACCTCAGGAGTCTTACCATTATCGGCGAAGATGCCAAGGAAATCAGAAAAGGACTTTTTAGGGATTATACCATCATTGAAGCTGCCGGTGGTGTGGTAGTGAATCAGGAGAAACAGATATTAATGATTTACCGGCACAGTATGTGGGATTTACCGAAGGGCAAACTGGATGCCGGAGAGCAACCAAAAGCAGCAGCGGTGCGGGAAGTGGAGGAGGAGACCGGTATCGGCAATCTGAAGGTGGTGCGCAAGCTGCTCAAGACTTATCATACCTATTTTGCAGCGGATAATCAGCGCGTACTGAAGCGCACCCATTGGTATTTGATGGAACACAAAGGCAAAGGCAAATTAAAACCGCAGCAGGAAGAGGGCATTGAAGCTGCACTATGGATAGATGAAGCTATGCTTCCGACCAAAATGGACCGCACTTACGGTACCATAAGAGATGTGATGGACAAAGCACTGCTTATGTTGCATCCCTTGTAACGCAGTCGGGAACGAGGTGGCTGAAATTCCCTTTATAGCGAATCAGCTCGCGTACGATGGTGGAACTGATATGGGAGTACTGAGGTGCACTGGGAAGTAATATGGTTTCTACCTCCGATTGCATAGAAGTGTTGAGGAGCGCGATAGTTCTTTCGTAGTCGAAATCAGCGGCATTGCGCACACCGCGGATGATGCACTTGGCATTGTGCTGCAGGCAGAAGTCCACAGTAAGACCTTCGTAAGAAGCCACAGTGATTTGAGCATTACCACCAAATAATTCCTTCAGCCATTTCATTCTTTGGTCTACCGGGAAGTAGCCTTGCTTTTGGGAGTTGATGCCTATGGCTACAATCACTTTGTCGAAAATAGAGAGCGAACGTTCTATTAAATCGATATGCCCCACGGTGATGGGGTCAAAGGAACCCGGAAAAACTGCTATGCGTTCCGTCATGGTTGTTCAAAAATAGCGAAAAAGGTGGTTCCGTAATTGCGTTGCCATTTATAGTAGGGATGTTGGGAGAAATCGTGGTTGGGATTATGCTCCAGTATCAACCATCCGCCCGGTTCGAGGAGCTGTGCTTCAAATATCTCTCCCGGTATCTGGTTGAGCGTCGGTAGGGCATAGGGTGGTCCTGCAAAGATGAGGCTATACTTATAGCCGGCTGAACGGATATATTCAAAAACATCCATCTGCAGCACCTGGATATTCAGACCGAATGCCTCGCTCTGTTGTCGTATGAAAGCAGCACTTTTAGGATCTTTTTCAACCAGCACTATTTTTTCGCAGCCCCTGGAACCCATTTCGTAACTGATGCTTCCGGTTCCGCCAAAAAGGTCGAGGAAGGATTCTTCGTCAATAGCTCGCTGGTTGGTAAGGATATTGAAAAGCCCTTCTTTGGCAAAATCTGTAGTGGGACGGGCAGGTATTTTCGCAGGAGGCTGAAATCGCCTGCCTTTCAGGGTTCCGGAAATTACACGCATGGCAGCAAAGCTAATACAGGCATGGCAATTGACAGGCTTTCATCCGATGGCGTTAACCGGAACATTCGGGAAAGGCCGAAGGACTCGAAGGTGTAGTTTCTGAAAAACTTGTGGATTTCGCGTGTTATCTGTGCTTCCGGTGCCAGCGCTCCGCAAAGGTGCACGGTGCAGGTTTCCTGGTCCATATGCAATTGCTCGGCCACCAGCATGAGGTAGTAAATAAAGTCGTCTTTACTGCTGAAGTGGAAGGCATTGGCAAAGGCGAGGTGGCTGTTTTGATGTCCCACCACCAGCATCTGTCGATGAGTTACCAGTACGGTGATATGATCGCCCGACCAACCCTGCGATTCAATGGTAGCCAGCAGCCCACTGATTACATGATGGGTATGGGTAATGGTCACCGGAATATCCTGCAATGGCAAGCGCGCTTGGGAGATGGAAAAAGCTACCTGGACATCGTCTTTTACGGTGTCCAACTGCCATTGTGTATCTGTTCCGGTCTGCAGGAGGGGATGTGATGTTGCCTCCTCTGATTTCGTAGAAGATGGTTGCAGCAGGAAAGGCGCAGCACTGATGCTGAGATGTATGGCTTTGTATGCAGCATGCAATTCGTCTGTCTGGTTCATTAGCTGCAGAAGTGGTGCCGTACCGTTGTTACCGGAGGGTGGAAGTTGCCGGTCGGCGAGCAGCATCACCTCCTGCGCTTCAGCATGGATGACGGCATACTGCATTGCATGGCTGTCGGCATGCAGCAACAGGGTCAGTTCTTTGGTAAAGGCAGGATCGAAGCGGTCATCTCTATAGATTTCCATAGGATGTAAATATCGGAAAAACTCCTTAGTAGGATAGCCTTATTCGTAATCTACAGGATCTCTGCTGTAGGCGAATTCAGTAGTTGTTTCATACAAGCTACCCATTTTGTAACCTGCGTTGGCGTCAAAATATTTGGTATTGAGGCCTTTCAGGATGTACTTGTTAGGGGCAGTTACCATGAATACCGGCACCTTGAGTCTTCCGCCACCTGCTTCGATGATGTCGGCATTGAGGTAAAAGTCTGCGCCATCGCTGAAAGGAATCTTCCTGAGGTTCTCCAGCTTGTAGGGAATGGATTTGGAAAGGGTGTCCTTAAGGGCCACATGCGACATGAAGGTAACCTCGTATTTAGTGGTATCATCGGCTAATTTGGGGTCCTTTCCGTACTGAGCAGGGTCGTATTTGCCTTTGGGAATAAGTAGCTTTCTGCTTATGGTGATACTATCCTTTTCAATAGCTAAAGCCAGTGAATCCCAGCTGCTGGCATATTTGCCGGTAGCTTCCCGCACTGCAAACTGCACATTTCTGATGGCATCCAGTTTCTTTTCTACTTCGGTGTAGCGTATTTTCTTAGCCTCGTCAAACTCTACCGGACCTTTGATACCAACAAATGTCTGGTAAGCCAGGTAAACGGCAACGATAGCAAAAACGAGCATTAAGATTCTGGTGATAGACTTATTCATACCCTGTATTGGTTATAGCACCGCAATAATAATACTTTTTGATGATTCAAAAATTGATATGAGGCCTGTAAATGTGGAGATTGCCTGATTTAACATTCTTACGACAATCGGGATATCCGTTCTGTTTTATCGCTGACAATTAGCCAGGGCGAAAATGTTCATTTTTGATGAACAGCGAAGGGCTTTACATCGTTTATGGGCTATTGCTGAAGAAAAGTTGAAATGTTCAAAATGTAGTGGCCTGTGAGCTGATTATGCGGCCGGACCGGTCAGGGAAATAGCGAACCAAACCGAAATATTTTCTTTTATTTAACGCAAGTCCATATGGAGGCAATGTGGAAATAGTAATATTGCCTGTGATTAATTAGCCAAGTGCAGTTACAAGTTACATATCGCCAGATTCTTACGATTTCCATGCCGCTCATATTGAGTAGTCTGTTCAATAATGTCATTAACCTGATCGGAGTGGCATTGATGGGCCGGGTGGGGGAGACAGAACTGGCAGCGAGTGGTCTGGCGGCGCTTATCTACATATCATTAACCATGATTCCCTACGGTTTATCCGTGGGATTTCAAATCATCATTGCACGCAGAGCCGGGGAGAACAGGGAAGAATTGATTGGCAGGGTTTTTAATAATAACCTGGTATTCATGCTCGGGGTAGGAACACTGCTTTTTCTATTTCTCTACTTTCTGGCACCAGGCCTTTTGCGACCCTTGTTCAGTTCGCAGGAAGTGTATGAAGCAGGACTTATTTATCTCCGCTACCGCTCCTTCGAAATGATTTTTGCGGCGATCGCGTTTACACTTATCGCTTTTTACACCTCTATCGGTGACAACAAGATCATCAGCTGGAGTGCACTGTTCATGCTGGTGGTAAATGTCTTTTTTAACTACAACCTGGTATTCGGTAAAATGGGATTTCCCGAAATGGGAATCGCCGGTGCGGGTCTGGCGGCCCTCATATCCAGTACTGCCGCCATGCTGGTGAACGCCTTCTATTTGTGGTTTTCCCCTTACAGAAAGCGGTTTCATCTGTTTGTCATGCATGGTTTTGAATGGGATCTCATTCGCGACGGCCTGCGTCTTTCGGTGCCGGTTGTTGTGCAGCATTTGCTTTCCATGATTACCTGGGTCATTTTCTTCCTGTTTATTGAAAAGATGGGCAGCGGAGCACTGGCAGCCAGCAATGTGGCGCGAGAGGTATACATGGTGCTGGGGGTTACAACCTGGGGTGTTGCCAATGCCACCAACAGCCTCGTTAGCAATATTATTGGTCAGGGTAGGGAAGATGAAGTGTTTCACTTGATAGGGAAAGTGTTGCGGGTGAGTATCGGATTCTCCTTTATTTTTTGTGCCGCAATACTGGCCTTTCCCGATGTGTTTACCAGCATTTTCACGAACGATGAGCATGTTAAAGACCTGGCCCGCAACCCGGTTCGGATTACCGGAGCATGTCTCTTTGGGATGGCCGTATCCAGCGTTTTGTTCCGCGCAGTTACCGGTACAGGTGCTACGCGCTATTCGCTATTGCTCGAATTTATCACGCTAGTGGCTTATATGATTTACATTATTGTGCTGATTCCCGTATTGCACGTTAACCTCACTATTGCCTGGACGAGTGAATTTTTGTACTGGCTCGTACTGGGTACGCTTTGCTATTACTATCTCAAGTCGGGGAACTGGAAATCGGCGAAAGTGTAAGCTATTTCCTTCTTTTATTGAATTACCAGTGTAGCCTGCTGCAACGTTCCTTCCTGTTTTATCTGAAGTATGTAGTTGCCGGGTGTTAGACCATTGGTAGGTATGCCTATTGCAACATCACCGGAAAATATCAAACGGCCCTTGATGTCGTACAATTGATAGGAACCAGCAACAATGTCTGTTTGCAAAAGGGTTCCGGCCACTGCCGGGTTAGGCGTTACCAGCAGATTGTTAGCAGCGTTCAACTGGACAACCAGTGTTGCATCCGGAGCAGTTTTAGTAAACCAGATGTTCAGCATCCCACTTCTCACATCTCCCCATGCTGCGTAAATGGTATCAGCTACAAATGCTGCGCACATGAAGTCATTGCCATTGCCATTGAGCACAGGGGCATGGGGGGCGATGGCATCAGATAAGGAGATTGCCGGACTAAATGCAGTCTCTCCGCTGCGTCGAATGCTCGCCAATATTTCTGTAGGCGTTTCATACCCGGCTGTGCCTCCGGCGTTTCTGTCGCGCCATGTTACCACCAGGTCACCCTCAGCGTTATAAGCTCCCCAGATCAGATCCTGCATGATGCCATTGCCTTCCGGATCCTGGTTGACGCGGTAGGGTGCTGACCAGGTAACGCCACCATCGTAGGTATCCAGTATAAAGACATCCTGGTCGCCAACGCCGGGTGCGATAAACAGGAAACTCAGGTGTTGCGCATCAGATGGGTCGCTTTGAATATTGTAGCCGAGTTTAGGTAGTGTGTCGCTGATGGATTCTCCCGATTCCAACATCTCCGTATAGGAAAAGGTCGCTCCACCATCGGTACTTTTAGCCAGCACAAAGCGTGGCAGTAGGTTTTCTGCAGGCTCCCATGCGGGATAGACGATGTACAAGCTGCCGTCCTGCTGTACTGCCGGTACAGCCATTGGTCCTTGTATCGCATTGCCGATGCTGAAGCCCGGGGTGTCTATATATTGCCAGGTTTCCCAGGTGGCACCCATATCCGTCGAGCGCAGGAAGTAAGCTTCATTGGGGGCGGGTTCCCATGGTGCCGGCTTGGTGCAAACATATATGTATCCATCATATATTCCTCCGGTTCTGTCAATGGCTGTCCATGGTCTGTCCACCGGAAACTCTCCCGGATCGGCATCCACATCGATAATGCTAACAGGATCTGACCATGTGAGTCCGCCGTCTTCAGAATGCACCATAAACACAGCCCCCTGTGAGGCATCCGGCTGGTAATCGATGTAGGTGATATAGGCATGACCTTCGCTGTCGAATCCCACAAATGGATCGGCACTGGTATTACCGGATAGCGAATGGGGCAGAAAGATTGCAGGACTCCAGGTAGTACCGCCGTTCATGCTTGTTCTGATCTGAATAGCGATGTTATTGGATAATTCAAAGCCCATCCAGGCTATGATGAGGTGCTGGTTGTCGGATGGATTTACAGCAAGGTAGGGCTCGCCATCGAACACAAAGCCTTCAGATATATTAATATTTTGACAGTATATGGAATGGTAGGAGGAAAAAAGAATCAGTATTGTTATTGCAATTGTGCGCATCATATTGCTAAAGTTAAACGTATGCACCGAATATTGAAAGCAATTGTATACTGCTAAAAAGCCGTGACCACTTCGACGGTTCATTGGATATCTATTGAGGAACAGACCTGATTAGTATTGGTGTGATGAAGCAAGCCGCTGAATGTATTAGAATTATATGATGTGCATAGACCATGCCCTAGCACCTGGAGGTAAGAAAAGGCCGGTAGGGAGGTAGTTTTTACATCCGTGCGAACTACCCGGTTTTACACAGACATTTGAACTTTCATTGCCTGGTAGACGTTAAAAGCACCATGATAGATCACTCCATTAAACCATTTTCGTCGGTGGCACTGGGTGCCCTGACTATTTTATTTACCCTGGGCTGCAACAGCAATAACGAAGCGGCATCTAACTCAAATACCAAAATCATGACCACATCAAGCGAACAATATTCCGGAGAAACTGCAGTAGCCACCTTCGCCGGCGGCTGCTTTTGGTGCACTGAAGCCATTTATGAAGAGGTAGAAGGCGTTATCAAGGTGGTCAGTGGCTACAGCGGCGGTCACGTAGCGAATCCCAGTTATGAAGCGGTTTGTGACGGTACTACCGGACATGCGGAGTGTGTGCAGATCACTTACGATCCTACCAAGGTTGATTTCGAAACCCTGTTGGACATTCACATGAAAACACATGACCCTACCACCTTAAATCGTCAGGGGAATGATGTAGGTACGCAGTACAGGTCGGCTGTATTCTTTCACAATGAAGCCCAGAAAGCGGCCACTGAAGCCTACATAGCGAAAATGAACAAAGAGCAGTTTTTTGGTGGTGATATTGTAACAGAGGTTGTCCCCTTTGAAATTTTCTACGAAGCGGAGAATTATCATCAGGATTATTTTGCCAATAATCCCGACCAGCCTTACTGTGTTTTCGTAGTGAAGAAGAAAGTGAAAAACTTCGAAGCACAGTTTCCCGAGCTCATGAAAGAAGGTTACAGGGTTAAATAATACTGGTTCACAATTGATGCAGCCATGCCATTGTATCCAGGTGGTCGGCGTAATCCATTAACCCCGGCAACTGGGTTTGACCGTGGGCAATATGATTGGGGCCATTACCCACAATACATTGCAGTTCATCAGCATGGCTTGCAATGGATGTTTCCCAGTCCGTTTTATCATCGTAGTAACTGTAATAGAGCGTAGCAAGCGGCGCATGAAGTTTTTCTGTTTCCGCCAGCACAAGAAACTCACTGGTCCAGACTTTTTCCTGATTGAGCAGTAAGAGGGTGAGATTATAGTCGAGGTTGTTTTTGTACTTGTTGTGATTCCCTATAGATTCGAAGGACTTCCATGCCTGCAGCAACAAATCCGGATGGTATCCTTTAGGCAGAAATAATTTTCCGACATTCCGGCATCCCAACCCAAAATAACGGAAGACATCTTCTCCTAAGCGGATTAAAGTTTCCTCATCTTCATTCCCATCTATGATAGCAACTGAAGTCCTGTTCTGGCGAAATACGTGTGGATATTTACCAAAATAATATTCAAAATACCGCGAAGTGTTGTTGCTGCCGGTGGCAATAATGGCGTCAATCGTTTTCAATTGATCGGCAAACACCAATCTTTCTGCCATTGCAGGAGCATGAACTTCCAGGCGGCGTCGTAGCCAGGGGAAGAAAAATTTGTCTTTGCTGCTCAGCTTTACAATGGCTTTGTGTCCGCTGGAGAGGGTGGACATAATATCGTGCATCCCCACATAGGGAATGTTACCTGCCAGAATTAATCCCACATTTCGGGGAGCTTCTACCGGATCAGGATACTGGGCCAGCCAGTCGCTTATGGCTGCTGGTTCCAGAAAGTATTGGCTGAAATGCTGCAGGGCGAAATGTTGTTCTTCGGGGGTGAACCAGTTATTGTGTTGGTACGTCTGCTCTACCACCTGTTCCAGTCCATCGGCCATCGTGCTGATGTCTGCTCCAATTTTTATCCAGGCCGCTGCCAACAATTCTTTGTCCATAAGTGTTATCCGTCTTTATTTGAAAGTTGCTTTATGCAAGCTACATTTGTAAATACTTAAAAAGGTAAAGTTATGGCAATTCATATTACAGAGGATTGTATTAATTGTGGAGCATGTGAACCCGAATGTCCGAACAATGCAATTTATGAAGGTGGTGTAGAGTGGGCGTTTGCCGATGGTACAACAGTCAAAGGAAGTGTTCAGCGCATGGATGGGTCCATGGTAGAGGCAGATGTGAAGCATGCACCTATCTCCGAGGATATCTATTACATTGTTCCGGATAAGTGCACAGAATGTGTAGGATTCCATGAAGAACCCCAGTGTGCCGCGGTTTGTCCGGTAGACTGTTGCCTTCCTGATCCCGACAATAAGGAATCTGAAGAGGAGTTGCTGGCCAAGAAGGCCAAGATGCACCTGTAATCAGGAGATGGTCATTGCCCCTTATTGCAGGGCCCTTTTTACCGCACCCAGTACTGCGTCATTATCGACGCCCCTGAATATTTCAGTAATCAGTCCGTTGCTGCCCACCAGCACCAATGTAGGTGCACTGGTAATACCAAATTGTTCAGAAACAACCTTTGCCTGTGGTACTACAGGATAGGCAACCTGGTACTTTCCCACATAAGCCTGAATGTTTTCTTCCGGACTGTTGCTGATATCAAGGCCATACATAACCAGTCCTTTAGGGCTATATGTCTGATAAAGCTGGTTGAGGAAAGGCACTGCTTCTATGCAAGGACCACAGCCGGGAAACCAGAATACCAACAGAGCCGTTTTGCCCTGCAGCGCTGCATTATTCAGCACTGAGTTACCATCTGCAATCAAACTGAAAGGAGGCATAGGGCTGCCTGCTGTAATGCTCATTTTAGCAGCAGCCGCTGCATAGTAAGAGCGCAGGTTCATTTTGTTCAGGTCCGGCGACAGACTCTCTTGTTGCCATTTTTCAGCTGCCAGTTTTTCACCGAAAGTATAGTTGGATAAACGGGTGGCAACACTCCCATTATTGTCGGCAATGGTTACGAGGAAATAGGAGGGGAGATTATTGCCGGTAGCAATCCACAGGTCGAAGGTATTTAATGCCCCTTCTGTAGGATTGATCTTACCGTCGATACTCACCCATTGCTTTTGCAGGTCGAAACGGAACATGTCATGCTCTTCTCCCCAGGCGGTGGTATCTCCTTCGTAGGTGATGGCGATGTCACCGGAGGCCACCTTTTCCAGCAAATGCCGGATGTACAAAGGAGAGGTCATGAGTGTTCCTGAGCTTTGCAGCAGCTCCACTCCGGGCGCAGGCTCTACCAGCACCAAACCTTCATCGTATACCGCTGTAATCCATTCCTTGCCATTGTAGATTTCAGTAATATAGTTGGGTATTTCGTTGTAGTACGTCCAACCCAACACGGCATCCGAGGTATCTCTGGATAGGTGAAATATGGCTGTATCTGTCTGGGTGGTACCGAACTGATTAAATACCATCTCAATATCCACATCAATCTCATCTGCCTCCTGCAATGCTGATAAAGTGGCTTTCCAGCGTTCCTCAGGTGCAATGGAGGTGCAACCGGTAACAATCAGCATCAGGCCGGCAAATGCAGTGCTTGTCAATTTCATGGCTCAAAATTAGAACTTAATAGCGTTTCGATGTAGCATGATACAAGTGCTCCACAATAAATGGTGCACAACAGAGTATTATAAGCTAAACGAATCCCATTTATTTGTGCCAAACCAGGATATGAATAAAAAGAATGTGGCAGTCTTATGCGGTGGCACTACCGCAGAACGCAATATTTCTCTCGAAAGCGGAGAGGTTGTTTACAGGTCGCTCGACCGGTCTTTGTACGTTCCATTCAAGGTAGAAATCAATGCCGACAACTGGGTAGTAGCTGAAAACGGCGCTGCCGTCGATAAGAATATTTTCGGCTTCACCTCATCCGGAAGCACAGTTACCTTCGATATGGCCTTTGTAGCCATTCACGGCTCGCCCGGAGAAGACGGTAAGCTGCAGGGCTACCTGGAGATGATGGGCATTCCCTTTACCTGCTGCGATACCATTGCTGCAGCTATCTCCTTCAACAAGTCCTATTGCAAACAGGTGGTTCAGGAGCACGTGGCGACAGCCAAAGGGATGCTGATACATAAAAAGGATATGGAGGGAGCCGCTGACCGACTCTCCGGTTTACAGCTCCCACTGTTTGTCAAACCCAACAACAACGGTTCCAGCTACGGGATCTCAAGGGTTAATAAAAGTTCGGATTTGATGCAGGCGCTTGAAGAGGGATTGCAGTACGATGATGAAATTCTGGTAGAGGAAGCTATCATCGGCACGGAAGTTACCTGTGGATTGTACAGATATAAAGGAGAGGTGGTGGTATTACCCATTTGCGAAATTGTCGCCGGTGAGCATGAGTTTTTCAATTACACGGCTAAATATATCCAGGGGGAAAGTGACGAAATTATTCCTGCGCGGATTCACGAAGAGACGGCAAATGCTGTCAAAGCGGTTTCTGCAGCTATTTATGATCTGCTGGGTTGTTCCGGAGTAGTGCGGATTGATTACATCCTGAAGGACGGTGTGCCTTACTTTCTCGAGGTAAATACAGTTCCCGGTTTGAGTGCAGCCAGCATCGTTCCGAAGATGGCTATTGCAAGCGGATTGACCCTCACTGATTTTTTCACAAGGCTCCTAAGCGAGAGTTTGTAATTTTACCCCTTCATTGATTGCCGCCCATTGACAAAAGCAAAGAAAAAAACGAGTAATCCGGGTATCCTCCACTTTTTAGTGAGCAGGGCGTTCCTGTTGAATGTAGTGTTGGCCGTGGTAGCCTTCCTGCTGCTGGTCTGGTTGACGCTATGGGGTATCAGCAGGTATTCCAGACATGCGGAAAGCCAGACCGTTCCTGATTTGACAGGCCTGGTATCCAGTGATGCTGCAGCATTGCTGGATAGGGCAGGTCTTGAGCTGTCGGTGATCGACTCTACCTTTCAGAATGATGTGCGACCAATGACCGTGATAAGTCAGGATCCACCGTCCGGTGCCAGGGTAAAAGGGGGAAGGACAATTTATGTAGTGGTAAACCGCAAAGAACCACCACCAACGGAGATACCCTATATCGAAGTGGGCACGAGCTATCTGAGTGTAGTGGAAATACTGGAAAGCAGGGGATTGAAGCTGGGTAATATCAGCTACCGGCCGTTTCAGTACAAAGATGTATTCATTGAAATGCGCATTCAGGGTAAACCCGGCGTACCGAAACCGGGTACCAAGGTAGCCAAAGGCTCTAAGGTCGATCTGGTGCTGGGAAATGGATTGGGCGATACCAAAGTGGAAGTTCCTGATTTGATTGGACTCACCTATTATGAAGCTATTAATCTCATTCAGCTGAAAGAGTTGAATGTGGGCACCGTGATTGCCTCCGGGGCAATTAGTGATACCATCGATGCGTTTATTGTGCGACAGTTTCCGCCATCAGGCGCTGACCAGTACATCAACATGGGTTCTATGCTGGATATTTGGATCAGCGATAGTGCTCCGGACTTATTTCAAGATGAAGAAAATATCGATTAAAAACCTGGTACTGTTGCTCCTGGTGTTAGCCGGACCATTGCGTTCCGCTGCACAGGAAATGCTGCTGCCGCTGGGTTACAACCAGCAGTTAATGCACCAGCAGCCGAAAGGGGGAACGCGTGAAATCGGAGAATCGCGCGACACTTTATGCCTGCCATTTTTCGACGATTTTTCCAACCTGAACGCCTTTCACGATAGTATCAACCTGCTTTGTCCGGATACAGTGTACAATGCTGATCCCTCTGCTGTCTATCCCAACCAGCTTTTCTGGCAGGACAGCCTGGCATTTATCAATAATACGTATCCCATTTTTCCGCCCACTTATGGCGTGGCTACCCTGGACGGGCTGCGGGCCAATGGCAGACCTCACAATGAGTTAATCAGCTACGGACCTGCAGACACGCTGACCTCCCGACCTTTCTATCTGGGAGGAACATTAACCGATACTGTTTATTTGAGTTTTTATTATCAGCCGGGAGGTTTTGGTGATTTCCCGGAGTCGGATGATTCACTGGTGCTGGAATTCCTCCACATCGATGGTACCTGGGACAGGGCATGGTTTACCCGGAATACGGCAGGGGCCTTCAACCAGCCGTTTAAAATCGTTATGGTGCCGGTAGCCGATGATGGTTACCTCTACGATGGTTTCCAGTTTCGCTTCAGGAACCGCGCCAACCCGAAAGGGAATAACGATCACTGGCATATTGACTATGTCTACATGGATGAAGACAGGACATCAACAGATACGCTTTTTAGAGATGTGAGTTTTACCTCTGCCCCCACGTCCATATTGAAACGCTACCGCCAGATGCCTTGGAGTCAGTTTAAAAATCATCAGGCAGAAGAACTGGCAGACAATCACTTCATACAAATTAAGAATAACTTTAATACGATTGTCAATACCAGTTATCGATATGAGGCGTTTGAATCCCTCACCGGTACGAATATAACCGGACCCACAGCTCCCATTTCCATCAACTTCGATCCTTTTTCTACTGCTGTGAACAGCTATGAAACATTCGAGATACCTGCAACGACACCCGGATATGACGAGGACAGCATGCTCGTAACCCTGGAATATACACTCGACCCCGCCGGTGATATTCAGCGCCTCAATGATACTTTGCGCTATGAACAGGCATTCTATAATTACTATGCCTATGACGATGGAACCGCAGAAAAAGCATATGCCTTGAATGGCACAGGCTCCCAGCTGGCTATCCGATTCTTAGCCAACGAACCGGATACACTGAAAGAAGTATACATCCACTGGTCGTATATAGATGGAAATAAGTCTACTTTGTTTTTTTCGCTTGTCGTTTGGTCTGACATCGATACTACGGGTTTAAGTGATGCCCAGACGGTCATCTACCAGGCTGACTTCCTGACACCCAAATATGTCGACAGTGTGAATGGCTTCTATGTTTATCAGCTGACGGACTTCCTGGGGAATCCTACTCCTGTTGTGGTAGATGGATATTTCTATGTAGGCTGGCTGCAAACACAGGCAGATTTCCTGAATGTCGGCTTCGATGTGAATACCATTGCCAATCAACACGTGTTTTATAATACAGGAGGGAACTGGCAGCGTTCCGATATCAATGGCGCCATCATGATCAGGCCGCAGGTTGGGGGAGATTATTCTGTCTACACAGAACTGCCTGAAATGGCGACAGCGTCAGCTGTGAGTATTTATCCTAATCCTGCACAACAACGCTTGTTTGTTCAGGGTTTATCATCGAACCAATGTAATATAAGTATATTTGATATGTCGGGACGGCTGGTGGCAGCACCTGTGATGGGCGGTGACTATGGCTTTGATGTGGCAGAGCTGACCCCCGGTATTTACATTGCGCGTATCGATGATAGCACATCGGGCATATCGCACAAACTGCAATTCGTAAAATCCCAATAGCATGGAAATAGATGTACTGGAACTCAAAGAACGCATGGAACGGGGCGATGACCTTTTGATAATTGATGTCAGAGAACCGCAGGAACATGCTGAATTTACCATAGACGCCAAAAACATTCCGCTGAGCAGTCTTCCCTCGGTAATGTATGATTTTGATGAAGACCAGGAAATTGTAGTTTATTGTCGCTCAGGGCAGCGCAGCGCTATGGCCCAGGGCTTGATGCTGCAGTCCGGATTTCGCAAGGTGCTGAATTTGAAAGGCGGTATGTTGGAATGGCAAGGCCGTTTCGGACAGTGAACACTGTTGATGAGGGCTTTGTTATAGCTATATGATGCAGGAATCTCCGCTTGTTTTATTCGATGGTGTTTGTAATCTCTGCAACGGCACAGTGAAAACGATTGTGCGAATGGATAGACGGGCGCAGTTTCATTTTGCTTCCCTTCAATCGGATTATGCACAGGAGCTTTTCAAAAGTCAACAGCTGCTGGTGGTGCCTGAGAGTGTAGTGCTTTTTCACAATGACCAATTCTATTTTAAATCCAGTGCAGTGCTGGCAATAGCAGGATTGCTGGGGTTTCCCTATAACCTGCTCAAGGTAGGTACTGTCATTCCGGTTTCCTGGCGCGATGCCATCTATGATGCGGTAGCACGCAATCGGTATCGCTGGTTCGGCCGGCAGGATAGCTGCATGGTGCCGGACGAAAACCTGAGAAAACGATTTCCGGAATACGGCGTTTAATCCTATCTTCCAATCCCGATGCGCATAGCAGTTTTCATACTTGTTTTATTCATGTTGGCGCTGGTGCTCAGTCGTTGTAATTCCCTTTCCGATAAGGATACTGCACCGGTTTCTGAATGGCTCAACCACAGCGATACTGCTACCTATGTGGGCATGAACACCTGCCGGCAATGCCATAGCGACAAGCATGCCACCTTTATCCATACCGGCATGGGGCGTTCGTTTGACCTGGCAACCAGAGAGAAAAGCGCAGCCGTTTTCGGTCCGCATGTAAATGTGTACGATTCCGTACTGGATCTTTTTTATCACCCCTATTGGGAAGGCGACTCCCTGCGTATCAAGGAATTCAGATTATTCCAGGGAGATACCGTGCATATGCGCGTTGAAACCATCGATTACATCATTGGCTCGGGCCAGCATACCAATTCCCATATGCTGGCGGTGAATGGCTATTTATTTCAGGCGCCGATAACCTTCTATACACAAAAAGAGCAGTGGGATATGGCTCCCGGCATGACCGGAGGGTTTAACTCCCGCTTCAGCAGGGTGATAGAAACGGAATGTATCACCTGCCATAACGGACTGCCCGATCTGGTGGCAGGGTCTGTGAATAAATACAGCGCCGTTCCACTGGGTATAGATTGCGAACGGTGTCATGGTCCAGGTAGTGTGCATGTTTCCCGCATTGCGGCCGGCATTTCAGTAGATACTGCCAACGATATCGATTATTCCATCGTCAATCCCCGTCATCTGTCGACGGAGTTACAAAATGACCTTTGTTTCCGGTGCCACTTACAGGGTGTAAATGTGTTGCATCCGGGTGCTGATTATGCCGACTTCAAACCAGGCATGCGTATCAAAGACTTCTGGAATATTTTTCTCCCGCGTTTTGACGGCAAGAACGATCAGTTTTTGATGGCTTCCCAGGCTGATCGTATGGTACAGAGCAAATGTTTCATTTCCTCCGGGAAGATGTCGTGTATTACCTGCCATAATCCGCACATCTCTGTGAAGGAGACCACCGTAGCGCAGTTCAATAAGCCCTGTAAAGATTGTCACACCGGTCCCAATAACGATTGCACAGAAGTTTTGTCAGCGAGAAAACTGTCGAACGATGATTGCTCGGGTTGCCACATACCCAAGTCGGGTAGCATCGATATTCCACACGTATCCATCAGCGATCACAAGATTCAGGTGCCGGGTAGGGAAGCAGAGAAGCCCGAAGGACGGTTTACCGGATTGGTGGCACTGACAGATGATCAGATTAGTCCGGTAAACAAAGCGCGGGGTTACCTGCGGTACTTTGAATCGTATGTCAGCGAGCGCAGTATGCTCGACTCTGCGGCTTACTGGCTGCAGCAAGGACAAAAAGATCCGTTGTACGGCCCTACAGAAATACATCTTTTATTTTTGAAGAACCAATACGGTGCTGTCACGGAAAGGGCAGCAAAAATGGTTGTCGACAAGGTGGATGCCTGGACAGCCTATCGCATTGGAGAAAGCTGGATGATGCAGCAAAATGCCGAGAAGGCTTTGCCATGGCTGAGCAGGGCGGTGGAGATACTTCCGCTGAATATGGACTTTAATCTCAAGCTCGGATCAGCATTCTACGTGGCCGGGGAAACAGATAAAGCACTGGAACGCTTTCGGTTCATTTGCAGTGAAGACCCTTTGTATGAAAAAGCATGGATGAATACAGCGGCCTGTCTGCTGTTGCAGGGCGACCTCAATGGAGCGGAATCGGCATTGTTAAAGGCCATTGCCCTCGATCCCGATTACCTGCAGGCCAGGGTTACCCTCACCGATTTGTACCTGAAGAAAAGACAACGCAGCGATGCGGGAAAGATGTTGCAATACCTTGATGCCTACCATGCACAGGAGCCGATAGTGGCCGAATTGCGCCGGCGCTACCGATCTTTATGATATTTTTGCTCAAAGAGTTGGTTTGAATGGATTGATGGACAGATACAAGGGTTGGCTGGAAAGCAGGTTGAAAAGGCTGGTACGCTTTATGAAAACGACCAGTTTGCCGGGCTTTTCCAGAATTCCTTTATATGATTTCTGGATTTTTTTCAGCAACGAAATAAAGCGGGATTTACTACCTGTGCGGGCATCTGCCATTTCTTTCAACTTTCTCATCGCCATTTTCCCTTCCATTATTTTCCTTTTTACGCTCATTCCCTACATTCCCGTCAAAGACCTGAATATTTATATTCTTAATATGTTTCAGGAGGTGCTGCCGGAGAGCGGATATGAATTCCTGAAAGAAACCATCGACGATATTGTCAGTATTAAACGCGGAGGCTTGCTGTCTTTCGGTTTTGTGCTGGCTTTCATTTTCAGTACCAACGGAGTCCGGATGCTCATGCTGGCATTTAACAAGGATCATCCTATTTACCGCAGAAGGGGATTCTGGCGCAGGCGGGTTGCATCAGTCAGGCTGACCTTCTACCTGTTCATGTTGTTCCTGGCTTCCATTCTATTGATTATTGCAGGCGACCATGTGCTGGGACTGCTGCGGGAAGAGTTCGGACTGCGGGCTGCTTTCTGGGGTATCATATTCACCATTATCAAATGGCTCTTCATTCTCCTATTGTTTTTCAGCACCATTTCACTCATTTATTATTACGGTCCGAGCCAGCGGAACAACCGTCGTTTTATTACACCCGGGGCTTCTTTTGCCACACTCATGAGCATTATTGCGTCCCTTGCCTTCGGCTACTTCGTTAATAATTTCGGTGTGTATAACCAGGTGTATGGTTCTATCGGTACGCTGATTGTCCTCATGCTGTGGATCAATATCAACTCCCTTGTGCTGTTGGTCGGTTTTGAAATCAATAACAGCGTTGAGGTGAACAAGGACCTTAAGGTTCGGGATGCCAACTCGGACGAATAAAGGAACACTGTTACTGTTTCCCGGGTCTTATATCCCTGCAACATAAGGTATTGCAGGAGTTCTTGTAGCTGAATGCCCGTCAGTACTGCCACTTGCAAGTTTTTTTCATCAGAATGTTTTTTCTGTTTTACAAAACCGCCAGTTTTCTATCTTTGCGCCGGAGAGATGGCAGAGCGGTCGAATGCGGCGGTCTTGAAAACCGTTGAGGGTTAAACCTCCGGGGGTTCGAATCCCTCTCTCTCCGCACCCAATGATAAGCCCGGCGCAGCCGGGCTTTTTTTATGCCCGGAATCCGCAGACAGGTTTACCTGGTCGAAGGATTTTGGGCATAAAAATAAGGCGCAACAGGCGCCTGTAATCATTGGGATGTATCCCTCATCTTAGGGATGACCGCAGGTAATCCCCAACTCTGTCATCCAACATTTGAGCCCTTTACAGCCGGGCTTTTTTTATGCCCGGAATCCGCAGACAGGTTTGCTGATCGAAGGATTTAGGGCATAAAAATAAGGCGCAACAGTCGCCTGTAATCATTGGGATGCAACCTCTCATCTTCGGGATGACCGCAGGTAATCCCCAACTCGGTCATCCAACATTTGAGCCCTTTACAGCCGGGCTTTTTTTATGCCCGGAATCCGCAGACAGGTTTGCTGATCGAAGGATTTAGGGCATAAAAATAAGGCGCAACAGTCGCCTGTAATCATTGGGATGCAACCTCCCATTTTAGGGATGACCGCAGGTCTTGGAGACGCTTTTTTCATCGGGAATTGATTTGAATATCCGTAAATTGCCCGCCAAAATAGCGACTATGTTCAGGTTTATTATCGTCATAAGTGCATTGTACAGCATGCCTTTGTTCGCCCAGCAAGGTAGCAGCAAGTCCTCTGCTGATGTGCCCGCTGCGGTGCAGGAGGCTGCCACTTTCAGAGAAATTGGGCCGTGGAGGGGAGGTCGTTCTACGGCTGTGACGGGACATCCCCAGCGCAGGGAGACATTCTACTTCGGCAGCACCGGGGGAGGAATATGGAAAACCGATGACGGCGGCAGCAACTGGAAAAATATTTCGGATGGCAGCTTTGGCGGTTCTATTGGATCCATTTCTCTGGCACCATCAGACCCTGACATTATCTATGTTGGAGCAGGTGAAAACAGCTTAAGGGGCAATGTGTCCTCTGGCTTTGGTGTCTGGAAAAGTGAGAATGGTGGTCGGACATGGGAGCAAAAAGGGTTGAAAGATACGCGGCATATCCTGCGCATGGTTGTCCATCCTAAGAACCCCGACGTGGTGTACTGCGCGGCATTAGGACATCTTTACGGTCCGAATACACAGCTTGGTATCTATAAGTCTACCAATGGCGGTGACTCCTGGACCCGCATTTTATATGTCAATGACTCTGTGGGTGCCTGTGACCTGGTGCTGGATCCCGGAGATCCGAATATATTGCTGGCCTCCTTCTGGAATGTAAAGCGCACGCCCTACAGCCTTGAAAGCGGCGGACCGGGCTCAGGTATATGGAAAACAAGCGATGCAGGAGCCACCTGGACAGACATTTCACGCAACGAGGGCTTACCGAAAGATACCCTGGGTATCATTGGCGTCAGCATCAGTGCTGCTGATCCAAACCGTTATTTTGCCATTGTGGAGGCCAAAAATGGCGGCGTATTTCGCAGTGATGATGCAGGTATTACCTGGCAGAAGATGAATACGGAAAGCGACCTTCGCCAACGGGCCTGGTATTATTCCAAGATTTTTACAGATCCATCGGATAAGAATATTGTATATGTTTTAAATGTACAATTCTGGAAGAGCAGTGATGGCGGCAAAACCTTTCAGTCCATCAATACACCACATGGCGATCACCACGATTTATGGATAGATTCGAATGACCCCAAAAGAATGATTATCGGGGACGATGGCGGAGCACAGGTGAGTTTTAACGGAGGCGCTACCTGGAGCACCTATTACAATCAGCCGACCGCTCAGTTTTACCGGGTGAGCACCGATAACCATGTGCCCTACAGGATACTCGGCGCACAGCAGGATAACACCTCCATCCGCATTTTTCATCGCAGCAAGTCCGGACAGATTGACCGCGACGACTGGGAGCCGACGGCAGGGTTTGAAAGTGGTTATATCGTAGCAGACCCGCTCGATGCCGACATCGTTTATGGAGGTAATTACAGCGGCTTCATCGGATGCCTCAACCATCGGACCGGAGACAGAAGGAATATTACTGTTTGGCCCGACGACCCGATAGGACAGGGCGCGGATGCACAACGGTATCGCTTCCAGTGGAACTTCCCTTTGTTCTTTTCTCCCCATAACCCTAAAAAACTCTATGCAGCCGGCAATGAGCTGTTCTATGCGGTAGATGGCGGAACCACATGGACGTCCATTTCTCCGGACCTTACTACCAACGATAAATCGCGGCAGCAACCTTCCGGCGGCATCATAACCAAAGACAACACAGGTGTGGAAGTGTACTGTACCATCTTTGCCGCCATGGAATTGCCGAGTGAAGAAGGTGTTATTCTAGCGGGCACCGACGACGGTCTGGTGCACATTACCCGCGACGGCGGCATGTCGTGGAAGAACATCACACCCAAAGATTTACCGGCCTGGACCCAAATCAACAGCATAGAATTTGATCCACATGTCAAGGGTGGAATCTTCTTTGCCGGAACCAGGTATAAATCGGATGACTACGCGCCTTATATCTACTACTCGAATGATTACGGTGCTACCTGGTCGAAACGCATCAAAGGCATTGCACCGGAACATTTTTGTCGCGTGGTAAGAGCCGATGCACAAGTAAAAGGATTGCTGTATGCAGGAACGGAATACGGCCTGTATGTTTCTACTGATTACGGTAATAACTGGGCCAGGTTGCAGGCTAATCTGCCGGAGGTTCCGATAACGGACATGACAATCAAAGAAAATGATTTAATCGTTGCCACCCAGGGTAGGGGATTTTGGGTACTCGACAATCTGGCAGTGCTGCAGGAATGGGCCACCGACTGGGATGGAAAGAGTGCCCGCGTCTTCCAGCCTGAGAATGCCTGGTTGATTGATGGCTGGCAAAATACCCAGCCGGTGAACGCCGGCATGAACCCAGCGCAAGGAGCCTTATTGTATTACTATTTACCGGCAACTGACGACAGCCTCACCATACAGGTAGACGTGCTGGATGCGGAAGGATCGGTTATCCGAACGTACAAGAGCAATGCAGAGAAGGAAGCCGAAAAAATCACCAGAAAGAAAGGACTGAATGTATGTGCCTGGAATATGCAGTATCCTCCTTCTCCAAAGGCAGAAGGTATGTTTTTGTGGAATGGCGTTCCGGGTGGACCTGAAGCTCCTCCGGGTGACTATGCTTTCCGCTGGATAAGCCAGGGCGACACCCTGTTGCAAACCTTCAGCCTGCAGGCAGATCCGGGTTCAGCAGCCACGCCGGAAGCAATGCAGGAACGCTTCGAATTCATGTTGCAGGTACAGCAAAAATTTGATACCACGCAGAAGGCACTGAAAGACATTCAAAAAGCCCGTCAGCAAATGAATGATTATCTCGAAAGGCTGGGGGATCAGGCCAAGCCTGACTTGAAGGATACTGCCAAAGCCATCATCGACAGGATGACTGTTATTGAAAACGTGTTGTATGAAACACGCAATAAGAGCAGTCAGGATATGCTGAATTACGGTATCAAACTCAACGATAAACTGGCCGGCGTATACAACACAGCTGCGCATGGTAATTTCAAACCTTCAGCACAATCCAGAGAAGTGTATCAAGTGCTGGCAGGCTTGATCGATGAGCAACTGGCATTGCTGCAAACCATATTGAGTGAGGATATTGACCGCTTCAATCAGATGATTCACAGCCAAGCATTGCCGGTAATTGTCATCAATTTATAGTGCATGTATTTGAATTGCGATGCATTTACCTTACATTCGTATGACAATTACCCCATTCTAAAATTGCTTTAACCGTGGCGGGGGTAGCTAAGGCGCAGGATGTTAGCATCCTGTGCCCGTGGCTGCCTTTTGAAAGCACAAGTTTTTTTAGGTTTGTGCCCAATGTGTTACAGGTTGTTCCCTTCCTTAATTTCCTTGTTATTGTTGCTGCTATGCTGTGGTAATCAGTCATCCATGGCACAGATTGTAAATGTGGAAGAGTACCGCATACGTTCGGATTCTTCCGGTTGGGCGGGGAGCGCGGATGCATCCGTTTTCCTGAACAAAAACAATGATTTTATTCTTTCCATCCTCACCAATACCCAGCTGCAACATAAACGGCCAAAGACATTGTGGCTCATGGTTACAGATCTATCTCTGGTGCAGGCCGACCAGCAGGATGCCTTTGTCAATGCCGGTTTCCTGCACTTCAGAATGAATTACAAACTCTCCGAACGGTGGACGATGGAAGCGTTTGCGCAGGGACAGTTCAACGGACCATTGGGGGTAGAGTGGAAAATCTTATCCGGTGGCGGACCCCGTTACAGGGTATTGCGGAATGAAAAACTCCGCGTGTATGCAGCAGCGCTGTACATGCAGGAGACAGAACGCAATACGGGTGCCGAAGAGAATATCTATTTCAACCGCATGAGCAGTTATGTTTCCTTTAACTGGGAGCCTTACAAACAAAGCAGGATTTCGAACACCACCTATTTCCAGCCGGTATTGAATGCCTGGGACGATTATCGCATATCCTCCAACACCAGCCTGAAAGCTTTTCTCACAAAATACGTGTACCTCGAACTGGAGTACAATATCTTTTTTGACACCCGTCCGCCAACAGGCATTCCCACTACCGTGTACACCTTGAAAAGCGGTATTGGGCTGGAGTTCTAAGCAAAAAAAAAGGCTGCCCGAAAGGACAGCCTTATTTCGTTGTATCAATGATTATTCAACAACAATCTGGTGAGTTGTGATGTCGGCACCACCTACCAGGCGCAGGGTATAAGTACCCGGAGCCATTTTGCTCAGATTCACATTGTAAACAATAGAACCCTGATCAACAGGAATGATGTCGGCATATACTACCTGACCTAAAGTATTGTATACCATCAGGTCAACAGTTGAGCAGTCACAACCGTCTACCTGTACCCTGAAGTTTCCGTCAGAAGGGTTAGGATAGATTTGCACGCCTTCCTGGAACAGACCGGAGCGCAATGGTGTAGTGAAGTCAACAGCAGTAGAAGGTTCAGAGATACCATCGGGGAAGCACACTGCTTTCACCCTGAAAGTGTAGTTATGTCCGGGAGTCAATGAAGGGAAAGTGATTTCCGTAACATTGAACTGACGGGTTTCGCGTACACCGGTAGTATTGTTTCTGATAGCCAGCACATACTTGGAAGCACCGTCAACAGGATCCCATGATAAGGTAGCTGTGGTAGATGTCAGCACGTCCAGTGTAGGAGTGGATGGAGCAGGACAAACAGGAGCACAAGCAGGCTCTGTAGATGGCATGAAGGAAATACATTCTTCAAATGCAGACCAGTTGGTGCTGTTGCGTCCTTCCACAGGTTGAGCAATAGTGCCATCCAGGTTCAGACCCATGGTATGGTTACCGCCGTCGCTGTTCATTTCGGTAGTAACAATTTTGATTTCACCGGTTGCTTCAAACAATTGTACTTGTGTGCTTACCGGGAAGGTTCCTTCCGGACCAGGATAATGTGGTACATCGGTGAAGTCGGCAATGAAAGTTCTGTTACCGGGATCGCCTATGGTCCAGTAAGAAATGGTTCCGTCTGCGCAGCTGGCAGGATCAAGATCTTCCTGTGCAAAGAAAATACTGGCAGGATAGCTGGCGTTGGGCAGAATCTGTCCGGAGCAGCATGCACTCAAGGTAGTACCGCTGAAGTTCAGGTATCCGTTGGAACCGATGTATACGTTATCGTAGCATTCGCCATAGAAAGAGAAAGTAAAGCCGATGGGAAGTGCAGCCGAAACCGCATCATCACCCAGGCATATTTCTGTTCCGGGACCGGGAATGTAAGAATCCACATAGCTGCACTCGCTGATGGTATAGCCATAGAAGCAACTTCCGTCGTCTTCATTGGCTTCATCAAAGTAGTTCAAGGCGGTAGGATCGGTACAACCGGGACAAACGTTATCTACAAATACAGCGTCTGATAATGTTGATTCACCGGAAGCAGAGCAGGAAACCAGACATTGGAAATAGGTCGGGTCAACGATGGAGGTACTGTAAGATGAGCCGGTAGCACCTACGATATCAGAGTAGGTAACTCCATCGAGAGAGCTTTGCCATTGGTAGGAAATACCAACTGCAGACTCCACATCCACAGAAACAGAGAACACATCGGAAGCACAGGTAGTGGTTGCGCTGGCAAAAGCACCGCCTACTTCAGGAGTGCCTGCACAGTCGTCGTAGCCACCTACATAGGTATCTACCAATGCATCTTCGAGGTCTATTTCACGGAAAACATGCGCGAAAGCAAATGTTTCAGAAGCACCAGCTGCCAGTGAAGGCACGATAAAGGAGATCTGAATGGCCTGGTCAGCAGTTGCTGTACCGCTCAGGTTATAACCTCCGATGCCATCGTAGGTATCCGATACCGTTCCGGTGTTGGTACTGAAGTTACCATGCGATACACGTGCATTAGGGTTTCTGGCAACAATACCCAGATAACAGCCGTAAGTTTCACCTACTGCTGTAACCACTGCATCCAGGTCACCGGCAAATGGTGAAGATTCAACAGTGTTGATGGTAACAAAGCTTCCGGTAAGCAGTTGCTCATTGTCCGGGTCGATATTACGCTTGTAGTAGATGTCAGAAAGTGCACTGCCGGTTGTATTGGTCAGTGTAATCCAGGTAAGGAAATAATACTGGTTGGTATACAACACAGAACGCTGCTGGATGTCTACACCGGCAACACTTCCTTCCCATATAACCACAACTGAATCTCCTTCAGCAGCGTAGGAAGTAATTTCGCCGTCTACATCGCTAATGCCACAAGTTCTGTCGGTGTTGAAGTAGGAGATACCGCTAATTTCAATACCCCAACCTTCTACAGGAGAACCGGGCACTGCATAGTCGCCACAGTATTCCGCTTCACCCACGTCCCAGCCGTCTCCATCCACATCGCAGATGAAATTCAAACCAGTCAGTCCGGTAACCACGTAGCCCGCAGGAGGTGCGGAATTCGATGCATAAGCACCGCATGTGTTGACGCCGATTTCAACGACGTCGCCTTGCATAAAGGCATCGCTACCGACAATCTGGCCGGAAGCAACAAGCCCTGAAGCGGAAAGAACCAGCGTTAGGGCTAACCTTTTTAGTAAATGTTTTTTCATAATCGGTTTTTTAGTAATCCAACCAAATTTACACTATTTTGACAATTCTAAGAGCGGAATGGTAAACTTTTCAAGAATTGATTAAGTCCTGCAATTCTTTCAGTAGCAGCAGGGCTTCAATGGGGGAGAGGGCGTTGATATCGGTTTCGGAGAGTTTCTTACGGATAGACTGCATGATAGGGTCTTCCATACCGAATATATTCAGCTGGTAGGTCTGGTCTTTGATTTGCTTCACCTGCTTTTGCAAGTCCTTGCCTATCTGCTGTTGCTCCAGCTCCTGCAGGATGCGGTCGGCGCGCTGCACTACCTCTTTGGGCATTCCTGCCATGCGGGCCACGTGAATTCCAAAGCTGTGGAGACTGCCGCCTTTCTTGAGGGTGCGCAGGAAAATTACTTTCTGACCCGACTGTTTAGTTGATATATGAAAGTTTTTAATCCTTTCAAACCGCTCTTCCAGCTCATTCAATTCATGGTAATGCGTGGCGAACAAGGTTTTTGCCGTAGCATGCTGATGGATGTATTCACATAAACTCCATGCGATGGAAATACCGTCGTAGGTGCTGGTACCGCGGCCTATCTCATCGAGTATCACCAGGCTGCGCGGCGACAGGTTGTTCATGATGCTGGCGGTCTCGGTCATTTCCACCATAAAGGTCGATTCGCCGGAAGAGATATTATCACTGGCACCCACCCGCGTAAAAACCTTGTCCACCAGCCCGATGGTGGCCGCTTCCGCAGGAACAAAACTTCCCATCTGCGCCATTAATACATTGAGAGCAGTCTGGCGCAACAGGGCAGACTTTCCCGACATGTTAGGACCGGTGAGTATGATCAGCTGCTGGTCGTCAGGGTCGAGCAGGATATCATTCGGGACGAACTTTTCCCCTAAGGGAAGCTGCTGTTCTATCACAGGATGCCTGCTGCCTGTCAACTGCAATGCATAACCATCGTTCAATACCGGCTTATGGTAATTGAACTGAATGGCGATTTCGGCAAAATTGAGCAGACAATCCAGCTCGGCGACCACAGAAGCATTGATAAGCACGGGCGCCACATATTCCTGCAGGTCGTTGATCAGGGTATCGTATAAGCGCTGTTCTATGGCCAGGATTTTTTCTTCGGCTCCCAGAATCTTGGCTTCGTATTCTTTCAGTACCGGAGTAATGTACCGCTCGGCATTGGTAAGCGTTTGTTTTCTTATCCAGTCATCCGGAACCTTGTCCTTGTGTTTGTTGGTCACCTCCAGGTAATAGCCAAACACATTATTAAAACCAATCTTTAAGGAGGATATGCCCGTCCGTTCCGTTTCTTCCTGTTGTATGCCTGCGAGGTAATCCTTTCCCTGTCGACTGATGGCGCGCAAATCATCGAGCTCGGCGTCAATGCCTGTGCGTATCAGTCCGCCTTTGCTCACATGCACCGGCGCTTCCTCTTCCAGCTCCCTGAAAATGCGTTCGCGCACCTTTTCGCAGGGATGGATGCGGTCGGACAATGACTGAAAATCACTGAGTCCGCTTGCTTCCAGCAATGCCCTTATCTGACCTGCAGCTTCCAGCGAGCGCGCTAATTGCAATACTTCCCTGGGGTTGATTTTCAGCATGGAAACTTTGCCTATCAGTCGCTCGAGATCGCCTACCAGTTTCAATTGCGCACCCAGTTCAATAGCTGTCTCCCTGTTTTTGATGAATTGCTCCGTGCGATTCAGTCGTGCCTGTATGCGGCTGATTTCCTTGAGCGGCATCAATATCCACCGCTTCAGCAGGCGCGTACCCATGGGGGTAGTGGTATGGTCGAGTACATCCAGCAGGCTTCTGCCACCTTCCATGGTGGGATGCACCAGTTCGAGATTTCTTATTGTAAATCGATCCAGCCATACATATTGCTCTTCCGTGATGCGCGCAATGGAGCGGATATGCGCCAGGTTGCTGTGCTCGGTATCCGCCAGATAGTGGATACATGCACCGCCTGCAATAATCCCGCTCTCCATCTCTTCAATGCCGAACCCTTTCAGTGTGGCCGTTCCAAAGTGGTTGAGCAATAGCTGCCGGGTATGGTCGGAAGTGAATACCCAGTCGTCCATGGCAAACAGATTAAACCGGTCGCCAAAGTAGGTTTTGAATGCCTTTTGCTGGGGTTTGGCCAGCAGTATCTCTGAGGGCTGAAAACTGTGCAGCAGCTTCTCTGCCAGTTCGCGGTTCCCTTCTGCCACAGCAAATTCGCCCGTCGACAGGTCCAGGAAACTCAGTCCGATAACCTCCTTGTTGATATGACAGGCTGCTAGATAGTTGTTGCTCTTGGCATCCAGCATCTTATCGCCAGTGGCCAGACCGGGACTGACGAGCTCCGTAACCCCGCGCTGAACAATGGTCTTGGCTTTCTTGGGGTCTTCCAGCTGCTCACAAATCGCCACCCGGTGTCCCGAGCGCACCAGCTTGGGCAGGTAGGTATCGAGGGCGTGGTAGGGGAAGCCCGCCAGCTCCACATGCGATGCCGAACCATTGGCTCTTCGGGTCAGCACGATGCCCAATACCTGTGAAGTGATAATGGCATCCTGTGCAAAGGTTTCATAGAAATCGCCAACGCGGAACAACAGGATGGCATCGGGGTACTTCCCTTTAATACTGTTGTACTGCTGCATCAACGGCGTTTCCTTCCTTCCCTTCATAGCAGCAAATATAGGGAATGCCCGCGGGCTTCAGGAGACCGGCTCAGACCATGAAGTTCTCTTTGAAAATCTTCACCGCAATAGCAATCAGTATCACGCCGAAAAATTTCTTGATGGTTTCCAGACCTCCGTTTCCCAATGTCCGCTCAATGATATTGGTGGAGCGCAGCACGATGAAAATCAGTATCAGGTTGACGAAAATGGCCAGCAGAATTTCCAGCGAATTGTACACAGCCCGCAGGGATATCAAACTGGTGAGTGTTCCGGAACCTGCCAGCAGGGGAAAGCCAATAGGCACAAAGCTGCCCGATTTCCCATTGTCGGGATTGGTGCGGAAGATGTTTATGCCCAGAATCATTTCCATACCGATGATAAAAATGACAATCGAACCTGCCACGGCGAAGGACTGCACATCCAGCCCTATGAGGCGGAGGAAGCTCTCTCCCAAGAAGAGGAATACAATCATCAGTGCACCCGCAAAAAGGGTGGTGTACAAGGGGCGGAAATCAGGTAATTTTTTCTTGATGGTGATGATGGCAGGAACACTGCCCACTACGTCTATAATGGCAAACAGCGTGAGCGAAACGGTCACGATATTATTGAAGCTAATCGTCCACATATGAATAAATTGAAAGGGTGAGGAATACAAAAATGAGTAGCGCGTGCAGATGGGGAGCGACTACCGGTGCCAGGGATATTCATGAATACCGCTGGCGTGATGGATCATATCAATGGTGAGTAAAATCACGGTGCAAAATTAATCAATCCTGCGCCATAAATAGCCTGTTTTCAGTAGTTTACAATTAATTAATAGCAACTGCTGCACCGGCTTTCAGCGCCTTGATAAGGGCCGCATCATGGCCATATACATCGCTGCTCCAGTACAGGGTGCCGGAGCTGTCGGCGCGACAGGTAAAGTAGGTGATGAAAACAGGTACGGGAGTGGATAACTGCACATAGGTGGATTGCTGCAAATACATGGCACTGTCAATAGCTGCGCGGTTCCAGGTGCTGTCGTTGCGCAGCAGGTATTTGGCGAGTCGTGCCGGTTCACTCAGACGGATACATCCATGACTAAAGGTGCGCTGGGTGCGTGAAAACAAGTCGCGGGTGGGAGTATCATGAAAATAAATATAATATTGGTTGGGGAACAGAAATTTCACTCTGCCCAGTGCATTACCGGCGCCGGGCCGCTGGCGGATACCATAGGGGAAGCCGCTCTTCGCCCATTGGCTCCAGTCCCAGCCTGCATGTGCAATGGTTTGTCGGTTCTGCAGATGGTACACCTCCATATTGTTGCGCTGCAGGTAGCTCTTGTCTTTGATCATGGCGGGAATAATCTCGTTCCGGATAATGCTCGATGGCACTATCCAGTAAGGACTGAATACCACCTGCTCCAGCTCGTCGTTGAAAATAATGGTGCCGGTAGATGCCTTACCGACAATGATATTCATGTCCCAGGCAAGTGTATCTTCCTCTATTACATATAACTTAAATTCAGGTATGTTCGCCAGCAAGTAACTGCCCTGCATGCTGTTACCCAGCCAGCGGTAGCGCTCCATATTGGCGTATAGCTGTTGTAGTCGCGTAGCCGGACTGATATTCAACTCCCGAAAGAAGAAAGGTCCCGCATGTCCGTCTACCGATAATCCGTGTCGTTGCTGAAAATGCCGGACAGCAAGGGCGGTCACCGTATCGAATACACCGAGTTGTACTATACTGTCCTGATCGCCGAGCAGATGCAGGCGGTACTGCACAGCTGCCACCAGTTCGGAGCTGTCGCCGGCCTGGAGATAGCGGACATCCTCCGGTAGCGAAAGTACGGGCCATTCGGCATCCTGTATGCGCAGGAGCTGAGAGGAGGCTTCTTTCAGGAGGTGGTACTGCGGATGGAGGGGTAGCACCGAAACGAAGGCTTCCGGACCTTGCTCCAGCAGGGTATCCAGTAGTTCCGACAATGTCAAATGCTTACGTCGTATGTACCAGGCCAGGGAGCGCGAGGTGTTTTCATTCAGCCCGGAGTATACCCGGTCGGAATAAGCGAAAAACTGACTGGTCAGCAGTAATTCGAGTTCTGCTGTCTGAGCATCTCCACCGGAATAGGAATAGCCGGCACCTGCAATAATCTGTAACAATGAATCGCTGCGCCGGCTGTAGGCCAGGGTGTCGTCGATGCCTTCCGTGGAGAGATTGCGCAACAGATTGAGGAAAAATCCCGCTTGTTCTTTCACACCGGTCGTGTTGAACCAGACATACTTTCCATCGCCTGCTGCATAATAATCGGCAACAGCTCCGGCAAAGGGCAGGAGGGTAGCATGGGTCTCAAAAAATGCGTTAATCTCCGAAGTGTCCAGGGTGGGAACAGGGAAGGTGGCAATGATGGTGTCGGCGGTAACGGCTATAGGTGCTTCCGGGCGGGGAGCTTCCGATTCCTCCTGACAGGCAGCCAGTAAAAAGCTGCAGACAGCAGTGAATACAACACTTTGGAATCGGGGCATGGACAGGGTTTGTAACTTAAAATTACAAGCATTGTGCCAATAAGTATATTTGCAACATGGCTAACGAGGTAAAACACGGTGTTTCGCTTTTCAGCGATTATGACATCCACCTTTTTAAAGAAGGCAAACATTTCAAACTCTGGAAAAAGTTAGGAGCGCATACCATCGTCCACGAGAAGGAAGATGGCGTGTTGTTCGCAGTGTGGGCACCCAACGCAGCTACGGTAGCGGTCATGGGAGAGTTCAACGGCTGGAACAGAAGCAGCCATCAGCTGGCGGTACGCTGGGATGAAAGCGGTATCTGGGAAGGCTTTATCCCCGGACTTACCTCCGGAGAGCTCTACAAATACGTGATACAACCCCGCAACACCGATACTTTTCTGGAGAAGGCAGATCCCTTCGCCCGTTTCCAGGAGGCGCCACCTAAAACCGCTTCCATGGTGTACGACAGTGCCTATGAGTGGAAAGACACTGAATGGGTGAAGCAGCGCAACAACCACAGCCTGGCCACGCCCATGTCTATTTACGAACTGCACATCGGTTCCTGGCAGCGCGACGGTGACGGCAATTCCTATAGCTACAGCGCCCTCATACCGCGACTTGTGCCTTATCTGAAAGAAATGGGTTACACACATGTGGAGCTGATGCCTATCATGGACCACCCTTTCTTCGGCTCCTGGGGTTATCAGGTGACTGGATATTTTTCACCATCGGCCATGTACGGAAACCCCGATGAACTGCGGGCACTCATCGATGCCCTCCATGCAGAGAACATCGGCGTTATCCTCGACTGGGTGCCTTCGCATTTCCCCGGAGATGCACATGCACTGAAGGAATACGATGGTTCTCATCTATATGAACACGAAGACATCCGCCGGGGCTATCATCCCGACTGGAGCAGTTACATATTTAATTATGGTAGATATGAAGTCCGCAGCTTCCTCATCAGCAGCGCGCTGTACTGGCTGGAAGAATACCATGCCGATGGTTTGCGTGTGGATGCGGTAGCGAGCATGCTTTACCTCGACTATTCAAGGAATGAAGGCGAATGGCTGCCCAACGACTATGGCGGCAACGAAAACCTCGAAGCCATTGCACTGCTTAAAATGATGAACGATGCCGTGCACGAGCAGGCGCCCGGTTGCGTCACCATCGCTGAGGAAAGCACCGCCTGGCCGCAGGTTACAGGCGCCACCAACGAAGGTGGACTGGGCTTTGACTACAAGTGGATGATGGGATGGATGCACGATACCTTGCGCTACTTCGGGCGGGAACCTATTTACCGCAAGTTCCATCAAAATGAATTGACATTCTCCATCTGGTACTACTACACCGAACGGTTTCAGCTGGCATTATCACACGATGAAGTGGTGTACGGCAAAGGCTCTCTGTTCAATAAAATGAGTGGCGACGATTGGCATAAGTTTGCCAACCTGCGGCTGATGCTGGGGTATATGTACACCCATCCGGGTAGCAAGCTGAACTTCATGGGCGGAGAAATGGCGCAGCGTGAAGAATGGAACCACGATGCGCAGCTGAACTGGGATGTGCTGAAAGACGAACGCAACCTGAAACTGCAGAATATGGTGACAAAGCTGAATAATTTGTACACCGGACAAAAGAGTCTGCACGAAATGGATTTTGAAGAGGCGGGATTTGAATGGACCCAGCTCGATCGCCAGGACGATTGCATTCTTTGTTATGAGCGCATTGCGAAAGACAAAGATGATTTTCTGCTGGTGGTGATGAATGCCGACCAGCAGACACATTACGATTATCCCGTACATGTTCGACCCAACCTGAGCTACCGCGAGATTTTCAGTACCGATAGTGAAGAGTGGGGTGGAAGTGGCATTCATAACGCAGAACCCATTGCTGCTGTGACTGCCGATGACGATATTTCTGAAATCCGCATCATGATACCGCCGCTCAGCCTGCTGATTTTTAAACCGGAAAAGAAATAATGTGAATAAAATAATATATGTTTTTGCAATGGTGGTGTCTGCCTTATTGATGGCCTGCAACAGCAGTGCAGAGGAAGCAGACAACCACACAACTGCACCGGAAGAGCAGGAGCACCATGACGCAGGTGGGGAAGGATTGATGCTGAACCACGGCGCCAGATGGGTGGCCAATCCGGAAACCACTGCAGGCATCAGTTCTATGCAGCAGGCTATTCAGGATTCCACCCAGGCTGAAAGTCCCGCCGGCTGCGCGCAACTGGCAGCAAGATTGACAGCCAGCTTCGATGGTATCATCCGGCAATGCACCATGACTGGAGAAGCCCACGAGCAACTGCACCATTACATCCTGCCGTTAAAACGCGACATTGCAACGCTCTCCACAGCAGAGGGAACCGATTGTGCCGAGCAGGTGGTAAAAATGGCAACTTACCTGTCTACCTACGCCGATTATTTCGAGTAACTTTTTATCGGTAAGGCACCGGCGAAGCGTGGAACATTTCCTTGACAATAATTTCACAATTCATTGAGATAGCAGGACATAGGACCTGCTATCTTTTCGTTAACTTCGTATGTGCGCTGGCTGTTGCTTCCCCTGTCCTGGCTATACCGTGCCGTAGTGGCCGTCAGGAATTTTATGTACGACCAGAAGTGGCTGCGCAGTTTTGAGTTCGATTTCCCTGTCATTTTAGTCGGCAATCTCAGCACCGGTGGCACCGGTAAAACACCGCATGTTTTGCATATTGCGCAGCAGTTAGGCAAACACTACCGCGTGGCAGTCCTCAGCAGAGGCTACAAGCGGAAGACCAGTGGTTATATCGTTGCTACCATGCAATCGACGGTGGCAGACATCGGGGATGAACCCGTGTTGCTGAAACAGCGCGTTCCGGGTCTCGAGGTGGCGGTGGCCGAAAACAGGCTCGAAGGCATTGCGCAGTTGCTGCTGGAAGAACCTGCCCCTGAAATCATCATCATGGACGACGGCTTCCAGCACAGGAAAGTAAAAGCCGGTTACAACATCATTCTCACATCTTACAACAAAACTTTTATAGAGGATACACTCCTTCCCGCAGGCAGGTTGCGCGAACCGGTGAGTTCACTTAGGCGGGCAGATATGATCATTGTGAGCAAATGTCCGCCCGATATGAGCAAGCGCGAAGCCGCAGAGATGCGCACTTCCCTGCAGCTCATGCCGCTGCACCAGCTCTTCTTTACCAGCTACGTATATGCGCCCATGATGCCCTTGTTGCAAGACCAGGCCGTCACAGCAGTGCCCGATTACCCCCATTGTCTGGTAGTATCCGGGTTGGCTTCCAACGATTATCTGGCAGATTACCTGAAAACAAAATACGCCCGTGTAGATACCATCGCTTTCAGGGACCATCACGATTACCGCATAGCTGACTTGAAAAACATTCAGGCCGCCCTCAAGGAGAACACCGTGCTGGTTACTACGGAGAAAGATGCCGTGAAGCTGCGCGCCTTCGCAACCACACTGAAAGAGCTGGGACTTTCCTTCTTCGTGCTGCCTGTAGATGTCCGCTTTTTATTTGACGGTGAGGAGAAATTTGAGGAACATATCCACCGTTATGTCCGCGATGCCCGTTATATCATCTGACGGTTGGCAGGGGTTCACTATTTTTGCGAAAATTATAATTTATGGAAGGATTGATGTCGCGATTGAATGATGCTGTTAATTTCTTACAGCAACGCACCGGATTTGAACCGGAATATGGAATCATACTGGGTACCGGTTTGGGCAACCTGGTAGCGCATATCGATATAGCCCATGAGGTCAACTACTCTGTGATTCCGCATTTTCAGATATCCACGGTAGAAAGCCACTCCGGCAAACTCATCTTCGGTACCATCGGCAATAAGAAGGTGGTGGCCATGCAGGGACGTTTCCACTATTACGAAGGTTACACCATGGAAGAAGTGGTTTTCCCGGTGCGGGTGATGAAATTGCTCGGCATTCGGCGCATCTTCATCTCCAACGCCGCCGGCAGTCTGAATCCGGCCATCAACAAGGGCGACCTGATGATCATCAACGACCACATCAACCTCCAGCCTTCCAATCCCTTACTCGGCCCCAACGACTTTGAACTGGGTCCGCGTTTCCCCGACCCTTATCACACCTACGATCAGGAGCTCATCGAGAAGGCCATCGTCATTGCCCGCGAAAACAACATCAACTGCCACAAGGGTGTATACGTCAGCGTTCCCGGTCCCATGCTCGAAACGAGAGCAGAGTACCGCTACCTGCACATCATTGGCGGCGATGCAGTGGGCATGAGCACCGTGCCGGAAGTATTGGCTTGCCTCCACATGGGTCTGCCGGTATTTGCCATATCCGTCATTACCGACAAGGGATATCCCGCTGAGGAGGTGGAACCGGTCACCGTGGAAGATGTGATTGCCGTTGCCAAGGCTGCCGAGCCGCATATGACCCATATTCTCCAGGAGCTGATCACCTCGTTATAAAAAATTATCATATATATCTGCTGCTGTTGTCGCTATTGCCGGCATCTTTTGCGCATGCGCAGCTGACAACAGATACTCTCTCCACCGACAGCACGGTAGCGGGCGACTACCTCGATGCGCCGGTATATACCGAAACGGCTTTTGATGATGGGCTGCAGTTTTTTACTCCGGTAGATACAACCCTGGATTTCCTGCAGCGCTACAATCCCGCCCGACGTGCCTGGTTCCCCAAAGCCTATCTGAGCAATCAGGGGGCTCCCGCCACCAGCCGATGGTACCGCGATCAGTCGAGACCGGGATTGCGCACCGGAAGGGAGCAGTTCGATTATTTCCTCTACCAGCCCGATAGCCTTCCATTTTACCGCACGACCGCGCCTTTTACCGATATCTATTACCTGCTGGGTCAGTATACGGAGCAGCTTTTTCACATCAAGCATACCCAGAACTTCGGCCGCGACCTGAACCTCGCCGTCGATTTCCAGCGTATGGTATCGCAGGGTTACTACCAGCAGGAACGGCATACCTTCAGCAACCTGGCACTTACCGGTTGGTGGCAAACTAAAAACCAACGCTACAAGATTTATGGCGCTTTCCTGTTCCACGATATTGTGAATGAAGAAAGCGGAGGCCTGCGACCCGATATGCTCTTTACCACCTTCGAAAGTCCGACCTCACTGGCGGAACCCTGGCTGGAGAATGCCCTTACCGACTGGAAGCACCTGCACGGCCGTATTACCCAAACTTTTGATTTTGGGGTCCACCGCGAAGTAGTGACAGAAGAAGATTCCACCTATACCGTCTTTGTACCCAAGGTGCGGATCCGCAACAGCACAGGTGCCTACAACAAACGCTACCTGTTTGCCGATGCCAGTCTGGACCGCAGCTTTTACAACGATGCCAGTTTAACCGCCGACACGCTAAAGGCCATCAGCGATATCGACGGATGGTACAACCAGTTCGAAATATTCAGTGTCCCCACTTTCGATTCCACTGGAGTGAACCCCTTCAACTGGCGCGCGGGTGCCCGTTATGAAGCCGCCGAGCTGTCGGATACGAGGGGGGTGGTCAACCAGGAGCACCTCATTTTGTCTGCCCGCACCCAGCTCATGCTGCCGGTGGTGGTGCCGCTTGCATTGCAGGCGCAGGGCGATTACGACCTCATCCAGCAGGATGTATTGCTGGCGGCGCAGTTGAACTACGGCGACAGTACCCTCCGTTTGGGGCTGGATGCCCGGGTGAGCAGTCTGTTGCCTACTTTATTGCAACGCACCTACAGCGATTTTCGCAGCACCTGGAACAATTCCTATAACGACCAGCGCAACCTGAGCTTCGGCGTTCGTGCACAATCGCAGCAATGGCGCACGGAACTGACCTTACACCGCCACCAGCTTAACAACTATGTGTTTTTTACTGCTTTCAGCGATCAACCCAGGGCTGAACCTGTCGCACCGCGCAATATAGCCCTGTGGCAGGTGCAGCTGACCAAACACCTGCAACTGGGCAACTTTCATTTCCGGCAAAGTATTGGCTGGCAAAGTGTGGAGCAGCCTACTTTAGGTCCCAACGCATTGAACCTTCCCACCTGGCTGGTAGACCTGAGCTGGTATTATGAAAAGCAACTGTTCCAGAACGCACTCGGTTTGCAGGCCGGCTTCGACACCTGGTGGGTGAGCGACTATACCGCTGATGCCTACGATCCGGTGGTGGGTGTGTTCTATGTGCAGAACAGCGAAGTGCTGCGATTCTATCCAGTGACAGATGTATTCATCAATTTCGATATACGTTCCTTTCGGTTTTTCGTGAAGGCCGACAACATTACCCAGGGCTTATTCGCCAACGGTTATTTCGAAGCACCTGATTACCCGATGCAGAACCGCTCCATCAAGCTGGGCATGAACTGGTATGTTTTCTATTGATGTTTCAAAGGAACAGCAACCATGCAGACCATCATTCACTACTTCCTGCACTTCGGATTTCCTTTCTTTATCGCTTACCTCGGGTTTCGGAAAGATTGGAAAAAAGTATATCTGATTTTGTTGGCCACCATGCTGGTAGATATAGATCACTTGCTGGCTAGTCCGATTTTCGAAGCCCACCGATGCAGCATTCAGTTCCATCCCTTGCATACCTGGTACGCCATGGTGGGGTATGTGGTGCTGCTCTTTTTCAAAAGGCCTTATAACATCATTGGTATCGGACTGCTCTTCCACATGCTCACCGATTTAACCGATTGCATGATGACGTATGCAGGATGTCCTGTATGTCTGGAAGATGCCCTTGCCATAGGATTGCTGCGCTTACTGGCAGGTGCATTGGGCATACATTGATGCCGCAGGTGGAGCCTTAGGTTTTTTGTTTTTTCTTTTTGGCTGCCGGGAACAATACGTTATTCAGAATCAGCCTGTAGCCTGCCGAGTTGGGGTGCAGGTTCAATTCAGTAGGTGGATCACCCACGTAGTGTTTGTAGTCGGCAGGGTCGTGGCCACCGTAAAAGGTCCAGGTGCCGTTGCCGTATTCGCCGTGGATATAGCGCGCTTCATTGGCGGGTTTGTTTTCGCCTAAAATCAGCACATTCGATTTGATGAGGTCCTTGCGGTAAGCGGTGGTCTGTCCGTAAAATCCGGGGATGGTGCGCGTATGACATTGCGTGAGCATGGTAGGCACCGGATCCCACTTCGCAGAAAATTCGAAGAGGGTGAAGAAGTCCAGCTCCTTGGGCACATTGCGCGTTTTCGAAACATCGATATTGGAGATGGAGTATTCGTAAGGATTGCGGGAAATAACAAAGTTCTCGAAGGCAAAGGTCTTGGAGAAGTCCAGCTTTTGCTGTGCCTGCGGGTCCATGCCATCACCATCGAACATGGTTTCGCAGATGTCCACGCCTTCTGCCGCCAGGGCGATATCGTAGGAGTCGGTAGCTGAGCACATGGCAAAGAGAAATCCACCGCCGGTAACGAAGTCGCGGAACTTGGTCACCACCGCCAGTTTCAGTTCCGATACCTTATCGAAGCCGAATTCCAGTGCAATCTGTTTGTTCTCCTTTTCCTGTTCCTGGTACCAGGCCTGATTGCGGTAGGCCGCCCAGAACTTGCCGTACTGTCCGGTGAAATCCTCATGGTGGAGGTGGAGCCAGTCGTATTTGGGCAGCTCACCGCGCAGCACCTCTTCATCGTAAATGACGGTGTAGGGGATTTCCGCATAGGTCAGTACCAGCGTAACGGCATCATCCCATGGCTGTTTGGTCTTGGGCGAATAGACGGCAATTTTCGGTGCTGTCTCCAGCTTCATCACATCCATGTTCGCCTCGGGGTCCATGATGCTGCGCACCATATTGTTGTAGGCCGCATCCGGTATCACTTCATACCCCACACCCCGAATGAGGCATTCCTTTTCGAAGGTTTGGTTGTACTCGAAGCAGAAGCTGCCACCTCGGTAGTTCAGCAACCAGTCGGCCTTACCGCCTTGTTCCAGCACCCAGTAGGTGATGCCATAGGCTTTGAGGTGGTCTGTCTGGCTTTCGTCCATGGGAACCAGCAAATAGGCTGCCCGCAGAGGCAGGACAGCACAAACAATCAGGAGCAGAAGTAAAGTAGCGCGGCGCATGGCATGAAATTACTCAATTAACGCAAAAAGGAGGT
>ERZ888423.43-NODE-43-length-110145-cov-33.326115_pt1 | contig 110145 bp, 114 predicted proteins | sample MGYA00520523_ERZ888423 | MGnify/ENA primary metagenome ERZ888423 (study PRJEB32303, sample SAMEA104408611) | aquatic metagenome | biome: Brackish water; feature: Pelagic; material: water | place: Baltic Sea | collected 2014-06-08T10:24:00 | depth 30,27 m ...
CCGGCGGGATACGAAACACCGGTCAGCGAAGTCTGGCCGGAATTCGCCGCGGCCGGAAAAGAGGCGGTCACCATCGGCGAAGTCGCGAGCCATCAGGCGGGCCTGCCGGGGTTCATTGACGAGATTGACCCAGCCCTCTGGCTGGATCCGCCCGCCTGCGCCGCTGCCCTCGCGGCCCTTGTCCCGATGTGGCCGCCCGGCACAGCGCATGGCTATCATCCGCTGACCTGGGGCTATCTGGTGGGCGAGATTGTCGCGCGCATCACGGGCCGCACGCTCGGCACAATCCTGCGCGAGGACATCGCCGCGCCGCTGGGTATCGACTTCCGCATCGGTCTTCCGGAGGCGGAGCATGCGCGTGTCGCCGAAATCCTGCGGCCCAAGGCGCTCGCCCCGCTGGGCGAAATCACGCCGCCGCGCCGAGCGGCTTTCCTGACGAAATGGTCTGCGCCCGACCGGGGCGGCGCGATCTGGCGCGAGATCGAGATTCCCTCCGCCAACGGACATGGCACCGCCTCCGCCGTAGCCACACTCTATAACGCCTATGCGAATGTCGGCCTGATCGGCGGCAAGCGCCTGATGCGCCCCGGCACCTTCGCAGCGCTGACCACCGCGCGGGTGGACGGGCCAGACCTCGTACTACCAATGGTCACGCGCTTCGGCGCGGGCATCATGCACAACAACCTCAAGGCCTTCGGTCCCCTCGAGGACGGGCTCGGCCATTGCGGCTGGGGCGGCTCGCTCGCCATCGCCTCGCCCTCGCGGGGGCTGACCTGCGCCTATGTGATGAACCGCCAGTCGAGCAGCCTCGTCGGCGACCCGCGCGCCGTGCGCCTCGTCGAAGCGGTCGCGGGGTGCCTGTAGCGAGATGCCGGACGGGTTTGACTGGATCGGATTCCTTTTCGCGGTCGCGGTCATCGAGCTGACACCCGGACCCAACATGGGCTGGCTGGCGGCGCTGACGATCCGCGAAGGCAGGCGCCCCGCTTTCGGCGCCGTGGCCGGAATTTTCACTGGCCTCTCCCTGCAGCTCATCGCCGCCGTCACTGGCCTCACCGCGCTGATCGTCAGTATGCCGAGTGTTCACACCGGCCTGCACTGGGCCGGCATCGCCTTCATGCTCTTCCTCGCCTGGGAAGCCTGGTCCGACACCGGCTCGGTCGCGCTCGCGGCCGCCGGCCAGGAGCGCGGTTTCCGGCGCGGCCTGATCGCGAACGTGCTCAACCCCAAGGCGCTCGCCTTCTATGTCCTGCTGATCAACCAGTTCGTGAGCCCTGCCAGCGCGCTGCCCGTCTGGCAGCAGAGCCTGCTGCTCGGAGCCATCCACCTCACCGTCGCAACGCTCGTGCACGTCGCCATCGTGCTCCTCGCTGCCCAGCTCGGCGCGCGGCTCGAGACCTGGCGCACCTCGCTCGCCGCGCGGTTAACCTTTGCGGGCCTTCTGATGGCCATCGCTGTCTGGCTCGCCCTCACCCCGCCCCGGACCTGAGGCAGACGATGGCACGCGCCTTGCATATCTTCCGGCAGACCGGATAATGCTCTCATCAGCATTCGACAGACTTAGCGGCGGCGCCTCCCGGCTCCGCCGCTTTTTTGTGCCTCAGGCTGGCCGCGCCGCGCGCGCCAGCCGCCGCGCCCTGGCATCGCCCATCAGGCTGTCGGCGGTGAAGATCACCAGCGCCGTCCAGATGAGACCAAACGCCAGGGCGTGCGCCGGGCTGAACGCTTCCCTGAACACAAACAGCGCGATCAGGAACTGCAGTGTCGGGCCGATGTATTGCATCATGCCGATGGTCGAGAGCTTGAGGCGCTTGGCCGCCAGCGCAAACAGGATCAGCGGCACCGCCGTGATCGGCCCCGCCGCGATCAGCAGCGCAATGTCCCAGCCGCCCTCCCCTGTCCAGCGTCCGCCCGGCTGCGTCGTTGCAAACCAGACGAGCCAGAGCGCGGCCAGCGGCGCAAGCAGCGTGACTTCGACGAGGAAGCCGGCGCGGCTGTCGATCACCACTTTCTTCCGGATCACGCCGTAGCATGCGAACGTCGTGCACAGCGCGAGCGCCGCCCAGGGCACATGCCCGAAGGCGAAGGCCATGATCACGACACCGATGGCGGCAATCGCCACGGCCACCCATTGCGCGCGGCGCAGCGTCTCAGAAAAGATCAGCATGCCGAACAAGACGTTGACCAGCGGGTTGATGTAATATCCGAGCGAAGCTTCCATCGCGCGGCCGGCATTCACCGCCCAGATGTACACCGACCAGTTGGCCGCGATCAGAATGCTGGAAAGCGCCAGCCACCTGAGGTTTGACCCCGTGAACGCCGCCTTCACATCGCGCCAGTTGGCGGCCAGGGCAATCAACAGGACAGCGGTCGGCACCGACCACAGGATCCGGTGCGCCAGCAGCTCGAACGCGCCGACATGGCTCATCGCGCGGATATAAAGCGGCAGGCTGCCCCAGATCAGGTAGCAGCCGAAGGCGGCAGGAAATCCGAGGCGGAGGGCGGCGTTCATCGCCGCGACCTATAGGCCGCTGCCCAAACCCGCGCCACCCGGATTTTGCGGGCCGCGTTGCACTGGCCAACATCCCGTCCGGGCGTTAGGTCTGAAGTACAACCAGACCCCCGGAAACACGCCATGCTTCGCGCCCTGCTCTCTGCCGCCAGCCTCCTCGCCCTCAGCCTCGGCGCCGCGGCCGAGACGATCCTTCTCTCAGGCGGGCACGTCATCGACGTCGAGCGCGGGACGGTGATGAAGGATCATGACATCCTCATCGCGGACGGCCGCATCAAGGCGCTAGGGCGCGCCGGCACGCTCGGCGCGTCGGGCGTACCTCGTATCGAGATGAAAGGCGCCTTCCTGCTCCCCGGCCTGACCGACAGCCACGTCCACCTGACCAGCCGCTCCGACCTGCACGGCTATCGCGGCCTCGCCGTCTCGACCTCCCGCTCCGTCATCTCCGGCGTCGCGAATGCGGAGAAGACGCTGCGTGCCGGCTTCACGACCGTGCGCAATCTCGGCGGCCCGGGGTTCGCAGACGTGGACCTGAAGGACGCCATCGATTCCGGCGAAGTGCCCGGGCCGCGCATCATTCCGGCCGGCCAGTCGATCGGCATCACAGGCGGGCATTGCGACAATAACCTCCTGCCCTACGAAGCCGGCATCAGCAGCGGCGGCGTTGCAGACGGCCCCTGGGCGGTGCGTCAGAAGGTGCGCGAGAACAGGAAATACGGCGCCGAAGTGATCAAGTTCTGCGCGACCGGCGGCGTGCTCTCGAAAGGCACGACTATCGGCGCGCAGCAGTTCACGCTGGAGGAAATGAAGGCGATCGTGGACGAGGCCCATGAGCTCGGCCTGAAAGTCGCCGCACATGCTCACGGTGCAAAAGGCATCGCGACCGCCATCGAAGCCGGGGTCGATTCGATCGAACACGCCAGCCTGATCACCGATGAGAGCCTCAAGGCTGCTGTCCAGAAGGGCGTCTTCCTGTCGATGGACATCTATGTGTCGGACTTCATCCTTGGCGAAGGCGAAGCCGCCGGCATCCTTCCGGAATCGCTTGAGAAGGAGAAGATCGTCGGCCAGGCTCAGCGCGAACGCTTCCGGGCCGCTGTGAAGGCCGGCGCCAGGATTGCCTTTGGCACCGATGCCGGCGTCTACACGCACGGGCTCAATGCCCGCCAGTTTGCCCTGATGACCCAATGGGGCATGAGTTCCGCAGATGCGATCCGGGCTGCCACCCTTGGCAATGCCGAGCTCTTCGGACTATCCGGAGACATCGGTAGTCTCGTCGCCGGAAAGCGCGCCGACATCATCGCCGTCACCGGCGACCCGCTGACGGATGTTCGCGAACTGGAAACCGTCGATTTCGTGATGAAGGACGGCGACGTTTTCGTGAACACGATCGGCAACTAGTACCCGGAATCACAGGTGCCTGATACGGTGGTTGTTGAAAAAAGGCTTTGGCACCCTCGGTATTCTTCGACTCACGATTCATGGACAGCCGGTACTAGTCCGCCCCGAAATAGGCTGCAAACCTTGCCAGCGTCTCATCGCCGAGCGCGGCCTTCAGCGGATCGAGATGCGCCCCGGCGCGGCGCCAGGCGCCGATACCGGAGGCATTCATCGGCCGGCGCACCTGCTCGCTGCTGGCCGTTCGCACGGCGCGCCCGGACCTGTGGAAATCGAGGCAGGCCGGCTCATAGCCGAGGCCGATATGCGAAAGTATGGCGCGGATATGGCCTTCCGGATCCTGCACCAGCGCCTCGTACTGAACATGCAGCACCCTGCCGGGAAGCACTCCGTCCCAATGGTCCATCAGGCGCAGGTAGCCCTTGTAATAGTGGCCGAGCGCCTCGAGGCTGTAGCTGAAGCTGGAGCCTTGCGTGAAATACTGCTTGTAAAGGCTGAGGCCGCAATCGAGCGGGTTTCGCCGGATATCTATGATCACCGCTTCGGGCAGGATCTTGTGGATCAGGCCCACATGCTCGAAATTGAAGGGCATCTTGTCGGTGAAGAACAGGGCGTTGCCTTCACGGAACAAGGCGCTCTCGTCGATATAGCGCTGCCCCAGTCCGGCCAGATCATCCGGTGTGAGCCGGCCGATATTTGCCAGATAGTCCCCGCCAAAACGCGCCATGCAGAGCCGATGCGCACGCCGCTTCAAGCTGGGCAGCACGGGCAGTTCGTGAGTGCCTTCGATGGCTGAATGGCTGGCGAGGATCTGCTCTAGCAAGGTCGAGCCCGTCCGGGGCAGCCCGACAATGAAGATCGGGACCGGTCCGCCGGTCCGGCGGGGCGCCTGGGCGGCAAGCACGTCCGGCGTCAGAGACGCCGTCAGGCGGCTGATCGCCGCGGAGAAGGCGTGCGGGTCAAACCTGTCGCCCGCCCCCAGTTCATTGGCCGCGCGATACTGCAGCATCGCGCCGTCCCAGTCTGCGTCCATCTCCAGGGCGCGGGCGAGGGCAAACGCCGCCATCTTTTTCTGGCCCGGGTTCGCCTGCGGACCGGAAATCAGGGCGCGCATGGCGGCCGTGTCGGCACCGGTGAAGCGCAGGGTTTTCATGTCCGCCAGCCCCCACCAGGCAGCGGCATTGAGGGGATTGTGCGCGAGTGCGCCGCGCATCGCCGCCTCCCCCTTCCCGCTTTCGCCCAGGATGCGGTAAATCTGCCCACGGACAAGTTCGATCTCGCCGAGCTTCAGCCGGTCGCTGCCGGCGGCGCGCCCGGCGCGGTCGCAGGCGTCCAGCGCCTCTGCGTTTTTCCCGAACCGGAAAAGGGTATTGGCGAGGCCCCAGTGCCCTTCAAATCCGCCCTCGATCCCGGCGATCCGGCGCGCCGTGGCGAGCGCGTCGCGGTAATGACCCGCCTCTTCCTGCGCCGCCAGTAGCAGGCCTCTCAGGAACAGGTTGGCCGGCGAAGCATCGAGCCCTGCCTTGAGCACGGCGATGCGGGCATCGTCATCTCCGGTCAAACCGGCAATATGCGCCAGCGTGAAGACAGCCCTCGGATGGCCGGGCTGGATTTCGAGCATGCGGCCGGCCGTTGCAGAGGCGCCCGAAAAGTCGCGGCGCTGCATCGCGGCCTGGATTGACTGGAACTCCGCCTGCAGAGGATCGCACTGTTCGGCGGCGCGCACCGCGCGGACGGCTTCCGGATAGGCCCTCTCTTCATAGAGAAGCTGGCCGAGCCGGATCCAGCCGGCATAGAAGCGCGGATCGGCCGCCAGCGCCTGCTTCAGCCGCGCAGCGCCCGCAGCGGCGTCTCCGGCAGCGGCCAGATCCTTCACCTCCTGCAGCAGCACTTCTCGCAGTTTTTCGTTCATGCCGCGTCCCTGACAAAAATGCGGAGGCTTTCGCCTCCGCATTCCGGTTTGCCCCTGCAAAACCGCTTACTGGCGGTAGGTAACACCGAAGAAGAAGAAGCGTCCACGCGGACCGACCGGCCAGGCCGTTTCGATCGAGAAGGGCTCTTCGTCTGCAATGTTGTTTATGCCGCCATAAAAGCTGAGCGAGTCGCTGAACTCGTAGCTGGCATTGGCGTCGAAGATGTAAGTTTCGTCGAAGAAGCCAGCATTTCCATAAAGTTTCTGGCGGCCATAGAGACCCAGGACATCCTCAATAGCGTCAACCGATTGGCGGCTCTGATAATTTGTCTGAAGACCGACGCTGAGCGGGCCACGAGCCCAGCTGAGGCTCAGGCTGCCCGAAAGTTCCGGCAGCTGGATTTCCTCGATGGCCGGGTTGATTTCGGTCGGGTCGGCCGGATTGAAGAACTGGTCGAGTTTCTCCTGATACGAGCCAACGAGCCGGGCGCCAAACCTGTTCTGGCCCGCATCGAACTGGTAGCCAACCGCGAAGTCCACGCCGCTCGCCTCCAGCGCCGCGAAGTTGATCTGTCCCGTTTCGAGGAAGTTCAGGCCGCCATCTGCACGGCGCGTATAGGCGCCGCAGAACGGGACGTTATCGTAGCTGCCCGAGTCGAGACATCCCTCAAGGATGTCGTTTGCCCCGACAGCCTGGATCGCGTCTTCGATCTTCACATCCCAATAGTCTATGGTGACAGACAGGCCGTCGATGAAGCCCGGCGTGTAGACGACGCCGAGCGTGAGGGTTTCCGCAGTCTCTACATCAAGTGCCGGGTTACCGCCGGAGACGCCCGAGAAGCGGCCAGTCAGCGGGTTGACCCAGATATAGTTTCCGCCGCCGTCAACGATTCCGCTGAGCGGGAGGCCTGCGGCCTGGAGATCAGCGATGCAGTTTGCTTCGCGGAACGATGTCCCGAGACCAACGTTGCCCGGGTCGCAGGGGTCCGCTGTTGCCGAGATGGTGATCGGAAGCTGTGGGTCGAAGAGCTCCGAGATATTCGGTGCGCGGACAGCTTCGGACTGGGTGCCGCGGAAAGTCAGATCCGCGATTGGCGCCCATGTGGCGCCGACCTTCCAGGTGTTCGCTTCACCCAGCGTCGAGTAGTCTGCCCGGCGGATGGCGCCGTCGACCGTGAGGTCTTTCGCAAACGGACGGTCCTTGAAGATCGGGAGCCGGATCTCGGCAAAGATGTCAGTGACATCATAGCTGCCAGCCGTGTTGAACTGCTGGGTATTGTCGATGCTCGTGTAGGAGAACAGGAACGGATCGACTTCGCTGACCTGAACGCCCGGCGTGAAGGACGTAGTCGACGGCAGGATGCCCAGCGTGATTGGGTCAAGCCGGTTATCGCTGGACTCGTCGCGGTACTCAGCGCCGAGGGCATATCCGATGGGCCCGTCGAGCAGGAACCCGAGCACGTTGAACTGCCCGCTGGTGATCGCGGAGAAAACAGTCTGCTCCACGGTGAGTTCGTTCTCGAGGTTCGCGGTGACAAACTCCTGAGCTGCACGGCTGGCTGCATAACGGCCGAACGGGTTCAGCGGGGCGCAGGAACCATCGCCCGGGGTGAACGAATAATATCTGTCCGACCCGAACGCGCCGTCCGCGTAACCGTTGAGGGCCGTGAAATAGTCGATTTCATAGACCGCGTTCGGATTAATGTCGGACCGGCAGACCGCGTTCCCGTTGACAATCACGGAGTCCATGGCCGCAAAAACACGGTCGAGATACAGGCCGCTGGTCTCGGTCTTGTTGGTAAACTGGCCGTGGTTGAACGCAACCTCGACATTATGGCCCTGGACGGGTTCCCAGTCGAAGCCGCCGACAAAACGGAAGGTCTCCCGCGTGAAGACCTCCGGGTTGTTGTCGGAAAAATCCAGCGGGTCCTTGGTCAGGAGCAGGTAGCCCGTCGCATCGACGACCGGCCGCAGCTGAGCCGGGATGAAGGCGTTGTCAGGCTGGATGAACAGCGTGTCAAAGAACGTGTCCTGCTCTGCAAAGGTTGTCGATTCGGCCTTTACGTACTTGCCTTCGAAGAAGACCGAGAAGTTGTCGGCAACCTCATAGTTCGCATTGAGGTTTGCAACGAACTTATCCGTTTCCGGATAAAGGTAATCACGGTTGAAATTGACTGCGCCGCCGTCGCCGCCAACGCCCCAGAGCCCGTTGAGCACGATCCCGTCCTGGTTCACCCGGACGGTGCCATCCGGGTTCGTCAGCCAGCAGCCTGCGAGGAAGCCGGTACGCCCGCCTTCGGATTCCTGACAGTCCGGAATGCCATTATTGTTGATATCTACAACAGCAATGTTGCGGCCGCCGAAGCTCGGGGCGATGGAGCCCTCATTTGACGTCAGCCAGAAGGTCGGGTTGCTTATCACAGCACGCGGAGGCGCATTGGGATCCGTACTGGGGTTTGCGCGAGGCGCGACCGAATCGATACCGTTGTCCTTCGACCAGTCACGTTCGCCATAATTTATGCTGGAATCATCTTCGTAGGTCAGGCTCAGCGCGACGTTGCCGCGTCCATCCGCAAAATTGCGGCCCCACAGGGCATCAATCGCGAAGTTCTCAGCATCACCCTGCCCCGAGACGCCGCCGCGGGCATCCAGCTGCAGGCCTTCGAAATCGTCCTTCAGGATGAAGTTGACGACGCCGGTCACGGCGTCTGCACCGTAGACGGCCGATGCGCCGCCGGTGGTCACCTCAACCCGCTCGACCAGCGCGCGCGGGATCGTACCTACGTCGACCGCCTGGGTGCCCCGGAAGCCCGCCACGTGCCGGCGGCCGTTGACCAGCGTCAGCGTGCGCTGTCCGCCGAGACCGCGCAGGTTCAGTGCGTTGGCACCGGTCGCGGAGTTTTCCGCCGTGAGGGATGAGACCAGCGCCGGGATGTCGTTGACGATGTCTGCAAGGTTGAGCTCACCCGAGAGGCGGATGTCTGTTTCACCCAGCGACTGGACCGGCGTTGATCCGGCGAGGTTTGGATCCGTCGGAATCCGGCTGCCGGTAACGGTCACGGTTGCCTGGCGCGCTTCGCTGTCGGCTGCCGGAATTGAGACCGTTGCGGCGGCGTCTTCTTCCTGTGCGATCGCGGGCAGGCCGCCGCCCATGGCGAGCATGGCGCCCAGACCTGCGGTATAAGTCAGGAACTGTTTCACAGACGATACAGATTTTTTCGGTTGCATAGTCAAAATACCCTCCATCGAACCCGCACGCCGCGAGTTTTGTTACTATAATGTAATACAAACCCGTCCTTTTCTACCTCGAATCGGTGCGGAGGCTTGGGCGCCCCCAACGCTTAAGGGGGTCAGGAGCGCGAATTTACGCAAATCTGCACGCAACACAGGCGGAAAACCCAAAAAATGGTCACCTGACCTGGAGTTTGCCGCCGGCCACGATAATCGTAAGCTGTTGCAACGATGTCACACCCCCCCGCAAGCCGGCGTGCCTCAGGGCGCGCAAAGCCCCCGCCGGAGGGATACTCGCCGTGGTGGCATACTGAGCGGGCGGCGCTAAGCTGGGTTTTAAAGCTGAGGGATACCCATCATGAAACACCGCCGCCTGGGCAAGAGCGCCATTTTTGTCTCCGACATCTGCATGGGGACAATGACCTTCGGGGCGCAGACTGACGAGGCCGAGGCCTTCCGCATCCTCGATGCAAGCTATGAGGCGGGCATCAATTTCTATGACACGGCCGAGAACTATCCCGTGCCGCCGGATTCCAAATGGGCCGGGCGGACAGAGGAAATCTTCGGGCGCTGGATGAAGACCAGGGACCGCGACTCGATCATCCTGGCCACCAAGGTGTGCGGACCGTCGCATGGCTGGATCAAGGGATCACAGCGCGCCGGCATGACGGCGCTTGACCGGCACAATATCCGCCGCGCCGTGGAGGCGAGCCTAAAGCGTCTGCAGACAGATTACATCGACCTCTACCAGACGCATTGGCCGGACCATGGCACCGGCTATGACGAGACGATGGATACGCTGGACGAACTGGTGCGCGAGGGCGTCGTGCGGATCGTCGGCTGTTCGAACGAGGACGCCTGGGGTCTGATGAAGTCGGTCGCAACCTCGGAGCGGCTCGGCGCGGTACGCTACCAGACGATCCAGAACAATTTCTCGCTGAACAACCGGCGGTTCGAGGATGCGCTGTCGAAGGTGTGCAGGGAAGAAGGCGTGAGCCTGATCCCCTATTCCCCGATCGGCGGCGGCGTTCTTTCCGGCAAGTACAATGGCGGGGCGACGCCGGAGGGCGCACGGTTCTCCTCCTACCTGAAGCTTGGCGGACGGCAGGCGGCGATGGCGAAACGCTTCGTCAACGAGAAGTCCCTCGCGGCGACCGAGCGCTACATGAAGATCGCAGTGGACGCGGGCATCAGCGTGGTGACGCTGGCGACGGCCTGGTCGAAACAGCATGACTTCGTGGCCTCGACGATTGTCGGTGTGTCGAAGTTTGATCAGCTGGCGGACATCCTGGCGGCGATTGACCTCGAGCTGTCGCCGGACGTGATGAAGGCGTGCGATCAGGTAACGAAGGAAATTCTGTATCCGATGGGGTGAGGCTGCTTGTTGCTCCAAGCCCCTCACCGCCCACGACCTGCAGTCGCGGGCGCCGCCTTTCCCGCAGGGAGAGGGGTGGCGACCTTCCGCTTCAAAAAGATCAGGCCCCCGCCTCCATCTTTGGGGGGTCGGGGGCCTTTGCATTTGTTTCCCACCAGAGCTCGTAGTGCGAGGCGTCAGGCGGCCTTCGCCTTGGTGAGGACTTCGCGTTTGCCGGCGTGGTTGGGCGCGGAGATGACGCCCTCCTCCTCGAGGCGGTCGATCAAACCGGCGGCTTTGTTATAGCCGACCTTGAGGCGGCGCTGGAGATAGGAGGTGGAGGCACGCTGGTCGCGGATCACGACCGAGACCGCTTCGGCGAAGAGCGCGTCGTCATCATCGCCGCCGCCCTCACCCATACCGAGCATGGCGTCCATCACCGGGGAGCCCGAAGAGCCGTCATCCTTGGCCTCGACAATGTCCATGACATAGTCCGGCTCGCCCTGCTCGCGCAGCCAGTCAGCCACCGCGCAGACTTCCTCGTCGGAGACGAAGGGGCCGTGCAGGCGCTGCGTTTTCTTGCCGGGCTCCTGGTGGAGAAGGTCGCCGTTGCCGAGCAGCTGTTCGGCTCCCTGCTCGTTGAGGATGGTGCGGCTGTCGACCTTGTTGGTGACCATGTAGGAGATACGGGTCGGGAAGTTCGCCTTGATCGTACCGGTGATGACGTCCACGGACGGGCGCTGGGTAGCAGTGATCAGATGGATGCCGGCGGCGCGGGCCATCTGGGCGAGGCGCAGCAGGCAGCCTTCGATTTCCTTGCCTGCAACGACCATAAGGTCCGACATCTCGTCGATCACGACGACGATCTGCGGAATATGGTCGAGCGGCAGCATCTCGGTTTCGAACATCGGCTTGCCGCGTTCGTCGAGACCGGTCTGGACCTTGCGCACCAGCGGCTCGCCGGCCGCGCGGTATTTCGACGCTTTTTCGTTGAAGCCCGCAAGGTTACGCACGCCTGCCTTGGACATCAGCTCGTAGCGGTTTTCCATTTCGCGCACGGCCCATTTGAGCGCGTTGACGGCTTCCGGCGCCTTGGTGATGACCGGGGCCAGCAGGTGCGGAATGCCTTCGTAGACGGTGAATTCGAGCTTCTTCGGGTCGATCAGGATCAGGCGGACCTGTTCCGGCGTGTGGCGATAGAGCAGCGACAGGATCATCGCGTTGACGCCGACTGATTTACCCGAGCCGGTGGTGCCGGCGACGAGCAGGTGGGGCATGCGGGCGAGGTCCACGACGGTCGGCTGGCCGCCGATGTCCTCGCCGAGGGCGACGGGCAGCGAGGCGCGCGAGTTCACATAGGCTTCGGACTGCAGGATGGAGCGCAGGAAGACCTTCTCGCGCTCGTCGTTCGGCAGTTCGATGCCGATCGCGTTCTTGCCGGGCACGACGGCGACGCGGGCGGAGACGGCGCTCATAGAGCGGGCGATGTCGTCGGCGAGGGTGATGACGCGCGAGGATTTGACGCCGGGGGCCGGCTCCATCTCGAACAGGGTAATCACGGGGCCCGGGCGCACTTCCTTGATGCGGCCCTGGATACCGAACTCTTTCAGCACCGCAGACAGGCGCTCAGCCTTGGCCAGCAGGGCGTCCTCGTCGAACGTGTCGCGGCGCTCTTCGGGGACCTGCAGAAGGTCAAGCGACGGCAGGCGCGTCGAGGTGCGGCGGCGGGTCGGCGGGGCGACTCTCGGGGCGGCGGTCGTCTTCGGCGTCTGGCGCGGCACGGCGAAGCGCAGGCCCGGCGGCGGCGGGGCGGCTTCGGCCTCTTCGGTGTCGTCTTCGTCGTCCCAGGCAGCGGCGCCGTAGCGGCTGTCGTATTCGTCGGCGTCATTGTCGGACGGCAGGTAGCGCGAGGACGGGACGTAGTCGTCGTCATGCTTGATGATCAGGGTGCGGTCGCTGGAAACGGGCACGTCCCTCCCGTCCATACGCACTGGCTGGCGGGCGGCGAGCGAGTGGCCGATGCGGATCAGTAAGCCGCCAAGACCGGCAGCGCCGGTGACGGCCGTCTTGCCGGAGCGGGCGGCGGTTTCGGAGAGGAGTTTTGCGTCGCGGCGCTGGAAGCCGAGCGCGGAAAGGCCGGCCCAGAGCGCTGCGCCGCTGAGCAGGAAGCCGGCCCAGCTTTCGGGCGCGGGCAGCATCAGGGCGCGGAACGGCAGGACGGCCAGATTGAACACGCCGTCACCGAACATGCCGCCGAGGCCGGCGCTGAGCGGCCAGGTTTCCGGCACGGGCCAGGCGGCAAAGGCGGCGGCCGACAGCGGCACGGCCACGGCGCCATAGAGCCACCGGCGGATGCGCGGCTTGCCGACGAGCACGGCACGCATGGCGCCGCCGATCATCAGCGCGAGACCGGCGATCCAGCCGGACCAGCCGAGCAGCTGGCGCGCGAGATCGGCGAAAACCGCGCCGGCCGAGCCGAACAGGTTCTGCACGCTGGCGCCGGTGGCGGCATTCCAGCTGGGATCAGATGGCAGGTAGGAGCCGGCACTGCCGCACACAAACACCCCTGCCCCGAACGCCGCAGCGCCCGTCAGGATCCGCCAGACCGGATCGCTTACCGTGCGCAGGTCTTCGTCCCGGATCGCGGTGTCTTGCATGAGGGGATGCTCCGATAGTGGCGGGGGCCGGAGCGTCAGGTTTCGCCCGTTAGGCTTAACATGCCGCAAACGCAGCCTGTGGAATTCGAAGGTTTTTTGGCCCGGAAGGCCGGAATCTGCTTGAATCTGCTTGAGTCTGCCGGAAGCCGGCGGGCTTAAATTTTCGATAGCAAAGCAGAACGCCCCGGCTGATTTCTCAGCCGGGGCGCCTGGTTGGTGTTTTGACGTCTCCCCTTAGCGGCCGGAGAACTCCGGATAGGCTTCGAGGCCGACTTCGGTGCGGTCCATGCCCGCAATTTCCTCTTCCTCGCTTGCCCGCACGCCGAGCGTGAACTTGAGCACCAGCCAAATGATGGCGGAGGCCGCGACCACGAAGACACCGGTAAGCACGACGCCCACACCCTGGCCAACGTATGTCGCGCCGCTGTTGGAGAAGGGAACAATCATCGTGCCCCAGATGCCGCACACAAGGTGGGCCGGGATGGCGCCGACAACGTCGTCGATCTTGAGCATGTCGAGCGCGCGGACAGAGAGGACCACAAGCACGCCGCCGACGGCGCCGATCAGGACAGCCTCGCCGATGGTCGGAGCCAGCGGCTCAGCGGTGATCGACACAAGACCGCCGATGACACCGTTGAAGACCATCGTTGCGTCGATCTTGCCCTTGAAGAGAACCGCCGTTGTAATCGCGGCGGCGAGCGTGCCGCCCACAGCAGCCATGTTGGTGTTCACAAAGATGATCGACACGGAATTGATATCGGTAATGGTGCCGGCGGCGAGCTGCGAAGCGCCGTTGAAGCCGAACCAGCCGAGCCACAGGATCAGGGTGCCGAGGGCCGCGAGCGGGATGTTGGAGCCCGGCATCGGATTGACGGTCTTGCCGGAATACTTGCCGAGACGGGGTCCGATGATGAGGGCGCCGGTGAGCGCCGCCCAGCCGCCAACCGAGTGAACGAGCGTCGATCCTGCGAAGTCCGAGAAGCTCCAAACGGAATCCAGGTAGCCGCCACCCCACTCCCACGAGACGACAACCGGGTAGATAAAGCCCGTAAGCACGACCGTGAAGATAAGGAAGGGGATAAGCTTGACGCGCTCTGCGACCGCGCCCGAGACGATCGAGGCGGCGGTAGCAACGAACACCATCTGGAAGAACCAGTCGGAGCCCGACGAGTAGCCGCCATTGGCTTCCTCGAGTGGCGCCGGCGCCCAGATGGCGAGATTGGTCGGAAGCAGGCCAGAGAACAGGCTGGCGTCGCCCGGATAGGCAAGGTTGTAGCCGGTGAGCCAGAACAGGAGGCCGGCGACTGCGAAGAGAAGCACGTTCTTCGTCGACTGCATGGCGGCGTTCTTGGAACGCACAAGGCCAGCCTCGAGCATGCAGAAGCCAGCCGCCATGAACATTACGATGAGGCCACCGATCAGGAAAAGGTAGCTGTTGTCGACATATGCCGGGACGGCGCTGGCCGTCTCGAGCGCAGCCAGGCGCTCTTCGAGGCTCAAGGCCGCCTCTTCCTGTGCCCACACCAAGCCTGCTGTGAATAACGATAGCGGCGCAAGCATCGCCCCGCGGATCAAACGTCCAGTCAATCGGCCCATAGGCCCCTCCTCTGTTGCAGTTCTGCAGAGCGGGGACCCCCCGCGCTCTCCCGGAGCCGATATGATTTCGGCTGCCCGGAAAAGTCGCACAGCAGTCGTGGGGCGGGCCTGATTCGAGGGGGCGTTGGTTAAAGCTTGTGCACGCTTGCGGCCAAACGCCCAATTCAGTGCCACCGCTGGACGCCGCGGTGCAGCATCGCTACCTCTTTCACATGACGCAAACACGCCTCGCCCCCCCTGGCCCCTGTGAACTCGCGGTCGTTGGTGCGGGGCCTGTCGGCACATCCCTGGCGATCCTCGCCGCGCAGGCGGGGTTTACTGTAACGCTCATCGACGGCCGGCCGGCGACGGGTGCAAATGCAACAGATACAAGGACTTTCGCCGTTGTGCGGGGAAGCTGGCGCCTGCTCAGGGCGACGGGGATCGGGCCCGAGCTTGCGGACCAGACGACGCCCCTCAACGGCCTCGACGCGCAAGACGGCGGCACGCACTGGTTCGGCGCGCCGCATGCGGCCTTCTCGGCTGACGACCTGGACCGGGACGCAAACGGTGAACCGCTGGGCCAGATGGTGCCAGCCGGCGCCCTTCAGGCAGCCCTGGACCGGCGGACGGCGGAGGTGCCCGGCCTGACCTGGCTGCGCGGCGCCCGGTTTTCGGGCATGACAACGGGCCCGGCGGGCGCTGAAATCTCGCTGGAAGACGGACGCATGGTCCGGGCGGGACTGGTGGCCGCCTGTGACGGAATTCACTCGGCGGTGCGCAACAGCCTCGGCCTCCGGACCGAAGGGCGAAGCTATGGCAAATCCGTCTTCGCAGCCGACGTGGCCCTGAGCCGCCCGCATCACGGTATCGCCCGGCAGCTGTTCACGCCGGAGGGTCCGTTCGCGACCCTGCCCCTGCCGGGCGACCGCGCCAACCTTGCCTGGTACATGAAGGCCGGCGCCGCCGAGACGCTGGCAAAACTGCCGAAGGACCAGATCGAGGCCGAGCTGAACGCGCGCTTTGCAGACTTCGCAGGCCAGATGCACCTGGACGGGCCTCCCCTCTCCTATCCGCTGGTGATGCAGATTGCCGAAAAGATGGCGGGGCCGCGCACGGCGCTGCTGGGGGACGCGGCGCGGCGGATCAATCCGCTGGCGGGCCAGGGCCTGAACCTTGGCTTCAAGGATGTCGGCGCACTGGTGGATGTGATGGCCAGCGCGCGCGAGACCGGGCTCGACCCCGGCAGCGATACGGTGCTGGCGCAGTATCAGGACTGGCGCCGGTTCGATGCGGCGGCGACCGCGATGGGAATGGACCTGATCGACCGGGCCTTCTCGAATGACAACGCGCTGCTGAAAGGCTTGCGCGGCTTCGCCCTGACGGCGGCCAACCGGATCACGCCTCTGCGCCGGGCACTGGCCCGGCAGGCGAGCGCGGACCAGGCGCATCTTCCGAGCCTGATGCGGTAGGATCCCTCAGCAAGCCGCGCAGCTTATCCTGAGCGAAACCGAAGCATGGGCGCCACACTGCAGGCCGCCTGGCTAGTCGCCAACCGTCAGGGCGCGGAGGATGTTCCAGGTGTAGAGCCCGCTGGAGTGGCCGTCGGAGAAGAAGAGGCGCAGGGCGTAGCGTCCGACGGGTTCGGCTTTCAGGACACGGATGTCCTCCGGCACAGGCTTTTGCGACGGCTTAGGTCCGCGGCCGTGGCCCTGGACTTCCGCAGACGGACTTTCCTCGCGCAGGCGCTTGTAGGGCACGCGTCCACACTTGCCGTCATCGAATTCGGCGACGAGTTCCTGCGCGCCAGCGCGGAAAGTGAGGCGCGCGGGCCAGGCGGGAGCGGTCATGTCCCCTCCCCTGTTTCCTGGCCATCCGATGTTTCGTACGCGCCGCCGGAAAGATCCGGCAACACGTCCATGTCGCGGGCTTCTTCTTCCAGCATGATCGGAATGCCGCCGCGGATCGGATAGGCGAGACGCGCCTTGGCGGAGATCAGTTCATTGGCGGCGCGGTCATAGACCAGCGGCTGGCGTGTGACCGGGCAGATCAGCAGCTCGAGCAGGCGCGGATCGACGCCGTTCGGCTTGAATTCGGCGGGAGCATCAGGCGCGATCATGCCGGTCTCTATTGCACGGGGCCATCGCCGCCGCCACTGGCGCTCATCGCCATCAGGGCGATCAGCGTGCGGGCGCGGTCCGCGAGGCTCACCGCTTCGAGCAGCGCCTGCTTCTCTGGCGCGGGGAACGGGCAACCGGCAGCGAGCGCGCCTACAAGCGCCTCCATCGGCGCGTCTTCGACCGCGCTCCAGTCCGCCTGCAGGCCGTGCGTGGCGGCGTAAGTGCGCAGCGACAGGATCAGCTCGCTGCGGTCCGGCAGGCCGTCCTCGGACGCGGGATAAAGATCGGCGGCAAAGGCGTCCCAGCCGGGGCGTACCTGCCGGTAAGGCGTGGTGACGGCGAGTTCCTGCTTCACGGCGAAGCGGCAGATGCCCGTCAGGGTGACGATATAGCGGCCATCATCGGTCTCGGCGTAGCTGGTGATGCGCCCGGCGCAGCCGACACGGGCAATGCCGGGACGCTCGCGCGCGCCGCCGAGCGACTGGATCATGCCGATCAGCCGGTGGCCGCGCATCGCGTCATCGAACATGTTGAGATAGCGCGGCTCGAAGATGTTGAGCGGCAGTTCACATCTCGGGAAGAGCAATGCCCCCGGCAGCGGGAACACGGGAACAGCGTCCGGCAGGTCTGCGGTCTTTCGGTACTGCGACATGTCAGGTCCTTCCGGCTTTTCTGGACAGAAGGTGGGGCGATTGCCCGATCAGGCAAACATCAGCGAAGCGAGACGCCGGCGGCCTTCGATAGTGACGGGGTCAGCCGGGCCGGCGGCCTCGAAGACCTGCAGCAGTTTCGTCTTCGCCTTGCCGTCTTGCCAGCCGAGCTTGGCGGTGAGGATAATCAGCAGGTGGTCGGCGGCGTCCTTGTAGCGGCCCGCGGCGGCGTACTGTTCGGCGAGCTCGTAGCGCCTGGCATGGTCGCCCGGATTAGCGCTGACGGCGGAAAGGGCCGCGTCCAGCTCGGTCGGCGCCGGGGCATCGGCGGCCATCTCGATGGCAAGGCGGACGCTTTTGACGACGCTTTCATTCTTCCTGGCGGGAGGCACCATCTCCAGCGTGGCAAGGGCGCGCTCGGTGTCGCCATTGGCGAGGTAGCAGCGGGCAAGGCCGGCGATGGCGGCGGTGTTTTCAGGATCTTCCTGGATTACGGCGGCATAGATTTCGGCGGCCAGCGCAATGTCGCCGGCCTGGCTGGCGGCTTCGGCCTGGCTGAGGGCTTCGGCGATGACCTGTGCATTGTCGGTGCCGCCAAGCAGGCGTTCGATGAAGGCGGAGACCTGCGATTCCGGCAGCGCGCCCATGAAGCCGTCGACCGGGCGGCCCTTGTGGAAGGCATAGACGGCCGGGATTGAGCGCACGCCGAGCTGGCTGGCATAGGCATTGTGCTCTTCGGTGTTGATCTTGACGAGTTTCACCGCGCCTTTCTTGCCCTCGACGACGCGCTCGAGGATCGGGCCGAGGGTGCGGCAGGGCCCGCACCAGGGGGCCCAGAAGTCGACGATGACCGGCTGGGTCATGGAGGCTTCGACCACATCAGCCATGAAGCCCTGGTCGGTGCCGTCCGATGTGTGTTGCAGACCTTCGGTGGCCATGTCGGGTGTCCCTTGCGATACCGTGATTGTAAGGCGGCAAGATGGGATGCTGGCGGAAAATCTGCAAGCCGGAGAGGCTGGTGCAACCGGGATCGGCGCAGGTTATTGCATAAACGCGGGCCAACTGCCCTGTTTAGGCCGGGTTCAGGCGCCTACCTGTACATCCCGGCTCAAGGTCATAAGGAGACCCGACACATGATGAACTTGATCGCCAGTATCAGCGCCGCCGCCCTCATCATGGGCGCGCCCCTCACGATGGGCCTGAAACAGGCCCCGGCCAGCCCGTCCGTTTCAGCCCCTGCCCCGGCCGCCGCGCCGCTGACGGCCGCTGAGCGCTCGAAACTGCTGAAGGAAGCCGCCAGGGCGCTCGCGTCCGTGAAAACGGCGCGCGGCAAGTTCGAGCAGTACTCGCCGGATGGCTCCTACTCCACGGGCCAGTTCGCGCTGTCGCGGCCCGGCAAGGTGCGGTTTGACTATGACGATCCGGTGTCGCTGGTGCTGGTCAGCGACGGGACGACCGTGGCGCTGCAGGATTCCGACCTCGAGACGACCGACCGGGTGCCGCTCGCCTCAACGCCGCTGTCGCTGTTGCTGTCAAGCACTCTCGATTTCGAGAAGGAAGCCGAAGTGGTGGATGTGCGCCGGATGGGCGACCAGACGAACATCACGGTGCGGGACAAGACCGGCGAGATGGACGGCACGCTGACCGTTGTGCTGGCAGACAATGCGCTGACCGGCTGGCGGACGGTGGACGCCAATGGTGGACGCACCTCAGTGCTGCTGAGCGGCGTTGAAACGGGCGCCAAGCTGAACCCGCGCCTGTTCATTCTGAAGGATTTCGACAACCGCTGACCGGTACGCGGAATTACCTTCAATTAACTTGCGAATCTGATCGGCAGTGACATTATTGCCACTATCGACGGCGAGGAAACCCCGCGCAGCATTGACCCCCCGCTGCGAACCTTCCGATCCGCCGAGACCAGTGGCAACTTGCCACGGTCATATCAAAGACGCCGTCAAACGCGTCCGGCGCGCCCGAACTCCCCGCGTTCGGGCGCGTTGACGTTTGCGGCCGGATTTCGGATTTTCACGCCTTTCCCCAAGAACCGGGTTTCGCTTTCCGGGCCGGGGCTCTACTCCATCCGGATGCCCAGGCCCCTCAGAATCGTCAGCTGGAACATCAACTCGGTGCGCCTGCGTGCGCCGAATATCGAAGGCTTTGTCGCGGCCGAGAATCCGGACGTGATCTGCCTTCAGGAAACCAAGTGCCAGGACGCGGAGTTTCCGCTGAAGGCGTTCAGGGAGATGGGCTTTGCGCATGTTCTGATGCGCGGGCAGCGCGGCGGACATGCGGGCGTAGCGATTGCCTCGCGCACGCCGATCGAGATGGTTGATTCGCCGGACCTCTGCCGCGAGAACCATGCGCGCGTGATTGCCGCGCGGCTCAAATCGGGGCTCGAGATCCATAACATCTACCTGCCGGCCGGCGGCGATGTGCCGGACGCGGCGGTCAACGAGAAGTTCGCCCACAAGCTCGATTTCCTCGACCGCCTGGGCCCCGGCTACAACAGACTGAAGAAGGGCGCGCCGCGCATTCTCGTCGGCGATCTGAACGTTGCGCCGCACGAGCATGATGTCTGGTCACACAAGCAGCTGCTGGGGATCGTCTCGCACACACCGGAAGAAACCGAACGGCTGGAAGACGGGCGGAAAGTCGCCGGGTTCGCGGACATCGCTCGCCTCGCCGTTCCGGCCGAGCACAAACTCTACACCTGGTGGAGCTACCGTGCGGCCGACTGGGCCGCCGCCAACAAGGGCCGGCGGCTGGACCATATCTGGGCCAACAAGGAAGCGCTCAGCGATACGAAGGTCGACAGCTACCGCGTGCATCTTGCCTGGCGCGGCGGCTGGAAGCCGTCCGACCATGCGCCGATCAGCGTTCAGGTGAAGGGCTAGACCTGAAGCCGGTACCCGCCCGCATCGGTCATCAGCAGGCGTGCATTGCCGGGGTCGGGCTCGACCTTCTGGCGGAGGCGGTAGATGTGGGTCTCCAGTGTGTGGGTGGTGACGGCGGCGTTATAGCCCCAGACTTCTGACAGCAGCGTCTCGCGCGCCACCGCTTTCCCACCTGCCCGGTAGAGGTATTTCAGGATCTCAGTTTCCTTCTCCGTCAGCCGGATGCGTTTGCCTTCCTTCGTGCGCAGCGTCTTGGTTGAGGGGCGGAACTCGTAGGGGCCGATCTCGAAGGTCGCGTCTTCTGTCTGCTCGAAGCTGCGCAGCTGGGCGCGCACGCGGGCAAGCAGGACCGAGAAGGTGAAGGGCTTGGTCACATAGTCATTGGCGCCGGCATCGAGGCCGGCGACCGTGTCGGCCTCGCCGGTGCGGCCCGTCAGCATGATGATCGGCGCGCGGATGCCGGCGGCGCGAAGGCGCTTGCAGGTCTCGATGCCGTTGATGCCAGGCATGTCGACATCCAGCACGATGATGTCGACGCGCTGGGCAGCGGCGAGCGTCAACGCCTCTTCTCCGGTTGCCGCGCTTGTGACCTGGAAGCCCTCGCTGAGTTCGAACTGTTCAGAGAGCGTGTCGCGGAAATCGGCCTCGTCATCGACGATGAGAATGTGTTTCCTGGTGGACATCACGAAAATCCTTCAACGCCTGCATAGGCTTAGGTCCGGGCACCTCTTGGCGCGGGGCATGGCGGGCTGCATAGTTCGGCGCGCTACCTTACGCCAATAACAATCCCGGGAGCCGAGACTGGCAAGCCATTTCACTGCCTTTTCAGACGGGCGTTTTGAAGGCGAGGGCCTCGTATTCCGCTGCGTGCTCGGAAAGGGCGGGGTCAAACCCGCGGCGAGCAAGCGCGAAGGAGACGGGGCCTCGCCGATCGGCGCCTGGCCGGCGCGCCGGGTGTTTTACCGGCCGGACAAGGGACCACCGCCCGAAACCGGACTGCCGGCCATCGGCCTCAAACCGGAAGACGGGTGGAGCGATGACCCGGCCGAGCCAAGCTATAACCGCCTCGTGCCCCTGCCCTGCCGGGGCGGCCATGAACGGCTCTGGCGGGAGGACGGACTCTACGTCCTGATCGTCGAGCTCGGCTACAATGATGATCCCGTCGTGGCGGGGATGGGCAGCGCGATCTTCCTGCATGTGGCGCGGGACGGGTATGCGCCGACGGAGGGCTGTATCGCGCTGGCGGAGCCAGACTTACGAGCCGTGCTGAGGCTGCTGGGCGGTGGCTCGGTGATCGAGATCCGGACCTAGACTCGCTCACCAAACAGCGCCGTGCCCACGCGCACATGCGTCGCGCCGAAGCGGGCGGCGAGTTCGTAGTCTCCGCTCATCCCCATCGAAAGAGACGTCAATCCGTGCGCGCGGGCGAGTTTGGCGAGCAGCGCAAAGTGCGGCCCGGCGGGTTCGCCCACGGGCGGGATGCACATCAGGCCTTCAATCTCGAGGGCCTGGCTGCGGGCGTGCTCCAGCAAGGCGGGCAGACCGTCCGGCGACACGCCGGCTTTCTGCGGCTCTTCGCCGGTATTCACCTGGATCATCAGGCGCGGGCGGCGGCCAACTTTCGCCATGGCGGCGGCCAGCGCATCGGCAAGCTTCGGCCGGTCGAGCGTCTGGATGACATCGCAGAGGCGGACCGCGTCCTCGGCCTTGTTCGACTGCAGAGGGCCGATCAGGTGCAGTTCGAGATCCGGAAAGCGCGCGAGGCGGGCTTCCCAATGGGCTCTGGCTTCCTGGACGCGGTTCTCGCCGAACACGCGTTGGCCGGAGGCGAGCGCCTCTTCGAGCGCTTCGTCCGGCTGTGTCTTGGAGACAGCCACCAGCACGGGCGGCGGGGTGGCCGCAGCGGCGAGCTGCGCGAGGATCAAATCCCGGCGTTTGGAAATTCCGGCTTCCGGCGTATCGGTCATGGCGATGAGCCTAGAACCCCAAAGCCGGGCGCAGCGCAAGCTGATCGCCGCTGCACGCCGCAGCGCGGCGCACCTGCCCCCTGCCCTGCCCCCGGCCTGGTTCGTCACCGATCCGGCACGAACGCCGGACCCGGCCGCGATTGCGAGCGGCCTTCCGGTGGGATTTGGCGTCATTTACCGGCATTTTGGCGCGGCGGACCGGGAGAGCGTGGCGCAGACGCTGGCGGGGATTTGTACCCGCCGCGGGCTCGCGTTTCTGGTGGCGGCGGATCCTGCGCTAGCCGCGACGGTCGGCGCGGACGGTGTGCACTGGCCTTTCAGCCTGAGGCGTGAGGCGCGGCGGTGGAAGACCCTGTTCGCCGTGCAGACGGTCAGCGCGCATTCGGGCCGGGAATTGCGGAGGGCCGCAGCATTGCCCATCGACGCCGTGCTTCTGTCGACCGTGTTTGCATCGCGCAGTGCGAGCGCGGGAACAGCGATGGGCGCGCTCAGGTTTCGCCAACTGGTCCGGGACGCGGGACTTACCGTTTATGCGCTGGGGGGCGCGGCGCCCGAGAACGTTGGATGCATCACGAAAGTGGCCGGCTTCGCCGCAGTAGACGGCATGTGCGCGTTCATGGCCGGGCCGCGTAGAGAAAGCGGGCATAGCCAATCTCCGCCGCGTTCTTCGTGAGCTCGAGGTTCACCCAGGCAGCGACGTCTGCAAAGGGGCGGTCCAGGAATGGCCATCGGGTAAGTTGGGAAGACTGCAGCTCCGCCTCGGTCAACGCGTCGAGAGCCTCCACCCATCTGGATTCCAGCCCGGAGATCCATGCCACTGCCGCCGCGGCGTTGCCGGGCCAGATGATGTCTTTGCGGCGCAGGCGGCCCTCGCCGAAGGAATGGTCGAGCACCATCGACCACCAGAAACCGATGTGCCAGGTCAACCATGCGATGCTGGGCGGGCCGAGCGCATAAGCCTCGTCTTCTGGCCAGTCTGCAGTCCAGCGCCCTTCTGCGGACAACCGCACGTGCGGCCCCACAGACGCCGGGCGCCAGAAGCACTCATCGTCGGTCAGAGTTGCGAGATGGTAGTTTAGCAGGCGCGAGGCCGTGCCGAACTGAGCGTTAAGCGCAGACTTGATCAGAACTTGAAAGCCGATTTCAGCCGGATGCCGGCTTCGACGTCCTGATTTTCCCAACGGGCCGAATCGTTCAATCCGTTCAGTTCATCGGCGCGGATGCTGACTTCGCCGCCAACCGAAAAGCGGGGCGTGATCTTGAACGAGGCGCCGGCCTGGACTTCCTCACGCGGCAGTGGCGAGGCGCCGAGGCGGGTGAACTTGTCGACGCTCAGTTCCCAGCGCGAATTGCCGCCCAGGCGCATGGAGAAATCCTGCGACGGCTCCGCCTGCCATTGCGGGCGGTTTTCGGCCGGTTTGGCTTCGGAGAACTGCCGATACCACTCGGCCCTTGCCGAGGGGGTTTCCGAGGCGGTGGGCGCTTCGATCCGGATGGCGTCATTGCCCGCGCGCACCTGCGCGATCGCGGGCGCCGAGAAGGCCGCCGCAGCGAAGGCAAAGGAAAGGGCAATACGAGCGTACATGTCAGACATCCTGAACATTTCAGATACTGTGCGCAGGTTGCTAATGAAAGATTAACATTCTGATACCCCGAGGTTTTAGCCTGACAGTGTGATTTCGATCACAATGCCATCGGCCTCTTCCCGTATTTGGGGCGCAAGGGGGAGCGGGTTTCCCGTGTAGCGAGTGTCGCGGCTCTGCCAGCCGCCCACGATCCGCAGCCGTTCGCCAAAATTGCGACCCGCGGACAGGCCGAGCGAGTCTGTTTCGGCGCCGATGCCTTCGTCTTGCGCAATGGCCAGCTCGAGCCCGGCGTCGATCTTGCCCAGCGTCAGGCGCAGGCCCGCCGAAACGGCGGTGTAGTCGCCGTTGCCGGCGGTATAGCCGTTATCGCTGTCAAGGTAGCTCGCCCCGAAGGCCAGCGAGGAGAGTTCCACAGACCCGCCGGCGGACCAGGTCTCGACCGTATCGTAGACGCCGGGAAGCGCAGCCTGTGCTGCATCGGCCTGGCTCCAGGCCGCCCCAGCGCGCAGGCGCGCGCCGCTGCGCGGCAGGCGACGCGAGACGTTGAGGCCGACTTCGACAGCGTTTCCGATATCCGGCTGAGGCGCCCCGCCGAGATCGCGAACGGGATCGCGGTCGAGGCCGCCGGCGCTGGCCTCCGGCGTCAGGGACGCCCCTGCCCGCACGCCCAGGATGCGGGGGGTCGCGTAACTCACCTTGAGGGACGGGCCGGTGAGGTCATGGCCGGTGCGCGCGATCGTCCGGCCGGTGGGGTCGAGCGCCGGATTGACCAGCGCCGCGTAACGAAACAGGGTCGGGGCGCCCTCGAAGAAGCGCGCGGCGACGCCTTCATCGAGACCGGCGCGCAGCTCGCCGTATCCGCCCTCTAAGTATATGTATCCTGTCTCGAGTCGCCCGCGAGGGCCGCCATCCCCGGCAGCGGGCCCTCGGGCAAGGCCGCTGAACGCGCCGGAAGGGGTTGGCGAAGGCTGGCCGGGACCAAAGACGCCGCTGAATCCGGCACGGGAGGGATTGTCCTTGTCGAAGCCGCCGGAGGCGCGAAAGCCTACTTCGGCGCCATTGTCGAGCACGAGGTTCGCCGCGAAGGCGCCGCGCACCGCATAAAGAACGGAACCGTCAGCGCCCGAGGCCGCGGCAACCGCCGCCTCATAGGTCGCCTCGGTTTCGACGCCGCCGGTTTCATCCCAGACATCCTGGGCCGAAGCAGGAGCCGCGACCGCCGCCAACGCGACGGCCAGACCTGTCAGATGTTGCCGCATCGAGATGCTCCCTCGCGATGTGTCCGGATCGGGCCATGCGCAGAACGACACTGGCGAGGCCATACCTGCGTTGTTATACACGCCCCGTGAACAAGGTCTTGCACGCAGGAACACAACGATGATTAAGCCGATGACTGCCGCCGCTTTTGCAGCGATGATCGCCCTGAGCGGATGCCTGTCGGGCGGCAAATCCAACTCGGCTGCCGACGCCGCAGCGCAATCGGTGGGCGCCGCGAACCCCTACCTGTGGCGCGCCACGCTCGACACGATGGCGCCTCTGCCGCTGGTCAGCGCCGACGCGCTTGGCGGTCTCGTCATCTATGACTGGAAGTCGTTCGAAGGTGCGCCCGCCGAACGGATCAAGGCAACGGTCTATATCCTGGACTCGCGGCTACGCGCTGACGGCGTCAAGGTCAGCGTCTATCGCCAGGTCAATACTGAGGGAACCTGGACTGACGCGGCGGTGGATTCTGAAACCGGCCAGCAGCTCGAGAACAAGATTCTTGAGCGGGCCCGCCTTCTTAAGGCATCCGAGATCGGCTAAAGCGCCGGACAACGACCTTACTTCTGATGCCTTGATGGGAGCGCCGGATGGCAACCCGATATGATCCGCAGGCTGCGGAGCCCCGCTGGCGTGACGCCTGGGCCGCAGCGGACCTGTTTCGCACCCGGTCTCCCGCCGAAGCGCCGGGGGCGCCGAAGGCTTACGTCCTCGAGATGTTCCCCTACCCTTCCGGCCGGCTGCACATGGGGCATGTGCGCAACTATGCTATGGGCGACGTCGTTGCCCGCCACCGGCGCGCCAAGGGCTACAATGTCCTCCACCCGATGGGCTGGGACGCCTTCGGCCTGCCGGCGGAGAACGCCGCGATGGAACGCGGCATCGATCCCGGCAAATGGACCTATGCCAACATCGACGCGATGAAGGCGCAGTTCAGGAAGCTCGGCCTGTCTCTGGACTGGAGCCGCGAGTTCGCGACCTGTGATCCGGAATACTACGGCGCACAGCAGGCGCTGTTTCTGAAATTCCTCGAGAAGGGCCTTGTCTATCGCAAGGCCTCGAAAGTGAACTGGGACCCGGTCGACAATACCGTGCTCGCCAACGAGCAGGTGATTGACGGGCGCGGCTGGCGGTCAGGCGCGCTGGTCGAACAGCGCGACCTGACACAATGGTTCTTCAGAATCACCGCGTATGCGGATGATCTGCTCACGGAAGTCCAGAAGCTGGACCGCTGGCCCGACAAGGTCCGCACGATGCAGGCGAACTGGATCGGCAGGTCGGAAGGGGCGCTGGTCCGGTGGGACATTGCCGGAGTGCCGGAGTTTCTGGTGGCAGACGGCGCAGAGAGCGGCCCGAACCATGCGACAGATCCGATCGAAGTCTACACGACGCGTCCCGACACGTTGTTCGGCGCCAGCTTCATCGCTCTGGCGCCCGACCATCCGCTGACCCGCACGATTGCGGCGCAGAATACCGCTGTCGCGGCTTTCATCACGGAAGCCTCGCGGATTGGCACATCGGAAGAGGCCATCGAGAAGGCGCCCAAGCTGGGCGTCGACCTGGGCGTGCGCGTGCGTCATCCCTTCGATCCGTCCTGGACCTTACCGGTCTGGTCCGCCAACTTCGTGCTGTCGGGCTATGGCAGCGGCGCGATCTTCGGCTGCCCGGCGCACGACCAGCGCGACCTCGATTTTGCGCGCAAGTTCGCCCTGCCGGTGACGCCGGTTGTCCTACCGCCCGAGACGGCGGCAGAAGACTTCCGCATCGACGACAAGGCCTATACCGGCCCTGGACGCATCTTTAATTCCGGCTTTCTTGACGGGCTTGCCGTGGACGAGGCCAGGCGGCTGGCGATCTCGAAACTCGAGGCCTCTGAACATGGTCAGGGTACGGTCAATTACCGCCTGCGCGACTGGGGCTTCTCGCGCCAGCGCTATTGGGGCTGCCCGATCCCGGTGATCTATTGCGAAGTCTGCGGCGTCGTACCGGTGCCAGCAAAGATGCTGCCGGTGCGCCTGCCGGAGGATGTAACCTTCGACAAGCCGGGCAATCCGCTGGACCATCACCCGACCTGGAAACACGTAAACTGCCCGGCCTGCGGAAAACCGGCGCGGCGCGAGACCGACACGCTGGACACGTTCGTGGACAGCTCCTGGTACTATGCCCGCTTTGCCTCGATCCGCGATCCGGCGGAGCGTGCATACTGGCTGCCTGTGGATCAGTACATCGGCGGCGTGGAACATGCCGTGCTGCACCTTCTCTATTCCCGCGCCTTCGCGCGCGCGATGCGGGACGTCGGCGAACTGGACCTGCCGGTCGGGGAGCCGTTCGCGGGCCTCTTTACACAAGGCATGGTGACGCATGAGACCTACCGCGCAGCCGACGGCCGCTGGCTTGAGCCCGGGGCGGTCGAGAAACAGGATAGTCACTGGGTCGAGACGGCGACCGGTGAGCGCGTCGAAGCCGGCGCCATTGAGAAAATGTCAAAGTCGAAGAAGAATACCGTCGATCCGGACGGGATCGTTGCGACCTACGGCGCCGATGTCGCACGCTGGTTCATGTTGTCGGACTCGCCGCCCGAGCGGGATGTCGAATGGACCCAGTCCGGCGTCGAAGGCGCTGGCCGGTTTGCGCAGCGCATCTGGAGTCTGGCTGACAACCTGCCTGCGGCCCCCTACCCTGCCCCGGGTGAGGACGCCGCATCGCTGGACCTTCGCCGGGTGAGCCACCGGGCAGCGAAAGCCATCGACAAGGCCATCGACGAGTTCCGGTTCAATTCCGCGATCGCGACGATCTATGAATGGGTGAACGCATTGAAGAAGGCAGAAAGCTCCGGCGGCCTGCTGGGCGCCCGCGCCGAGGCCGTCTCCATGCTGGCGCGCTGCCTGACCCCGTTCATGCCGCACCTTGCCGAAAGCGCGTGGGAGCGGATCGGCGGGCAGGGCCTTGTGTCTGCCGCCGCCTGGCCGGAGGCCGACGACGCCCTTGTGACCGAAGATACCGTCACCCTCGCCGTGCAGGTGAACGGCAAGCGGCGCGGCGAAATCACCGTGGCCAGGGACCTCGGAAACGAGGCAGTGGAGGCGGCGGCGCGCGCCTTGCCGGAGGTTGCGGGCTTCATCACCGGCAGGGACGTGAAGAAAACCATTGTCGTGCCGGGACGCATCGTGAATATCGTTGTCGCATGAAACGCCTCATCGCCGCCCTGTTCCTCGCCGCCTCGGGCACGTCGCTCAGCGCCTGCGGATTCCAGCCGGTCTATGCGCCAGCGGACGGAAAGTACGCCGATGCCGGGCTGATTGAAGTCGAGGAAATCAGGGGCAGGCCGGGCCACATGCTGCGCCAGGCCCTGCTGCAGGAACTGGCGCTCGGCGTGCCGGGCCTGACAGAGCAGGTCACCCTCAGGGTCAACCTGGATGACCAGCTTTCGCGACTTGCCTTCCAGCCGGACGGGGCCGCCTCGCGCTCCAGCGTTCTGGCGACCGGCGTTTACACTATGTCGGGTGAGACCGTTTCGGTAACCGGCAGCGTGAATGCCGAGACCGGCTTTCTCGTGCCCGACTCGCCGTTTGGTGATATCGCCGCGCAGACCAGCGCGTCCGACCGCGCCATGCGCATGCTCGCCAAGCGGATCGCGGACGACATCCGCTTCAAGTTCGCGTCCCAGTAATGCTGCTCAAGGGCAAGCAGGCGGAAACTTTCGCCCGGCGCCCCGGAGACGACATCTGGGCGGTGCTCGCCTTTTCCGACGATGAAGGTGTGGCTTCCGACGCGGCGCAGGCAGTGCTGTCGGCCTGGGGCGGCAAGGCCGGGCTCGAGGTGACCGTTCTGGACGATGATGCCATCCGCAAGGATCCCTCCGTCCTGTTTGATGCGCTCGAGGCGGTCTCGCTGCTCGGCGACAAGCGGGGGGTGCGGGTGCGCACCAGCGGCGACAAGATTGCAGCGCTGCTGATCGAGGCCATCGAGGCGGGAGACGCGGCGCCCGGGCGGTACGCCGCGAAGCTGGTGATCGAGACAGGCAGCCTTGCTGCAAAGTCGAAATTGCGCGGCGCGGCGGAGAAGGCGAAGCGCACCGCATGCCTTCAGCTTTTCGCGGAGGAAGCGGGCGACATCGGCGACAGGGTGCGTGCCGCCCTGATGGCAGAAGGCGCGGTGATGGACGATGAGGCGCTTGAGATGTTCTGCGCCGATCTTCCGGGGCACCGGGCAATAGCCAACACCGAGATCGAGAAGCTTGCGCTGTATGCGCGGGGACTTGGGCGGAGTGTGTCCGCGGCTGACGTCCGCGCTCTGACGGCCACGACCCTGCGTCAGGACATGAGCGGGGTTCTGATCGCTGCGCTCGAGGGCCGCCCGGCGGAGGCGCACACGGCGCTCGACCGGCTGACCGAGGCAGGTACGAGCCCGATCTCGATCCTGCGGTCGCTGCAGATGGAGACGCTCCGGATGCTGAGCGCGCATGAAAAGGTCTCGGCGGGCGATGCAAATGCGGGCCGCAGCCTGCGTCCTCCGGTCTGGGAGAAAGACTGGCCGGCCTTCCGCAAGCGGATGAATACCTGGACGCCGAGACGCCTGATGCGGATCATGGAGCGGATCCACGATGCCGAACGACAGGCCAAGACCGCCGGGGCGACGGCGGAACCAATCGTCCGTCTACTGATTAACGATCTGGCAAGGGTTGCCGAAGGGGCGCGCTGACTCAGAGCTTGCGCTTCGCCGTCAGGCGCTTGCAGACTTCGTCCAGCTGTTCGAGGTCGCGGTACTTGATCCGGATCTCACCCCCTTCCCGGCCATGGCGGATGTCGACGACGAGGCCCAGCTCGCGGCTGATGTCCGCTTCGAGGGCCTCGGTATCGACGTCCTTTTCCATCACCGGCTTGAGCGGTATCGACCTGGTCTCGAGGGTCGCCTCACGCGACTCGCGGGCCTTGGCTTCGACTTCGCGGACGCTGAGGCCTTTTTCGATGGCGAGCTCGATGAGCGCTTCGGGGTTGGCGCAGCCGAGGGCCGCGCGGGCATGGCCGGCGCTGATGCGGCCTTCGCGGATATGGCGGCGTGCGCCTTCCGGAAGCTGGAGCAGGCGGAGCGTGTTGGTGATATGGGCGCGGCTCTTGCCGACGCTGGTGGCGAGGCTGTCCTGGGTGCGGCCGAAGCGTTTGATCAGCGCGTCATAGGCCTCCGCCTCGTCGACCGGATTGAGGTCGGCGCGCTGAACGTTCTCGATGATGCCGATCTCGAGGAGCGCAAGTTCGTCGACATCCTTGACCACGGCCGGAATGTGGGTGAGCCCCGCCATGCGCGCAGCGCGCCAACGGCGTTCGCCGGCGATAATCTGATACTTGCCCGCCTCTTTCGGATCGGGGCGCACCAGGATCGCCTGAAGGACGCCCTTGGTCTTCAGTGATTCCGAGAGCTCGCGCAATTCGCCATCATCGAAGCTGCGGCGCGGTTGGGCGGGGTTGCGGCGGATCAGGTCAAGCGCGATCTCGTTCGGTCGTTCCGCAGGCGGAACATCCGGGGCTGGAACAGTTGTACCGGGGGAGCGGACGCCCATGGCCTCGACTTCGCCGATCAGTGCCGAAAGCCCGCGCCCGAGCCGCGAAGCGCGGCGGCCGTCATCCTGGAGTTCGCCGCTCATGCCACCCTCGCCTTCTCGCGCTGCAAGACCTCCGATGCGAGACGGATGTACGCCTCGCTCCCCGGGCAGCGGTAATCATAAAGGAGCGCCGGCTTGCCGAAGGACGGCGCCTCGGAGAGGCGCACGTTGCGCGGGATCACGGTGTTGTAGACCTTGGAGCCGAAGAAGGAGCGCACTTCGTTGGCCACCTGGTCGGACAGCGAATTGCGCCGGTCATACATGGTCAGGACCACGCCCTGAATTTCCAGCATCGGGTTGAGACCCGAGCGGACAACCTCGACGGTGCGCAGGAGCTGCGACAGACCTTCGAGCGCCAGGAACTCGCACTGCAGTGGAACCAGCAGCGCATCGGCCGCCGTCATGGCGTTCATCGTCAGGGCCGACAGCGAAGGCGGGCAATCGATCAGGACATAATCATACTTCACGAGGTCGCCGGTCTCGGCGCGCGCGATATAGGTCTGCAGCGCTTCCTTGAGACGGTAGGACCGGTGGGCATCGCCCGCGAGTTCCGTCTCAACGCCGGAAAGGTTCTCATCGCCTGGAATGATATCGAGGCGAGGCACGATGGTGGAGAGGACGGCCTCCTCAAGCGGGATCCGGTCGACCACGAGGTCGTAGGACGTCTGGAGCCGCTCCGCCCGGGAAATGCCGAGACCGGTCGAGGCGTTACCCTGCGCATCGAAGTCAACGATCAGCACCCTGCGCCCGACTGCGGCGAGCGCGGTGCCAAGGTTGATCGATGTCGTGGTTTTACCGACACCGCCCTTCTGGTTTACGACAGCAAATATTCTAGGCCTGGCCATGGCGTCTCGCAGCCTCCCGCACAATCAAGATTACCCCGGACCCACCACTGCGACTTGGAATCGCTTGATAGGCGAAACTCCACCTTTGCTGGGCTGCCGTCAATTCTTCTTTCCAGCGCTCGCCCTTCGGGAAGACCCCTGTTGACCCTTTGCACAGCCAGGGCGCGGCATAATCGAGGAGCTCAGGGAGCGGAGCAAAAGCCCGCGCAGTGACGTAAGCAGCGGCGATCGGGGGCGCTGCCTCGACCCGGCCCTGGTGGACTTCGGCGGGCAAATCAGCGGCTTTGATGGCGGCACGAAGAAACGCACATTTCTTGCCGACGCTCTCGATCATCGTCACATGACCGGCCGGACGGGCCGCTGCGAGAATCAATCCGGGAAAGCCGGCGCCCGATCCAAGGTCGACTACGCGAGCCGTATCAGGGATCCGGTCGAGTAGCTGGACGGAGTCGCCGACATGCCGCGTCCAGATCTGCGGCCACTCTTTCGGACCAATCAGATTGCTCCGCGTCCGCCATTGGTCGAGCGTCTCAATAATGATGTCGAGCCTTGCCAATGTTTCACGTGAAACATCGTGGGCGGCCAGAAAAGCCGCGCGGTCGTTATTGTCTGTCATTTGTATGCCGCCCGGATTTACCCTGTTCGCCGGACGCGTTTCACGTGGCCGAGCAGTGCGGTCAAGGCCCCGGGTGTCACACCCTCAATCCGCGCCGCCTGGCCGAGGGTCAGCGGACGCACGGCCTTGAGCTTGGACCGGACCTCGTTCGACAGGCCGCCAATAGCATCATAGTCGAGGCCCTCGGGCAGCGTCAGGGACTCGTCACGCCGGAGCGCGGCCACGTCATCCGACTGCCGGTCAAGATACGCCGCATAGAGGGCCTCAATCTCGATCTGTGCGCCGACCGCGTCAGGAATCGATCCGAGCTCCGGCCAAACCACGCGGAGGTGCGCGAGCGTGATCTCTTTGTATGCAAGATACTCCCAGGCCGACCGGACCCGGCCGTCCTGATTGATCATCCATCCGGCTTTCACCGCGGCGGCCGGAGAAAGGGTCAAGGATCTGAGTTTCGCCCGGGCCTCATCCAGCGCCAGATGTTTCACGTGAAACATTGCGGCGCGCTCCGGACCCACGCATTCGGCGTCAAGTCCGCGCGGCGTCAGGCGCTGGTCGGCATTGTCGGCGCGCAGCGCGAGGCGGTATTCGGCCCGCGAAGTGAACATGCGATAGGGCTCGGTGACGCCCCGGGTCACGAGGTCGTCAATCAGGACCCCGATATAGGCCTCGGCCCGGTCGAAGATGACCGGGTCTTTTCCGGCCGCGGCGCGGGCGGCGTTGAGCCCCGCCATCAGGCCCTGCGCGCCGGCCTCCTCATATCCGGTCGTGCCGTTGATCTGGCCCGCAAGATAGAGGCCGGTGAGCGCCTTGACTTCGAGCGCCGGCGAAAGCGCTCGCGGGTCGACGTAGTCATACTCGATGGCATAGGCGTGCTGGAGGATGACGACATCCTCCAGACCCGGGATCGTCCGGATGAACTGGTCCTGGATCTCTTCCGGCAGAGAGGTCGAGATACCATTCGGGTACACGGTGTGGTCGTCCAGGCCCTCCGGCTCGAGGAAGATCTGATGACGATCGCGGTCGGCGAACCGGTGGACCTTGTCTTCGATCGAGGGGCAATAGCGGGGACCGCGTCCGGCAATCGCGCCGGAATAGACCGCCGACTGGTTGAGGTTCGCATCGATGATCGCGTGGGTCTCGGGCGTGGTCCAGGTAATGCCGCAGGCGACCTGGGGCACATCGATCCGGGTGGTCAGGAAGCTGAACGGGATTGGCTGGACATCCGCCGGCTGCATCTCGAGCCTGTCCCAATGGATCGTCCGGCCATCAAGGCGGGCGGGGGTTCCCGTCTTGAGCCGCCCCATCGGCAAGCCGAGCGCGTAGAGCCGGTCAGACAATCCGATGGCCGGCGCTTCGCCCACCCGGCCGGCCGGTATCCGCTTGGCGCCGATATGGATGACGCCCTTCAGGAAGGTGCCGGTCGTGATCACGACCCTGGCCGCGCGGTAAACGGTTCCAGTGAGTCCGGTGATCCCGGCGACCTGTCCGTCCTCGACGATCAGGTCTTCGGCGCCGTCCTCGATGATCGTCAGGTTCGGGTACGCGCCGAGTTCGGCTTGCATCGCTTCGCGGTAGAGCTTCCGGTCGATCTGCGCACGGGGGCCCCAGACGGCCGGACCCTTCGACCGGTTGAGCATCCGGAACTGGATACCGGCCTTGTCGGCCATGCGTCCCATGACGCCGTCGAGGGCATCGATCTCGCGGACGAGGTGGCCTTTGCCGAGACCGCCAATGGCCGGGTTGCAACTCATCTCGCCGATGGTCGACCGCTTGTGGGTGACGAGCGCGGTGCGTGCGCCGAAGCGGGCAGAGGCCGCCGCAGCTTCGCAGCCGGCATGGCCGCCGCCGATCACGATCACATCAAAGTCGGCCGCATGCGGCATTAACCATCTCTTAAGCAGGGGCTGTGGCCGGGTATATAACGCCGGGGGAGGGGATTCCCTAGAGCCTATTTCCCGATGCAGAAGCGGGAGAAGACGGCGCCGAGAACATCCTCGACCCCGATCTCGCCGATGATCGCCTGCATCTCGCGGATGACCAGGCGGAGGTCTTCGGCGACCAGTTCGAAGCCGAAGTCATGGTCAATTGCCGTCCGGGCAGAAGCGAGGGCGGCGAGGCCGCGGGTGAGCTTCTCACGGTGACGGGCGCGGGTGATGACCGGGGATTCGACCGATCCCGCCAGCGCCGCGATACGCGCGCCGAGACCGGCTTCCAGCGTATCGATCCCGGCGCCGTCCTTCGCACATATAATAAAGTCAGATGCGGGCATCGTGCCGGTGCCAGCGAGGTCCACCTTGTTCACCACGATTATCCCCTTCGGCGGCGGGAAGGGGAGGGGAGGGGGGGCTTCCGGATCGGACGCGTCGATCAGGAGGAGGCAGAGGTCGGCATCCTCCGCCGTCATCCTCGCCCGCCGGATTCCTTCCGCCTCAATCTCGTCTTCGGTTTCGCGCAGTCCTGCCGTGTCCGCGATCCAGACGACCTGGCCGCCGAGCACCCGGCGGATCTCGATCACGTCGCGGGTAGTTCCTGGCCGTGCCGTAACGATAGCCGCCTCACGTCCGGCCAGCCGGTTGAGGAGCGTAGACTTGCCGGCATTCGGCGCGCCGATGATCGCGACCCGGAATCCATCCCGGATGCGTTCGCCGATCCCGCCATCCCCGAGAGCCGCTTCTATATCTTTGATTAACCCGGCCACCCGGTTCCGGACAGGTTCAGCAACGTCCGAAGACACATCCCCCTCATCCGGAAAGTCGATCAAGACCTCCACCAGAGCGAGAAGCCCCATCAACTCGTCCCGCCAGCCGGAATAGGTCGCGGAAAGCGCGCCGGACAGCTGGCGTAGAGCCTGGCCCTTCTGCGCAAGCGTCTCGGCTTCGATCAGATCCGCCACGCCTTCGGCCTGGGTCAGGTTCAGTTTTCCGGCCTCGAAGGCGCGGCGGGTGAACTCTCCTGGCTCGGCGAGCCGGACATCCGACATGGCAGTCAGCGCGGCGAGCGCATGGGTGATGACCGCTGGTCCCCCATGCAGGAAGAGCTCGAGCGTATCTTCGCCGGTGTACGAGCTGGGGGCAGGGGAGAAGAGGGCAATGCCTTCATCGACCAGGTTGCCGTCCCGGTCGCTCAGCCTTGTGAGGGTTCCGCGCCGGGCCGCAGGCAAACCGCCCGACAACAAGACCGCGCCGATTTCGCAGACGGACGGACCCGAAATCCGGACAACCGCGATCGCCGAAGGCGGCGCGCCCGAGGCGAGGGCGCAGATAGTGTCGCGCGTGCCCATCGGCAGGCGCCTCCCGTCAGTTCTTCATCGCTTCGAAAAACTCGTCGTTGGTCTTCGTCTGGCGCAGCTTGTCGATCAGGAAGTCGATCGCGTCCGAGGTTCCCATCGGGCCGAGGATGCGGCGCAGGATGTATATCTTCGACAGCTGGTCCTGCGGCGTGATGAGTTCTTCTTTACGTGTGCCGGACTTCATGATGTCGAGCGCAGGGAAGGTGCGCTTGTCGGCGATCTTCCGGTCAAGGACGATCTCGGAGTTACCTGTGCCCTTGAACTCTTCGAAGATAACCTCGTCCATACGCGAGCCGGTATCGATGAGGGCAGTGGCGACAATCGTCAGTGATCCGCCATTCTCGACATTCCGCGCCGCGCCGAAGAAGCGCTTCGGGCGTTGCAGCGCGTTGGCATCCACACCGCCGGTCAGCACCTTGCCGGAGGAGGGGACGGTCGTGTTGTAGGCGCGGCCGAGACGCGTGATCGAGTCGAGCAGGATGACGACATCGCGCTTGTGCTCGACGAGCCGTTTGGCTTTCTCGATCACCATTTCGGCCACCTGGACGTGGCGTGTCGCGGGCTCGTCAAAGGTCGAAGCGATGACTTCGCCCTTCACGGTGCGGCGCATGTCGGTCACTTCTTCCGGGCGCTCGTCGATCAGCAGGACGATCAGGTAGCACTCCGGATGGTTCTCTTCGATGGCCGACGCGATGTTCTGCATCAGCACCGTTTTACCGGTCCGGGGCGGGGCGACGATCAGGGCGCGCTGGCCCTTGCCGATCGGGGCCACGATATCGATGACCCGGCCGGAACGATCCTTCTTGGTCGGATCGCGGCTCTCCATTTTCAGGCGGCGATCCGGATAGAGCGGCGTAAGGTTGTCGAAGTGGACTTTCTTGTTGGCCTTGTCCGGGTCTTCAAAATTGATCCGGCTGACATCGGTCAGGGCGAAGTAGCGCTCTGAATCCTGCGGCGCGATGATCGGCCCTTCGACCGTGTCACCCGTGCGGATGTTCGCTTTCTTGAGGACTTCGGGGCTGACATAGATGTCGTCCGGACCCGGCAGGTAGTTCGATTCCGGCGAGCGCAGGAAGCCGAAGCCGTCGACCAGAACCTCGAGCACGCCCTGGCCTGTGATCTCGACTTCGCTGTCTGCCAGCTCCTTCAGGATCGCGAACAGCATGTCCTGAGTTCGCATTGAGGATGCATTCTCTACTTCAAGCTCCTCGGCGTAGAGCAGCAGTTCCTCAGGCGACTTCGCCTTGAGTTCGCGCAAAGTTACACTGGTGAGGTTGTCGAGCATCGAGGAAGCCATTCGGAGCGGTCCGGGTTTTGGATCTAGCGAGGGGGTGCCGGTCAGGTGAAATCGGGGGGCGCCGCAAGGACTGCGCGCACCGGCATGCGTCTCTCATCGCCAATTTGTCCGGAAACGTCAAGCCGGAAAGGATCCGCGGTCAGAATGGCCGGACGATGACCATGATCACGACGCCGATCATCAGGATGAAGGGCACCTCATTGAGCATCCGCAGGGTTTTCGCCTCGACGGTGCCGCTGACCCCGTCCACCTTCTTGCCCAGCACCATGAAATAGGCGTGGACCGCCGTGATCACGGCTACCAACGCCAGTTTCACATGCATCCAGCCCTGCGAGAGCAAATCTGGGTTCAGCACAAGCATCCAGATACCGAATCCCCAGACCAGAAGGAGGCTCGGCGTGAGAATGATCCGCTTAAGGCGCGCGGAGGCATCTTTCATCGTCTCGAACAGCGGTTCGCCCGGCCGGCTGGAGAGCTGATGGATCTTGTAGCGCGGAAAAATGAGCAGTCCGGCCATCAGGGCAATCACGAAGATGATGTGGGCAGACTTTACCCAAAGATAGATGTCCATTCCGGCCCCTCAGAGTGCCTGCTCAACAACGCGCTCACCTGCCTTTTGCTGTGTGACGGCATGCGGACATCCCGTCCAGTCCGACGGGCAAAGCCGGCCGCCTGCGCAGGACCGGATTTCGCCCTTCATGCCCAGGGCTGCCACGGTTTCATCGGCCAGGGTCCGGATAAATCCTGCATGCGTCCCCAGCGCTTCGACGCGGGTGTAGCTCGCCGCCCCGTCAGCTTCAGCGACAAGCCGGTATTCTTCACCCAGCTCGACCAGCGTTTCGATGTGCTCCGAGACGAACGCGATCGGTGCGATCAGGATGTGTTTCTTCGCCTTTGCCGCGCGCTCGACTTCTGCTTCCGTCGCAGGACCAATCCATTTCAGCGGCCCGACGCGCGACTGGTAACAGGGGATAACTTCCCAATGAGCGGGTACCCGGCCCGCGATCATCTCGGCGAGTGCCTCGCACTGCCACTGGTAGGGATCGCCCTCACGGACCACCTGTTCCGGCAAGCCATGCGCCGACAGGAGCAAGGTCACCTGCTCCGGTTCGCCCGCGCGCCGGTGGCCGTCCATGATCCGGTCTACATGCGCCGCGACGAAGTTTTCATCGAACGGATAGCAGCAGACCGTCTTCGCCTGACCCTTGAACGCAGCCTTCCAGGCCGTGAGGGACGAACCCGTCGTGGTCGTCGAGAATTGCGGATAGAGCGGCAGCAGGACCACGTCGTCCGCGCCCCAGCGCTTCACGTCGGCCGCAGCTTCTTCTGTGAACGGGTGCCAGTAGCGCATCGCAATAAAGCATTTGACGTCGTTACCGGGTAGGGTTTTTGCCAGCTCGGCTTCCAGCGCCCGGGCCTGAAGCTCGGTTTCGCGGAGCAGGGGGGAGCCCCCGCCAGCGTCCATCATGGCATAGTTTTTGATCACCGCAGGCGCACGCGTGCGTGAGATCAACCGAGCCAGCAGCCAGCGGATCGGCAGCGGCGCCCGGATGATCGCGGGATCGCGGAACAGGTTTTTGAGGAACGGCTGCACCGACGCGGGTTTATCCGGACCGCCGAGATTGAATAATACAACGGCGATCTTTCGGCCCATCGGCAGGCTTATCCTTTTCGAATCCGGGCCAGAACGCGCTCGACGTTCGCAATTGGGGTTTCAGGACGAACCCCGTGCCCGAGATTGAAGATATGGGGCCGGCCGCGATAGGCGTCCAGAAGCTGGTCCACCCGTGCGTCAAGACGCGCACCTCCCTCAATCAGCAGCAGGGGATCGAGATGGCCCTGAACCGGGAAATTCGGGGGCAGGGTGCTGTTGATGAACTTCGGCAGGGCAGCGGTATCGAGACCAACACCCGTCACGCCTGTTGCTGCCACATAGTCAGGTACCATCACCCCCGCCCCGCGCGGAAAACCGATGATCGGTACGGTCACTCCCATGCCGCGCAGCCGCGCCACCAGTTTCCTGGTCGGCGCAATAATGACTTCCTCGAAGATGTTGTCCGGCAGGCCCTCCGCCCAGCTGTCGAACAGCATCAGCGCTTCAGCGCCTGCCTCAACTTGCCTGGCAAGGTAATGCGCGGTTGCCTCGCCTACGAGATCCATTGCCGCCGCCAGGTCTGCCGGCCGGCCATGTGCCCAGCGCCAGGCCATGGACTTGTCCGTCTTGCCCCGGCCTTCAACCGCATACAGCGTCACCGTCCACGGCGACCCTGCAAAGCCGATCAGCGCGCAGGAGGGCGGCAGGGCGGCCTTGACCCGCGAAACCGTTTCATAAACCGGAGAAAGCTTGTCGGCAGCCGCTTGCGGTTTGACCCGTTCGAGGTCTGCCGGACCGCTGATAACTTCGACCAGCGGGCCCTCGCCCTTTTCGAAGGCGACATTCAGACCCATCGCATCCAGGATCAGCAGGATATCGGCGAAGAGGATCGCAGCATCCATGCCATACCGGCGAACCGGCTGAAGGGTTGCCTCAGCCGCCAGGGAGGGCGTGTAGCAAAAGTCCAGAAAGTCACGGGCCCGTGAGCGGGTTTCGAGATATTCCGGAAGGTGGCGGCCAGCCTGGCGCATCATCCAGACGGGGGGAGGCGAAACCGCCTGGCCTGAAAGCACATCCAGAAATTTTTTCCCGCCGATGGCTGTCATTATCCTTCCCCTTTTCATCTCATTTCAAACGAGCCCGCCAGGGCGCTTATAATTATGAAGCTGCAGATAGGTTGGAGAGCCTCGTTTCAACGGTTTTGTCCACCAAAATCCACAAGCGAGTCACAAGCGCCGCTCGCCTCACAGGCGAGCAGATTCCCGGCGATTCTCAATGATTAACGCAAGGTTAAAGCCCGAAGCGGAATCACAGGGCGGAACAGGCCGTGACCACGCGGGAGTCGAATTCTCCCAGCTGTGGAATGCGTGTGAGTCCCTGTGGGCTGCGGCTCATTCCACAGGCGAGTCACAACCCTTGTGCAAATAAAGAAGCCCCGGCAAGACAGGCGCATGACACGCCCTACCCGGCCCGCCATCTACTTCAATGTGCACCTCGTCTCGGACTCCACCGGCGAGACGCTGAACGCCGTGCAGCGCGCCGCCTGCGCGCAGTTCGAAAACGTCCAGCCGCTGGAGCACAACTATTACCTTGTGCGCTCCGAACGCCAGCTTGAGCGCGTCACCCGCGAGATTGAGGCGGCGCCTGGCGTCGTCTGGTACACTATCTCCGATTCCGGCCTGCGCGCCCGCCTCGAATCCTTCTGCCGTGAGCGGAGCATTCCCACCCTGCCGGTGCTTGATCCTTCGATCGCCATGCTGAGCCGCCATCTCGGCGTCGCCGCCAACAACCGCGTTGCGGGCCAGCACGCAATGGACGAAGACTATTTTGAGCGGATGGAAGCGATCAACTTCACACTGGCACATGATGACGGCCAGAACATAGAAAGCCTGATAGGCGCCGATGTCATCCTGCTGGGGGTCAGCCGCACGTCGAAGACGCCGACCTGCGTCTATCTCGCCAACCGCAAGGTCCGCGCTGGCAACATCCCGCTGGTCCCCGGTGCCCCGCTGCCGGACTTCCTGGAGAAGATGGGTGACAAGGGGCCGCTGGTCGTGGGCTTGAAAATTTCCGCGGAGCGCCTTGTCCAGATCCGGCGCCAGCGCCTGATCTCGCTTAACCAGGATGACGCCGGCGACTATGCGGATGAGGAAGCCGTGCGCGAAGAAATAACGCAGGCGAACCGCCTGTTCCAGCGCAACCAGTGGAAGACCATCGATGTCTCGCGCCGCTCGGTCGAAGAAACAGCCGCTGCTATCCTCAACCTTTTGCACGAACGCCGGGGCTATCCGTGAGCCTGGATGTGACTCTCGCTTCCGGCAGCGCCAGCCGCCGCGCCTTGTTGACGGGTGCTGGCGTGATGGCGCAGGCCGTTGCACCAAACGTCGATGAGGATTCCTATCGCACCGCGATGCGCGCCGACGGGGTGTCCGTGCGCGACCAGGCCATGCAGCTCGCCGAGATGAAGGCTGTCCGCGTGTCGCAGTCGCGGCCAGGACTCGTCATCGGCGGCGACCAGATGCTCGCGCTTGGCGAGGAGGCGCTCGACAAGCCGCGGGATCTGGCGGAGGCGAAAAGCCATCTCCTGCGTCTCTCCGGAAAATCCCATACGCTGGAGACCGCCATCGTGGTTTGCGAAGAGGGCCGCCCTGTTTGGCGCCACCTCGCGCGCCCGAAGCTTACGATGCGCCCGCTCTCGCCCGAGTTCATCGACGATTATGTGGAGCGTTGCGGCAGCGCGCTGCTTACCACTGTCGGCGCCTACCAGCTCGAAGGCTACGGCGCCCAGCTTTTCTCCCGCATCGAGGGCGACTATTTTTCGATCCTCGGCCTGCCGCTGCTGCCACTGCTCGACTATCTGCGTATCCGGAAGGTCATGCCGCAATGACCAGGCTGCTCGGCGTCATCGGCGATCCGGTCGCTCACTCGCTCTCACCCTATATCCACAACCACTGGCTGCGCGAGAACGGCATCGACGCCGTCTACGCCGCACTGGAAGTCAAGCCGGACGAACTCGCCGCCTCGCTGGACTCGCTGCGCGCGCACGAAGCGATCGGGCTTAACGTCACGCTGCCCCACAAGGAGAGCGTGCTGCGTCTCGCCCCAACCGCCAGTGACACGGCCCGCCGCCTGCGCGCCGCCAATACACTGGTCCGCACACCGAAAGGCCAGTGGCACGCCGAAAACACCGACGCGCCCGGTTTCGCCCTGACGCTCGACTATGGCGACATCCACGTTGATGGACGCGAAGTCTTCCTGCTCGGGGCAGGGGGCTCGGCCCGCGCCGTCGCAGACGTGCTCGCGCGCCGCGGCGCGCGCCTGACCCTCTGTAACCGGACGATCGCCCGCGCTGAAACCCTGGCGCTGGACCTGGCCCCCGCCGCCCGTATCCTGACGCTCGAGGAAGGTCTCGCCCAGCTCGCGCGCGCCAGCGTCGTCATCAACACGTTGAGCCTCGGCCATGCCGGCGAGGCGATCAGGCTCCCGGAATCGGCCGGCGGCATCTTCTATGACATCAGCTATGGCAAGGGCGCCGTCGCCGCGCTTGCCGAGGCACGCCGCAAGGGCTGGCGCGCGCTTGACGGGCTTGGCATGCTGGTCGCGCAGGCCTCGCTCAGTTTCGAACTCTGGTTCGGCGCCGCGCCGGATCTCGCTGCTGCGCACGCCCGTGCCCGCTCGCTTCTGGAGGCTGTCCAATGATCATCCTCGGACTGACGGGGTCTATCGGCATGGGCAAGTCCGCCACCGCGACCCTCTTCCGCGAGGAGGGCGCGCCTGTCTATGACGCCGACGCAGCCGTTCACGCGCTCTATGCCGAAGGCGGCGCCGCCGTTGCTCCCATCGAGGCGGCCTTTCCCGGGGTCACCGAAGGCGGCGCAGTTGACCGCATGCGCCTGCGCACCCGGGTGCTCGACAATCCGGAGGCGATGAAACAGCTCGAAGGCATCGTCCACCCGCTCGCCGGCGCCGCGCAGCTCGATTTCCGCCGCAGCGCGCAGGCCGGCGGCGCGCCGTTCGCCGTTATCGACATTCCGCTCCTGTTCGAGACCGGCGGCAACCGGCACTGCGACTTCACCCTCGTCGTCACCGCTCCGGCGGAGATCCAGCGCGAGCGCGTCCTCGCCAGGCCCGGCATGAGCGCAGAGACTTTTGAGGCGATCCTTGCCCGTCAGATGCCGGACGCCGACAAACGCGCCCGCGCCGACTTCATCCTTTCCTCCGCGCACGGCTTTGACTTTGCCCGCGACCAGGTCCGCGCCATAGTTGCCTTGATGATTCGCCTCGCCGCCGAGAGAGACACATGACCGACCGGGTCCGCGAAATCGCCTTCGATACCGAAACCACCGGCCTCAACCCGGCGGATGGCGACCGCGTGATCGAGATCGGCGCCGTCGAACTGATCAACCATATCCCGACCGGGCGAACCTTCCGCCGCCTGATAAATCCCGGCCGGCCCGTCTCGGAGGCGACGATCCGCATCACCGGCATCACTGATGCGGACCTGAACGACAAGCCGCCCTTCGAGCATCCTGATATCGTCGATGCCTTCCTCAGCTTCCTCGGTGGTGCGACCCTCGTCGCGCATAATGCTGCGTTCGACCGCGGCTTCCTGAATGCCGAACTGGCACGTTGCGGGCGCCCGCCGATCCCGGATGATCGCTGGATCGACACGGTTGCGATAGCGCGCAAGCGCTTTCCCGGTGCGCCGGCCAGCCTCGATGCGCTCTGCAAGCGCTTCGACATTTCGCTCGAAAGCCGATCCTTCCATGGCGCGCTGCTCGACAGCCAGCTGCTTGCCAGCGTCTATCTCGAACTGCTCGGCGGACGCGCCCGCGCGTTCAGCTTCGACGCGGCGAATGACCAGGAAGGCCGCCCGGTGCGTCCGCCCGCGCTTCAGCGGCCAAAGCCGCTTGTTTCATCGGCCACAGATGAGGAACTCGCCGCCCATGCCGCGTTCATCGAAAAGCTCGGCGCCGGTGCGCTCTGGAAAACCGTCCATTAAAGATCAGGCGGGCGTTTCACCCGCGCGCTCGGCCGCCTTTCGGTACTGGGCCTGGTAGAGCTGCACGAAATCGACCGGGTCGATCAGCAGCGGCGGGAAGCCGCCTTCACGTGTGATCTCAGCGATGATCCGGCGCGCAAACGGGAACAGGAGACGCGGGCACTCGATCAGCAGCATCGGCTCGATCTGCTTCTCGGTCACGTTCGAGAGCTGAAACAGGCCCGCATAGTCGAGTTCGGTGATGAACAGCGTCGTCTCGCCGGACAAGGCCTTGGCCGAAAGCTTCAGGGAGACCTCGAACAGGCCGTTGCCGTCGACATGCGGGGCGGCGGCGACATCAATGCCGAGATCGATGTTCGGCTGGGTCTGGACTGGCGCATGGCCCGGATTTTCGAACGACAGATCCTTCACATACTGGCCAAGAACCCGCAGCGAAGGCGCAGGCTGCGCCGGACCGCCGGGAGTGGGGTTTGCGGGCGCGCTGGTATCTGTCATTATAAATCCTCTACTCTGTCCGGGGTGGCGGGAGCCCTTCGCGCGTAGCATGCGCCCCTTGGCCGCGCAACGCAAAGGCTGGCACGTCCGTCTGCCCTGCACTATCTAATCACTGCCCCTGTGAATAAACTGAGGAATCCGCCCCTAAAATGTCGAACCCTGTTATCGAAGTCCTCATCCTGGCTGCCGTGGCGCTGTTCGTGCTGTGGCGTCTCTATGTGGCCCTCGGGCGGGGAGGGGATGAGCGGCCGATGCAGCGCCCGGCGCCCGCGCCGGAACAGCGCGGCGGCACGCCTGAGGCTCAGGCCCACGCGCCGCGGCGGACTGAGCCCGAACGCCCGGTCTTCACAGGCCCCGCCGCAGGCGGGCTGGAAGAAATCTACAATGCCGACAGCTCCTTCTCGGCGGAAGAATTTTTGCGCGGCGCCAAGGCTGCCTATACGATGATTGTCGGCGCCTATTCGCGCGGCGACCGCGCGGCCCTGCGCCCGCTGCTGGACGATGACGTCTACGAAGCCTGGGACGCCGCCATCAAGGCACGTGAAACATCCAGCGACCGGGCCTTTGAGCTGCTGCGCATAAAGCGCGCCGAGATCGACCGCGCCGACCTCGACGCCGGCATCGCCCGCGTCTCGGTGCGCTACGAAGCCGATCTGGGCGACGGCGAAGTGACCCGCACGGCCAAAGAAATCTGGACCTTCAAGCGCGAGGTTGGCTCGCAGGATCCGAACTGGCTGCTGGACGACGTGGACGTCGCCGCCTGACTCTCCTGACAGGTGAATCGCCGGGTGACAGCGCGGACCATTTCGCGGCATATCCGCAGGCATGCGACATTTCAGATTCCTTCCTGCGCTCGCCCTGATCCTGTCGGCCTGCCAGACCGCGCCTGCGCCTATCGAACATCGCCCGGTGCCCGGCGGCTCCGGAACCTCCGGTCCGCCGCCCTCTGCAAACCCCGCCACCTACCTCGAGCTGCCGGGTTGGGGCACGGCCCCGCTCGCCGCGCCCGTCGAGGCCTTCCGGCGCACGTGCGACCGCTTTAGCCGCCGCGCCTTTGACGCGGCCTTGTCGCGCAAGGCGACCTGGGCCGGGACGGCCGGTGACTGGCAGCCGGGCTGCGCCGCGCTCGAATCCGCCCGGGGCGAGGCCGCCGCCCGCAGGATTTTCGAAACGCAGTTCGTCCCGCTCGAGATCATCGACCGCGAAGGCAGGGACAGGTTCACAGGCTATTTCGAGCCGCGTTATGAAGCCCGCCGCGCGCCCGAGGGCGTATTCACCGAACCGGTTTTCGCCGTCCCGTCCGATTTCGTTGCCAATGGCGACAGCCCGTTGCAGAAACTGCCGGATGGTTCGACCCGGCCCTATCCGGCCCGCGCCGACATCACCGCCCGCGGCGGGCCGGCCATCGCCTACGCCCATCCTGCGGACGTCTTCTTCCTGCAGGTCCAGGGCTCTGGCCGGTTAACTTTTCCTGACGGCAGCACGCTGCGCGCCGCTTACGCCGCCCACAATGGCCAACCCTTCAAGTCCGTCGCCAACTGGTTGATCGAAACCGGCCGCATCACCCGCGCTGAAGGCTCGATGCAGGGCATCCGGGGCTGGATGGGCCGATCCAGCGCCGCTGAAGTGCGCGAGGCGATGAACACCAATCCGCGCTTTGTCTTCTTCCAGCCTCTCCCCGAAGGCGACCCGGGCCTCGGCCCGAACGGCGCCCACAATGTCGCGCTCACGCCGCTCGGCTCGATGGCGGTTGATCCCGAATTCCACGCCCTCGGCGTGCCGATGTTCGTGCAGACGACGGCGCCCGGCCTAGGCGGGGACTGGTCAGGCCTGCTCATCGCGCAGGATACCGGCGGCGCCATCAAGGGCCCAGTCCGGGGCGATATTTATTTTGGCACCGGGGTCGATGCCGGCAACCGCGCCGGCACGATGAACGCCAAAGGGCGTCTCTGGGTGCTGCTGCCGCGCGCTGTCGTGGAGCGGATGTTTGAAGCCGGCCTCGTCGCCAGTGTCGACACCCCAGGCCAGACCGGCGGATGACGCGCCGCAACCTGTCGCCCGAGGAAGCCCGCGCCTGGGCCCGCGTCGCCGCGACGGTCAAGCCTATCGGCAAGCGCGCCGCCGATCTGGACGAATTGTCCGCCGCGCTGGAATCCGGCCGTACGGAACTGGACGCCCTTCCACCGAAGGCCGCGCCCAGATCGTCCAGACCCGAAGCGGCCAAGGCGCTGGCACCGCCGGCCGAGCGCGGCGGCGAGAAGAAAGTCCGGCGCGGCAACCTCTCCATCACCGCGCGGTTCGACCTGCACGGCCATACGCAGGCCAGCGCCTCGCGCGCGCTGCCTACCTTCCTCGAACATCAGCAGACGGACGGTGCGCGCTGCGTGCTCGTCATCACCGGCAAGGGAAAGGAAGGCCAGGGCGTCCTGCGCCGCAACTTCCTGCTCTGGCTCGAATCCCCCGGCGCGCGGCGCCTCGTCTCGGGCTATGCCGAGTCGCACCCCAAGCATGGCGGGGCAGGGGCTTTCTATGTGTTCCTCAGGAAAGCAGGCTAGCCCGCGCGCTGCGCCGCCAAACCCAGGCTGTATCCCGGCCGGTCTCGCCGACGCAAAGAACCGGATCTGGCACAGCGGAAAATTCCGCCCCGCCAGGATGCCTCGCATCATTTCACCGACAAGGCCCGTCGCTCCGCCGATGTCGACGCGGGGCGAAAAGCCTGCTCAGCCATTTAAGTCCAGAACCTCAGCGAAGGGGACTACTCGAAATTGCGGAACACGTCGTCGGCCGAGAACGTCCTGCGGCGATCCTCTGCCGGTTCCGGCACGAAGGGCGCTGGCGTATCCTGCGCGGGCGCAAGGCCCGGGCCTTCTGAACGCGCGGCTTTCTCGGCGTCCATCTTGCGGCGCTTGTCTGCAGCTTTCGCAATCACTTCGTCGAGTTCGATCTGGCTGCACAGGCCGAGCGTCACCGGGTCCACCGGTTTGATGTTGGTTGCGTTCCAGTGCGACTTGTCGCGCACGTTGTTGATCGTCGCTTTCGTAGTGCCGATCAGCTTGATGATCTGCGCGTCCGGCACTTCCGGGTGGTGGCGTATGAACCAGGCCACGGCGTCCGGCTTGTCGGCGCGCCGGATCACCGGCGTGTAGCGGCTGCCCTTGCGCTTCGGCTGCGGGATATGGTCGATGCGCGACTGTTCGACCTTGAGGTCATGGGCAGCATCGGCTTCGCCCAGCGCGATTTCCTCGCGCGAGAGGATGCCGCCGGCGATCGGGTCCACGCCGCGCATGTTCTCGGCGACGTCGCCGTCCGCGATGCCCTTCACTTCGAGATGGTGCAGGCCGCAGAATTTCGCGATCTGGGTGAAGGTCAGCGTGGTGTTGTCGAGCAGCCAGACGGCAGTGGCGCGCGGCATGAGAACGTCGGACATGGAAATCTCCTAAAACTTGGGTAGCGCCTGAAATGCAGCCGCCCGGCACTGGGGGTGCCGGGCGGTTGGGGTCCAGGACAACTGGAAACCTTGAGCGGCTCTATACGCCAGAAGCAGCCGGCTGGAAAGGCCCGCCAGTCTCTGGGCGAAACTACGCCCGGCGCATAACTGTAAATGGCGCACATTGGTGAGCTGTCTGCCGGTGGCCAGGGACCATCACGCAACAGCGCCAAGGTCAGGTAATCCCTGTCGGGGCCCATGCGCTGTCCGGCGAGGGCAACGTGCCCTTGCGTCATGTACGCAGGATCGTCGTTGTAATTGAGAATTTTCCTGTTGGCCCCGATAACCTCGAAGACGAAAACCGGCGTGCCTTCCTCCTCGGTCGCCCCGGCCAGAAAAACCGTCACGCCGACCGGACGCCCGAGGACATGGGACCAGTCAGATCGTGCCGATCGCCTTGACCCCGCCCTTGCGGGGTATGCGCAGGTCTGCGGTCAGCCCGGTTTCGCCCCCCATGCGCACGGGATGGGTCGGCGGGTCCCGGTCGCCGCATGGGCAGGACAGCAAAGGTTAGCGCGCCGTTAATGCCGAGCGGCGGGGGAAACTCCGTCACTTCGAGTATGCAGCAGTGCATCTCCTCCTCAGTGGTGGGCCTGACGATATCAGATCCGCCATCTTCGCCGATTTCAACGATGAAGGGTGCCCCTGGCGCATCAGGCTCCGGTGCATCAGCCTCAGACCCTTGGGCAAACGTCTCGGCAACATCCGGCTCGCTCCCGGGGTGTCGCTTGTGTACAAGCCGTCAGCTGTCCCGGCGCCAGTAGCGCGGTACCCGGTGTTTTGGTTCGCATGGTTTCGCTGGCTTGCCAGTAGCCGGAAGTATCCAGACCTGCGCCCCATCACGGCCGCAGCAGGATTTTCCCGGAATGTCCGCCATGCGCCATCCGGCCAAGGGCCGCTTCGGCCTCAGCCAGCGGGAAGGCTCCATCGAGCACGGGCCGGATGCGTCCCGAAATCACATGCGGCCAGAAATCCCGCTCCACGGCGTCGCGGATGCGCCGCTTCTCCGGCACGGGCCGCGCCCGCAGCGTTGTCGCCATCAGCGACAGGCGCTTCATCAGCACCGGCGCGAAATTCACGCTTGCGGCGAACCCGTTCTGATACGCGATGTTGATGATCCGCCCGTCGAGCTTCGCCGCCGAGATGTTTTTCTGGATGTATTCCCCGCCCACCATGTCCAGCGTCACATCGGCGCCGCCCTCGGCTTTCACGATCTCCTCGAACGCCTCCTCGCGGTAATTGATCGCGCGTGTCGCGCCGAGCTCGCGGGCGAGCTTGCATTTCTCTTCCGATCCCGCCGTGCCGAAAATCTTCGGCGCCCCCCAGACCTTCGCCATCTGCAGGGCCATCACGCCGATGCCGCTGGTCGCGCCATGGCAGAGGAAAGTCTCGCCCGGCTTCAGCCCCGCCCGGTCAAACACGTTCGCCCAGACTGTAAACAGCGCTTCTGGAAAACAGCAGGCGAGCGCCAGGTCAAGCCCGGAAGGGACCGGGAGTACCGAGCCTTCATCCGCGCAGACATGAGTTGAGTACCCGCCGCCCGCCAGCAGCGCCGCCACCCGGTCGCCCACCTTGCAGAGCTCGGTGCCGGGACCAACGGCCGAGACGATGCCGGAGACCTCGAGGCCGAGGATCGGCGAGGCGCCCGGCGGCGGCGGATAGGCGCCGGCCTTCTGGGCAAGGTCTGCCCGGTTGAGCCCGGCCGCCGCCACCTCGATCTGTACTTCGCCGGGCCCCGGCGCAGTGCGCGGCATCTCGGTCAGAACCAGTTTGTCGCCGGCAGGGGCAAACGCGGCGTGCATCGTGGCGGTCATGTCGGCGCCTTTCGTCAGGGGCAGGGGGTGGATTCGGAGTCGCTTCTAGCCCGTCTTTCTGCTTTTCTGAAACCGTTGAACGGGAGCCGCCGATGGCCATGCCAGATGAAGAGCCGGTGCTGGTGAAGCGCGCCCAGGCGATCGACCAGATGTCGGTGGCGGAACTAGAGGTGCGCATCGCGCACCTGAAGTCCGAAATCGCGGCCTGCGAGGCCGAGATCGAGAAAAAGAAGGCCCAGAAGCGGGCTGCGGACGCGCTGTTCGGGGGAGATAATTAAGTCTCGCGAAAGGGCTGACCTTTAAGGTTTGGGGCTCGGACGCGGTAAAGCGGAGTGGGTGCATGGCAGAACGTGATCCGGTTGGGCCCTCGGGGCCAACCGAGGCCTTCACCGGCGGAAAGCTGTTCGACACCGTTTTCACGCGCGGGATGGCCCTCGTGGAGGAAACCGCCTCCTATCTGGATGGCCCGGGCCGCGACCAGGCCAAGACGCTGCCCCGCGAAGCAAGCCTGATCTATTCCGCATGGAGTATGGAACTGACGACCCGCCTGATGCAGGCGGCGTCCTGGCTGGTAATGCAAAAGGCCGTGCGCGACGGCGAAATGCGCCGCGAAGATGCTAATTCGTACAAATACCGCATCCGCCGGGACGATCCCCCGCTCGACGCCGTCGCCCAGCAGGGCAAGGGCCTGCCGCCGCGTTTCCTCGAACTCGTCGGCCGTACCGAAGCCCTGTATGAGCAGATCTGCCGCCTGGATGCCGCGCTCTACCGTGCCACATCGGCCAGGCCTGATACCAACGCCGTCTCCGACCAGATCGCCCAGCTCCAGAAAGCCGCCGAAACAGGAGCCTTCGATCCTCTGATGGTCTGGCGCCGGAAGTAGCCGACCCTAGTACCCGGAATCACAGGTGCCTGATACGGTGGTTGTTGAAAAAAGGCTTTGGCACCCTCGGTATTCTTCGACTCACGATTCATGGACAGCCGGTACTAGAACGCCGCATACGTCCTGAGGAACGCCGCCGACTGGTCGGCGCAGAAGCCTTCGTTGACCGGCGCGCGCATGATCGTCAGCCGGTGGAAGATCGGCCCAAGCAGCTGCTCAATCACATCATCCAGCTCGAAATCGCGCCGGATCACGCGTTTTGCGGCGAGTTCCGCGAGCAGCATGCGCAGCGGCTGGCGAATGTCGCGGCCGACCCAGGCGCGCCAGACTTCGCCGGCCTCCTTGTCATCGGCCGCTGCCAGCAGCGCGACGCGCAGAACGGCATGGCCCTGTCCGGTCCGGGCGGCGGCTTCGAGAGGGATGATCAGCGCGGTGATGCGCTCCTGCGGGTCGCGGCCGCCCTCCGGCGCATCCGGGATCAGGGCGAGGGCGGCGTCCACGCACATTGCGCCGATCGACGGCCACCAGCGATAAATCGTCTGCTTGGAGGCGCTGGCGCGCTTGGCGACCGAGTCGACGCTGAAACCGCGCCAGCCATTCTCTGCCATTTCCTCGCGGGCCGCTTCGAGAATTGCGGACTTCGACACTTCGCTGCGCGTCGGCCCCTTGCGGGACTTTGCGCCAGTGCCTCCCGGGACGGGGGCAGCGGTCTGCGTGTCGGTCGGCGTATTCATCGTGAACTCCTTAAGCCCTGCTGGGGTTTTAGCCAGAATCGGCGGCGGGGCGAAACAGACCGTTCCGTCCTAGATGCCAATTGGTTTCGAAATTGCTTGCGGCCAGTCAGGAAATGCGTATCCCGCCTGCAGTCCATAAGAAGAACCTATCAGGAGCAGAGATGAAGACTGTGGACGATCTCATCGCCGGCTACCGCCGGTTCCGCGCCGGCGTCTATGCTGAGCAGGTCCAGCTTTACCGCGAACTGGGGGAGGGGCAGGACCCGGATGTCATGCTGATCGCCTGCGCCGACAGCCGGGCCGAGCCGTCTGACATCTTCAACGCCGCCCCGGGGCAGATGTTTGTCGTCCGCAACGTCGCCAATCTCGTGCCCCCCTACAAGCCGGATGGCGGCCTGCACGGCGTCTCGGCGGCCCTCGAATTTGCGGTGCGGGTCCTGAAAGTGCGCCATATCGTGGTCATGGGCCATGGCGGCTGCGGCGGCGTCGCCGCCTCGCTGACCGAAACCAGAAGCCCGCTGATTGGTGAATTCGTGGCCCCCTGGGTCAAGCTGCTGGACGGCGCCCGCGCCCGCGTCATGGAAAGCGGCTCTCTGAACCCGCAGTTTGCCCTCGAACTTGAAGGTATAGAGAGCTCGCTCGACAACCTGATGAGCTTTCCCTGGGTCGCCGAAAAAGTGCAGGCCGGCGAACTCGAACTCCACGGCGCCTGGTTCGCCATCAAGCACGGCGAACTCCACTGGCGGAACCCGAACACGAAACGCTTCGAGATTGTCGCGCCCTAGCCGGTTGTGGGAGGGCGCCGGCGGCAAAGCACCCCCTTCCACACCCAGAACCCGATCATTATACTCTCGCGCACGTGGGGACGTAGCTCAGATGGTAGAGCGCGGCGTTCGCAATGCCGAGGTCGGGAGTTCGATCCTCCTCGTCTCCACCAGGCTTTGAGGCTCAGCCTGCTTTCTTCCCGCGCTCCACCGCGTCGCGGATCAGCTCGCGCGCCTTGTCGACGCCGTACCAGCCTTCGACGCGCGTCCACTTGCCCTGCTCGAGGTCTTTGTAGTGCTGGAAGAAGTGCTGGATCTTGTCGATCAGCGTCTGTGGCAGGTCGTGATAGGTGGCGATCTTGTCGTAATAGGCGGTCGTCCTGGGGTGCGGCACGGCCAGCACCTTCTCGTCCTGGCCCTTGTCGTCGGTCATCATCAGCACGCCGACTGGTCGTGCGCGCAGCACAGAGCCCGGCACCAGCGGGCGGTTGCCCACCACCATCACGTCGATCGGGTCGCCATCGAGGCTCAGCGTGTGCGGGATGAAGCCATAGTTACAGGGATAGCGCATCTCGGTGTAGAGGAACCGATCGACGAACATCGCGCCGGATTCCTTGTCGATCTCATACTTGATCGCGTCACCGCCCAGCGGCACCTCGATCAGCACGTTCACGTCGTCCGGCGGATTGTTCCCGGTCTTGATCTTGGAAAGGTCCATGGCGCGCGTCCTCAGGGGCAGGGGAGAAGTCAGACCGCCCCGATGCAGCGGCGAGGTCGCAACGTCAAGACGGGGGCGGCCCCGCGTGTGTTAAGGCGGGCAACCTCGCCTCCAGCCAGCCGAGGATCAGCGTGCGTGCCGCGTCCCGGTCGAGGTCGTTGAGCAGCTCGTGATACCCTTCCGGGAAAATTTTGAGTGTCTTGTCGGTTGAGCGGATCATCCCGAAGAAGCGCTCGGATCCCTTTGCCGGGGTCGCGGCATCCTTCGCCCCGTGCACCACCAGCACCGGCGCGCGCCAGGTATCATACCGGCGCCAGCCATCCTCCGACACCGCAATCGCCGTCGCCCCCAGCCGCGCCGAAGGCGGAAGGAGGCATATCATCGGATCTGCCGTGTAGGCCGCCACTTCCCCGGGAATCCGCGACAGGCTGCCGGGCGCAATTGGCGGCGTCAGCCGCGCGCCCGGCGCCGCCGCCGAGACCAGCCCCGCCACCGCCTTCAGCGCCCAGCCGATCTCGACCAGGATCGCCGGCGCGCTCAGCACCACGCCCGCCACCCCGCCAGGCGACCGCGCCACGCTTGCCGCCGTCACCAGCCCGCCGAGCGAATGTCCGAACAGGAATACCGGCGCGCCGCCCTCGGTCAGCGCCGCGCGCGCCGCGACATGGTCCGCCGCCGCCTTGTGCATGTCAGCGACGCCCCGCGCCCCGTCCGAACGCCCGTGTCCTTCAAGGTCAAACGCATGCACGTCAAAGCCCAGCGCCATCAGGTTCGGGATCAGCCGGTGATAGTGTTCGATGTAGCGCTCAGCATACTCGCCATACCCATGCGCCAGCAGCAGCTTCGCCCTGGGGGAGGGGCTACGCCAGACATACCCCGCACGCCCGCGCCCGAAATCCCAGGCCTCCGTCACCGGTGTGTCTGCCATCATGCGCCTCCTGTCCAGGGCTTCGATCCTGCGCGATCTTGCTGCGGGCCGCTAGCGGGCGGGCGATGACTCTTCGGCCATGTAGATTTTCCTTTCCGTCGGAGCAGGCGACAGGGCCCGCATCTCCCGCACGAACGCCTGGCTTTCCGGGAGGGCAAGGTGGGCCCTCAGCGCGTCCATGTCCGCCCAGCGTTCCACGAACACCAGACGCGCAGGGTCCTCGCAATCGGCATGAACATTGTGCGCCAGACACCCCGGCTCCGCCCGCGAGCGCGCCGAGTGCTCCGTACAAAGCCGGGTAGTCTCAGCGGCCGTCTCGGGCGATGTGATGATGTGGCCAATTATTATGATCATCCGCCAATCCCTTCACTCCGGAGCCGCAGCTCTGACACCCCCCCTCTGAGGCCCGCTGGAGAGGGGGCAGGATCATTTCCGCCGTACCGCATAATTGAAGCTCACGCTGATCCGCGCTTCTTCGCTCGCACCCGGCATCACCTCATGCCGCAGCCAGCTCTCCCACATCAGGCAAGTCCCCTCCGCCGGGGTCAGGTAGACGAACCGCCGCGCCGCTTCCGGCGCCTTGTCCACCAGCTGCGGCGCCGCCATCATCATGGCGAGGCGCGGGTCCTCGAACCGGATCCGCCCCGCGCCCTCCGGCACGCAGACATAATAGGTGCCGGAAATCACCGAGCCCGGATGGATATGCCCGGAATGGTGCCCGCCCTCGCCGAGCACGTTAACCCACAGCGCGTCGAGCTCCAGCGCCAGCCCGTCCATGTCCCAGTGCAGCGCTGCCGCAAATTTCGCCGCCGCCTTGTCGAGCAGCTTTTTCAAGGCGCCGAATTCCGGAAACCGTTCCGGCAGGTCATCCAACGACGCATAGGAAGTATACCCGGGGTACCCTTCCTGTTCGCACCAGTCATTGCCCGCCGTATCGTCCTCCGACAATACCCACGCCGCACGCTCCAGACGGCTGCGTAAGGCCGCGTCACCCAGCGGCATCTCGTCAATCAGCGTCGAAAACAGGTGTCGCACCGGGGGCCTCATATCGCCTCTCCGCGCGTTACAGGCTCTGCCCGCCCGCTTCAAGCGCCGCCGGCGGACCTGCGCATGCAGGGCATCGGTTTCACGGAGTTTCTCGAAGATTTGGACGAGGCCCCCGGCCCGGCCATTGCCGAAAGCGTGACCGAGGCCTGCGATCCTGCCCTGGGCGGCGTCTGCACCAGCGTCGCTGCCTTCCCTTGCGAGGAGATGGCTAAGCCTATCGGGGCGCTCGCAGAGCTTTCCGGCCGCGGCCCGGTGTCTATCCTGCGCGAGTTCGGCGGGCGATTGGCTGAAACCCTACACAAGGCCTGTCCGCAGAAATTCAAGGGGGCTGACTTCTTCGATTTCGTCAAATCGGTCGATTCGCATATCCGCGTCGAAGTCATGAAGCTCTTCCAGGATGCTGAACTGCTGCTCTTCCACAAGGTCTCGCATGAACAGGAGCGGCTGGTGATCGACTATGTCTCGTCCCGCGGCCCCCGGAATCTGGCATCCGGCCTGTTCCGCGGCCGCAGCCCGATCTTTGATGAGCCCGTCCGCATCACCGCCGCCGCCAGTTCGTCCTTCGACCCGAAGTGATAGAAGAACGTCCCCTTCGACACGCCCGCCGCTGCGCAGATCTCGTCCACGCGGTTCGCAGCCAGCCCCTGCCGCCGGACCAGTCCGAAAGCTGCCTCCATCAGGCTGTCGCGGGTTTTCGGGTTCGCCGTCCGGGCCATGTCTCGTCTCCTGATCAGAACATATCCACGGGTCGGTTTTTTTAGGTCCGGCCCCGGAACTGAAAAACCGCCCACACGGTTGAGTGGACGGTTTTCGAGGCCTGATCTGGCAGCGCGCCCCTATTCGGCGGGCAGCAGCCCGGCCGCCATCAGGCGCCCCATGATGATCGGCAGAAGGTTTTCGGGAATCTCGCCCGGAGCCGGCTGGCTGGTAAACGCCCGCGACTCCGACAACACGCGGTCGCCCTGCCGGATGATAAAGCCCTCATAGCCCTTGGCGACCACCTGCCGGCAGATCTCCGTGTACGTATTGAGCCCGCCCGCATAGGGCATGAACATGCGCGGCTTGCCCGGCACATTGGCGCCCATGTACCAGCTGTTGGCCTGCGGCAGCATCGTCGGCGTCACCGCTTCGGTCGAATGCCGGCACCAGGCTGCCTCGGCTTCCGGCGAGGCCTCGATGCTCGTCTGCTGGCGCTGCTTCAGCGACACGAGGCAATCGGCAATCCACTCGACATGCTGCTCGATGGAATTGATCATGTTGGTCAGCACCGACGGGCTGCCGGGCCCGGTGATCGTGAACAGGTTCGGAAAGCCCGCCACCATCAGCCCCAGATAGGTGCGCGGCCCCTCGGCCCAGTGATCCTTGATCCGGCGTCCGCCCGCGCCCCGCAGATCGATCCGGTCAATCGCCCCGGTCATCGCATCGAAGCCCGTCGCCAGCACCACTGCGTCAAAAGCATAGTCCTTCGCCGACGTCCTGATCCCCTCCGCCGTGAACCCCGACAGCGGCTCCGCGCGCAGGTCAACCAGCTCGACATTCGGCCGGTTGAACGTCGCGTAATACCCTGTGTCGACGCACGGCCGCTTGGTGCCGAACGGATGGTCCTTCGGCGTCAGCTTCTCCGCCACCGCCGGGTCGGCCACCTGCTGGCGGATCTTCCCGGCAACAAATTCATGCACGATCCGGTTGGCTTCCGGATCAACCGCCGTATCGGCAAACGCGCCGAGGATGCGGAAGCCGCCCCAGGCCCAGCGCCGCTCCAGCTCCGCGCGGATTTCCTCCGGCGCCGTCGCGGTCGCCATCGCTTCGGAGGGCTCGTTCTGGAAACCGCCGACCGTATCGCGCGAGGCGGCTCGGTAGGCGCGCGGGTCCTTCGCCCAGGCCTGGAAATCCGCCTCCGGGATCGGCCCGTTATGCGCCGGCATCGAGTAGTTCGGCGTGCGCTGGAACACCGTCAGCTGCTCGGCCTGCTGCGCAATGACCGGGATCGACTGGATCGCGGAAGACCCCGTCCCGATGATGCCCACGCGCTTGCCAGAAAAATCCACGCCCTCATGCGGCCAGCGCGAGGTGCGATAGATATCGCCCTTGTAAGTGCCGAGCCCCGGGAAGGTCACGTCCGTCGGAATGGAGAGACACCCCGTGGCGAGGATCAGGTGCCGGCAACGCATGGCCTCGCCCTTGTCCGTCTCGACCTTCCAGGCCTGCGCCGCCTCGTCCCAGTGCGCCGCCGTTACCCGCGTGTTGAACCGGATGTCGCGCTTCAGGTCGAACCGCTCGGCTACATGCTCGGCATACTGCAGCAGTTCCGGCTGCGGCGCATAACGCTCGGACCAGCGCCAGTCCTTCTCCAGTTCCTCATCGAACCCGAAACTGTATTCCAGGCTCTGTATATCCACCCGCGCGCCCGGATACCGGTTCCAGTACCAGGTCCCGCCGACGCCGCTGCCCGCTTCCACCGCGCTGGCATTGAACCCCAGCCCGCGCAGCTTGTGCAGCATGTACATGCCTGCAAACCCCGCCCCGACAATCAGGGCATCGATCGGCTGTGCAGACTTGGACGGCGACGAAGTGGCCATGGCATATCCTCCCTCATGCGGCTGCTCAGGGGCACCCGGCTGTTATGCCGGCTATAGATGCCTCAATGTGCCCCGCCGGTATAGCCAGCCGCTCCCTTCACGCCGCGTCAGAGTGCGGGGGACCCCATAGCCCATGTTCTCCCCTGCGCCGTCACCCCGGACCGGCGCAGCCGGACCGGGGGCTCATCTTCTGCGCTCCCCGCATCAACTAAACCTGTCACCTGTGCGGCCATCGTCTCGAAGCATCAGGCCGGACCTGCGCTCCGGGCGGCTTTACTTCCCCGGGATGCAAGTCCACGTTCGACCCTCCGGTGTCAGGCTGGCGGGAGGTTTTCATGCATTTCGAACTCATCGAAGAGCACAGGATGTTGCAGGAGCTTGTTGCGCGGTTCGTGCGGGAGAACCTCATCCCGCTCGAGCAGAAGGTTCTCGAACGCGATGCGCAGGGGCAAGGCGCCTATCTGACCCGGGAAGAGCGTGACCGGATCGATGCGCGCTCGCGTGACCTCGGGCTCTGGGGGCTGGATGCGCCCCCGGATGTGGGCGGAGCAGACCTGCCGGCCGTCGCGATGATCGGCGTCAATATCGAGATGGGAAAAACCTGCGTTCCCTATTACCTCCCACCGGACTCGCCAAACCTGCGCATGCTCATGGCGACGGTGAACGAGGACCAGCGCGAGCGATATCTCGTGCCCTATGTGCAGAAGCGCACGGTTTCGGCCATCGGGATTTCTGAGCCGGGCGCGGGCGCCGATCCCGCCGCCATGATCACCCGCGCCGTGCGCGAAGGCGACGAGTGGATCATCAATGGCCGCAAGATATGGATCAGCCGCGCGCAGGAGGCTGACTTCACCATCCTGATGGCCGTGACCGACAAGCAGAAGGGCGCGCGCGGGGGCATCTCGGCCTTCCTGGTGGATCGCGGCACGCCTGGCTTCAACGTGCTGCGGCGCATTCCTATGCTGGGCGGCCAGTTCACCTACGAGGTGGTGCTCGAAGATTGCCGGGTACCGGCGGCGAACCTGTTGGGAAAAGAAGGACAGGGCTTTGTGCCCATGCAGGTGCGTCTTTCCACGAGGCGCCTGCAGATGGCGAGCTGGTCGATCGGCATGGCGCAACGCGCGCTTGACATGATGCTGGAGTATGCGCCGCAGCGCGTGGTGTTCGGCGAGCCACTCTCGAACCGGCAGGCAGTGCAGGGTTGGATCGCTGACGCCTGGACACGTATCAAGGCGGCGACGCTGATGACTTATGAAACAGCCTGGAAGCTCGACCAGGGCGCGGACGTGCGCACCGATATCTCATCCGTGAAGGCCTATGCGACTGAAATGGCCTACGAGGTGCTGGATCACGCCATGCAGATGTACGGCGCCATGGGCATGACGAAGGAGATTCCACTCTCCCTGATGTCCGGCCATCTGCGCACCATGCGCATCTATGATGGCCCCACCGAGGTGCACAAATGGGTGGTGGCAAGAAATCTTTTGGGCCTGAAGCGCTGAGCGCGATGGCCACCCGCATCGGCGACATTCATATCGCGCGCGACGACTTCGTCGCCACCGTCATCATCGACCGGCCTCCGGTGAACTCGATGAGCGTCGATCTCATGCGCGATCTCGCTGACGCGCTCGAAGAACTCGGCAAGGATGGCGCAACGCGGGCGGTTGTTCTGGCGACGCGCGGCAAGGTGTTCTGCGCCGGCGCGGACCTGACACGGCGCGCCGATGAAATCGGCATCGCGGCCCGTGCCGACTCGCCCGGCACAAATCCGCTCTACGATCAGGCCGTAAGGCTGTTTTCGACGGAGTTGCCCATCGTGGCCGCGATACAGGGCGCCGCAGTCGGCGCCGGGCTGGGGCTTGCGATGGTTGCGGATATACGCATCGCAACGCCGGAGGCGCGGTTCACCGCCAACTTCGTGAAACTGGGTTTCCATCCCGGCTTTGGGTTGACCTACACCTTGCCTCGCCTGATCGGACGCGGGCCCGCGGAGGTCATGTTTCTGACAGGCGCGCGCCTCGACGCGCAAGAAGCGCTGCGTATCGGACTGGTGAACGAGATTGTCCTCGAGAAGGATCTGCTTTCGGCAGCGCAGACACACGCAGCCTCCATTGCTCAGAACGCGCCACTGGCCGTGCGCTCGACGCGCAAGACACTGCGTGCCGATCTTGCTGCCTGTGTCCGTGCGGCGACGGACCGCGAATTCGAAGAGCAGCTATGGCTGATGAAGACGGACGATTTCCGGGAGGGCGTGAAGGCCGTAAATGAACGCCGTCCGGGCGACTTCAAGGGCTGCTGAACCGCGTTGCGTCCAAAAGAGAAAAACCGTCCACACGGCTGTGTGGACGGTTTCTGGACTGCCTCAGATCAGGGAAGGGGGCCTATTCCGGCTTGCGGAACTTCAGGGTCATCCGGTCGCTTTCGCCGATGGCCTTGTATTTCTCCGGGTCGAAGCCTTCGACGGCGGCGCCGTCACGGCCTGTCGAGGCGTTGTTCGGCGGCAGGGTCCAGACGCCGAACGGGTGGTCGGCCGTATCCGCCGGGTTGGCGTTGATCTCGCTCGCTTCCACGAATTCGAAACCGGCAGCGGCAGCCAGCGCCTTCACATAGTCCTCGTGGACGTAGCCGCTGGTCGCTTTCGGGTCCTGCGCCTGCGTCGAGGGCAGGCGGTGCTCGACCACGCCAAGCACGCCGCCGGGCTTCAGGGCGGTGTAGGCGTCGGCGAAGAATTTCTCAGTATAGCCGCCGGACATCCAGTTGTGGATGTTGCGGAAGGTCAGCACGACATCGGCCGTGCCGTCCCCCGTCAGCGGGCCGGATGCAGCCGAGAAGGCCGTGTGTTCGATGGTGCCGAATTTCTGATCGGCATAGGTCGCCTTGAACTCTGCGAGGCGCTGTTCGGTGCGGGCGCGCCGCTCGGCGTCCTCGATCGAGGCGGCGTCGAAGCCGGCCGCGACAAGCGTACCGCCGCCGGAGGCGAGCCAGGGCGCGAGGATGTTGGTGTACCAGCCGCCGCCGGGCCAGACTTCGACGACCTTGTCATCGGCTTCGACGCCGAAGAATTCCAGCGTCTCGGCCGGGCTGCGCCATACATCGCGGGCCTTTTCCTCTTCGCTGCGCAGGTCGGAGGCGACCGCTTCGGCGAGCGTCATGGCCGGCGCGGTTTCAGCGGCAACGGTGGCCGCTTCGACCGAGGCCGGGGCAGGGGTTTTGGCCGGCGTGCAGGCGGCCAGCGCGAGGGCTGATACCGCTACGAGCAAAAGTGTTTTCATCGGTGTTTCTCCATCCCGAGGACCTCTTGATAGACCCCATACGCTACCCACATAGGCTTTGTCACGGTGCCGCAAAGCGGGCCGCGGCTGGGGACGCCCTCTCGGCGCCGGGTATCCGGGCCGGACTTCCGGACGTCCACACGTTTCGAAACCGGGTGGTTTTTGCCACCCCCAGTTGCTTTGAGTGAAAGGACTGAACTTCCATGAGTACGATTGACCTAACCCCCCTCTACCGCACGATGGTCGGCTTCGACCGCCTCGCCGGCATGATCGATCAGGCCTCCCGCCTCGACGGCACGCAGGGCTACCCCCCTTATAACATTGAGCGCGTCGGCGAAGACGCCTTCGCCGTCGAGATCGCCGTCGCCGGATTCACCGAGGCAGAAATCGATATCGAAACCAAGGAAGGCCTGCTCACGGTCGCCGGCAAGAAAGCCGGGAACGAGGATGCAGGTGACCGCAATTTCCTGCACCGCGGCATCGCCCAGCGCAGCTTCATCCGCCGCTTCCAGCTCGCCGATCACGTTCTCGTGACCGGGGCGAGCCTCGAGCACGGCGTACTCCGTATCGATCTCGTCCGCGAGATTCCGGAAGAGAAGAAAGCCCGCAAGATCGAGATCGGCCAGACCGGCGTTCCGGCTGAGCCCCGGCTGATCGGTAAGAAAAAAGCCTCCGACGCGGCCTGATCCGCGCTTGAGCCTCCGTTCACGGACCAACTCCTGCAGGCCTGTGCCTGCGGGAGTTTTCCGTTTCAGCCGAAGAGGGTGGTAGCGCCGGCCGCCTCGAGGAAAGCGGGCAGCGCCGGCGCGCTCATCCGCGCCGCAACCTCGGCCCGCACGTTCCCGAACGCCCGCGCGGCATAGGCCTGCGTCGCCTGCTCGAACAACCCGTCATCGAGGGTGACCGAGAAGCGCTTCGTGCCCCGCGAAGCACTGGCGGCATTCGCAAACGCCCAGGGCAGGTAGGTACGCGAGACTTCGCCCTCGAAGATCGCCAGCAGGGTCGCCTCAAGTGCGGCGAGCGGCTCGAACGGCCCGGACGCCTTCGGATTTTCCATCATCTCGCACCAGGCCACCAGGAACGGGGCGCGATCCCGGATCCAGGTTCCCGGCGTCGGGTCGGTCAGCATCTGCTGGAACTGCGCGGCAATCGCAAAGTCTGCCGCGCCCGGCCGTCCGCCGAAGATGAAGAGGTGGTCCTGCAGGTGGGTGTTCAGCCGAAGGGCAAGGCGGCGGTAGGATTGCTCCAGCGCCGGCGCGTTCTGCGGCTCGGCGCCGACCAGCGGCAGGCGGGCGAGCATGCGGCTGGCAATCTGCTTTACCGGCGCCTTGAACGCGCGCGGCCGCTTGCCGTCATTCAGCTGCACGAGCGCCCGCAGCGCGCCAGCGTCCCGGTCCGGCTGCTGGCCCCAGCGTTGCTGGAACATGCACTTGTTCAGCCACTCGTCCGCGTAATCCTCAAGGATCAGGGACAATGCCTGCGCGGCGGGCTCTTCAGGCTGGGCCGGCGGATCGGGATAAGCGGCTTCGAGCGCGGCGAGGATCAGCGTTGAATCCTGCGCCGGGGCGTGATGCGGCGAGAGGAGCAGCGGCACGGTCGGCGTCGCCGCGCTCTTGCGGAACTCCGCCTCGTTGGCCGCCGAGCGGCTCACCCAATCGAACGCGACGCCCTTGTACAGGAGCGCGGATCTCACCTTCAGCGAGTAGGGAGAAGTCTCGGCGCCGAACAGGCGGTAGGCGGTCATCGGATCACTCGTGGTTGCTGGGGCCTGTCTAGGCAGTTCACGCCGGGCTGCCAAGCGGCGTTTGCCCGCCGGCGGTTTCCCCGCTAATCCAGGGAAAAGAGGCAGACCCCCGCCTGCAAGGGGGGCAGGAGCGGGTCATGCGGGTGATGGCAGGGGCCGACGAAGGCGGCGCCGAGAACATCATGCTGGAGTCAGCCCTAGCGCTGACCTAAGCCGGGCACGACCAGCATGTCGTGACGCGCCCGGGCAATATGTTTCGCACGGCGAAGTTTGCGGCCGCCGGAATCGGCGTCGACACCGCGAGCTTCAATCCGTCCTGGCCGTTTCCGACGCGCAAGCTCCTTGGCGAGGCGATCAGCAGCTTCCGGCCGGACGTGATCGAACACTGGATGGGCCGGGCCGGGTAGTTCGCGCGAGCGGCGCACCGGGCCCGCTCGATTGCCTGGTATGGCGGCTATTACAAGCTTGCCCGGTTCCGGGCCTGTGACTGGCATGTCGGACTGACGATCGACCTTTTGCGGCATATCCGCGAGCAGGGTGTCAGTGAAGACCGCTCCGCGATAATCCATACCTATGCGGACTTTCAGGGTACGCAGCCTGTGGCGCGGGCGAGCTTGACGACACCCGAGGGCGTGCCCGTCGCGCTGTTCCTTGGCCGGCTGCACGAGAAGAAAGGGCTCGACACCCTCCTCGACGCGGCCGCGCGTTTGCCGGACCTGCATGTCTGGATCGCAGGGGAGGGCCCGCCTGAAGCGGAACTCAAGGCGCAGCGTACGCGACTTGGACTCGACCACCGGGTGCGCTTTCTTGGCTGGCGCAATGACCGGGGCGCACTGCTGGCGGCTTGCGACGTTGTCGTATTTCCGTCCCGGTACGAATCATTCGGCACAGTGACCGTGGACGCCTGGGCGGCAAGCCGACCGCTGGTGGCGAAGAATGATGTCGACGCCCTTGCGGCTGCGCTCGGGCGCGTGATCAATGACAAGTCACTGGCGCAGAAACTCGTCGCGGGCGGCCGCGCGAGTTATGAGGCGCAGTTCACTAAAGCAGCGTTCCAGCGCGACTCTCTCGCCTGCTATGAGAGGGTCCGCGCGCATGCCGGACCGTTCGGTTGCTGATCTCTTACTTACATTGCAAAGAACCTTTTACAACGGGCCGGTCAGTTGATTGTCCGGCCTCCCTCCCATATGCTCAACAGGGCCGAACACAGCCTGGGTCAGCATGAATTCGCACAATTTCCTTGCCTATGCCGATACACTTTTCACGCCATCGGAGAGTTTCATCGTTCGCGGTTACCGCGCCTTCGATTCGCTGACGCCGGTCTATGCGGGCCATGATGTTCGCGGGCCGGGGCCCGCCGGCGCGTCTTTGCTCGCGCTCGGCGCATTGCACGGGCTGGCGGGCGAGGCGGGTTTCAAGCAGTTCGGGATCATGTCGGCGCGCCTGAAGAATGAACTTGCACGCGCCGGGTTGGTGGCGATCCACGCCAGTTTCGGAAAGTCCGGCGCCTATGCCTTGCCGATCGCGCGCCAGCTCGGCTTGCCGCTGGTGGTTACCTATTATGGCGGCGACGCGACGAAGCGCAGTAATACGCGTGATAGCCTGCTGCGGGTATACAACCGGCGGCGGGAAGCGCTCTGGCGTGATGCAGCGCTGATCCTTCCGTGTTCGGATTTCCTCCGGCGCGAGCTGGCCGCGAAGGGTTGTCCTGAAAACAAGATGACCGTGCATCACAATACTGCCGATTCCGAGCAGTTTCAGCCCGGGCCGAAACAGAAGATCATTCTCTTTGCGGGTCGGTGGACACAAAAGAAGGGCATCGATACGCTGATTGGCGCCCTGGCGCGGCTGGGCCCGGCGCTGGCGGGCTGGCGCGTGCGCCTGCTTGGCGACGGCGAACTGAGGGCGCCCCTGGTGGCCGAACTCAGGGCGGCAGGCGTTGTCGCGGAATTACCAGGATGGATTGCGGCGGACGAGATGCCGCGCCATCTCGCCGAGGCGATGATTGTCTGTGTTCCGTCGAAGCGCGCTCTGTCGGGTGACGCCGAAGGCCTGCCGCTCATCTGTGTCGAAGCCATGCTGTCCGGGTGCGCCCTGGCGGCCACGCGGCACGCGGGCATCCCGGAATGTGTCCGCGACGACGAGACAGGCTACCTCGTTGAGGAGAACGATGCCGAAGCGCTGGCAGACAGGATCGGAAGGCTTATAGCCGATCCGGAAGCCACGCTTGAGATGGGCCGAAGGGGCCGCGCCCTGGCGCTGGCGCACTTCAATCTCGCTCGCCAGTCACGCAAACTGCAGGATCATTTGCTGCGCGTGGCGCGCGAGGCCGGGACGCTGCCAAAGAACCAGGCATAGAGGCGCGCCGCGCGGGCCCGGCCCCGGCCGGTGTCGACGCGTACGCCCGCCGCGCGCAGCACCCCGATGCCGTCGCGCGCGGTTGGGTGCGGGTCTTCAATCGCAATGACGACGCGCGCTATGCCGGCGCTGACCAGCCTGCTCGAGCAGGACGCCGCGCCGCTGGAGCGTTCGCGGCAGGGCTCCAGCGTGACATAGGCCGTTCCGCCGCGTGCGCCCGCGCCGGCCTGCTGAAGCGCTATTTCTTCGGCATGCGGGCGTCCACCCTTGCCGGTGACGCCTTCACCGAGGATGTGGCCCTCAGTATCAAGGATCACACAGCCGACAGACGGGTTCGCGCCGGTGAGGCCCTGGTTCAGTCCCGCGAGCGCCAGCGCCCGGCCCATCATGCGCTGGTCGCGGCGGCGTCCCGTTTTCATGCTCAGGGCAAAGCCGGCAGCGGCCTGGCCCGCGCGGCGTCGAGATAGCGCACCGCAACCGGCTTCAGCGACGCATCGAGATCAATCAGCAGGGGGTTGCCGGTCGGGATCTCGATCTCGGTGATCGTCTCGTCCGGCACGTTGAAGAGGTGCTTCACCAGTGCGCGCAGCGAGTTGCCGTGCGCGGCGATCAGTACGTCATGCCCTTCATCCAGGACCGGCGCGATGCGCGACTGCCAGTAGGGCAGTACGCGCTCCAGCGTCGTCTTCAGGCTCTCCGTATCCGGAATGTCGATGCCGCGATAGCGGGGATCGGAGGCAAGATCATAGGTGCCGCCCGCTGCCAGTGGCGGCGGCGGAATGTCGTAGCTGCGGCGCCAGATGTGGACCTGGTCCTCGCCGTGCCGGGCCGCGGTCTCCGCCTTGTCGAGGCCGGTGAGGCCGCCATAGTGGCGCTCGTTCAGGTGCCAGTCTTTCTCGACCAGGATCCAGGCGCGCTTCATTTCCGTGAGCGCCAGCCAGAGCGTGCGGATGGCCCGCGTCTGGACGCTGGTGAAGGCATAGCGGAAATCCGCGCCGGTTGCGGCGAGCAGCTGGCCGGAGGCGCGCGCTTCGGCTTCGCCCTGCGCGGTAAGGTCGGCGTCCCACCATCCGGTGAAACGGTTCTCGAGGTTCCAGGCGGATTGTCCGTGACGGATGAGGGCGAGTTTGGGCATGCTTGTCCTGACAGTGGGGCGGGCTATCCGGCGCGTTATGCGCCGTAACCCTCTGGAATTTCAAGCGTCCATGACGCGGATCAGCTCGGCGAAGGCGAGCACGACATGGTAGCCGGTGGAGGCCGGCATGTCCTTCGCAAGGACGCTGCCATCGGCGGCGAAGTGATCGGTCCAGCCGCCATCTTCCGTCAGGAACTCGTCCATCAGCACATCGAAGCTGCGGCACGCGGCGTCGGCGAACCGGTCATCGCCGCGCTGCCCGTACATTGCCAGATGCGCTTTCAGCGCTTCGGTCTGCGGCCAGGTGCGGCGCGAGGCGTCGTGCGCGGCGCCGTGACGGGTAACTTCCTGGCAGGCCCGGCCCGCCTCATCGAGGGTGGAAAGGCCGAAGCCGTAAAGGCGCGCGGCAGCATCCGGCAGCGGCTTGTTGGCAAGGCGCGACCAGGTGTGCAGCAGCCAGACCCATTCGAACTGGTGGCCGGGCTCGACGATGTCTGCCGCCTCCCCGGCGCGCGCTGACCAGTCGCGCGCAAACGTCTCGCCCAGCAACCCGCCTTCGCCGGCGGTAAAGCGGGTCTCGAACAGCTGGATGATCTCCGAGGCGCGGGCGAGATGGTCTGCGCTGCGCTCGGCCCGGTGCAGGGAAAGGCAGGCTTCCAGCAGGTGCATGTGCGGATTCTGAAGGCGCACGGCCGGTGCGGGCAGGGCCTCGGCATAGCCGCCATGTGCGGTGTCGCGCGCGAGACGGTCGAGCGCGCCGAGAACCGCGTTGGCGCTCGCCAGCGCCTCGCCGGCCGGGCCTGGCCCGTTGGCCGCTTCGGCAAGAGCGAACAGGACGAAGGCAGTGTCGTAAAGGTCTGCCGAGGCGTCGGCGAGGCCGCGCCCATCGGCGTGAAGGGTTTTTCCCGGAAGGCCGCTGGCGGCGAGGGCGGGGCCGGTGAGGATGGAGACGCCGGACTGGACGAGGCGGGCGGCAGTGTCGCGCCGCCAGCCCATCCGCCAGGCTTCGGCGAACAGGTAGGTCTGGCGCGCCTGCAGCCGGACCCGGGTGACGTCGCGGGCGAGTTCGTCATGCTGCAGCGACAGGACTTCGGGAAACAGCCCCGCATCCGTCAGCCCGTGTTCGGCCCATAGCGGGAAACAGCTTTCGAACAGCCAGAGCCGGGCTTCCTTGGCGCGGCGGCGCAGGGCGCTGGTCGTCATCATGTGCCTGCCTCCCGGGTTTCAGCTGCGCAGTGCAAATGGCTCGCCAATCCGCCTGCGGAACTGCTAACAGGAGGCTCCCGGCTTGGCCAGCCGGGGCGCCGACGAAGGCTGCGGACGACAGAAGGGCAGGCATGCGCGACCGGATCTTCTTTCCCCTGGCGGGCCTGCTCGCCATCCTGATGGTGTTTCTGGCCCTGCAGCCCGGCTTCGGGCGCCTGCCGACGGGCGCGGTGGCGGGTGACGGGGTCAATTATGACCGGATCGTCATCGAGGGCCGGTATCTCAACAAGGTGATCGCCGGGGGCGACGCGCGCACGAAACTGCTGCGCACGTCGGAGCGCGGCTACATTCTGCAGATCGAGGCCGAGGCGCTGGCGCTGGCGGCTGCGCCCGAACTCGGGCCGCATTTCCGTCTGGCGCCGGACCTGGAAGCGCAGTTCTCGGGACGCAGGATCCGCGTTACGGTGCGCGCCCGCCCGGCCGATGACAGCGGCGCGATGGAGATGCAGGCGAATTATTCGGCCGGACGGGTCGGCGAGTCGGGCTGGCGGCAGTTTGCGCTGCAGCCCGGCTTCACGGATTTTGCCTTCGAGTATGATGTACCGGTGGCTGCGGGCGAACAGGGTGTCGACTATCTCGCGGTGCGCCCGGTCGTGCCGGAAAAGCTGCGCGGATTGCTGATCGAGCGGATCACCTTCGACCGGGTGTCCTGATCCGCTTTGCAAGGTGCGCCGGTTTGGTTATCAACCCGCCTTCGCCTCTTGCGCTCGCAGCCTGCTGCCATAGGTGCAGTTCTCGAGCCTTATGACAGGAACTTCCATGCGTATCCTCCCCGCCCTGATTGGTGCAGCCGCGCTTGCTGCCTGCGCCACCGCCCCCGCCCCGGAGACCAACGTGACCGCCGAGACCAAAGTCCAGACTGCGCCTTTCGATGCCGCATCGCATCTCTGGCTCGAAGAGGTCGAGGGCGCCGAGGCGCTGGCCTGGGTGACCGCGCAGAACACGCGCACCCTGGCCGAGCTGGAAGCCGATCCGCGTTATGCAGGGTATGAAGCGGCGGCGCTTGAGGTCCTGAATTCGAGCGAGCGGATTGCATACGGCGCGGTGCGGGGCGGCGCCGTCTACAATTTCTGGCAGGATTCGGTGAACGTACGCGGCCTGTGGCGACGCACGCCGCTGGCGAGCTATGCGACCGAGGCGCCGGTGTGGGAGACGATCATCGATTTCGACAAGCTGGCGGCCGACGAGGGCAAGAACTGGGTCTACAAGGGCGCCGACTGTTTCCGGCCGAAGGCGGGCGGCAGCTATAGTTGTCTCGTGTCGCTGTCGGACGGCGGCAAGGACGCGGTGATCAACCGCGAGTTCGACCTTGAGGGCAAAACGTTCGTGGACGGCGGGTTCGTCACGCCGGAAGCCAAGCAGGGCCTCGCCTGGGCGGGACGCGATACGCTGCTGGTCGCGACCAACTGGGGCGAGGGCACGCTGACGGAGTCCGGCTATCCGTTTATCGTCAAGCGCTGGGCCCGCGGCACGCCGCTGGAGGCGGCGCCGGAACTGGTCCGCGGCAAGGAGACCGATGTTGGCGTCTGGCCGATGACGATGGAGCTGGAAGACGGCCGCATCCTCGAAGGCGCGGTGCAGGCGGAGACCTTCTTCACGTCCAACTATTTCTGGTTCCCGGACGGCGAGAGCGCGCCGGTGCAGTGGCCGATCCCGCCGATGGTGTCGATCAACGGCGTCTATAAAGGCCAGTTCCTCTTCTCGCTGCAGCAGGACTGGGCGCCGGAAGGGCAGGCCGCGTTCAAGGCCGGCGACCTCGTCGCCTTCGAACTCGAACAATTCCTGACGACGCGCCAGCTGCCGCCGGTAAGCCTTGTCTTCCGGCCGGGCGAGACGCAGGCCGTCGACGGGGTGGCAGTCGCCAGGGGCGCGGCGCTGCTGGCGATCAGCGACAATGTGATCGGCAAGGTGCTGCGGCTGGAGCCGTCCGCAGGCGGATGGACGACGGTGCCGGTGGAGCTGCCGGGCACGGGGCAGGTTGGAATCGCTTTTGCGGACCGCAACGAGACCACAGTGTTCCTCAGCTATCAGGATTTCCTGACGCCGGACTCGCTGCTGAACTATGACATCGCGACGGGTGCGGTGACGACGCTGAAGAGCCTGCCCGCGAAATTCGATGCGGCAGGCCTGAAGGTCGAGCAGTTCTTTGCGACGTCAAAGGATGGCACGAAGGTGCCGTACTTCATCGTGCACCGCGAAGACATCAGGCTGGACGGCAAGGCGCCGACCCTGCTCTACGGCTATGGCGGTTTCCAGGTGTCGATGACGCCGGGCTACAGCCCGGTGACGGGGCGCAACTGGCTGGAGCAGGGCGGGGCCTATGTGCTCGCCAACATCCGCGGCGGCGGCGAGTTCGGCCCTAACTGGCACCAGGCGGGCCTGAAGCTCAATCGCCAGCGCATCTATGATGACTTCATCGCGGTCGGCGAAGACCTGATCGCGAAGAAGATCACCTCGCCGGAACATCTCGGCATCCAGGGCGGCTCGAATGGCGGCCTGTTGATGGGCGTGATGCTGAACCAGCGGCCTGACCTCTGGAACGCGGTCATTGTGCAGGTGCCGCTGCTCGACATGCTGCGCTACCACCTTCTGCTGGCGGGCGCGTCCTGGGTCGGCGAATACGGCTCGCCGGACGTGCCGGAAGAGCGCGCCTTTCTCGAGACAGTCTCACCCTACCAGAACTTCGATGCCTCGAAGCCTTATCCCGCGCCCTTCTTCGTGACCTCCACGAAGGACGACCGGGTGCATCCGGGCCATGCCCGCAAGATGGCGAAACGCTTCGAGGAAGCGGGCCTGCCGTTCTATTACTTCGAGAACATGGACGGCGGCCACGCGGCGGCAGCCGACCAGACGGCCAGGGCCAAACGCTCGGCGCTGGAGTTCACCTATCTGGCGCGGCAGCTGTTTCCGGAGGCGAAGGAATAGGGACCGGGGCTCGATCAGGGGGCGTTTTTTGGCCCTAAAAGGCCGGTCAGGACCATTCCTGCGGCAGAAGCCTGGACCCATGACTTTTCATCGCCAGAGGAAAGCACCGACATTGCAGGAGCCGAGCCAAACAGCCTACGGGTTTTCAGGCGCGGTTCAGAGCGTTACGGAACGCCGGATTCTTTACACTTCGGACTGGGCATGTAAAGAAAATCGCTTTTTGTTTACATAACATGACCCGTCCGAACGCCCCTTCCGCCTATAGGCTGCCAGAACTGCCTCCGCCGGTCGATCTTGAGACGGTGGAGGTGCTGAAGGCATTGGCCCGTGCAAATCGTGCGCTTGCAGAACTCAAAGGCGCAGCGCAATCTATCCCCAATCAGGGCATCCTGATCAACACGCTCGCATTGCAGGAAGCTAAGGCCAGCTCCGAAATCGAGAACATTGTCACGACACAGGACGAACTCTTCCAGATCGAAGTTTTCCCGGAAGGCCCGGGCTCGCCGGCAGCCAAGGAAGTGGCACTCTACCGTGACGCGCTGAAACTCGGCCTAAACGAGATGCGTAGCCATAGCGGTCTTATCACGAACCGCGCCGTCATCGCCATGTTCCGCCTGCTCAAAGGGCGCAGCGATGGCTTCCGCACACTGCCGGGCACTGAACTGCGCAATGACCGGACGGGCGAAACCGTCTACGTGCCGCCGCGCCCCGAAGAGATTGAGCACCTGATGGCGGCGCTGGAACATTTCATCAACGATGATGAAGCAAGCCACCTCGATCCGCTGATCAAAATGGCGATTCTGCATCACCAGTTCGAGAGCATTCACCCCTTCCCTGACGGCAACGGCCGCATCGGGCGTATACTGAACGTGCTATACCTCACGCGTACCGGCCTGCTTGAGATTCCAATACTCTATCTAAGCCGTCACATTACACGCACGAAGAATGATTATTATCGCTTACTGCAGGCCGTGCGCGACTCCGGTGGCGCCCCGGAACATTGGCAGGCCTGGACCCTCTATATTCTAGAAGCCGTTGCCGAGACCTCTCGCACGACGTTGCAACTCGTCGTCGGGCTGCGCGGCCTTATGGCCGACTACAAGCAACGCCTGCGCCGCGACCTACCCAAAATCTATAGTCAGGATCTCCTGAATAATCTTTTCCGCCATCCTTACACGCGCATCGAGTATGTGATGACCGACTTGCATGTCAGTCGCCCCACAGCGACCAAGTATCTCGAGCAGCTGGCCGAAAAGGGCCTTGTCACCAAGCATCCTGCGGGGCGGAACAACTACTATATTAACGGTCCGCTCGTGGCGTTGTTTTTTTCTGTGTCAGAGGGCAGTTGATATTAGGACGGAGAACAGTGAATGCGCGGGACTAGGTCTAAAAAAATCGGTAGTGGCCGAGTTCGTTGAAACACAAATCGATCGCTGGACAAGTTGATTTTGGCGGGTTGCGATCATTTCTAGGTCGGACTGTATCAATGACCGATATCGGCGATGAATTGCCGGTTCTATTGCGGCACGATGACTGGCGGCTCTTGGGCGGGTCAGCCTGATCGCCACAATCCGCGCATTGGCAGCCTGGAGCAGGCTTCTGCGTAGAATGGATGAAAGACGGCCGCTTCGATCCATTGGCGATCGGCAAGCGTACTTCTTGATATGGATATTCGTAGCATCACTTTACTTACTGCGTTTATCTGTGCTGGTGCAGCAATGGCCAGCTTTGCCACGCCACAGGAAACATCCATCGCACCGCTTATTTCTTTTGAATCGCCGGCGGAGGCGCGGGCCTGGCGAACCGTGAATGACGACGTCATGGGCGGGCGCTCTCTGGGCGCAGGCGTTGTAGAGGAAGGCCGACTGGTCTTCACGGGGTCGATCAATACAAAGGGCGGTGGGTTCTCTTCGGTTCGCCGCGAAATGGAGCCCGGGGCGCTGGAAGGTGCGCGGGCCTTTGTTCTTTCGATAAAATCTGATGGCCGCGCCTATCAGCTGATTGCGCGCACAAACGCCCGTTTTGGCGGTAGGTACGTTTCGTATCAGGCAGCTATCCCGATCAGCCCGGAGGGGGAGTGGTCGAGTGTTCGCGTAGCCCTCAGCGATTTCGTCCCAAGCGTTTTCGGCCGCATCGTCCCCGCCAGCGAGATCTCGCCACTGGAGGTTAATGAGCTTGGCTTCATCATCGCCGATAGTGTCGATGGCGATTTTGCTTTGAGCGTGAGATCGATCAGCCTTGAGCGGTCGCCGCCTGATGGCGGCTAGCCTGAGAACAGCTGGAACGGGGAGGTCGCCATCGCGCGCCTGCAGGCGCGGGTCGAGGCGCTCCACCTTGCTTGACCTGTGGAAAGCCCCGTGCTTTACGCGCCGGATATCTCGCGCACCCTGATCAGCGCGCCCTGACCGGCACACGTCCTTATATGAGGACCGGAGGCCAGCGGGGCCCCCCGCCCGGCGAATTTTCGCTCAGCGGGGCTTTCTGGTATTGCGCGATGTGAGGAGACGAAAGCGATGTTCGACGCGCTGAGCGAACGCCTTGGCAGTATCTTTGACGGCCTGACCGGACGCGGCGCGCTGTCTGAAAAGGACGTCGGCGAAGCCCTGCGCGAAATCCGCGTCGCGCTGCTCGAAGCGGACGTTGCGCTGCCTGTGGTCAAGGACTTCATCGACAAGGTGCGCGTGCGCGCTGTCGGCGAAGAAGTCATCCGCTCGGTCCGCCCCGGCCAGCAGGTTATCAAGATCGTCTATGACGCCCTCGTCGAGATGCTGGGCGCCAACGAAGAAGAATCGCACCTTCGCGTGGACGTGCCCCCGGCCGTCGTGATGATGGCCGGCCTTCAGGGTTCGGGCAAAACCACCACCACCGGCAAGATCGCCAAACGCCTCGCCGACCGCGGCAAGAAGCGCATCCTGCTCGCCTCGCTCGACGTGCGCCGCCCCGCCGCGATGGAACAGCTCGCGGTCCTCGCGCAGCAGGCCGGCCCGCTGGTCACCTCGCTGCCGATCATTCCGGGCCAGCTGCCCGCCGACATTGCGCGCCGTGCAATACAGGCTGCCAGGATCGGCGGCTATGACGTCCTCTTCCTAGACACCGCCGGGCGCACCTCGATTGACGAGCAGATGATGAGCGAAGCGGCCGAAATCGCCGCCATCGCCAATCCGTCGGAAGTGCTGCTGGTCGCCGATGCGCTGACGGGTCAGGACGCGGTCGAGACAGCCCGCCGCTTCCATGAGCGCCTGCCGCTGACCGGACTCGTCCTGACGCGGATGGACGGCGACGGACGCGGCGGCGCGGCGCTTTCCATGCGGGCCGTCACCGGCCTGCCGATCAAGTTCCTCGGCGTCGGCGAAAAGCTCGATGGTCTCGACACGTTCGATGCCAGGCGCGTTGCTGGCCGCATCCTCGGGCAGGGCGACATCGTCAGCCTCGTCGAAAAAGCGTCTGAGCAGATGGACGCCGAAAAAGCCGAGCGGATGGCCGCGAAGCTCAAGAAAGGCGAATTCGATCTCGAAGACCTCGCCGAGCAGCTCCGCCAGATGCAGCGCATGGGCGGCATGAGCGGCATCATGGGCATGATGCCCGGCGTGCGCAAAGCCAAGGAAGCGCTGGCGGGCATCGACGACCGCGTGCTGAAGCGCCAGGAAGCTATCATCCTGTCGATGACGCGCGCCGAACGGCGAAAGCCTGCTCTGCTGAACGCCTCGCGCCGCAAGCGGATTGCCGCCGGCGCCGGTGTGGATGTCTCAGATGTCAACAAGCTGATGAAGATGCATCAGCAGATGGCCACGATGATGAAGCAGATGCGCACCAAGGGGGGCATGAAGAACATGCTCGGCGCCGCGCAGGCCGCGGGCCTCAAGCCCTCTGACCTCGCCAAGATGGGCGGCATGGGTGGTGGCGGCATGCCGGGCGGACTGCCCGGTTTGGGCGGACCCTCCGCAGGCGGATTACCTGGCCTTGGCGGCGGCACGCTGCCGGGCCTTCCCGGGAGCAAGAAGAAATGAACAGCCCTGATCAGACCCTCGCCCTGTTCCAGCTGAACCAGCTGCGTGCGTCTATCGACAATATGGACTCGATCCTCGTCCACACGCTGGCCGAACGCTTCAAGCTGACCCAGCAGGTCGGCAAGCTGAAGGCGCTGCACAACATGCCGCCTGCGGACAAATCGCGCGAGAGCGAGCAGATCCAGCGCCTGCGCCGGCTGGCCCACGAATCCGGTCTCGACCCGGCCTTTGCCGAGAAATTCCTCACTTTCATCGTGGCGGAAGTCATCCGCCATCATGAGCAGATACGCGGCCACGAGGCCGAATAGACAAGAACCCCAGAGACGCCACTAAACAGGAGACACCCATGGCCCTCAAAATCAGGCTCGCCCGCGGCGGGTCCAAGAAACGCCCCTTCTACTCGATCGTTGTTGCCGACGCGCGCGCCCCGCGTGATGGCCGCTTCATCGAAAAGATCGGCACCTATGATCCGCGCCTCGGCAAGGATTCCGCCGAGCGCGTGAAGGTTGACGCCGTCAAGGCCGCCGACTGGATCAAGAAAGGCGCCCAGCCGACCGACCGCGTTCTGCGCTTCCTCTCGAAAGTCGAAGTCGACGGCAAACCGGTCGCTGTCTGGACCAATGGCAACAACCCGAACAAGGGCGAGCCCGGCAAGAAAGCCCAGGAACGCGCCAAGGAGCGCGCCGGCAAGGCCGCCGCGAAGGCCGCTGCCGCTGCCGAGCCGGCTGAAGCCGAGTAATCCCGCCCTCAAGGCCGACAGCCAGCATTCCGGAAGGGGGCGCTGGCTGTTTTGGTTGGCGTGCAGATGAATGCTGGCCAACGGCGCCGGCATAAGCCGTTCAGATGCAGCGCGGCAGAAATCTCTCCACAACCTGGAGACTTTCCGATGCCCCGCGATCTCTTCTCCCAGTCTGTCCTTGCCATTGCCCTGCTGATCCTTGCGGCAGTCCCCGGTGCCGACGCGCAGAAAGACGACGATGAGGAGGGGCGCCGCCGCCCGCCGCCTGTATCAGGTCCTGCTGCGATCGTGCTTTATTCCGACACCGGCCTGCGCGGCACGCCTGTCGAGCTGACCGGCGACACGCTGAACTTCAACACCATCCGCTTCAACGACAAGGCCCGCAGCGTCGAGGTCAGGGGCGGGGTGTGGCTGCTGTGTTCGGACACGAATCTGCGCGGGCGCTGCGAGTATGTTGACCGCACGGTGCGCAATCTCGGTGACATCAGCCTCTCGGGCAAAATCTCCTCGGCGCAGGCAACGGCATACGACAAAGGGCCGATGGCTTATGATATCGCCTTCTTCGCGAACGGCAACTTTCGCGGCCCGTTCCTCGGTTTTGACGAAGGCGAGGCGACACTCAACCAGTACCGGTTCAACGACACGGCCAGCTCGGTTCTGGTCAACCGGGGCACCTGGCTCGTCTGCGAACATGCCGACTATCGCGGCACGTGCGAGTTCATCGATGCCTCGCTGGATAATCTCGGCGACATCTACCTGAACGACAGGATCTCGTCCTTCCGCCGCTATGATGTGCGCCGGGAAGGCCCGTGGCGCCGGCCGGTTGATCCGGTCTACCCGCCCGGGGGCGTCGGTGGCGGGGCCGGGGGTGTGCGCGGCGAACAGACGATGTTCTACCCGTCGCCAACCCGCCGCGGCGCCCGCATCTCAAACCGCGACGGCGCCGCCACGCGCTTCTGCCTGGACCAGGGTTTCTCGGAAGCTGTCTATCAGGCGCCGGGGCGTGTTCTCTCGGACGTGCTCTGCCGCTAGGAGCGGCGTTCCGAAAAGCGGGAACCGGTTTTCAGGACGCCGCGACAAAATCAAAAACCACAGCATCGGGGTGTTTCGAAGAAACTGCCCGATGCTGTAGAAGCGGCGCATGGCAGCCAAACCTGATGACAGACTGATTGCTGTGGGCGTCCTGCGGGGCGCGCACGGCGTGCGCGGCGAAGTCCGCGTGAAGAGCTATACGGCCGATCCGGAAGCGCTGTTCACCTATGGGCCATTGATGGACGAGGGGGGCGGCGTGCTGCTGACGCCGAAAACGGCCCGGGCCGGCAAGGACCATTTCATCGTCCGCCCGCAAGAGGCCCTCCAGAAAGAAGAATGGGACGCGCTGCGCGGCCGCCTCATCTATGTGCCCCGGTCGCGCCTGCCGGCGGCTGAGGACGACGAGTTCTATGTCGAGGACCTTGCGGGGATGGACGTCTATGCCGGCGGCGACTCGCCTGCCGGGCGAGTGCGCTCGGTGCAGAATTTCGGATCGGGCGACCTCCTGGAAGTCGATGTGACGGGCCTTGCCTCCAGCGTGTTCGTGCCCTTCACGCAGGCCGATGTGCCGGTGGTGGATGTTGCGGCGCGCCGCGTCGTGATCCCGGAGCTCGCCGTCTGGAGCGACCCGGGAGCCGGCAAACCTGCGGACGAAGACGGCGAATAGCAGCTCATGGCCCGCATGTTGCGAGCGGTTCATATCGCCCGTGTCATTTTGCAGGCGTACTGGACGAAAGGGTCCCTCAATGCGCCGTTTATCCTTGCGCACCGTTGTCGCACTGACCGCTCCCGCCATCTTCTGCGCGCCCGCTGCCCTCGCGCAGCATGAAACGAGTTACGGGCGGGGCGATGATCTTCCGGCGGCCATTGCCCTTTTCGGCGACGAGAATTTCTACGGCGACATTCGCGACGCTTATGACCCGTTCGCCAACCTCCATGACCTCGCCTTCAACGACCAGACGCGTTCGGTCGCCGTCTTCGCCGGTCAATGGGAGCTTTGCGAGCATAAGAACTTCACCGGGCGCTGCGTGTTCATCCGGGAAGATGTCAGCGACCTCGGCTGGTTCGGCCTTGCCGGACGTGTGTCCTCCGTCCGCCCGGTCTACGAGTATACCGAGGCCGCCCACGGCCTCCTCTTCTCGCGCGACAAGTATGGCTACATCCGCTACGCCAACAACGAGAGCTATGGCTACGACACATGGAACTACGGCTATGCCAGTTCCTGGGGCCTCAGCGTCTCTCACTATGGCTATTCGCCGGACTACCACCGCTACGGCTATTACAGCCCGACCTGGGGCTATGATCCTTACGGCTTCGCCTGGGGCCCGCGCGGCACAATCCGCTACACGACGACCTACCGGCGCCACCCACGCCCGAGCGTGATCAACCCCTACTGGACCGGTTGGGACTGGCACCGCTCCGACTGGCGGCATGGCCACTGGAGCTGGCGCGACGGGCGCCGCGGCGATGACTGGCGTGACTGGCGCCGGCGCGACCGGGACCACCGCGATGATCGTGATGGCCGCGGCGGCGGACACGGCGGGCGCCCGGGTGACGACGACGGCGGAGGCGGCAGAGGCGGAGACGGGCGGGGCGACCGCGATGATCGCGACGACCGTCCGGTGCGCGATGTTCCCGGCGACCGCTGGGGACCCGGCGCCGGCGGCACCCGCACCGTTTCACCGATCCCGGACGATCGACGTCCGGGCCGCGATGGCCGGGGCGGACGGGACTGGCGTGACGGACGCGGCGGCGGAAGCTGGACTCCTGGCAGTGATATCGACACAGCAATCGTGACACCCCCGGCTGATATTCCGCGCGAGCCTCGTGGGGGACGCGAAGGCCGGGGCGGGCGCGGCGGGGCGCCGGACGGCCTGCTCGGCGGTCCGGGCACGCAAACGCCGCGCGGCGGCGATGATGCCGGAGCCGGTGGCGGCAGCGATGACCGCCGCGGCGGTAGCCGGTTCGGAGCCGGAATGTCCGGGGGCGGAATCTTCGGCGCGGGCTCAGGCCGCAGCACGCCGGCGGCTGTTTCTCGGCCGCCCCCGCCACCGCCTGCGCCGCCTGGCGAAAGCCGCCGGGGCGGAGAAGGCGATGACGCCGGTTGGGGTGGACGCGGCGACAGCCGCCCGGATGAGGGTGGCCGGGATGGATCCCGCCGCCGAGACAAGGACTGATAAGGGTTTAGTCGCCGCGTGGATCATTCCACTCGGCGGCGACGCCATATCCGCCGCGCCGCACCAGCCAGAACATCCCGATCAGGTCGAAAATCCCCGCGCCGAGGCGCCCGAGGAAGCCGTACTTTGACAGGCCTGCCAGGCGCTGCCGGTCATTCACCAGCTCCTCGCGCACGTCCCATCCCGCCCGCTTGACCAGCGCCGGCAGGAAGCGGTGCATCGAGGCAAAGTAGGGCAGGTCGCGGAAGGCTTGAGTACGGATCAGTTTCCAGCCGCAGCCCGTATCGGTCGCGTCATCCTGCAGCACGAACCGGCGCACGCCGTTGGCGACGCGCGACTGGACCCACTTGAATCCGGAATCGTTGCGGCTGCTCCGCTTGCCGGCAATGATGCCGAGCTTGCCGGGCGCGCCCAGTGCGATCAGCGACTGCCAGAGCCGCGCAGTATCGTTCGGATCATTCTGCCCGTCGCCGTCGAGCAGCTGCACCCAGTCTCCGCGGACGGATCTGAGGCCAGTGAACAGCGCGGCGGATTTCCCGCGCCGCTGCACATGGGTCAGCACCGTCACTGTATCCGGATGCGCCGCCTTTGCCTCCGCAAGCTCTGCGCCGGTCGCGTCGCCAGACGCATCGTTGACGCAGATCACCTCGAAATCGATGCCCGCCAGCACCGCATGCACCTCGTCGATCACGGGATGCACATTGCCCGCCTCATTGAAGAAGGGGATCAGCACGGAAAGGGCGGGGGCACTTGTCATTCGGCTCCTGCCTAGTCCAGCCCGCGCCCGAATCCAATCTCCTGTCTTGCGAGCCTGCCTGCGCGCTGTAAGGCCGGCTGCAGCCGAACGGGGAAAGAGGGCGTGGCCGCCGAACTCGGTGTGGTGATGCACCTCTATATAATGGGTCTCGAGATGCAGCCCTCACGCCTGAGGGGGGTGCGCCAGCAGATCTTCGACCTGGGCCTTGTGCAGGTCCTCAACTGAATCCGGCTGCCCGCCCCCGCCTGTGACCGGCGGCATGCTGGCGGGCCGCGAGCTGATGATCGGCAATGGCGGCAGCGAGACGCCGAAGGATCTCACCGGGCCAGCACGACGCCGGACGAAAGCCCGGTTGGCGGCTGAGCGTCCCCGCGCTAAACCCCGACCATGTTCACGGCCACCTGCATCACCCTCGTGCCAGAGGCCTATCCCGGCCCGCTGGGCGCCTCGATCCTTGGCCGGGCGCGCGCCGAGGGGCTCTGGGCGCTTGAAACCGTGGATCTGCGGACCTTCGGCCTCGGCAAGCACCGGAAAGTGGATGATACCCCGGCCGGGGGCGGGGCGGGCCTCGTCCTGCGCGCCGATGTAGCCGCGGCCGCCCTCGACAGTGTTCCTGCGCACGGTCGCCCCGTCGTTTACCTTTCCCCGCGCGGCCCGCGGTTTAACCAGCAGAAAGCCCGTGAGTGGGCGGCGGGGCCCGGCGTCGTCCTCTTCTGCGGCCGGTTCGAGGGCCTCGACGAGCGGGTAATCGAGGCGCGGGGGATGCAGGAGGTCTCGCTCGGCGATTTCATCCTCGCGGGCGGGGATGTCGCGGCGATGGCGATGGTCGAGGCGATGGTGCGGCTTTTGCCCGGCGTGGCGGGCAATTCGGCCTCCCTGACGGGGGAATCCTTCGAGACCGGCCTGCTCGAACACCCCCAGTATACCCAGCCCCGGGACTGGGAAGGGCGGGGGATTCCGGACATTCTCCTCTCCGGCGACCACAAGCGTATAGAAGAGTGGCGTCTGGACCGTTCAAAGGCGTTGACTTTTGACCGCCGCCCCGATTTATACGCCGCTTACTCCCGACCCCCCACATCTGTTGCGCCGGAGACTGGCGATGAACCTGATTAAAGAGCTTGAGACGGCCGAAATGGCCCGCGTTCTCGGCGACAAGAAGATTCCGACCTTCTCGCCCGGCGACACGCTGGCGGTGAACGTGAAAATCAAGGAAGGCGACCGTGAGCGCGTCCAGCGCTATGAAGGCGTCTGCATCGCCCGCGCCGGCCAGGGTCTCAACGAGAGCTTCACGGTCCGCAAGATCTCCTTCGGTGAAGGCGTCGAGCGCGTGTTCCCGGTGGTCTCGCCGCTGATCGACTCGATTGAAGTGGTCCGCAAGGGCCGCGTCCGCCGTGCGAAACTCTATTACCTGCGCGACCTGCGTGGCAAAGGTGCCCGTATCGCCGAGCGTACCACCGGCCACGGCATCGAGACCCAGGAAGTCGCGGTCTCGAAAACCGAGCGCCGCCGCCAGAAGGACGCCGAAAAGGTCGCCCGCAAGGACACCGCAGCGAAAGCCCGCGCCGAGGCGGCTGAAGCTGCCGCTGCTGCCGAGGCCGTCGCCGCTGCAGAAGCCGCAGCCGCTGAAGCGGCTGCCGCAGCTGAAAAGCCCGCCGAAGCATAGGTTCCTGCCCAAGGTCCAGCGTCCAAAGCGCCCCTGCCTTTCGGCAGGGGCGTTTTCGCATTTGACAGGCTTCCTTCCTGCAGCGCCGCCGCTATTGTGCGGCTCGCAAGAGCGAGACTGAAATGCCCGGCAAGACCCTCTACGACAAGATCTGGGACGCGCATGTCGTCCATACCGATGCCGCCTCCGGCGAAAGCCTCCTCTATATTGACCTTCACCTCATCCATGAGGTGACGACCCCGCAGGCGTTTGACGGCCTGAAGGCCGCCGGCCGCCGTGTGCGCCGGCCCGAGCTGACGCTGGCGGTCGCCGACCATAATACGCCGACCGAGAACCAGTCGCTCGGCCTTGCGGGCGTGACAGATTCCGAAGCGCGCAACCAGCTTGAAACGCTGACGCGCAATGTCGCCGAGTACGGCATCCGGTTTTTCCCGATGGGCGACATCAACAATGGTATCGTTCACGTTGTCGGGCCGGAGCAGGGGCGTACCCAGCCCGGCATGACTATCGTCTGCGGCGACAGCCATACCTCCACCCACGGCGCCTTCGGCGCGCTGGCACATGGTATCGGCACGTCCGAGGTCGAGCATGTGCTGGCTACGCAAACCCTCCGGGCCCGGAAGATGCTGAACATGGCGGTCGAGGTGTCCGGCCGCTTGCGAGAGGGCGTCACGGCAAAGGACCTTGCCCTCCATATCATCGCGATCACCGGCACGGCCGGCGGCACCGGCTATGTCATCGAATACCGGGGCGAAGCCGTGCGCGCCCTGTCGATGGAAGGCCGGATGACGCTGTGCAACCTCTCCATCGAAGGCGGCGCCCGCGCGGGTCTTGTCGCGCCGGACGAGAAGACCTTCGCTTATGTAAAGGGCCGGCCCGCTGCGCCGAAGGGTGGCGCCTGGGAAATGGCGGAGCGCTCCTGGCAGACGCTGCGTTCGGATGAGGACGCCGTGTTCGATCATGTTCTGACCATCAAGGGGGAAGACGTTGAGCCGACTGTCACCTGGGGCACGAGCCCGGAGCAGGGGATTGCCCTTTCCGGGATTATTCCGCGTCCTGAGGATTTCACAGATCCTGTGAAATCGGCCGCCTGTGAACGCGCGCTGGCTTATATGGGCCTTGAAGGCGGAAAGCCGATTGCCGGTACACCGGTGCAGCGCGTCTTCATCGGCTCGTGCACCAACTCGCGCATCGAAGACCTGCGTGCCGCCGCCGCCATCGCAAGGACCGGCAAGGTGGCCAGCGGTGTACGCGCCATGGTGGTGCCGGGCTCCGGCCTTGTTCGTGCTCAGGCGGAGGAAGAGGGCCTCGACGCCATATTCCTTGAGGCTGGTTTCGAATGGCGCGAGCCCGGTTGTTCCATGTGCCTCGGCATGAACCCGGATATCCTTGCGCCGGGTGAGCGCTGCGCCTCGACCTCCAATCGCAACTTCGAAGGCCGTCAGGGCCGGGGTGGCCGCACCCACCTGATGAGCCCCCAGCTTGCTGCCCGCGCCGCTATCAACGGCGTCCTCGGTTAATCCGTCTACAGATAAAAGAACGCGACCATGGCTTTCGATCTTGCCCCCCGTCAGGACTGGACCCGCGAAGAGATCGCGGCGGTTTACGAATTGCCGCTCGACCAGCTGATGGCGCGCGCCCTTGCCGTGAAGGCTGCCAACTGGCGGGATGGCGCGGTGCAGAAGTCCCAGCTGCTGTCGATCAAGACCGGCGGATGCCCGGAAGACTGTGGTTATTGCAGCCAGTCCGCCAAGTTCGATACCGGCCTCAAGGCCGAGAAACTTCTGCCGCTCGAAGAGGTCGTCGAGACGGCCCGGCGCGCTAAGGCCAATGGCGCCGACCGGTTCTGCATGGGCGCCGCCTGGCGCTCGCTGAAGGACCGGGACCTGCCGAAGGTTGCCGAGATGATTTCCGCTGTGAAGGCGGAAGGGCTGGAGACCTGCGTCACGCTTGGGATGCTCGAGGAGGGGCAGGCTGAAGCGTTGAAGGCGGCCGGGCTCGACTATTACAACCACAACCTCGACACCTCGCGCGAGTATTATGGCGAAATCGTCAGCACACGTACCTATGACGACCGGCTGGAGACGCTCGGCCGGTGCCGCGCTGCCGGAATCAAGCTCTGCTGCGGCGGCATCCTCGGGATGGGCGAATCCCGCGCGGACCGGGTCGGACTTATCCACGAACTCTCCAGGCTGACCCCGCACCCGGAAAGCGTGCCGGTCAACAAGCTCGTGCCGATCAAGGGTACGCCGCTCGGAAACAGCGAAGAACTCGACACGCTCGAACTCACCCGCGCCATTGCCACCTGCCGCATCGTCTTCCCTCAAAGCTGGGTGCGCCTCTCGGCGGGCCGCGAGTCGATGAGCCCGGAAGGTCAGGCGCTCTGCCTGCTGGCCGGGGCCAACTCCATCTTCGTCGGCGACCGCCTGCTGACCACGCCGCTGCCGGGCGCGGACAAGGATGCGAAGCTGCTGGAGTCGGTCGGTGGCGGCTGCGCGAAGTGCTGAGGCTCTAGGTCTCGGTTTTTCGGATTTGGTGGGGCATTTTCCCGGTTTCGGCGCGGGTGAGGGTAAAAATTCGTTTTAGAAACAGGGCGTTTTGGCGTGCTGGCTGCGAGCAATCCCTCTCTTTTGCTCTCGTTCGGTCTCCATTCTCTCTCAGTCTTTCGCGTTCAGCCGCGTTCCTTTCTCAAAGGCTCTCACTTTTTATCAATTGCTCTCGCGGGGTGCGGGGATGAGGGCGTGCTTTGGTCAGGTTGCTCTGCTTGGCCCATCCTTCGACTTCGCTCGCGATGAGCTGGTTAGCTTGGCTGGGGCCGCAGGGATGGCCCGGAGGCGGAAGGGTTTGGGGCTTGCGCGGATTATACACCCGGTGCGGAGGGTGTCGGGCAAGTTTGGGGACGTATTTTACAGCGCGTTGATTTTTGCTGGGGTGGGGGGTGCGGGGATGTGGGCGTAAGTCTGTGCCTCAAGGCCCTCACCCCCGGCCCCTCTCCCGTTTTACGGGAGAGGGGGGAAGAGCGGCTCACCCATCAGCCCAGCTAAACACGGCCTTCGGTTGCGCATTGTCCTGCGCGCGCCGATATTCCCCCTTCAAGTTTATCTCTGAAGGGAGACAGCCATGTCCGGAACCGTGAAACTCGAGAGCGGAGTGACGCTCGATGGCCCGCGGGGGCGGGTGTATGGGTCGATCCTGGAGACGATTGGCGCGACGCCGCTGGTGCGGGCGGAGAAATTTGCGAAGGCCGAGGGCGTCGGCGCCGAGCTGCTGTTCAAGCTCGAATTCTTCAATCCGCTGGCGAGCGTGAAGGACCGGATCGGCCTCGCGATGATCCTGGGCCTTGAGGCCGAGGGCAAGCTGAAGCCTGGCGGCACGCTGATCGAGCCGACCTCGGGGAACACAGGGATTGGCCTCGCGTTCGTCGCGGCGCAGCGCGGCTACCGGCTGATCCTGACGATGCCGGAATCGATGTCGATCGAGCGGCGCAAGATGCTCGCCTATCTCGGCGCCGAGCTGGAGCTGACGCCGAAGGAGAAGGGGATGGGCGGCGCGATTGCGAAAGCGAAGGAGCTGCTGGAGTCGATCCCCGGCTCGGTCAGCCCGAGCCAGTTCGACAATCCGGCGAACCCCGCGATCCACGAGAAGACGACCGCTGAGGAAATCTGGGCGGACACCGATGGCAAGGTCGATGCAGTCATCGCCGGCATCGGCACCGGCGGCACGTTCACCGGCGTCGGCCGCGTACTGAAGCCGCGCAAGGCGGGCCTGCGGATGTTTGCTGTCGAGCCGGAAGCGTCCCCGGTCCTCTCCGGCGGCGCGCCGGGTCCGCACATGATCCAGGGCATCGGCGCCGGGTTCATTCCGGGCAATGCGGATACGAGCCTGATCGATGAAGTACTGAAAGTGTCGAACAGCGACGCGATTGCGGCGGCGCGGAGGCTCGCGAAGATCGAGGGCATTCCGGGCGGCATCTCGTCCGGCGCCGCGGCGCATGCGGCGGTGCAGCTTGGCAAGCGGCCGGACATGGCGGGCAAGACGATTGTCGTGATCCTTGCGAGCTTCGCGGAGCGGTATGTTTCGACGGCGTTGTTTGAGGGATTGTAGCGCGGCGAGGTTGGCGTTTGGGGTGTCGGATTTCGGCCTTTGGCCCCTATCCGACCTACGGGTCGCGGAGCGATTCTGCCTGCAGCGATCGCGCGGTCTGATGTAACGGTCTCTTTTGTTTCAAGGAGGGCAAGAGTGGAAAAACTACTCTCATGGGTTGGGTCGCTACTCTATGGCATGCGTTTCACCATGCTGTTCTTCTATGTGGGTCTGGTCACGATCATTCTTGGTATCCTCGGCAAGTTCGTGCTCGAGACCTACAAGCTGATGAACACGCTGCTGTTTGAAGAGATCAGCAAGATCGACCTGATCATCAAGGTGCTGGAACTGGTGGACATGACCATGGTGGCGCAGCTTGTCTGGGTCGTGTCTCTGGCGGGCGTATCACTCTTCGTGACGACACGCCACTTTGACGAGAAAGACATGAAGAAGCCGGACTGGCTGGACCACGTCAACACCTACAATCTCAAACTGAAGCTCGCGTTCGCTATCATCTCGATTTCAGGCGTTCACGCCCTGAAGACTTACCTGGGCGGTGACCTCAGTCTGGAGAACGTGCAGATTGTGGCGGTGGTGGCTTTCATTCACTTCACGTTCGTCCTTTCGGCGATCGGAATTTCCTTTGCAGAGCGGCTGACGCGCGAAAAGGAATAAAGCGCCTGAAGCATCGACCGCGACGGGTGTTCTCCGGAATTTCGCGGCCGTCTTCAGGTTCGCCGCGGCAGGGCTCGCCAAGGTCGGGGGCGGGGTGGTAACTGCGGGTGAAACATCACCCGAGGAAACATCATGGCCCGTTATACCCTGCACGGCATCTTTGCGTCCGGCCCCACCTACAAGGCGGCGCTGATGCTGCGCCTGACGGCCACGCCGTTCGACTATGAGCATGTCGACCTGCGGGCCGGGGCGCACAAGGCGGACGCTTTCCTCGCCCGCAACCGCTATGGTCAGGTGCCGGTGCTGGAAGACAGCCAGACGGATTATTGCCTCTGCCAGTCGTCGGTGATCCTCGACTATCTCGCCGACGAGACCGGCCAGTTCGGCGGCAAGGACCGGGGCGAACGGCTGCGGGCGCGGGAATGGCAGCTGTGGGGCGCGGGCACGCTGACCACCGGCATCTATCGCACGCGGGCTCTGAAGCTCGGCTTCTTCAAGTTTCCCGAACAGGTCGCCGAGGCGAACCTGCAGTCCGCGCTGGGCGGCCTGAAGGAGCTGAACACGCTGCTGGATGGCCGCGAGTGGCTGGTTGGCAAGGGCGCGACGATCGCCGATATCGATCTCTATGGCATCGCCGCCTATGCCCCGCAGGCGGGCATTGATCTGGCGCCGTATGGCAATGTCCTCAAATGGATGGCCCGGGTCGAGGCGCTGCCCGGCTTCAAGGGCGTCAACGACTGCCTGCCGCAGGCGAGCGTGAAGGCATGATCGACGGCGTCGATCACATCGTGATTCTCGCGCCCGAGATCGAGGCGGGGGCGGCGGTGTATGCTGCGCTGCTGGGCCGGGCGCCGGACTGGCGGGCGGTGAGTGATACGGGGGCGGCGACCGCGCTGTTCCAGCTGGGCAATACGGCGCTCGAGCTGGTCGCGCCGTCCGGGCACGGATCATCGGCCGAGCACCTGCGGGCCCGCATCACGGAGGAGGGGCCGGGCCTCAAGTCGCTCGCCTTCCGCTCTACCGACATTGCGGGTGATCATCGTGCGATGTCGCGCCTTGCGCTGTCGCCGACGGCTGTCGAAGAGGCGCTGAGCGAGGACATGGCGCGGGAAGCGCGCCGGACCTGGCGCAGCTTCCGGGTGCCGCAGGAGCACACGGCCGGCATCCGCTGGTTTTTCGTGGCGCCGGAGGAAGGCGCGCTGGAGCCGGCGGAAGTGCCGCTCGGCCATGTCCATGCGCTCGACCATCTCGTGATCAATACGCCGAACCCGGACCGGGCGATGGCGCTGTATGGCGCGAAGCTCGGCCTGCGGCTGGCGCTCGACCGCTCGGCGCCGGAATGGGGCGTGCGGCTGATCTTCTTCCGCACCGGCGGCCTGACGGTCGAGATCGCGCACCGGCTGGGGCAGGGGGAGGATGCTGCCGGGCCGGACAATTTCTGGGGCCTGACCTGGCGCGTCGGCGATATCGAGGCGGCGCATGACCGGCTCGCGGGGCTGGGCTTCAACGTCTCCGATGTCCGCACCGGGCGCCGCGCGGGCACCTGCGTGTTTACGGTCCGCGACGGCACGATGGGCGTGCCCACCCTGTTCATTTCCGGCGGCGTGGATTAAAAACGCTGCATGACCCCGTTCACATCCCTCACCGGAACTGCTGCGCCGCTGCTCGAGAAGGGCAAGCCGATGTCGAATGTCGACACCGACATGATCATTCCCAAGCAGTTCCTGAAGACGACGACGCGGACGGGCCTTGCGACCGGGCTGTTCCATGAATTGAAGACGAAGGCGGATGGTTCGCCGGACCCTAGCTTCGTGCTCAACCGGCCGGAATATGCGAAAGCCTCGATCCTGATTGCGGGCGAGAATTTCGGTTGCGGCTCGTCGCGCGAGCATGCGCCGTGGGCACTGCTTGACCAGGGGATCACCTGCGTGATCGCGCCGGGCTTCGCCGACATCTTCCATAACAACTGCTACAAGAATGGCATCCTGCCGGTGCGCCTGCCGGTGGATGTGTGCGAGAAGCTGGCGAAGGCGGCTGGCGGCGCGAACCATGTGTTCACCGTGGACCTCGCGACGCAGACGGTGACGACGCCGGACGGCGAGGTGCACAGGTTCGAGATTGATCCGGGCCGCAAGTCGAACCTGATGGCCGGCCTCGACGAGATCGGCGCCTCGCTGACCGCCGCGTCCGAGATCGACACGTTCGAGGCCCGGCGCCGCCTTGCCACCCCCTGGCTCGAGCCTGCGAGCTGAGCGCGGACCGGGCCGCAACCGGAGACACGACCTGATGCCCCGCGCCGCCCTACTTTTCCTGCCGCTGCTTTTGCTGGTTCCGCTGAGCGGATGTCTGACTGATCCGTTCGGCATGAAGCCGGAAGTGCCGGGCGTCGAGATTCCCGCGAAGCCCGACCCGGCAGAGCCCGCCGCCAGCCGGGAAAAGGACCCATCCTGATTACACCCTGATCAACGCCGGCCTTTCACCGGGTTTTCCGGCCGCGAGAGTTGCGCGCCTGGTCAGACTGGCTACGTTTTGAGCCGGACACTTGAAGACAAAGGAATTCTGCATGGCCCAACGCCGTCCGGCCTTACTCATCGCAGCCCTGGCCACCGTTCTGGCGGCCTGCACAACGGCACCCGCCGCGCCGGTTCAATTGGCGGAGGGCGGACCCAAGCTGACCACCGCGATGGATGGGCAACTCGCCCCGGATGGGACTCCGGTCCAGTGCCGGTCGATCGACCGCACCGGGACGCGGTTCGCGATCAAGGAGTGCAAGTCGGAAGCCGCCTGGACGGAACTCGACGCCATTCTCGCCGCAAGTGCCAAGGAGCAGACCGACAAGTTCCAGCGCCTGAACACCGGCTGCTCCACCCAGGGCAATTGCCGGTAAGCCGAGGCGTGCGACCCATGATCGTCATCGAAGGCACTGTCCGTATTCCGCCGGAGAATGTCGAACGCGCCCGCGCGGTCATGGAGCAGATGATCCGCGCCAGCCGCGCTGAGCCCGGGTGTATAGACTATGCCTACAGCATTGATGTGCTGGACGCGGGCCTCGTGCGCGTGACGGAGCGTTGGGAAAGCCGGGCCGCGCTCGACCTTCACTTCAAGACGGCGCACATGGCGACATGGCGCGCATTTTATTCCCAGCTCGGGCTGACCCACCGGTCCCTGCGCCTCTATGAGGCCGATCCGGAGCCCATTTGAATCCGTTGCGCTGCGAGCCTTGCCCCGCTACGAAGCTTGTCGATCCGGTCACTGGAAGGAGATTGCCGTGAACCTCAGCCTCAAGTTAGCTTTCGTCGCTGCCTTCGCCCTTGCGGCCTGCGCGACCCCTCCGGCGGCGACCGGCGCTCAGGCGACCCTCAAGGCCGGCGATATCGCGCCGGATGGCACTGCGGTGAGCTGCAGGGACCTCGAAGTGATCGGCTCACGGTTCCCGGACCGGACCTGCAAGTCGGAAGCGGCGTGGAAACAGTTCGACGAGATGATGGCCACCAATGCCAAAGAGCAGACCGACAAGTTCCAGCGCGTCGGCACCGGCGCTGCAGCCAGCGGCGGCGGCTGATACCGCCGCCTGTCCGCGCCCATGAAAAAAACACTCCTTCTCCTGCCCGGTGACGGCATCGGCCCGGAAGTCATTGCCGAGGCGCGCCGCGTGGCGGAATTCCTTGTGCCGGATATCCTCATCGAAACCGGTCTTGTGGGCGGCGCCAGCTTCGATGCGCATGGCACGCCGCTGAGGGATGAGACGCTGGAGCGCGCCCGCAAGTCGCATGCGGTCCTGCTCGGCGCGGTGGGCGGGCCGAAATGGACCGGCGCGGCGCGGGACAAGCGCCCGGAAGCCGGACTGCTGGCGCTGCGCAAGGGGCTCGACGTGTTCGCGAACCTGCGCCCGGCCTTTTGTTTCCCGGCGCTTGTCGATGCCTCGAGCCTGAAGCGCGACCGTGTTGAAGGTCTCGACCTGATGATCGTCCGTGAGCTGACAGGCGGCGTCTATTTCGGCCAGCCGCGCGGCATCGACGAGAAGGGCGGCCTGCGCCGCGGCTATGATACCGCCATATATACCCATCCCGAGATCGAGCGCGTCGCCCGCGTCGCGTTCGACATTGCGCGGGGCCGTTCGGGCCGGGTGCTGTCGGTCGAGAAATCCAACGTCATGGAGTCGGGCCTGTTCTGGCGCCAGGAAGTCACGCTCGCGCACGCCGAGTTCGGCGGCGGCGTCGTGCTGGCCCACATGTACGCTGATGCCTGCGCGATGGAACTCGTGCGCCAGCCGAAGCAATTCGATGTGATCCTGGCGGACAACCTGTTCGGCGACATCCTGTCGGACGAAGCCGCGATGCTCACCGGCTCGATCGGCATGCTGCCGTCGGCCTCGCTGGGCGCGCCGGGTGTGCCGGGACTTTATGAACCCGTCCACGGTTCGGCGCCGGACATTGCGGGGCAGGGCGTCGCCAACCCCTGCGCCGCGATCCTGTCGCTGGAGATGGCGCTGCGCTGGTCACTCGGGAAGGAGAAGGCCGCGGATGCGTTGCTCGCGGCTGTCGGCAAGGCGCTCGACCGAGGGGCGCGCACGCGCGATCTGGGCGGTACGCTGACCACGAAACAGATGGCGGACGCGATCCTCGCGGCGCTGTAGGCTGCTCGCTCGCAACTACGTGCAGCACATCCTGAGCGAAGTCGAAGGATGGGCCACGGGAGAAGACGGTTCCACTTGGCTCATCCTTCGACTTCGCTCAGAATGAGCTGAGTATTGTGGCGGGCCGTATGCCGGGTTTTGACTTCCACGGCGCTTGTGACATCCTCCCTGAAAACACCCGGGAGGAACTACGATGTCCTACGCCGCCGGACGGCTGATCCATGACGCGGACAGTCATCTCATGGAGATGACTGATGTGCTCGACCCGTATTTCGAGAAGCGCCTGCTGGCGCGTTATCACGACATGCCGGTGTACAAGTGGAAGCATTCGCATGCGGACTGGGTGAATGCGGAGCGCGCGCGGCATGAGGATGCCGCTTACCGCGCTGCGGCGGCGGACGCGATACTGCTCAACAAGAACTATACCGCTCTCGGATCTTTCCGCCGCGAGGACCGGCCTGCCGCGATGGACCGTCTGGGCTTCGCCAGCCAGCTGGTCTTCACCACGTTCTGCCTCGGCAATTTCGGGCTCGACCAGTCGGAGGACATGGAACTCTGCTATGCTGCGGCGGATGCGCATAACCGGATGATGACGGACTTTTGTTCCGTCGACCGGCGCCTGCTGCCGGTGGCCTATGTGCCGCTGGAGGATTTCGCGCGCGCCGAAGCGACCGCGCGGCTGGCGATCAAGCTTGGCGCGAAGGCCATCATGGTTCCGTCCGTATGCCCGCAAAGGCATTCGCCGAGCCATGTCGGACTGGACCCCGTCTGGCGTCTTGCGGAGGAGGCGGGCCTGCCGATCCTGCTGCATGTCGGCGGCGAGGAGAAGATGAACCCGGTCTACAAGGCCAACGGCCTGCCGCCGGTGCCGGACTTCCATGGCGGCGACGACAATTTCACGTCGGTGTCCTACATGCCGATCCCGCAATCGGCGATGCAGACGCTCGCGACGCTGATCTTCGACGGCGTGTTCGACCGGTTCCCGCGCCTGAAATGGGGCGCCATCGAGCTAGGCGCGGCCTGGGTGCCCGGATGGATGCGGTCGATGGATTCGGCGGCGCATGCCTTCGTGAGGAATGAGGAGCGGTTGCAGAAGCTCTCCGCGAAGCCGTCCGAAATCGTTCGCCGGTCTTTCCGCGCCGCGCCGTATCCGCACGAGGATGCCGGATGGATCATCCGCAATTCAGGGGATGAGATCTGCCTCTTTTCCTCCGACTACCCCCACGTCGAAGGCGGCCGCAATCCGCTGAAGCGTTTCGATGAAACGCTGACGGGCTGCACGCCGGCGCAGATCACGAACTTCTATTCGGAGAACTTCATCGACCTGATGGGGGAGGGGCTCGCGGCGGATTTGCGGCGGCCGAAACTCCAGCAATCGGCCTGACCTGGATGGCGAAAAACGCCAAGCCCGCGAAAGTGGGCCTCTCCTCTGGAGGCAGTCGGCGGATTGCCAAGGGGCGGTGATGCGCCCGTGCAGGCCTGGAAGCAGGAGGCCGGCCAGCGGCTGGATGCGCTGGTCGTCAAGGCTGTGACCGAAGGTTCAGAAGGCCTTGAAGTGGAACTCGCCCTTCTACGGAATTCAGGGGCAGGGCTGGTTCGTCACGTTCCATGCGCTGACGCGGTATGTGAAGGTGACCTTCTTCAAGGGCGCCGAACTTGACCCGCCTCCGCCGGGCTTCACGGCTAAGAGCGGGGAGGCCCGCTGGATTGACCTCTACGAGGGAGAGTTCGACGAGGCGCAGCTGACGACATGGATGAAACAGGCCGCGAAGCTGCCTGGCTGGAAGCCCTGAGCCCCTGAGCTGACAGGGCATCTGGCAAAGGGCTATTGCCTCTGCCGGAGTCTCGCCTATCCATCCTTTGCATAAGCCGGGTCTGGGGTCTTGGAGATGCAAAGCGGGGGCGGAGCCAGGCCACTGGCCGATGAGCAGGCTCTTATCGCGGCACTGCGCGAGGGGGCCTGGGCGGACCTGACATTGGCACCTGGATATGACGCTGCACTCAAGCCGGTCGTTCCGGCCCGGTTCCTCCGGGACATGCTGCTGGGGCTCGATAGCCGCGTTGCCGGTCTCCCGTCGGGCCTGCGAGTGCGCGGCGTCCGGGTCGAGGGCGATCTCGACCTCGCAGACTGCACCGCGCCGGGCGGCGGCGGCTTTGGCGTTATAGCCCTTGAGCAGTGTGATTTCTCAGGCCGCATTGACATCACCAATGCGGAACTCTCCCGGTTTTCGATCCGCCAGAGCCGGTTTCGCGAACTCTGGGGAGAGGGCGTCAAGGTCAGCGGAGACTTCGACTTCAGGGAGGCCTCTCCATTGCCGTCGCCGCCGCCGGAAATGCCGATGGCTTATATCCGCTTGCGGGCGGCCCGGATCGGCGGCGATCTCTGGGCGCGCGGAGCATTGCTGAAATGTCCCGGCGACGTGCCGCGCGGCCTGACAATGGCGCCCCCGGCCTTGAACCTCTGGCTTGCCCGGATCGAGGGCAGCGCCCTGTTCGAGATGGGCTTCGTCGCCGAAGGCGATGTGCGGATGTCGAGCGCCTTTATCGGGGGCGACCTTGCATTCGACGGCGCCACGATCACGGGCCGCGATGGCCTCGCGCTCGATGCGGCCGGCGTCAACATCGGCGGCGAGGCAACCTTTGACCTGCTCGATGAGCGCCGCTTTGTTGCTGAAGGTGAAGTGCGCCTGTCAAATGCCAGCGTCGGCAAGAATCTCAACTTTTACGGCGCCTCTGTGTCCAACCCGGACGGAGACGCGCTCGATGTCAGTGCCAGCACAGTCGGCGCGCACGTTCGCCTGACCGTCGCCAAAAGTCACCGGTTCGAGGCCATTGGGCGAGTGGTCTTCTGGGACACGAAAGTTTCCGGCGACTTTATCTGCAACGGCGCGCGCCTGTCTGCGCCCGGCCGTGTCGCGCTTGCGGGTGCAAACATCCAGGTGGGCGGGCGGGCCGGCTTCGACATGGTCGATGGGTCGCGCTTTGAAGCCGAAGGCGAGGTGCAGCTCTCGAACTCGACGATCGGCAAGGACCTCACCTTTTTCGGTGCGCACCTAAGCAACCCCGGCGCCGACGCGCTGGATGCCAACGCCTGCAGCGTCGGCGGCCATGTTCAGCTTATGCCGATCGACAGGACGCGGTTCGAGGCCGAAGGGGCGTCCCTGTTCTGGGACGCGCGGGTCGCCGGAGATTTCGCCTGTCACGGCGCGCGTTTAAACAATCCCGGGGGGCTCGCGCTCGCCGCGGCCGGTATCGAGATTGGCGGCCTTGCCAACTTTGATGCCTATGAGCATTTCCGGTTCGAATCTTTCGGTGAAGTCAGGCTGGCCAATGGAGGCATCGGCAAGTCGCTCAGCTTCTTTGGCGCCGCCCTGAGCCATCCGGACGGCGACGCGCTGGATGCGAGCGCCTGCAATGTTGGCGGCCATGTCCGGCTCGTCGCGATAAACGACCACAAGTTCGAGGCGGAAGGCACGACCACGTTCTGGAAGGCTCGGATTGCCGGAGACTTCGGCTGCCAGGGCGCCCGGTTCATCCGGCCCGGCGGTGTCGCGCTCAATGCCAGCGCTTGTACCGTAGACGGCGGACTATACGCGCACGACAATACGCTTGATGGGATCGTCGATCTTTCGAATGCCCGGATCGATACGCTGGGCAGCTTCGCCGGTTCAGCCTGGAGCGGCGCCCGCCGCATCCGCCTCGACAGTATAAGCCTGCGCCAGATTGAAGTGGACCAGTCGGACGGCGTCGCCTGGCAGGCCCGGATGCGCTGGCTGCAACGCAGCACCGACCTGACCGCCAAGGGACAGCGCATCGTGTCCCCGCACCCCTGGCGGGAGTGCGCCATCGCATTCGCGCGGTCTGGCCGCCATACCGACGCGCGGCGGATCCAGCGCGAAGGCTACCGCGAGGAAAACCGGGCCCGTCCGCTCTGGATCCGGCCCTTCGTCTGGCTGTTTGCGGAAGTTCCCTTCGGCTTTGGTCTTTCGGCACTGCGTGCGACCGTGACGCTCGTTGCATTCTGGATCGCCGGCATCGTGGGTGCCGAGGTCATGCTCGCGCGAAACGTGTTCGTCGATCTCTCGAGCCGCGGCGACCCGGAAGCCTGCCTGTCGCTTGTGCCGGCGCTTTACGCACTTGATACGGCCATTCCGATCATCGACCTGCGTCAGGAGTCGCTTTGTGATCCCGCCAATGTCGGCCAGGCTGGCCTGTTCCCGGGTATCCAGCTCTCGCGCCTGGCCGGAAACATGCCATTGCTGCCCGCCCTGCCGGCGGTGACCCTGTTCGACGAAGTCACACTCTGGACCTGGGCCAAGGCGATCTATGCCTTGCTGGGCACATTCCTGGTCAGCTTCGCAGGTATAACCTATTCGGGCGTATTCAAGCCGAAAGAGTAGAGCTGCCTAGCTGTAATCCGCGATCCGGCAGAGCAGGGGGCCGCGGAATTCGAAGAAGCTGGCGCCGCGCACGCGGACGGTCTCGCCGGCACGGATGCCGTTGGGCAGGTCCACGGCGGCGCGGCCCTCGAACTCGATCTCTGCGGCTGCAGTGCTCGTCCCTGTGACGAGGTTCGTCAGGCGCTGGCGGCGGTAGGAAAAAGCATTCCCGGAGACTTCAGCCACCTGGCGCATCATGACCTTGCCATCGAGGCGCATGGACTGGCCGGCATTCGAGATGTTCTCGAACACGACATCATCGGTCACGCAGGCCAGCATCCCGTCGATGTTCCGGTCATTATAGCTCGCGATGTAACGGCGGATGATCTCGTCCAGCACGGCTTGCGGGTTCCCTTTCGGCGTCCCAGCTACCTGCCAGCCGGGGGCGTATTGCACAAGCCGCTTTAAGCCGGAGCCGGTTTGCGCCATAAGGCGCCAAACTGACCGGAAGAGGACTTGGAAATCATGGGCACGCGCATCGCAATCGTCGGCGCCACGGGCAATGTCGGGCGGGAGCTCTTCAACATTCTCGACGAGCGCCTGTTCCCCGCAGACGAAGTCTACGCCGTCGCCTCGCGCCGCTCGATCGGCAAGGAAGTCGCGTATGGCGACCGCACCCTGAAATGCCATGACCTCGAGCAGTTCGACTTCTCGAAGGTCGACATCGTGCTGATGTCGGCGGGCGGTAAGGTATCCAAGGAATGGTGCCCGAAGATCGCCGCCGCCGGCGCGATCGTCATCGACAACTCCTCCGCCTGGCGGATGGACAAGGACGTGCCCCTCGTGGTGCCGGAAGTGAACGCCGATGCGGTCATGGGCTACACCAGGAAACGCATCATCGCGAACCCCAACTGCTCGACGGCCCAGCTGGTCGTCGCGCTGAAGCCGCTGCATGACGCCGTCGGCATCAAGCGCGTTGTCGTCTCGACCTACCAGTCGGTCTCCGGCGCCGGCAAGGAAGCGATGGACGAGCTGTGGAACCAGACGAAAGGCATCTTCGTCAATGACGAGCCCGCCCCGGTCGTTTTCGAAAAGGAAATCGCCTTCAACGTGATCCCGAAGATCGGGTCGTTCCTGCCGGATGGCTACACTGACGAAGAAGCCAAGATGTGGAACGAGACCAAGAAGATGATCGACCCGGCGATCCAGCTGTCGGTTACCTGCGTGCGCGTGCCGGTCTTTGTCGGCCACTCGGAAGCCGTTCATGTCGAGCTCAACGGCCCGATGAGCGCGAAAGAGGCCCAGGCGCTGCTGCGCGAAAGCCCCGGTATCATGCTGCTCGATGATCCGTCCAAGGACGTCTATGTCACGCCGAAAGAGTGTGTCGGCGACTGGGCGACCTTCGTCAGCCGGGTCCGTAAGGATGTCAGCACCGAGAACGGCCTCGTCTTCTGGGTCGTCTCCGACAACCTGCGCAAGGGCGCCGCCCTCAACGCGGTGCAGATCGCTGAGGAACTGCTGAACCGCGGCGTGATTAAACCGGAAAAAGTCACCGCTCGGGCTTAAAGCCCCGAAAAATCCACCACCTCGAACCGGTGCTGCGTCGCTTCCACAAAGCGGCGCAGGCCGGCTTGGGAGATGGCTGTCGTGCCGGTGTTCACGAGGGGGTGGAAGTTCACGGTCTCTGCCGCGGCGAGTACCGTATCGACCAGGAAGCGCACATGGCGCTGCGTGTCATTCATCAGCGCGAAGGCCGTCACCGAACCCGGCGCCACGCCCAGCACTTGGCTCATCAGCTCCGCCGGGGCGAAGGAGAGGCGCTTCGTGCCGATCAGCTTGTGCAGCTGGTTGAGCTTCAGCTGGTTATGGGCCTCCGCCGCAATCAGGACGAGCGTGCCTTCCGCATCCTTCAGGAACAGGTTCTTGGTGTGTGCGCCCGGCATGTCGCCCTTCAGCGCGCCGGACTGCGCCACCGTGAACATCGCCTCGTGCCAGACGGTCGAATGCGTGATCCCGAAGGAATCGAGATAGGCGAACAGGTCTTCCGGGCTTGCGGGCATGGCCTTCATTCGCCAAGACTTAGCCCTCCCGTCAAGGACTTAAGGGCCTGCATCCCATGCGCCTCGAATGCTACAAGATCTACGATGTTGCCCCGCAGATCGTGCCCGGCCGGTCGGACCGGGCCTGGATGGACGCCTTCGTGGACCGCCACCCCTATCGCTGCCTGCCGCTGACCATGGCGAACTCGACGGGCTGGGAAATCCTTTGCCCGATGGACATCAAGATCCGGTGGAATGGCGGCCCGCGCATCGAGGACATCAACCTGATGACCACGGGCGACCCCGCCGCCATCGCGAGCTTTGCCGACAGCCATTTCATGCGCGGCATCGTGACCTTCCATACCGGCCACCTCTTCCGCACGCCGCCGGGCTGGGGCGTCTGGGTCACTGGCCCGCCGAACTGGCCGAAGGACGGCATCGCGCCGCTCACCGGCCTCGTCGAGACCGACTGGCTGCCTTTCCCGTTCACGATGAACTGGCAGATGACGCGGCCTGGCGAAGTTGTCTTCCGCAAGGGCGAGCCGTTCGCGTTCATCACCCTGATGGAACACAGGCGGCTCGAGGAGATCGAGCCCGAGCGCAAGCTGATGAGCACCAACCCTGACCTCGTCGACGAGTACAAGGCCTGGCGCGACAGCCGCGCCGACTTCAACACCCGCCTGAAGGACGGCGAGCAGACCGCGCTGAAGGAACGCTGGCAGCGCCACTACATGAAGGGCGAGAAGCCGACCGGCGACAAAGCGGAAGTGCACCAGACGAAACGGCGGCTGAAGCCGCCGAAGGAAATCAGGTAGGGTGCCAGCTGGTCGTCATCCCCGCCCGTGCAGGGATGTGCGGAATAACTCAGTTCTTCCCGAACTTCCGGTCGCGGCTTGCCATAAGCCTCAGCCGCAGGGCGTTCAGTTTGATGAAGCCTTCGGCGTCTTTCTGGTCGTAGGCGCCGTGGTCGTCTTCGAAGGTTACGATCTTTTCCGAGTACAGACTATAGGGCGAGCTGCGGCCGATCAGGTAGGCGGTGCCCTTGTAGAGCTTGATGGTCACTTCGCCGGTCACCCAGCGCTGGGAATGGTCGATGGCGGCCTGCAGCATCTCGCGCTCGGGGCTCCACCAGAAGCCGTTATAGATCATCTCGGCATAGCGCGGCATCAGATCGTCCTTGAGGTGGCTCTGGCCGCGGTCGAGGGTGGCCTGTTCGATGCCGCGGTGGGCGACCAGCAGGATTGAGCCGCCGGGCGTTTCGTAGATGCCGCGGGACTTCATGCCGACGAAGCGGTTTTCCAGAAGGTCGAGGCGGCCGATGCCATGTTTCCTGCCATAGGCGTTGAGCGCGGTCAGCAGGGTTGCCGGGCTCATCGCCTCGCCATTGATGGAGGCCGCATCGCCGCGCTCGAAGCCGATCTTGATCACCTCCGCCTGGTCCGGCGCGTCTTCCGGCGAAATCGTCCGCATGTGGACAAATTCCGGTGCGGCTTCGGCCGGATCTTCCAGAACCTTGCCCTCGGAGGAGGAGTGGAGAAGGTTCGCGTCCACGGAGAAGGGCGCGTCGCCACGCTTGTCCCTGGCGATCTCGATACCATTCTCCTCGGCGAACTTCAGCAGGTCCGTGCGCGATTTGAACGCCCAGTCACGCCAGGGCGCGATCACCTTGATGTCGGGGCTCAGGCCATAATAGCCGAGCTCGAAGCGGACCTGGTCATTCCCCTTGCCGGTGGCGCCATGGCAGACGGCGTCGGCGCCGACCATGTCGGCAATTTCGATCTGGCGCTTGGCGATCAGCGGCCGGGCAATCGAGGTGCCGAGGAGATAGACGCCTTCATAGACGGCGTTGGCGCGGAACATCGGGAAGACGAAATCGCGCACGAACTCCTCGCGCACGTCCTCGATGAAGATGTTCTCCGGTTTTACGCCAGCGGCCAGCGCTTTCTTGCGGGCCGGCTCCAGCTCCTCGCCCTGGCCCAGGTTGGCGGTGAAGGTGACGACTTCGCAGCCGAATTCGACTTGCAGCCATTTCAGGATGATCGAGGTATCGAGGCCGCCCGAATAGGCAAGAACGACCTTTTTGGGCGCGGTGCGGGGCTTCGACATGGAGATTCCTGACGTGATTTTCGGCGGAAAGGGAAAAGTGTTGCCTTAAAGTCCCGCCCGCTGCCTGACAAGCAGGACAGGTTGGGTGATTCCGGTGGTTTACGGCGCCTTGAGACGTTATACTGGAAGAGCTGGATTACGGCGGCCCAGGTGGCCGCCAGCGACAAGGTGGCTGTCATGTTGAACGACCCGATGGACAGTGCGATCCGCCGCAGCCCGGCGCAGCCGGAAAGCCTTCTCCAGGCTGTCCGCGAGGCCGAAGCCACCGGCCGCGCCGCCGAGGCGCGTGTGCAGTCGGCGATGCCGTTCCGCGCCCGTTTGCGTGCACGCGACGCGGTGCGCCCGCAGCCGACGCTGTCGATCCTCACTCATTCCGGCCCTATCACCGCCGGCCCGGTCTCGCACACTGCCGTCTCCGAAGTGCGCCTGCTGCGCAAACAGCCGCCAGCGTCGAAGCCTGTGAACAAGGCGCCGCTTATGCCGGTCGCGGCGACGGCGGGCGGAATTGCTGTCATTCCGCAGGGCGGCAATCAAGGCGGCGCCGGCGATGACAGCGAAGACGCCCGGGCCGGGCTCTTCGGGCGGATAAGCGATTTCCCGCAATTCGCCTTCGCCTGTCTCGCGGTGCTCGGCCTCGCGGGCCTTTCCGTCATGGCCGCCGAAAACGCCCTCGGCGCAAAGCCGGATACGGACACTGCTGAGGACGGCGCCACGGTCACCACGGCCAGCGTCTCCGCCGCCGCGGTCCAACAGGCATCGGCGCCGGTGGGAACCGTTGCCGCGCCCTGGTTCGACTATCGCGGGACAGCCGATCTGCTGAAGGCCCGCGTCGCCGAACTGCGCGCCGAGGAAGACGCCGTCGCCCAGCTGGCCCCCGTTGAAGCGGATCGCAAGGCGGCCGCCGCCATTGCCAATGCCGAGGCTGCGCGTGTTGCCGCCGAACAGCCCGCCACGACCAGCGGCCCGGCGATTATCGACAACCGCGTCCGTGACCGGCTCGCCGCCGAAGAAGCGGCCCGCGCCGCCTCGGCCACGGTTGCCGCGCAACTGAAAACGCAGGAAGCGGCAGCGGCGGCGAGAGTGGAAGCTGAACGCATCGCCGCCGAAGAGGCCGCTCGCGCCGCCGCAGCGGCTGCTGAACAACTGCGCCTCGCGCAGGTCGAAGCGCAGCGCGCTGCCGATGCGGAGGCCAGGCGGCTCGCCGACCTCGCTGCGAAGAAACAGGCGGCCGACACCGAGGCCCAACGTCTCGCGAAGGTCGAAGCGGACAAGGCCGCCAAAGCGGCCGAGGCGAAACGCCTGGCGGACATCGAAGCAAAACGCGCCGCCGATGCGGAAGCCAAACGGCTCGCCTCGCTTGAGGCCAAGCGGGCTGCTGATGCTGCCGAAGCGACACGGCTCGCCGCTCTCGAATCGCGCCGGCTCGCCGATTCGGAAGCCGCGCGCCTGGCCGCGGTGGGGGCTGTTGCTGCCGCGCCGGCGCCGCGCGTCTGGACCAACCCGCCGGGCCGCGCTTCGCTGAAGCCGGAGCGTCCGGCTGCCACGCTGGTCGCCGCGGCGCCGGTGGAGCGCACGGCGCCGCCATCGCTGAGCACGGGTACGCCGCAAGTGCGCCAGCTCGCCAACATGCCGCGCCCGGTGGATGATTTCATCGCCGAACGCGCCGAATACACGGCGGGCCGCGCGCTGGATCCCGCGGCGCTGGACGTGCTGAAAACCGATTTTCTTAAGCTTGTCGAAGGCAGCGCCGACGGTACGCACCATGAACTGTTGACGCCGGACGGCCGTCCGCTGCTGGTTCATTTCGAGCGCACGGTTCCGGTCGATCCGATGAAGGCCAGCATCCAGGCGATCGGTTATGCTCCGTCAGCGGACGGTTTCGTCACGCGCGCCTATCTGCAGCCCGTCGATGTCACGGTGTCGGTGATGTGCCGGGACGTATCCTATGCCTTCCCGGGCCAGGAACGCGGCCGGTTTGCCGCCTGCGAAGGCGCCGAGGGCACCTGGACGATGGCGCGCGCCTCGACCACGAACGCCAATCCGGTCTAGCCGGGCGCTACCTGTTTCGTCGGCTGCGCCCGTTTGAAGCCCGCCTGCTTGGCCGCGCGCTCCAGCAGATGGTGCTCGACCAGCCGGAAGTTTCGCTTGTGGGACCGGAAGAAGAAGTCAAACGCATCGCCCAGGATCGGGATGGCGCCGAGCCCAGCATCGGTGACGAGATTGACGAGGATCCGCGTGTGCACATGCCAGGGCAGGCGCAGCCGAACGGAAGTTACCAGCGCCGCGCCGCCGGTCATCAGGGTTACCGCGTCGCCGGCCACGGGAATGAGGCCTGCCAGCGCGTCGGCGCCGAACTTCACGCCCATCACTTCAAACTGAGAATCGAGAAGCCTCGCCAGCGCGCGCAGCGCCTTCAGTTCTTCCTCCGCGGTGCGCCCGCTTTCGAGGCGCACCTTCAGGAGGGCTTCATCGGAAGCGGCGGTCTGCAGTCCCAAGCTTGATCTCCTTCATCGCGGGCCGATGATTGCACAGATGAACAAAGCCTGCGACAGGACTTCGCCATGACGACCGGACCCGTTTACAAGCTGCTGACCGAAGCCGACTGGGCCCTGGCCGAAGCCTCGGGCGCAACCGCCACGGCCCTCGATGTGGCCGACGGATACGTACATCTGTCGACCCACGCGCAAGTGCGCGAAACGGCCCGGCGGTATTTTTCCGGGCAGGCGCGGGTTCGGTTATTGCGGTTTGATCCGGCGGCGCTCGGCGATATCCGCTGGGAGAAGAGCCGGAGCGGGGAGCTGTTTCCTCACCTCTATGGCCCGCTGGAGATTGCCAGGGCAGCTGGCAGCTGGTGGCTGGCGGCGGGGCAGGATGGCGCGCCCGTTTTTCCGGAGGATGTGTGATGCTGGCGGATCTTGGCGCAAGGGCGATCCGCCTGCTGCCGCCCGAGGCGGCGCACAACGCAACGCTCCGCCTGCTGACCAGGGGCATCGGCGTGCCGGCGCAGGCGCCGGTGTTCCCGGCGGCTCTGTCGGTGACATTGCCGAAGTCCGGGTTGAAACTCGCGTCGCCGGTGGGGCTTGCTGCCGGGTTTGACAAGAACTGCGAGGTACCGGACGCGATGGCGCGGTTCGGGTTTGGCTTTGTCGAATGCGGCACGGTCACGCCGAAGCCGCAGGCGGGCAATCCGAAGCCGCGCCTGTTCCGGCTGGAGGAAGACCGCGCGGTGATCAACCGGATGGGCTTTAATAATTACGGCCTCGACTATTTCGTCCGCCGGCTCGCCAAATGCTCGCCGGGCGTGCCGGTCGGCGCAAATGTCGGCGCCAACAAGGATTCGCAAGACCGCACGCAGGATTATGTGACGGGTATCGAAGCCGTCGCGCCGTATGCAGATTATATTACGATCAATATCTCTTCGCCGAACACGCCGGGTCTGCGCGGACTTCAGGACAAAGGATCGCTGACCGCGCTGCTGGCGCGTTGCGGCGCGGCTGAACGTGAGGGCAAGCCGGTATTCCTGAAAGTTGCACCTGACCTTGATGCCGAGGCGATAGCCGACATCTGCAGCGTGGTGCGCGGGCAAGGGGCCTGGCTGTCGGGCCTGATCATTTCCAACACGACGCTGGCGCGGCCGTCCACGCTGCAGGACGAACAGAAGTCTCAGGCGGGCGGCCTTTCAGGTGCGCCGCTCTTTCATCCGTCCACGGCGGTGTTGACGCGGTTTGCCCGCGAGCTTAGGGGAGAGTTCGACCTGATCGGCGCCGGCGGCATCGCGTCCGGCGCCGATGCTTACCGGAAGCTGCGCGCCGGGGCGCATGCTGTTCAGCTCTATTCGATGCTGGTGTATGAAGGGCCGGGCCTTGCGGCGCGGATTGCCGGTGAACTGGACGCCGCGCGGGCCAGAGACGGCTTTGCCTCGATCGCCGGGGCGACCGGCAAAGACCTCTAGCAGGGTGCTGAAAAAGCCTGCTCGAACATTATGATGAGTAGTTTTTTGGGTCGACACAGCGGGTGTGCTCTGTTTTTGCGTCGGCACGCGTGTTTTCACTGCCATTGAGCCCGGTCTGACGGGCATAGATCATCTTTCTGCGGATTAAGCGCTGACATAGAGCAGCGTTGATGGCGGCGCTCACGCGGCAGCTCCTGCAGGAAGCTTCGGTAATCGGACAAGGTTTTACGCCGCGATGGCGCTATGGAAGCCGTATGCGACGCGCCGTTTTCCCCTGAACTTCATCTTGGCATAGCCCCCGGTTGTTTTCGGCCATCCGAAGATCTCCTCTATCCGTCTGCGCATACGCTGGGAAATCTCATAGCCCTCGGGGTTCTGACAGGCAGGCCGCCCCGTCCGGTCTCAGACTTCAGGGCAACAAGCGGCCTGATACTGGCCTGCCCGGGATCGCGCTTGAAGGTCCAGGCATTGTAGCCTTTGTCGGCACCAAGTGTGGCGCGGCGCTTTACCTTGCGCTTCCGGATCATCTCGGGGGCCGCCTCGCGTTCGGCTCTGCCAGTTGCATGGGGCAGCTGTGTCGCGACAGCCAGGCCTTGCCGGTTCTCCATGAGGACGTGCCCCATATAGCAGAGCTGAGCTGGCTTGCCCCGGCCCTAGCGATAGAGCCGGGCATCTGGTTCGACCGCGTCTCGCCGTCGAAGTCGTGCAGTGCATTGCGACCACCAACCCCGCCATCCGGACCAGCGCCGCTGTCAGTATCCTTCGGACGCAAGCTCTTGGGCTGGCCCAGGCCTCAATCAGGATTCCATCCGCGCTGAAGCGCTCGCGCGACAACAGCTTCGTCACGCGCCGGAGCGACAGGACGGCGTTGAGGAACTTTGCGGCAATATCCCCGTCCAGAAGGCGGTCACGGTTCTTTGAAAACGTCGAGGCGTCCCGGTCGGCTCATCCGGCCCAAGCCCGGCAAACCAGCGGAACAGGAGATCGAACTCAAGCCGCTCCATCAGTTGGCGCTCCGGCCGGATCGAATAGATCGCCTGAAGCAGCATCGCCCGCAACAGGCGCCCGCGCGCGATCGACGGGCGAGCGGTATGTCGCGTGTAAAGCCCGGAAAATAAGCGTCCAAAGCCTTCAGCGCGTCATTTACCAGCAGCCGTATCTGCCGGAGAGGGGGATCCGAAGCGGTCCGGTCTTCACCGCGCACCCATGCCTCCTTCTCCGCACAAAAGGGAGAATCATATTTCGACGATCAACATGAGCCCTTATTCAGCAGCCTGCTAGAGCACAACGACCTGACGGGCGACGGTGCCCTTGTTGTTCTTGAGATTCTGCATCGCACCGGTGATGCCATCTAGGCCGATACGGTCCGAGATCAGGTCGTCGAGATGCAGCTTGCCCTGCCGGTAGAGATCGACGAAGCGCGGGAAGTCGATCCGGAACCGGTTCGAGCCCATCACGGCGCCTTGCAGGCGTTTTTCGGTGACGAGAAGTTCGATGCCGGGAATCTCGATGTTCACGCCCGGCGAGATCATGCCGATGATGGTGGCGACGCCGCGCGGGCGAAGCATGTGATAGGCCATCTCCGCGGTCTGCTTGCTGCCGACGCATTCGAAGGAATAGTGCACGCCGCCCCTGGTGAGCTCCTTGACCTGCTCGATGGCATTGCCGGATTTCGGGTTGACCGTGTCGGTCGCGCCGAAACGGGTGGCGAGTTGCAGTTTCTCCGGCGAGAGGTCGACCGCGATGATGCGCGAGGCGCCCGCAATCGCCGCGCCGTTGATCGCCGCGAGGCCGACGCCGCCGCAGCCAATGACAGCCACTGTGGAGCCCGGCTCGACCTTGGCGGAATGGAAGACGGAGCCGACGCCGGTAATCACGCCGCAGCCGATGAGGCAGGCGCGGTCGAGCGGCATGTCCTTGTCGATCGTGCAGAGTGCGTTCTCGTGGACGAGGATCTGCTCGGCGAAAGAGGAGAGGTTCAGGAACTGGCCGACCTTCTCCTTGCCGATGGACAGGCGCGGGGCTTCGTCCGGGCGGCGTTTGAACTGGTCGCCATTGACAGTGTGACAGACCGACATGTGGCCGGTGAGGCAGTATTCGCAGACGCCGCAGAAGGGCGAGAGGATCGAGATGACATGGTCGCCGGGCTTCACGGCCGAAACCATCGAGCCGACCTGTTCGACGACGCCGGCGCTTTCATGGCCGAGGATGACGGGCATCTCGGTCGGGAAATTGCCGTCCCAGAAATGCACGTCGGAGTGGCAGACACCGATCGCTTTCAGGCGTACGAGCACTTCGCGCGGGCCGGGCTTGGAGATGGTAACGTCCTCGATCGACAGAGGCTTGTTGGCCTCCCGCATCACGGCAGCTTTCATGGCGTGTTTCCTCCGGTTTTCTGGCCGCCTGTTTTCAGGCTGTTGCGGTAAGTTTCGCGCAAGGTGGGGGCATTGACCAGCGTGACGCGGCGTTAGCCCGCCATCGCCTTCAGTGCCGCGCGCGTAAAGTCATCCGCCGGAAAAAGGAGTTCGAGGCGCAGGTGGCGGATGGTGATGTCTTCGCGGGTCGCGAAATGGGCGATGGCAGAGAAAAAGTTCAGCAGGCTGGCGGGCAGCGGGACGGCGCAGGCTGGCGGCATAAAGCGCGAATATTCCGTCGCCGCGACAATCCTCGCGAAAAGGGCCCGCGCCTTAGCGGACTAGTTTGCCGGGGCCGGGATCAGGCCCATCGCGCGGCCCATGACATGGAACAGCTCGTTCTGCTCCATCACACCGGAAATGAGGTTGGCCCCCGGGCCTGAGGCGAGGGCGGCAACGTCTTCGCCGGCATGGGTTTCCGAGCCGAGCGGCACGAGGGCCGGCTGACGGAAGTCCGGCGCCTGGGTGTCGACGCCGGTCAGGTCTTCGCGCCCGCAAGCTAGAACGTCCTTGCTGTCACTGTCCTTGCCGGTCACGCGGCAGGCGCCGGGACCATTGGCATAGCCCAGCGTCGTGTAGGGAAGGCCGTCAGCGCCCATGGAGCCGCCTTCGCCGCCCAATCCGGAGACCGAAAGGCCGAGGATCGGGTTATTGCGCTGGGCATAGCCGGAAATCGACAACGTGTGGGAATGGTCTGCGGTAACGATGATCAGGGTGTCTTCAGGGTTGGTCATTTCGAGCGCTGTGGCGATCGCGAGATCGAAGGCAATAGTATCCTCGAGCGCGCGGATGGCGTTACCGCCGTGATGGGCATGGTCGATCCGGCCACCTTCAACCATCAGAACGTAGCCGTCCTCGTTCTGCGACAGGCGCGTGATCGCAGCGCGCGTCATGTCGGCGATATGGGGCTCACCCGCCCTGTCGGCTTCGCGGTCGAGTTCGTATTGCATGTGGGACGGCTCGAACAGGCCGAGCAGCTTTACGCCGGTGGTGAAGTCGGTCGCCTCGAAGCCGGCCTTGTCGAAGGCGAACGTGTGGTCAGGCGACTTGGCAGTCCATTCTTCGGTCAGGTTGCGCCCATCCGAACGGTCGCCGGTCCTTCCGGCATATTCCGGGTCCGGCGTTTCCTTGGTGAGGAATTTCGAGCGCCCGCCGCCGAGAAGGATGTCAAAGCTGCCTTCCGGCCATTCGATCAGCTGGCGGGCGATGTCCCTGCAGGTATCCGAAGACGCGCCCTTCATGTCACTGTCGGCTTCCCAGTCGCGCAGCGGCGCCTTGGCATAGGCGGCGGCGGGCGTCGCGTGGGTGATGCGGGCGGTCGAGACAAGGCCGGTGGAGAGGCCGGCGCGGGCGGCGAGTTCGAACAGCGTGTCAACTTCCGTGCCCGGAACACTGGCGCAGTTGCCATAGCTGACGCTGCTGTTGACGCCGAGGACGCCCGAGAGGGTCTTGACGCCGCTGACCATGGCGACGGCGGTGCCGGCCGAGTCGGAGATCTGGAAATTGTGGCTATAGGTCTTGGAGAGGGCCGAATACGGCAGGCCGTCCATCGCCAGGTGGTGGCTCTCGCCGTCTTCGCCGGCGGACTGGCCGGCATAGATGCGCGCGGCGGTGATGGTGGAAATGCCCATGCCGTCGCCGATGAAGAGAATGACGTTCTTCGCGGGTTTTGCCCCGCGCGCCGCGATGCGGGCCTCCACGGCGGCGGCGGCGCTGGTGTAATAAGCGTCAGCAGACTGGACCGGCTTTACGGATTCCCGGGCCGGGGCGAGTTGTGCGTCTGCTTGCGGCGCGGCAGCTTCGGGCGGTGTCGCGCAAGCGGCGAGGACGGTGAGGCTGGCGGCGAGGACGGCTAGGGATGGGCGCATGGATCGGCTCCGGTCAGAATAAGTTATGACGCTATAGCCCGGCTTCGTGACAGTTGCGACACGTCACGCGGCGGGCAGGGGCCGGGTTTGCTGTTTCTGCTGGGCGAGCCAGACAGCGACGAGGATCGCAGCCGCGCCGGCGGCCTGGATCGTGGTCAGCGGTTCCTTGAACAGGGACCAGGATATCGCGGCGGCGACGACTGGCTGGGCGAGAACGAGTATGCCGGCGACGGCTGTGTCAGTGGAGCCGAGGCCGGAGATGATCAGGCCCTGGCCTGCGACCTGCACGACGATGGCGAGCGCGAGGGGCATGAGGAAACCTGCGGGCGTTTTCGGTATGAAATCCTCGCCCGAAAACAGCACCACGAAAAAGGCGAGGGCTGTTTCGAAGACGCTCAGCCAGAACATCGCTTCAAGGCCGCCCAGCGTGCGGCGGGCGAGTTTCGAGAACAGCATGTAGAAGGAAATGAAGACGGCCGCCGCCAGCGCGAAGAGATCGCCGCGCAGCGCGCCGGGATGCGTTCCGTCTCCTCCTAGGGACAAGGCGGCGGCGCCGAGGATGGCGAGACCGGCGGCGAGTGCCCAGTTGAGGCCGGGGCGCTCTTTCAGGAAAGCCCACGCGGCGAGGCCGACGAGGACGTTACCCAGATTGACGATGAACGTGGCGTTCGAGACGCTCGTCATTGTCAGGGCCCAGTGCCAGAGCGCCATATCGAGCGTGAAGAAGAGCGCGGCGAGGAAGACGGCGATGTTGGGTTTCGCGGGCAGGCGGCGGTCGACCACGAGGACGAGGATCAGCAGCATCGGCACGGCGAAGAGGTAGCGCCAGAAGGCGATGGCCTGGGGGCCGAGTTCATCGAGGCCAAGACGCAGGCCGATCGGCGCGAAGCCGAGCGCGATGCCGCCGGCCAGCACCATCAGCGGGCCGAGCCAGGGGCGCGGCTGGAGGGCGGGGCGAGGCTGGGGGGCGGCGTTGGTCATGCGGCGCGGGTCATCGCGCGAATATCGTCCGGCGTCATCCCTTCTTTGCGGTAGTCGGTGAGGCTCTTGTCGCCGAAGCGTTTGGAGAGTTTCTTGCCGTCCGGGCCCAGGATCAGCGGATGGAAGCGGTAGACGGGCGAAGGCCAGCCCATCAGTGCCTGAAGCAGGACGTGGATGGCGGTCACTTCGCGCAGGTCTTCGCCGCGGATGACGTGCGTGACGCCTTGCAGCGCATCATCATGGCAGCAGGCAAGGTGGTAGCTTGCAGGCGTGTCCTTGCGGGCGAGGACGACATCGCCGAACCGGTCCGGCCGGGCGGAAATGGTGCGGGGGCCGGTTTGGGCCCATTCGGCATAGGCAAGGTCGCGGAACAGCGGCCCGAGCGTGTCCCGGGCGGCGTCCAGCGACAGGCGCCAGGCATAGGGGGCGTTGTGGGCGAGGCGTTCGGCCTCTTCCGCCCGGCCGAGGGGGTGGCTGACAAGGCCGCCTTCGTCAGGGTCGGCCCCGGCGGGCAGGCGGGCGGCGATCTCGCGCCGGGTGAGAAAGCAGCGATAAACAAGTCCCTGCGCGCGAAGGGCGTTGAGAACTGTGCTATAGTCCGCGAAATGGTCTGACTGGCGGCGCACCTCGCCGCTCCAGTCCAGTCCCAGCCAGGCCAGGTCTTCCACAAGGGAAGCCTCGAACTCCGGGCGGCAGCGCGTCTGGTCGATATCCTCGATCCGGAGCCGCACTTCGCCGCCTTCGGTGCGGGCCGCGTCCCAGACCGCAAAGGCGGAGGCAGCATGCCCAAGATGCAGGCGGCCGGTAGGGGAAGGGGCGAAGCGGGTGCGCAAGACGGGTAGGGTCCTGAGAATACAGAGTTTCACTGTTGCAGGGATTTGGTAAGAAACGTATCGCCTTGAGGCATTAGAGGGTAGCTGAGATGTTGATTGCCGGTTGGCTTGAGGCAGCTGACAAGTGGTTGAAAACCAACGTGCCGGGCGCCGAATGGCTCGCCCTGTTCGGCGCTGCTGTGGCCTTGCTCGGCGCAGTTTATCTTGTCGTCATGCTGCTGCGCGGCCTCGCACGCCTGGCCAGCGCCGTCTCCAATGGCAGCCGGGCAGTCCGCGCCAGGGCCAGCAAGACCCCCGGTTTCCGTATCCTCCTGGCCCGTCCAGCCGGCTCTGCCAGCGGAAGGACCGCCAAATGGCTCGGCGGCGCATTGACCCGCCATCTGCCGGTTTTTTCGTTCGGCGCGCCGTTTTCGCTTGTCCCGATGGGCCCGATCAAGGGCGGCCTCGGCACCGCCTCGGTAGCCCAGGCGCGCAAGCGGATGGCCAAGGCCGATGCAGACCTGTTCGTCTGGGCGAGCCGCCAGGGCAAGGGCGAGCGCGGCCTTGAAGTCCACGGCCTCAGCCGGGGCGGCGGTTTGACACCCGCCGACGCGCGCCTGTTTACCATCGCGCTGCCCGGCGCGCGCGAGGCGCAGACCGAAGATGTGGCGCGCCTCGCCGCCTACCTGATCGCCAAGCATCTTCAGCCGGCGCTCTCCGATCCGCAGGCCTTCCGGGTTGAGAAGATCCGCGGCCTGGCCAGCGAACTCGACAGCGTGCTGGCGAATGAGCTTCCCGTCTCGCAGACGCTGCGCAACGAGATCGAAGCGGATTTCTGCGCCGCCGGTGTCCGCGTGGCCGAGGAACTCGGCGAACTTTGGGCGCTCGACAAGGTGATCTCGATGCGGCGCGGGCACCTCGAGGCGGCAACGCTGACGGCGGATACCGGACGCATCATCCAGGCGAAACTGGAACTTGGCCGCGCGCTGATCGTGCGCGCCGAGAAACAGTTCGACCAGGCAGTGGTCAAGGAAGCTATCAGCCACCTGGCACAAGCGGTCGAAGGCCTGCGCGGCGACCCGGTGATCCAGCGTGCGCAATCGGCCTCCGACGCGCTGTTCAAGGCTCAGGCGATGATCGAGTCGCGCAAGCGGTTCTCGCTGAACTTCGGGTCATAGGGCCCGGCCGCCCCCCCCTTTCAGCGCGGTTTGCCCATCCGTCGACGTCGCTCAGGCTGAGCCGTCCGGCTTGGCAGGCTGGTTTTGGCCAGCTTTCACTTGCGGCAGAGGGCAGCTGACGCCCGTGCCGCCGATGCCGCAATAGCCGTTCGGGTTCTTGGCAAGGTATTGCTGGTGGTAGTCCTCGGCGAGGAAGACATCGCCGCGGGCGCCGAGTTCGGTGGTGACCGGGGCCCGGTGACCATTGGCGGCGAGTTCGGTGTTGTAGGCGGCGATCATCGCGCGGGCGGTGGCTTCCTGCGCGGCGCTGACGAAGTAGATGGCCGAGCGGTACTGGGTGCCGACATCGTTGCCCTGGCGCATGCCCTGGGTCGGATCATGGCTTTCCAGGAAGAGCTTCATCAGGTCCGCGAAGGTGACTTCGGCGGGGTTGAAGATGACCTCGACGATCTCGGTATGGCCGGTGCCGCCGGAGCAGACTTCCTCATAGGTGGGGTTGGGTGTGAGGCCGCCAGCATAGCCAACGCGGGTCAGCCAGACACCTTTGGTCTGCCAGAAGATGCGCTCGGCGCCCCAGAAGCACCCAAGGCCGAAGACGACGGTCTCGTAGCCGGCCGGTGCCTCCGCCTTTATCGGGCGGCCATTGACGAAATGGGCCGCGGCGGTGGGGATGGGCCGGGCGCGGCCGGGCAGGGCGGTTTCGCGGGTCGGCAGGGCTGCAGGCTTGCGGGAGAAGAACATCGGCGCGATTCCCTTGTTTGATGCCGAGATATGGGCACGAACGGCCACAGCGGCAATCACAAGCTTGCGAGGGGCCACATCATCCGTTATCTGCTCGCCTTCGCCGTCTGCGGCGTACGGAGAGGTGGCCGAGTGGTCGATGGCGCACGCCTGGAAAGTGTGTAGACGTTAACGCGTCTCCAGGGTTCGAATCCCTGTCTCTCCGCCATATGGCATTGTTTTTATTGATTTTTTGAATCTCAAATGGCTCCTAGTGCATTCGCTAGTGCATTCGTGTTTTTTGGACCGTGCGCTTTTCCCTTCAATGAGACGCGATCCGGTTCTTCGACGCATCTCAAGTGTTTCGCATCGGCGCGGACCGTTTCGTTGCAGCCCCCGGGGTCTTTTGCGCGCAAGGGT
>ERZ888423.44-NODE-44-length-109809-cov-50.858566_pt1 | contig 109809 bp, 106 predicted proteins | sample MGYA00520523_ERZ888423 | MGnify/ENA primary metagenome ERZ888423 (study PRJEB32303, sample SAMEA104408611) | aquatic metagenome | biome: Brackish water; feature: Pelagic; material: water | place: Baltic Sea | collected 2014-06-08T10:24:00 | depth 30,27 m ...
TGGATCATCTCGCTGATCCTTTCGCTGATCGGTCTGGCGACACTCAAGCTGCGCTAGGTTGCGTGCGGGCGGCACGGCGGGTGCGCTTGATCGGTGTTGGTGTCTTTTGGCTGCTGTCCGCGTGACCGGATTGTTCGAGCGACAAGGGACAAGGCGCATGCTGGCCTTGGGGGCGGCAAAGGGGGAATGGGGATGATACCGGTTCAAGGGGTCGACGGGTGGCGGGTGGCGGTCTTGGGTCTGGGGCGGTCTGGCATGGCCACGGCGCGTGCGCTGCGCGCGGGCGGGGCCGAGGCGCTGTGCTGGGATGATGGCGCCGCCGCGCGCGAGACGGCCCTGGCCGAGGGGTTCACCATCTGGGATCCGATGGCGGCGGAGGCTTTCGAAGGGGTCGCCTGTCTGATCACGTCACCCGGCATTGCGCATCTTTACCCCGCCCCGCACCGCGCGATTGCGGCCGCGCGCATGGCGGGGGTGCCCGTCGACAATGATGTGGGTCTGTTTTTCCGGTCGCTCGGGATGGGCGACTGGGCCGGGATGGACGTGCCGCCGAGGGTCGTGGCGATCACCGGATCGAACGGCAAATCCACCACCTCGGCGCTGATTGCCCACATCCTTGCGGCTGCGGGGTGGTCGGTGCAACTGGCGGGCAATATCGGGCGCGGGGTGCTTGATATCGACCCGCCCGAGGATGGCGGGGTGGTGGTATTGGAACTCAGCTCCTACCAGATCGAACTGGCGCGCGCGCTGACGCCCGATGTGGCGGTCTTCACCAATCTTTCGCCCGATCATCTGGACCGGCACGGCGGCATGGGCGGCTATTTCGCGGCCAAGCGGCGCTTGTTTGCCGAAGGCGGGCCCGATCGCGCCGTGATCGGCGTGGACGAGATCGAGGGGCAATACATCGCCAACCAGATGGCCGAGGGGCCGACGGATGCCCGCGTGATCCGGGTGTCGCAGGCCAAGCTGTCGGGCTTGGGCTGGGATCTGGTGACGCGCAAGGGCTGGCTGTCGGAACTGCGCAAGGGCCGACAGGTCGCCTCGATCGATCTGCGCGGTGTGGCGGGCTTGCCCGGTGCGCATAACCACCAGAACGCGGCTTGCGCTTACGGCGCCTGCCGGGCCCTGGGCCTTGCGCCAAAAGACATCGAGATGGGCTTTCACAGCTTCCAAGGCCTGCCGCACCGCAGCCAGCGTGTGGCCGAGATCGGTGGCGTGTCCTTTGTCAACGACAGCAAGGCCACCAATGTGGACGCCGCCGTCAAGGCGCTGGGGGCTTTTGAGCGGATCCGCTGGATCTGCGGCGGGTTGGAAAAAGAGGGCGGGATGGACGCCTTGGCGCCAGCGGCGGGTGCGGTGGTCAAGGCCTATGTCATCGGGCGCGAGGCCGCGGCATTTGCCCTTCACCTTGGCGATATCCCGCACGAGATCTGCGGCGACATGGCCACCGCCGTCGCCCGCGCCGCCGCCGACGCCCAGCCGGGCGACACCGTGCTTCTGGCGCCAGCGGCCGCCAGCTTCGACCAATACGACAGCTTCGAGCACCGCGGCCGCGATTTCATGGATCAGGTTGGCAGGCTGAAGGGGTAGGGGGAGTGCCCCGCCCAAAGGCCCGCGCGCGCGTGGGCAAGGATCGGCTTTCGTATGCAGCGCGAGACGAAAGCAGGCGCGTCGAAAACCGGGTTTGCAGCTCAGTTTCGACGATGACGGTGAGGCGCCAATAGTCGAAGGTCGCGCCCAAGATTGACATCCTGACGGGGCTGCCCACCTTTCGTAGGTGCGTAAATTGAAACTGTTTTTGTGTAGGGCATGTCCCATGAAGGCAACCCATAAAACCATAGGCGTTTTGCTTTTCAAATCGGTCACGGGCATTCCCATTGGGATCTGGCGCAGGATACTGCGGAGGGAACCGGCCCTAAAGACCGATGCGTGATCTTCCCATCATGAATTTGCTACGCTCGCCTGTCATCGGTTTCACCCTGCTGGTCTTGGCGGTGACATGGTTGTTGTATTCGGAACCCCATGTCCGGACATATCTGTGCCCGGCATGCACAGGCTTCCGAGAGATCGCACCGCGCATCTATGTCGACCAGAAGGCCACGGACGCAGAAATAGACGCCGCGTTGCTGAGCTTTGCTGCTGGACAACGAATGGTTCTGGACTTCTATCCTGATCAAGCCTCCAATCCCGTGTGGCTGCTTTGCCTGTCAGGTCAATGTGGGGTACGAAACCTGCCCCGACCGCTTGCAATGGCCTATGTGAACTGGTTTGTCTTTGCCTACCCTGACGGGGCAAACGCGACCATTTTCGCTCATGAGCTTGCTCATGCGGAATTGCATCATAGGGTCGGCAGCAGTCGTCGGTTCTTCTCGCAAGCGGTGCCGGCATGGTTCGACGAGGGTCTTTCTGTCTATATCTCGCAAGATACCCGTTATTTGGACGTCGAAGATGGCGAGGTCACGGGCTGCAAAGCCGGCGATTGGCCGCAACCGCCATCAGATCAGCGGACATTCCGGCGACTTGGCGCAACACAATCGGAAGAAATTTACACAGCTTCGGCTTGTCGTGTGATTGAGTGGCTTGAACGCCATGGCGGTGCAGAGGCTGTTGTCGCGATGCTGCGCGAGAGGCGGGCAGGTGACGTCTTTCGCGAATGACCCCCCCGTCCCGCGGAGCGTCTAACGAAAGCAAGCGACCCGGCTCATGACACCGGCCCCCGAATGCCCCAACCTAACGCTGGCCCTGCGACGCGTTTCGGAGTAGAGTTGCCCCCAGACCCGGATAACCGGGCGATCCGAGGCAGGCAACGGCAAGAAACGGGCGGGTGGTTCCCATGACGGAGATCGCGCATGGCACGGTGATCGTGCAATCGGGCGAAGCGGTTATTCCACGCTGGTGGAGAACGGTCGACCGGGTCACCATCTTTTGCGTCCTTGTCTTGTTTGCGATCGGCATCTTGCTGGGCTTTGCGGCCTCTACGCCCTTGGCTGAACGCAACGGTCTTGACCCCTTCTACTATGTCACGCGGCAACTGGCCTTTGGTGGCATGGCGTTGATCGTGATGCTGATGGTGTCGATGCTGGCGCCTGTCACGATCCGGCGCATGGCCGTGATCGGCTTTTTCGGGGCGATGCTGGCGCTGGGGCTTTTGCCCGTTTTTGGCACCGATTTCGGTCAGGGCGCCGTGCGCTGGTTTTCGCTGGGCTTCGCCTCGGTTCAGCCGGCGGAATTTCTCAAGCCGGTCTTTGTGATCTTTACCGCCTGGATGATCGCGGCCAGTCAGGACATCGGCGGGCCGCCGGGCAAAAGCGTCTCGCTGTTCGCGATGGTGGTGATCGTGGGCTTCTTGGTCATGCAGCCCGATTTCGGTCAGGCTGCGCTGATCGTCTTTGCATGGTCGGTGGTCTATTTCGTGTCGGGTGCGCCGATGCTGGCGTTGTTTGTCGTGATTGCGCTTGTGGCCGTGGGCGGCGTGTTTGCCTATACCTCGTCGGAACATGTCGCGCGCCGCATCGATGGTTTTTTGTCGGCCGAGATCGATCCCCACACCCAGATCGCCTATGCCACCGATGCGATCCGCAATGGTGGGCTGTTTGGCGCGGGCTTGGGCGAGGGGACGGTCCGCTGGACCTTGCCCGATGCGCATACCGATTTCATCATCGCGGTCGCGGCCGAGGAATATGGCGTGATGCTGGTCTTTGTGATCATCGCGCTGTTCACCATCATCGCGGTCCGGGGCTATTTCCGGCTCATGCGCGAGCGCGACACCTTTATCCGTCTGGCAGGCACGGGGCTGGTCAGCCTTTTGGCGCTGCAGGCCTTCATCAATCTTGGGGTTGCGGCGCGGCTGTTGCCCGCCAAGGGGATGACGCTGCCCTTTGTCAGCTATGGGGGATCGTCGCTGATCGCGATGGGGATTTCCGTGGGGATGCTGTTGGCCTTTACCCGGTCGCGTCCGCAGGGCGATATCGGGGATTTTCTGCTTTCGCGACAGCGGTGAGGCAATGACATCCACCAGCGCCCATCTCATCATCGCGGCCGGTGGCACCGGCGGCCATATGTTTCCCGCGCAAGCCCTCTCCGAGGTGATGTTGCGCCGGGGCTGGCGGGTCAGCTTGTCGACCGATGCACGCGGCGCGCGCTACACCGACGGGTTTTCGCATGCCATCGAGGTGCGACAGGTTGCATCGGCCACCTTTGCGCGCGGCGGGGTTCTGGGCAAGATCGCAGCACCCTTTCGCATCGCAGGCGGCATTCTGGGCGCCACCGCGCGCATGTGGCGGGAAAAGCCCGATGTTGTCGTGGGTTTTGGCGGCTATCCCACCATCCCCGCCTTGGCCGCGGCGTGGATCACGCGCACGCCTTGCATGATCCATGAACAAAACGGCGTGCTGGGCCGGGTCAACCGGCTGTTTGCGGCGCGGGTCGATCTGGTGGCTTGCGGCACATGGCCCACGCTTTTGCCCGCGGGTGTGGCGGGGGTTCACACCGGCAATCCGGTGCGCGCTGCGGTTCTGGAACGCGCGGCCGCACCCTATATGCCGCCCGGCGATTGGCCCTTGAGCCTGTTGGTCATCGGCGGCAGCCAGGGCGCGCGCATCCTGTCCGATGTGGTGCCCGCCGCTATAGCACTCTTGCCCGAGCGGTTGCGCGCCCAGTTGCGCATCGCCCAACAAGCCCGCGCCGAGGATACACAGCGCGTGATTGCGGCCTATGGCGCGGCTGGCGTGCGTGCCGAGGTCGAGACGTTTTTCCGTGATATTCCGCGCCGCCTGTCCGAGGCGCAGCTGGTGATCAGTCGCGCGGGCGCCTCGTCGGTGGCCGATATCGCGGTCATCGGGCGCCCCGCGATCCTGATCCCCTATGCCCAGGCCACCGCAGATCACCAAAGCGTCAATGCCCGTGGTCTTGTCGATGCACAGGCGGCGACGATGATCCCCGAGTCCGCGCTGTCGCCGCCCCATTTGGCTGCCGCGATCCAATCCATTCTCACCGAACCGGCCAAGGCCGATCAGATGGCGCAAGCGGCCTTGTCGGCCGGCAGGCCCGACGCGGCCCAAAAGCTGGCCGCACTGGTCGAGGAACTGGCCCGCAAAGGAGCCGCATGACCGCTGCCATCACCAAATTGCCCAGCAAGCTGGGCGCGATCCACTTCGTCGGCATCGGCGGCATCGGCATGTCGGGCATTGCCGAGGTGCTGCTCAACCATGGCTATGACGTGCAGGGCTCGGATCTGAAGCCCTCGAAAATCACCGAACGGCTCGAGGCCTTGGGCGCGCGGGTTCATTTCGGACAGCGCGCCGAAAATCTGGATGGCGCCGAGGTGGTGGTGATTTCTTCGGCGATCAAGCCCGGCAACCCGGAACTGGATTCGGCGCGAACCAAGGGATTGCCCGTGGTGCGCCGGGCCGAGATGCTGGCCGAATTGATGCGGCTGCGCTCCAACATCGCGGTGGCCGGAACCCATGGCAAGACGACCACAACCACGATGGTGGCGACGCTTCTGGATGCGGGCGGCGTCGATCCGACGGTGATCAATGGCGGCGTGATCCACGCCTATGGATCGAATGCGCGGGTGGGTCAGGGCGACTGGATGGTGGTCGAGGCCGATGAGAGCGATGGCACCTTCAACCGCCTGCCCGCGACCATCGCCATCGTCACCAACATCGACCCCGAGCACATGGAACATTGGGGAACGCTCGACAACCTGCGCAAGGGGTTCCTCGATTTCGTGTCCAACATCCCCTTTTACGGGTTGGCCGTGTGTTGCACCGACCACCCCGAGGTGCAGGCGCTGGTGGGCCGCATCACCGACCGCCGCGTGGTCACCTTTGGCTTCAATGCGCAGGCCGATGTGCGGGCGATCAACCTGACCTACAAGGCGGGCGTGGCGCATTTCGACATCGCGCTACAGGCCGAAGGACAGGTGATCGAGGGCTGCACCCTGCCCATGCCGGGCGATCACAATGTGTCCAATGCGCTCGCGGCCGTGGCCGTTGCGCGCCATCTGGGCATGAAGGGCGCGGAAATCCGCGCCGCGCTGGCGGGGTTCAAGGGTGTCAACCGCCGCTTTACCAAGGTGGGCGAGGTGGGCGGCATCACCATCATCGATGATTACGGCCATCATCCCGTCGAAATCGCAGCTGTCTTGAAAGCCGCACGCCAAGCCAGCGAAGGCCGCGTGATCGCCGTGCACCAGCCGCACCGCTACACACGGCTGTCGAGCCTGTTCGAGGATTTCTGCGCCTGCTTCAACGAGGCCGATGTCGCCGGCATCGCCGAGGTCTATGCCGCCGGCGAAGACCCCATTCCCGGCGCCAGCCGCGATGATCTGGTGGCCGGCCTGATCCGTCATGGCCATCGCCATGCCCGCGCCGTGGTGTCCGAGGAAGATCTGGAGCGTTTGGTGCGTGAACAGGCCCGGCCGGGCGACATGGTCGTGTGCCTTGGGGCGGGCACGATTTCGGCCTGGGCACAAGGGCTTGCCGCGCGGCTGAAGGATCTCGATGCGCATGGCTGAGGCAGGCATGGCCCGGTCCGGACGGCGCGCCGTGCCGGGGCCGGGGGCCCGGCCATGACCGCCATCGCCGATATTCCCCTGCGCGGGCGCGCGACGCGCGACCGGCCCCTGGCCGATCTGACATGGCTGCGCGTGGGCGGCCCTGCTGATTGGCTGATCCAGCCCGCCGATGCCGATGATCTGGCCGGGTTTCTGGCGGCGCTTGGCCCGGATGTGCCGGTCTTTCCGATGGGGGTGGGGTCGAACCTGATCGTGCGCGATGGCGGTATTGCGGGGGTGGTGATCCGGCTTGGGCGCGGGTTCAACGACATCCGCATCGAGGGCGATCTGGTGATCGCGGGGGCGGCAGCACTCGATGCCCATGTCGCGATCAAGGCGGCCGAAGCGGGGCGCGATCTGACATTCCTGCGCACCATTCCGGGATCCATCGGCGGCGCGCTGCGGATGAATGCGGGCTGTTATGGCAGCTATGTGGCCGATCATGTCGTGTCGGCCCGCGTGATCGACCGCGACGGGCGGGCCCGGGTGCTGGGGCGGGGCGATATCGCTTTTGCCTATCGCACGACCGATCTGCCCCCCGATACCATCGTGACCGAGGTGACATTTCGCGCCGATGCGGGCGCGCCAGTGATGCTGTCGGCCAAGATGGCCGATCAGATCGCCAAGCGCGACGCCACCCAGCCTACCAGGGACCGCAGCGCCGGATCGACCTTTCGCAACCCGGCGGGGTTTTCCTCGACGGGGCGTGCCGATGACACGCATGAGCTCAAGGCGTGGAAGGTGATCGATGACGCGGGCATGCGCGGTGCAACCCGTGGCGGGGCACAGATGTCGTGGATGCATTCCAATTTCCTGATCAATGCGGGCGGCGCCACGGCTGATGATCTTGAATCTTTGGGGGAAGAGGTCCGAAAAAGGGTTTTCGAGACACAGGGAATAGCGCTAGAATGGGAAATCATGCGCGTCGGTATGAAACGGCGCGACGGATCCGGTTGAACCGGGCAGAAAAACACGGGGCAACGCCCCGATAACATACTGACCGGGCAATAGAATCCGGCGGATTGAGGCAATGGTGGCGGGTTCGGGCAGAACAACCCCCAAGATTGCGGTGCTGATGGGTGGCCCTTCGTCGGAACGCGAAGTGTCGCTGTCCACGGGCCGTGGCTGCGCGCAGGCGCTGCGGGGCGAAGGCTATGAGGTGATCGAGGTCGATTGCGGCCCCGATCTGCCGCAGCGTTTGGCCGCGCTCAATCCCGATGTCTGTTTCAACGCGCTCCATGGCCGCTGGGGCGAGGACGGGTGCGTGCAGGGCATCCTTGAATGGCTGCGCATTCCCTACACCCATTCCGGCGTGCTGGCTTCGGCGCTGGCGATGGACAAGGCGCGCACCAAGGATGTCTATCGCGCCCATGGCTTGCCTGTCGCCCAGAGTGTGCTTTGCACCAAGACCGAGGTGATGGCGGGCCATGTCATGACCCCGCCCTATGTGGTCAAGCCCAACAACGAAGGCTCTTCGGTCGGTGTGTATCTTGTGCCCGAGGGTGCCAATGCGCCGCCGCGCTTGTCCGAGACGATGCCCACGACCGTGATGGTCGAGGCCTTTTTGCGGGGGCGCGAGCTGACCTGTTCGGTGATGGGCGATGGCCCCGGCCAGCCCGGTGCCTTGACCGTGACCGATATTCTGACCGACGGCTGGTATGATTACGACGCCAAATACAAGCCCGGCGGATCGCGCCATGTTGTGCCGGCGGTCTTGCCCCAGCAGATTTTCGATGCCTGCATGGACATGTCGCTGACCGCGCATCGCGCGCTGGGCTGTCGGGGTGTCAGCCGCACCGATTTCCGCTGGGACGAGGATCAGGGTCTGTCCGGCCTGTTCTTGCTGGAAACCAATACGCAGCCGGGCATGACGCCCACCTCGCTCACGCCGGAACAGGCGGCGGTCTGTGGTTATGATTTCGGCGCATTGTGCCGCTGGTTGCTGGAGGATGCCTCATGCGACCGCTGATCGCCGAACGCACGCCGTCGCGTGCGCCCCGGCACGCACCCCCGCCAAATCGGCTGCAGGCGCCAGAACCGCCCCAAGCCGAGATCCCCCGTGATCCGGCGCCCTCGATCTGGTCTTATCGCGCGCAGCGCCTGTGGCTTACGCCGCATTTTCGCCGACTGGTTCGGGTCTGGCTGCCCTGTTTTGTGGTGGCACTTGGGCTGGGCATCTATTTTTCGCAAAGCGACAACCGAACCGCCTTTGGCGAAAGCTGGCAAGAGCTGCGCAGCGGCATCGAAAACCGCCCCGAATTCCGCATCACTGTCTTGGGAATAGAGGGCGCAAGCGATGCCGTGATGGCCGAGATCCGGGCGGCGCTGGCGATCGACTTGCCGGTGTCGTCATTCGATCTGGATCTTGATGCGTTGCGCACAAGGATCGAGGCGTTGCCAGCCGTGGCGCGGGCGGAATTGCGGATCCAGTCGGGCGGCTATTTGGCGGTGCGGGTCAGCGAACGGGTGCCGGCATTGATCTGGCAAACCCGCGAAGGCCCGGTTCTGATCGATGCCGAGGGGCATCATGTGGCCGCTTTGGCCGATCGTGTTCTCGACGCGCCGCTGCCGGTGATCGGTGGTGATGGCGCGGACCGCGTCGCAGATCAGGCCCTCGCGCTGCATGCTGCGGCCCAACCCCTGGCCGAGCGGTTGCTTGGTCTGGCTTGGGTGGGTGAACGGCGCTGGGATGTGGTGCTTGTCGACGGGCGGCGCATCTTGTTGCCGCAAACCGGCGCGGTGCAGGCGCTGGACCGCGCCCTGGCCTTGCATGATGCGACCGATATTCTGGACCGCGACGTGGTGCGCATCGATTTGCGCCATCCCGATCGCTTGACCGTGCAGACGACCCCGGCCGCGATCGAAGAGATGAACAAGCCACCGGCGCTGAACGGCGCACCCCCCACCGGAGAGCAACGCGGATGAACATGCTGCATCAGTCGCAACGCGCCATGCGGGCCAAAAGACAAGACGCGCTCAAGCGCGGCGTGGTGGCCGTGCTCGATATCGGGACGCACAAGATTTCGTGCCTTGTGCTGAAATTCGATCAGGCCGAGGCCGCGCTCCCCTCCGAGGGGATCGGCGCCATGGCGGGTCAGGCGAATTTCCGGATCATCGGGGCGTCGACGACGCGGTCGCGCGGGATGCGCTTTGGCGAGATCGACAGTCTGCAAGAAACCGAGCGCGCGATCCGAACGGCCGTGCAGGGCGCCCAGAAAATGGCCCAGATGCGTGTCGATCATGTGATCGTGGCCTTGGCCGGGGCCCGCCCGCGCAGTTATGGGCTCAAGGGCGAGGTGGCGCTTTCGGGTGGCTCGGTCACCGATGAGGATGTGGCCCGCGTTCTGGCTGTCTGTGACATGCCCGATCTGGGGCCCGGCCGCGAGGTGCTGCATGCCCAGCCGGTGAATTTTGCGCTCGACCATCGCAGCGGCTTGACCGATCCGCGCGGGCATGTGGGCAATCAGTTGTCGGTCGACATGCATCTGTTGTCCATCGAAGGCGCCGTGATCGAAACCTTGCTGCATTGCGTCAGGCGCTGTGATCTGGACTTGGCGGGCGTTGCCTCGGCCCCTTATGCGGCGGGCATTTCCAGTTTGGTCGAAGATGAACAAGAACTGGGTGCCGCGTGCATCGACATGGGCGGCGGCACCGCCAGCCTGTCGATCTTCATCAAGAAGCACATGATCTACGCCGATACGGTGCGCATGGGCGGCAATCATGTCACCAGCGACATCAGCAAGGGGCTGCAGATTTCCATGGCCGATGCCGAGCGGATCAAATGCCGCTTTGGCGGCGTGATCGCCACCGGGCTCGATGACCGCGAGGTGATCGAACTGACAGGCGAAACCGGCGACTGGCACCATGACCGCCGCACCGCCACCCGCGCCGAGTTGATCGGCGTGATGCGCCCCCGCGTCGAGGAAATCCTTGAAGAGGTCCGCGCCCGGCTGGATGCGGCGGGTTTTGACCATCTGCCCAGCCAGCGCATCGTGTTGACCGGCGGGGCAAGCCAGATCCCCGGCCTTGACGGGCTGGCCAGCCGCATTCTTGGCAATCAGGTGCGCCTTGGCCGCCCGCTGCGCGTTCAGGGCTTGCCGCAATCGGCGGCCGGACCAGCCTTTTCCGCGGTCGTCGGGTTGGCCTTGTTTGCCGCGCATCCGCAAGACGAATGGTGGGATTTCGAGACGCCGTCTGAACGCTTGCCGGCGCGCAGCCTGAAACGGGCGGCCAAATGGTTGCGCGACAACTGGTGACCCCTGCATCTGGTGGCTGGCCGCAATAGGCGGCTGCATCGGCGGATTTTCGCCCCAGATTTCGTCGACTCTGTCGAATTTCCGCGTGACGTGATCCTTAGAACGCGGTAACATCTTGGGAAATCAGAGGCAAAGATGGCCAATCGGCGTAAAGACCGGGGTCAGATCGAACAATGATCACCGACACGATCAATTACAGGCGGACAGACCCATGACATTGAACCTGATGATGCCCAGCAGCCAGCCGGACCTGAAGCCGCGGATCACCGTCTTTGGTGTGGGTGGGGCCGGGGGCAACGCCGTCAACAACATGATCGACCAGAACCTTGACGGATGTGAGTTCGTGGTCGCCAACACCGATGCACAGGCGCTGGCGCAATCGCGCGCGCATTCGCGCATCCAGATGGGCGCGCGGGTCACCGAAGGGTTGGGGGCAGGCGCGCGTCCGGCGGTCGGCGCTTCGGCCGCAGAAGAATCGATCGAGGAGATCGTCGATCATCTGGCGGGTGTGCACATGGCCTTCATCACCGCCGGCATGGGTGGCGGTACCGGCACCGGGGCGGCACCGATCATCGCACAGGCCGCGCGCGAATTGGGTGTGCTGACCGTGGGTGTCGTGACCAAGCCCTTCCAGTTCGAAGGCGTCAAGCGGATGCGCCAGGCCGATGAAGGCATCGAGGCGCTGCAAAAGGTCGTCGATACGCTGATCATCATTCCCAACCAGAATCTGTTCCGTCTGGCCAATGAAAAGACCACCTTTACCGAAGCCTTCGCAATGGCCGACGACGTCTTGTATCAAGGCGTCAAGGGTGTGACCGATCTGATGGTGCGCCCTGGTCTGATCAATCTCGATTTCGCCGATGTCCGTGCCGTGATGAACGAGATGGGCAAGGCCATGATGGGCACGGGCGAATCCGATGGTGACAATCGCGCGCTGCTGGCCGCCGAAAAAGCCATTGCCAACCCGCTGCTTGATGAAATCAGCCTCAAGGGCGCGCGCGGTGTGTTGATCAACATCACCGGCGGCTATGATCTGACGTTGTTCGAATTGGATGAAGCCGCCAACCGCATCCGCGAAGAGGTCGATCCCGAGGCCAATATCATCGTCGGTTCCACGCTCGACACCGCGATGGAGGGTCGGATGCGCGTCAGTGTCGTGGCGACCGGCATCGATGTCGCCGAGGCCAACCGCGCAACCGAGACCCCCCGCATCTATGCCGCCGCCGCTGTTGCCCCCCGTGCAGCCGCGCCCAAGCCCGCGCCCGAGCCCGAACCGGTTGCCGCGCCAAACCTTCAAACCCGCGCACCCGAGCGCTTTGCCCGCGACCCTCAGCCCGAGCCGTCGCTGTTCAGCGGTCTTGGCTTTCATGACGCGGACAATGACCCGATCGACGATCATGATGTTCAGGCGCCTTTGTATCGTCCGGCGGCCTCTGCACAGGCTGACCGCCGGCTTGCCGCGGACCCGGCACCAAATTTTGCGCACCAGCACGCACCATCGGCCCCAAGGCCCACGACCGAAATGCTGGCCAATCTGCGCGATGCCTTGCAGCGTGACGTGCCTGTAGCGCGCCAGCCAGAGCCCGCGCATAAGTCGCGTCTCAGCTCGCTCATCAGCCGCATGACCGGCCATGCCGAAGACGCGCCTGCCCCCGCCGAGCGGCGCCAACCTTCGGTCTTGGGTGGTCTTGCGCCCCGACCTGCAGCACCGCCCGCCCCCGTCGCGCGCCCCATGCCCGAAGACATGATGATTGACCCTGAACAGGAGCGGATCGAAATTCCCGCATTCCTGCGTCGTCAGGCCAACTGAAGCCTGTCACATTGCAACCTCAAGGGCTGGATTTTTTCCAGCCCTTTTTGTTTGTAAATCAAGCTCTTGATTGCCAGCTTGCTTGGTGTCGGCAAAGATATGCCGATCGTTGACCGGTTTGTTGCAACACGACACAAAGCTTGAATTGTTCCTTTTAATCCCCGTCGCTATTTCGGGTCCACGGTTAGCGGCTGATCCAACAAAGCCGCCACTTGGGTCCACACGGCCAAGGCCAAGGCCGATAGCCTGTGTGGACAAAAGTGAAAGAGACGGCGGGGAACTGGATGCAGGCGACGCTTAGGCAATCGGTGAGCTTCTCGGGTGTGGGGCTGCACTCGGGGCGTGTGGTCCGTGTCGTTGTGCATCCGCAGGCGGCGAACATGGGGATATGGTTTGCGCGCTCGGACCTGCCTGATGCCAAGATGATCCCGGCGCATTACACCGCTGTCCCGATGAGCCGTCTGTGCACCAAGCTGCGCGGCGATGATGGGGCCGAGATTTCGACGGTCGAGCATCTGATGGCCGCACTTGCGGGATGCGGCATCCACAATGCGATGGTCGAGGTTGATGGCCCGGAATTGCCGATTCTCGATGGATCGGCCGCCCCCTTTGTGCGCGCCTTTCTGGATGCGGGCATTCAATCCCAAAGCGCGCCCATCACCGCCATCGAGGTGCTGCGCGAGATCACCGTGACTGACGGCGATAGCCGCGCCACCTTGTCGCCCGCGCCGGGGCTTGAGATGGATTTCACCATCGACTTCGAAGATGCCGCCATCGGTCGCCAGCGCCGCGTTGCCAATCTGGCCAATGGGCGATTTGTGCGGGATTTCTGTGACAGCCGCACCTTTTGCCGCAAGGCCGATGTCGATGCGATGCGCGCCGCCGGTCTGGCGCTGGGTGGCACCTATGACAATGCCGTGGTTGTGGATGGCGACGCCGTGCTAAGCCCCGGCGGCTTGCGCCACACGGATGAAGCGGTTCGCCACAAGATGCTGGATGCCTTGGGCGATCTGGCGCTGGCAGGATCACCCATTCTGGGCCGCTACACGGGTCTGCGTGCGGGTCACATGCTGACCAATCAACTGTTGCGCGCGCTTTTTTCCAGCCCCGGCGCATGGCGGGTGGTGGAATGCAGCCCCCAACAGGCCGCGTTGCTGCCCGGCATGGGCCTGACCGGGGCCGATCTGGCCGATGTCGCCTGAAGGGCGCGCGGCGATCAGGTTGGCGCGGCCAAGGGTGATTTCAGGCGTTTTGCCCCCGGAAAGAATATGCTAGGACGGCACAAAGACGGGGCGGCATGACCGCCTGCGCACCGGCAAAGACGGGGTTTTTCGAGCATGCAGCAAAGCGAAAGCGGCGCGATCCGGAAATGGAGTCTCTGTGCGGGACTCGGTCTGGCGATGGTGCTGTCAGGCTGTGGCGAGAACGGGTTTTTCGGACGCGACGGGGGCGGGCTGTTTGCACGCAGCACCGCGCAGGTGCCGCTTGACCAGCAAGACGCGCAAAGCATCTTTCAGCAGGGCGAGGCCGCGCTTGAGGCGGGCGATTTCCCGGAAGCGGCCGCCTTTTACATCGAGGTTGAACGGCTGCACCCTTATTCCGAATGGGCCAGCCGCGGCTTGATCATGGCTGCTTTCGCCTATCATGCGGACGAGGATTACGAAAACACCCGCATCGCCGCGCAGCGCTTTCTTGATTTCTATCCCGCCGAAGAGGATGCCGCCTATGCCCAGTTCCTGCTGGCGCTCAGCTATTATGATCAGATCGATCAGGTCGGCCGCGATCAGGGCGTGACCTTTCAGGCGCTGCAAGCCTTGCGTCAGGTGATCGAACGCTATCCTGACAGCGACTATGCGCAGGACGCGATCTTGCGCTTTGATCTTGCCTTTGACCATCTGGCCGGCAAGGAAATGGAGATCGGCCGCTACTACCTGCGGGCCGAACATCATGCCGCCGCGATCAACCGTTTCCGCGTTGTCGTGGAACAGTTCCAGACCACCAGCCACACCCCCGAGGCGCTGATGCGTCTGGTTGAGGCCTATCTGGCGCTGGGTCTGACCGATGAGGCGCAGACCGCTGGCGCGATCCTTGGATACAACTTCCAATCCTCGCCATTCTACGACGATGCCTTTCGCCAGTTGACCGGGCAGAATCTGGCGCCCGAGGCGGCGGGCGAAGGATGGCTGCGCGACGTCTGGCGCCAGACGGTGCGCGGGGATTGGCTCTGAGATTGCAAAGGGCGCCCTTGACGGGGCGCGGGCGCTAAGGAACACCGTGCCCTGATGCTGCGTCACCTCGATATCCGCGACATGCTCATCATCGACCGACTGGAACTTGCCTTTCAGCCGGGCCTCAATGTGCTGACCGGCGAGACAGGGGCGGGCAAGTCGATCTTGCTCGATGCGCTGGGCTTTGCCCTGGGCTGGCGCGGCCGCGCCGATCTTGTGCGCGCGGGTGCCGCGCAGGGCGAGGTGGTCGCCACGTTTCACTTATCGCCCGGCCATCGCGGGCTGGATGTGCTGGCGCAAGCCGGTCTGCCCGCCGAGGCCGAGGTGATCGTGCGTCGCGTCAACACACCCGAGGGGCGCAAATCATCCTGGATCAACGACCGTCGCGTCAGCGGCGATGTGGTGCGCGCGCTGTCGGAAACGCTGGTTGAACTGCACGGGCAGCATGATGACCGCGGCCTTTTGGACCCACGCCAGCACCGCGTGATGCTGGACGGTTTCGGCGGGCATGACGATCTTGTGAGCCGGTCGCGCGATGCATGGTCCGCACAGCAGGCAGCGCAAAAGACGCTTGAGGCCGCCGAGGCGCGTCTGGCCACGATGCGCGCCGAAGAGGATTTCCTGCGCCATGCGGTGGACGAGCTGGATCGGCTTGACCCGCACCCCGGCGAGGAGGTCACGCTTGATGCGCGCCGCCGCTTGATGCAAGCCGCCGAACGGATGCGCGCCGATGTGGCCCGCGCCGGCGCCGCGCTTGGGTTCGAGGGGGCCGAAGGCGCCATGTCGGATGCGCGCCGCTGGCTTGATGGGGTGGCCGCACGCGCCGAAGGCGGGCTGGATGCGGCGCTTGGCGCGCTGGAACGCGCACTGATCGAACTGGGCGAGGCGCAGGCGGCTGTCGACAGCTTTGCCGAGACGCTGGCGTTCAACCCCGCCGATCTGGAACAGACCGAAGAGCGTTTGTTCGCCCTGCGGGCCTTGGCGCGCAAACATGGCGTGGTCCCTGATGATCTGGGCGCTTTGGCCGAAACCTTGCGCGCAAGGCTGTCCGCGCTTGATGGCGGTGCCGGTGAAATCGCCGCGCTCGGGCGGGCCGCCGCGATGGCCAGGGCCGCCTATGGGGTGGCCGCCGCTGCCTTGTCTGATGCGCGGCGGGCGGCGGCGGCGCAGCTTGACGCCGCCATGACCCGCGAACTGGCACCGCTCAAGATGGAGCGCGCCGTCTTTACCACGGAAATCACCCAAGGCCCGGCCGGCCCCGAGGGCGCCGATAGCGTCAGCTTTGTCGTGGCCACCAATCCCGGCGCGCCGGCCGGGCCGCTCAATCGCATCGCCTCGGGCGGGGAATTGTCGCGGTTCTTGCTCGCGCTCAAGGTCTGCCTGACCGCCGGGGACAGCGGTGTGACGATGATCTTCGACGAGATCGACCGCGGGGTCGGGGGCGCGACCGCCGATGCCGTGGGCCGCAGGCTCAAGGCGCTGGCTTCGGGCGGGCAGGTTCTGGTCGTCACCCATTCCCCTCAGGTGGCAGCACTTGGGGCGCATCACTGGCAGGTGGCCAAGCGCGTCGATCAGGGTGTCACCCTGAGCCAGGTGGTGGCCCTGAGCAGCACCGAGCGCATTGATGAAGTGGCCCGGATGCTGTCGGGCGACACGGTCACCGACGCCGCCCGCGATGCCGCCCGTGCGCTTTTGGCGGCGGGGCAGGGCTGACGCAAGGGGCGTGCCTTCACGAAAGCTTTCAATCGTGCCGGGCAAATCGGGCGCATCGTGATGTCGCCGGGCTTTCAACACGCCGCCCCGTGGCCTACACCTGTCCCACCCGGACCCGGGCCGCGTGCGCAACGGCTCGTATTTCCGGGCATGATGGCGGCTCTGCACAAGGGGAAGGACGTGGCCGAAACCGTGCTGCGCATCCTGAGGGACTGGTTCACGACTGCCTTGGCGGCAAGCCGGCGCGGCTGGGCGGTCTTGCGCGACAAGGGCCCCACGCAGGTTCAGTTCTGGATCATCGCCCTGTTGATCGGCATTGCCGCGGGGTTTGCAGCGCTCTTGTTCCGCAAGGGGATCAACTGGTTGCAAGAAACCCTTTATGGGGTCGAGGATGTGCGCTTGCTGCATTCCTTTGCCGAGGGGCTGCCTTGGTACATGATCTTGCTGATCCCGGTCGCAGGCGGGTTGGCGGTGGGGCTGATCTTGCACCTGTTCACCCCCGATGGCCGCGCACGGTCGGTGGCCGATGTCATCGAAGGGGCGGCGCTGGCCGATGGGCGGGTCGAGCAAAAGGCCGGTCTGGCCTCGGCCGCGGCATCGCTCATCACGCTGGGGACGGGGGGCTCATCGGGGCGCGAGGGGCCTGTGGTGCATCTGGCCGCGGTCATTTCAAGCCGGGTCAGCGATCTGATCCGCGCCGATGGCATCACGGGGCGCGATCTGCTGGGTTGTGCGGTTGCGGCGGCGGTGTCGGCTTCGTTCAATGCGCCGATTGCGGGGGCGCTTTTCGCGCTCGAGGTGGTGTTGCGCCATTTTGCGGTGCATGCCTTTGCACCCATCGTCATCGCAAGCGTGGCGGGCACGGTCATCAACCGGCTCGAATTCGGCGGCGTGACGGAATACAGCCTGATGGACGAAAGCGCGCTGCAATTCTACGCCGAATTGCCCGCCTTTCTGATCCTTGGGCTGTTGTGCGGGCTGGTGGCGGTGGCGTTGATGCGCGCCGTATTCTGGGCCGACGACCTTGGCAATCTGGCGCAGCGGGTCACCGGGCTGCCGCGCTGGCTCAGGCCGGCCTGTGCGGGGCTGTTGCTGGGGATGCTGGCCATTCCCTTTCCCCATATCATCGGCGTGGGCTACGAGACGACATCGGCCGCGCTGACCGGAGAGCTGCTGTTGCACGAGGCGGTGGTGTTCACCATCCTCAAGGTCGCGGCCGTGGCCATCACCCTGGGCGGGCGGATGGGCGGGGGGATCTTTTCGCCGTCGCTGATGATTGGCGCGCTGACCGGGCTGGCCTTTGGGCTTGTGGCCACGGCCATCTTTCCCGACCAGTCGGGCGAGGGCACGCTTTACGCGCTGGCGGGAATGGGGGCGGTGGCGGCCGCCGTTCTGGGCGCGCCGATTTCGACCACCTTGATCGTGTTCGAATTGACGGGTGACTGGCAAACCGGGCTGGCCGTGATGGTGGCGGTCTCGATCTCGACGGCGCTTGCCTCACGGCTTGTGGACCGCTCCTTTTTCCTGACCCAGCTGGAACGGCGCAACATCCATCTGGCCGCAGGGCCGCAGGCCTATCTTCTGGCGATGTTCCGGGTCAGGCTGGTGATGCGGCCGATGGATCATGAAAACGCCGCCCCCCACGAACAGCTTTTGACGCTGATCGAACAGGGCATCTACACCGACACCAACGCCACATTGGAGCGCGCCTTGCCGATTTTCGAGCGCACGGGGCTGGATTTCGTGCCGGTGGTCCAGCTGGCGCCCGGCGATGGCCCCCCCGCGCTGGAGGGGGCGCTGTTCCATGTCGATGCGCTCAAGGCCTATAACCGCGCTCTGGCCGCCACCGCGGCCGAGGAACACAGCTGATCAGAGCCGTTCGACCGTGATGCGGTCGGTGTAAAAGGCGATGTGGCCCGCAATCGCAGCCATCGATGCGATGGGCGCCTCATAGCTCCAGGCGGCGTCGGGCATGTCGCCCGCCGGCAGGCAGACGGTGTAGTAGCTTGCCACGCCCTTGTGCGGGCAGCGGGTCGAACTGTCGGATTTTTCCAGAAAAGCCATGCCGACATCTTCGCGCGGGAAATAGATGACCGGCGGGTAAGAGCCTTCGGTCAATTCCAGCGCCCGGTCGCTTTCGCCCAGAATGGCACCGCCCGCACGCACCACCCAGGTACCGGCTGCGTTGCGGATCGTGATGTGTTCTGCCATGTCCCATTCCCCCCCTGTGGTCATCTCTTTATGTCGGTCGCGGCCCGGGATGCCAAGGCCATGTGACAGGTCTGGTCACATCGGCGCACAGGCGCGCGCAAGCCACGCTTGCGTGTCCGCCTCCAGCAGCGGCCCGATCCGCGCCAGAACCTCGCCATGATAGCGGTTCAGCCAATCGCGCTCCCATGGGGCGAGCCGGTCAGCGATCACCAGCCGCCGGTCGATCGGGGCCCAGGTCAGCGTTTCGAAGCACAGCATCTCGCGCGCGTCCCCGCCGGGCAGCGCGGGGGCCTCGGCCACGACGATCAGATTCTCGATCCGGATGCCGAACGCGCCTTCGCGGTAATATCCCGGCTCGTTGGACAAGATCATGCCGGGCTCGAGCGGCAGGGTCGAAACCCGGCTGATCCGTTGCGGCCCTTCGTGGACACCCAGATAGACGCCGACGCCATGGCCCGTTCCGTGATCGTAATCGCGCCCCGCATTCCACAGTGCCGCGCGCGCCAGGGCATCGAGATGCGCGCCGGCCACCCCGCGCGGAAAGCGCGCGCGATGGATGGCGATCAGGCCTTGCAACACCTGGGTAAAGGCCTCGCGCGCCGCGAGGGCGGGGGCCTCGCCCACGGCCAGCGTGCGGGTGATGTCGGTCGTGCCGTCGTCATATTGTCCGCCGCTATCGATCAGGAACAGCGATCCGGGCTTGAGCGGCGCGTTGGTCGCCTCGGTCACGCGGTAATGCACGATGGCGGCGTTGGCGCCTGCGCCCGCGATGGTATCAAAGCTGATGTCGCGCAGCGCGCCCGTGTCGCGGCGGAACCCCTCGAGCGCGCGGACACAGTCGATTTCGCTCAGCGCGCCCTTGGGCGCCTCCAGGTCGAACCAGTGCAAAAACCGCGCCATGGCCGCCCCGTCGCGCAGATGCGCGGCTGTCGTCGCGGCAATCTCGGCGGGGTGTTTGCGCGCCTTTGGCAAAAGGCAGGGGTCGGTTGCCTCGACGATCGTGGCGCGGCTTGCGGCCAGGATGGATTTGGCCGCCTGCGGTGCCGAATTGGGATCGATCCGCACCCGCCCGGCTTCGCCCGCCAGCATCCCGGCAAGCGCGTCGGGCTGATGCTGGCGCACCGCTTCAGGCAGGCGCAGGGCCGCAAGCTTTTCGCGCTCCACGAAAAGATCGAGCCGCCCGTCGCGGCGCAAGATGCCCATGGCATGCAACAGCGGCGTATGGATCACATCGCCGCCGCGCAGGTTCAACAGCCAGCACAGGCTGTCGGGCTGGGTGATCAGCGCGGCATCCTCTCCCGCTTTGGCAAGATCGGCGGCAAGTCTGGCAAGCTTGTCTTCGGCCGATTGCCCGGCAAAGGCGATGGGCCATGCTTGGGCGGGGGCCATGGGTGGGTCCGGGCGGTCGGACCAGATCGCGTCGATGGGGTTGTCCACGGCCGTCAGCGCGATTTGCCGGGGGCCCAGGGCTGCCTCCAGCCGGGCGATCTCGGCGGCGGTATGCAGCCAGGGGTCAAAGCCGATCATCGCGCCATGTGGCCGGGCCTCCAACAGCCAATCCTCAAGCTGGGTTTCGGGCCAATGGACGGGGGTAAAGACCGACGCATCGGTCTGTGCCCGCACCTGTACCCGGTAGCGCCCGTCGATGAAGACACCCGCCCGGTCGCTCAGCACCGCGGCAAAGCCCGCCGATCCGGTGAACCCCGTCAGCCAGGCCAGACGCTCGTCGCAGGCGGCCACATTTTCCCCCTGAAACCGGTCCGCCCGTGGAACGAGGAACCCGTCAAGCCCCATCCGGCCCAGTTCGGCCCGCAGCGCGGCCAGCCGTGGTGGCCCATCCTCGGGCCGGGTTTTCGCCACGAAACTCTGGAACATGACCCCATCCCCTTCATCTTTCCCCAAATACGCCGTCCCGGCCGATCACCCAAGGCAGGCTGTCGGAAAGCGCTTCGGAAAACGCGCGTTTTCCGCCCGGATCGCCGCGCAAGCGGCGATACCGGCCTCAGCTTGCCCGGCGCATCCCCATGACCCGGGCCCGCGCCCGCGGGTCGCTGTCAAACAGGCTGGCCAGTTGCTCGGTGATGGCGCCGGCCAGTTGCTCGGCATCGGTGATGGTGAGGGCGCGCTGGTAATAGCGCGTCACGTCATGGCCGATGCCGATGGCCAGCAATTCCACCGCGCGGCGCCGTTCCACCATGGCGATGACATCGCGCAGATGCTTTTCGAGGTAATTGGCCGGGTTGACGCTCAAGGTGCTGTCATCGACCGGCGCGCCGTCCGAGATCACCATCAAGATCTTGCGGGCCTCGCGTCGGTTCACCATCCGCCGATGCGCCCATTCCAGCGCCTCGCCATCGATGTTTTCCTTCAACAGCCCCTCTTTCATCATCAGGCCCAGATTGTCGCGCACCCGCCGCCAGGGCGCATCGGCCGATTTGTAGACGATGTGGCGCAGATCGTTCAGCCGTCCGGGCTGGCCGGGGCGGCCCTTTGCCAGCCATTCCTCGCGTGCCTTGCCACCCTTCCAGGCGCGGGTGGTAAAGCCCAGGATCTCCACCTTGACGCCGCAACGTTCCAGCGTGCGCGCCAAGACATCGGCACAGATCGCCGCGATGGAGATCGGCCGCCCCCGCATCGAGCCGGAATTGTCCAGCAAAAGCGTCACCACCGTGTCGCGGAATTCGGTGTCCTTTTCGACCTTGAAGGACAGGGGCGTGGTCGGGTTGGCCACCACGCGTGCCAGACGGCCCGCATCAAGCGTGCCTTCCTCCAGATCGAACTCCCAGGCGCGGTTTTGCTGCGCCTGAAGCCGGCGCTGCAGCTTGTTGGCCAGACGGCTGACCGCGCCCTTCAGCGGTTCAAGCTGCTGATCCAGATAGGCGCGCAGACGTTCAAGTTCCTGCGCCTCGGCCAGATCTTCGGCGGCGATTTCCTCGTCATGGGCGGTGGTGAACACCGCATATCCCGGGTCAGCGTCGGAATGGGGGGGCGGGGGGGGCGGTTCCTTGGGGGCCTCGCCTTCGGGCATCTCCTGTTCGTCGGCTTCGTCCATGTCGCCCTCGTCGTCCATCTGGACCTGGGCCTGGCTCTGATCTTGCTGCTGATCCTGACTGCGTTCGGGGTTGGCCTCGGCCTCTTCTTCCTGACTGTCATCCTCACCGGTCGAATCGGGTTGGTCCTGATCGTCGCTTTCCGAGGTTTCCTCGTCTGACTGATCGTCCATCTCGTCGGGGTCGTCGCCCAGTTGATCGCCATAGCCCAGATCGTTGATCACGCGCCGTGAAAACCGGGCAAAGGCCGCCTGATCGGTCAACACCTCACCCAGATCTTCCAGCGTGCCGCCACAGCGATCCTCGATGAAGCCGCGCCAAAGCTCCATCACATTGGCAGCCTCGGCGGGCAGGGGGCGGCCCGTGGCCAGATGGCGGATCAGATAGCCCGCCGCCGTCGCCAGCGGCGCGTCGGCGGCATTGCGGATTTCGCCATAGCCCTTGCGGCGCGCGTCATTGGCGATCTTGGCGTCGATGTTTCCGGCCGTGCCCGGCATGGCGCGCGCGCCCACCGCCTCGCAGCGCGCGGTTTCCATCGCCTCCATCAGATCGCGCGCCATGGCGCCGGGGGGCGTGTAGCGCGCGGCCGTGCCCTGATCGTGATAGCGGTGGCGCAAGGCCAGCGCATCGGCGGTGCCGCGCGCCAGCAGCACCTCGTCGCGGGTCATGCGGCGGCTGACCTGCGGCAGGCGCACGGTATCGCCCGAGATGCCCGGTGGATCGACGGAATAGGTGACGGCCAGATCGGGATCATCGGCCAGAACGCGGGTTGCGTCGGCCAGTGCCTTTTTGAACGGATCGGCCGGGTTGTCAGTGGGGTGCTTTGCCATGGGCGGGAATGTGGCGCGAAGGCGGGCCAAGGGCAAGGGGGGCTGCGCGCCTTATGCCATGAACCAATCGGGCTCGGCATTGCCGCCGCAGATCAGCACACAGACCCGTTCGCCCGCCTCGGGCCGATAGGCGCCCGAGGTCAGCGCCGCCAGCGCCACCGCAGCACCCGGCTCACCGATCAGGCGTGTCCCTTCCCAAAGCCGCCGGGCTGCGTCGAATACCGCCGCATCGGGCAGCACGATGGCGCGGTCCACATGATCGCGCGCCACGGCATAAGACATCACGCCCAGGCGTGGGCCACCAAGCGAGCTGGCGGCAATGCCCGTGGCTTGCACGCTGATCTCGGGCCCCTCGCGCAAGGACCGTTCCAGCGTGTTGGTGCCTTCGGTCTCGACCGAGATGACCCGCACCCGGTCGCGAAACCACGCAGCCACCCCCGCGATCAGCCCGCCGCCACCCGTGGCGACAAGGATGGTGTCGATGCCGCCCGTCTGTGCCTCGATCTCGCGCGCGACCGTGCCCTGACCGGCCAGTGTCGGAAAGGTGTCGTAGGGATGGACCGAAAGCGCGCCGGTCTTTGCGGCATGATCGGCATAGGCGGCCATGCAGGCCTCGACCGGGCCGTCGGTCAAGATCACCTTGCCGCCAAACAGCCGCATCCGGCGGAGTTTTTCTTCCTTGGCGATGACCTTGGGCACAAAGATGACGGAGGCGTGGCCCAAGCTGGTGGCGGCATGTGCCACCGCTGCGCCGTGATTGCCGCCCGACGCCGCAACCACGCCCGCGGCGGGCACATCTGCGCCCAGCATCGTGTTGAAGGCGCCGCGCACCTTGAACGACCCCGTCACTTGCGTGTGTTCCAGCTTGAAGATCACCGGATGATCAAGCCCCAGCGCCGCCCCTTCGATCCGCACAATGGGGGTGTCACGAACCCAGCCCTGGATGCGGGCGGCGGCGGCAGTGATGTCTTGGGGCGTCGGAAATGTCATGGCGCAACGATGCACCGGGCCGGGGGGCGCGGTCAATCGCCGTCGGCGTGCCCGTCAACGCAGCCTTGCGCACCAATCAGGCCGTCGCCCGCCCTGATACGGCAGCGCCAGCCCTTCGGCGATCAGCCGTGCGCCCACATCGCGCCCATCCACCGACAGTTGCACCAGCCGCCGGTCGTAGCGGTCCCAGCGGCCAAGTTGCGCGTCGATCTGGCCGGATGCGGCCACCAGCGCGCGCAGACGCCGTGTCGCGGCTTGCCCCGCCAAGGCTTCTTCCGCGCACCCGGGACGATGCGTTTCAGGCGTGTCAAAACCCGTCAGACGCGCCCGAAAGCGCCCTTCGCCCAGGCAATCCAGATCGACCGTATCGCCATCGATCACGCGCACGACCGCGCAGGGGGAGCCCCCCGTCCGGGCGCTGGCCGCATCGGGCGCAAGGGCGATCAGACCCAGGCACAGCAGGGCAACAAGACCAGGGATCGGAGGGGACAGGGCGGATCGCATCCGGCCGTGATGGCGGCCCACGCGCCCCCTGTCGAGCCGAAAATTAACCTTTGGTTAACTTTTGCAATTGCCGTCCATGATCAGCGCGATGGAAGATCCGGAGCGCCGGGGTAGCTGATATCCATTCGCTCGGTTGGATGGTGAAGGGTGAAGGGAAGTGTCGCAGCCCAATCGAGGCAGCGCACGAAGGCGGCGCTAAGAGCCAGTCCTTCGGCGTCTGCGTAGGGTGAGGTCCCGTTAAAAATTGCCGCGAAGTAGGTTGTCCCAAGCGACTCCCAATAACGGCGTAATGCTGCTGCTGTGTCTAGGGCGTCCTCTATGGCCTCAGAACCGCCGATAAGCGCGACCAGGTCTTCCGAGGGGCGGGAGACTGTACCATGCCAGCCTATCCTTGTGCCGTTAGTGCTCATCATCGAGGCCACATGCGCCCCAAAAGATGAAGCGTAGTTATTGGCGGTGGTGATCGTTAGGCAGTGGCGGGCCATCTCCGCGTGCGAACCGTCCTCGGGGAAGGCCGGAAAGCCAGCCACTTGGGCAGTCGCCTCATTTGCGAACGTGAAAGCCAAAATGCCCACAACCCTAAGCATCACCGTCGGCCCGCTCAGGACATCGACATGCTTACCGCACTTTCCGGCAATTCCTCGTCAAAGCAGCGCTGATAGAATTCGGCGACCGTCTGGCGCTCAAGCTCGTCGCATTTGTTGAGGAAGGACAGCCGGAAGGCGTAGCCCACATTGCGGAAGATCTCGGCGTTCTGCGCCCATGTGATCACCGTGCGCGGGCTCATCACGGTGGACAGTTCCCCATTCATGAAGGCCGTGCGCGTCAGGTCGGCCACAGTGACCATCTGGCTGACGGTGCGGCGGCCTTTTTCGGTGTTGTAATGGGGGTTCTTGGCCAGCACGATGGCGCTTTCGGCGTCATGGCTGAGGTAATTGAGCGTCGCCACAAGGCTCCAGCGGTCCATCTGCGCCTGATTGATCTGTTGGACGCCGTGGTAAAGCCCGGTGGTGTCGCCCAGACCCACGGTATTGGCGGTGGCAAACAGGCGGAAATACCTGTGCGGCGTGATGATCTCGTTCTGGTCGAGCAGCGTCAGCTTGCCGTCATGTTCCAGCACGCGCTGGATCACGAACATCACATCGGCGCGGCCTGCGTCGTATTCATCGAACACGATGGCAACAGGATTGCGCAGCGCCCATGGCAAGATGCCTTCGTGAAATTCGGTCACCTGCATGCCGTCGCGCAGCTTGATCGCATCCTTGCCGATCAGGTCGATCCGGCTGATATGGCTGTCAAGATTGACGCGCACGGCGGGCCAGTTCAGCCGCGCGGCCACCTGTTCGATATGGGTGGATTTGCCGGTGCCGTGATAGCCCTGGATCATGACGCGGCGGTTGTGCGAAAACCCCGCAAGGATCGCCAGCGTCGTGTCGGGGTCGAATTTGTACGTGCTGTCGAGTTCGGGCACGCGGTCAGAGCGCTCGGCGAAGGCCTTGACCTTCATATCGGTGTCGATACCGAACACCTCGCGGACGGATATTTCCTCGGTGGGTTTCGCGTCCATGCTCAAGTTGCCGTCTGCCATGGTGTCCTCGATCGTAGCGGGCTGTGTTTTATCGGCTCTGGCATGCAACATATCGCTGGGGCCTGCAAGGGAAAGGCTCTGGTGCCCCGGTCCTGCGCGCAGGTGCTGCCGATCAGTTCCAGCAGCTGACGCTGACCGTCATTTCCGCGCCCAGCCGGGCCAGCCGCTCGGGGTTCAGCGGCTCTGTGCGCGTCGCGATGCGCGGCGTGATCCCGGCCGCGCCAAGCGGCTGTGACAAGAGATCGGCACGCAAGGCCAGCGTCACATCCCTGGGCAGGGTCCGCCCCGCGGCCATGTCGGGCAAGACCATGCCCACAACCGCCCCGGTCATGTCGAACACCGGCCCGCCCGCCTCGCTGTCGCTGGTGGCCACTGCAAGACGCTGGATCATCGGCTCGCCATGGATGCCCCGAAGATCGGCAAGGCGTCCAAACGCCATCGAAGCCGCCCCAAGCGCCCCGTCAAAGGGAAATCCCGCCACGGCGATCTCTGCGTCGACCGGGCCGGGCTGGCTGGACATTTCGGCAAAACTCAAGGGTGCCAGCGCCTGCAGCGGGCGCAACACCGCCAGCCCCAGCGCGTCATCGAAATGGGCGATGTCGGCCTGATAGGCCATGTCGATCAAGATGCGCGCACAGGTTCCCGCCACCGCCTCGGATGTGGTGATCACATGGCCATCCGCATCGATGAAAAAGCCCGAACGCACGCGCGCGGGCGACCCCGCCGCAGAACCCGTGGCCAGATCGATCGCCCCCAGCGCATCTTGTGGCACGGCGCCGGGATCAAGAACGCCCTCCAGCGCGCGAAAGCTGGCTTGCATCATGGGCAAGATGCGGGCGATGCGAGCATCTTGTCGGGGGGGCCAGACAAGGGCAAAACCCTTGATCGCGCCGCCGATCAGCCGTGCCTCGGTATGGCTGCGCAGCCGTTCGGATTGACCGGTCAGCACAAAGCCGTCGCCTTGGAGGTCACGCGCACCCGACGGCGGCACGAAATCGAGCGTCTCCATCATCGCATAGAGCCCCGACAAGCTGGCGCGGTCGCCCGGCTGGCTGATCAGCAAGACCTGCACGCCGCTGTCATTTTGCGGCGCAAACTGGACAAAGGGAAAGTTGTAGCCGTCAAAGCTTACCATCGCCATGGGCAAGTCGATCTCGATGCCCGCGCGCGGATCGCGCACCGGGGCCATGCCAAGGCTGTCGAGCTCGGTCCGATAGGCCCTGAGCAGGTGGTCACGCTCGGCCGTGCTCAGGATGCCGGTCGGCACAAACCCCGCGTCGCGCTGCCAGGCCCAGATCGCATCGCGGGTGGCCGGGCCAAAGGCGCCATCGATGGTGCCCTGATACTGGCCCAACCATTGCAGCGCGCCTTGCAGTTCCGCGCGCTCGGCGCGGTCCAGTCGGTTTTCGGCCTGCAGGGCCTGTTCGAGCGTCTCTTGCGGCGGCGATTGTGGCCCGGGGCTTGCGGCACCGGGCACGGAATCGGGCGCGGGGCTGGCGATCTCGGGCTTTGGGGTGATCGGGTCCGCCACCGCCCCGGGCGCTGCGGCCAGCGCCGTGCCGCCATAGGGAAAGACCCGCGCGACATAGGGGCCGGCATCGCTGAGGAAGCTGTCGCCCGGCACCAACCCGCGCGCCAGAAGGTCGCGCAACCGCGCCTCTGCCTCGCCCTGCCGATAGGGGCCGAGTGCTATGGCATAAAGCCCGGTTCGGGCGCGAAAGGCGTTCACATTGTCGAGGCGCTGCTCGATCGCGCGGGCGCGGCTTTCGGCGGCGCCAAGGGTGGGCCAGCTTTCGATCTGGATAAAAACGCCCTCTTGCGCGCGGGCCAGACCCGGCCAGACCAGCGCCAGTGCAAGCGCCAAAATCGCCACCGAAATCAGGTCGATCACACCGTCAAGCCACAGCACCCGCATCGTTCCCGCAATCCTTCATCGGCATGTCCGCACCATCCCGCAACCTGCGGGCCGCCTTGCCCCGCGCGCCATGGCGTCTTTTTGGAATGCACCGGAATTTGAAGGATTTGCAAGCGGCCTGCCGCGCGGGCGCGTTGACCGCAGGCTTGCGTGACACTAGGAAGGCCCGACCACATCCCCCCAAAGGACAGCGGACCGCGCCATGCCCGACACCCCCCGGAGTTTTCAGGAAATCATCTTGCGCCTGCAAGCCTATTGGGCCGCTCAGGGCTGCGCGATCATGCAACCCTACGACATGGAGGTGGGCGCGGGCACCTTTCATCCGGCGACCACCTTGCGCTCGCTTGGGTCGCGGCCATGGGCGGCGGCCTATGTGCAGCCTTCGCGGCGGCCCACCGATGGGCGCTATGGCGAAAACCCCAACCGGTTGCAGCATTACTATCAGTATCAGGTGCTGATCAAACCCAGCCCGCCGAACCTTCAGGCGCTCTATCTGGGCAGCCTCGAGGCCATCGGCATCGACATGGGGCTGCACGACATCCGCTTTGTCGAAGATGACTGGGAAAGCCCGACCTTGGGCGCCTGGGGTCTGGGGTGGGAGGTGTGGTGCGACGGGATGGAGGTCAGCCAGTTCACCTATTTCCAGCAGGTGGGCGGCCATGATTGCACCCCTGTTTCGGGCGAGCTGACCTATGGGCTGGAACGTCTGGCGATGTATGTGCTGGGCGTCGATCATGTGATGGACATGCCCTTCAACGACCCCGCAGCACCCATCGCTTTGACATACGGCGACGTCTTTCGCCAGACCGAAGAAGAATATTCGCGCCACAATTTCGATGCGGCGCACACCGACACGCTGTTGCAGCACTTCAAGGATGCCGAGGCCGAATGCCAGCGGCTGCTCGACCAGCCCGCCCAAGACCCAAAGACCGGCAGGCGGATCATCATGGCGCACCCCGCCTATGATCAATGCATCAAGGCCAGCCACCTGTTCAACCTGCTTGACGCGCGCGGCGTGATCAGCGTGACCGAACGCCAAGCCTATATCGGCCGCGTGCGGACGCTGGCCAAGCTTTGCGCCGACGCCTTCGTGCAGACAGAGGCGGGCGGATGGGCTGCGCCGGGGCCTGTGGCATGACATCGGGGCGGCTCATCGCCATCGCCATCGTCGCCATCACCGCCGTCTTTGCGGCCGTGCTCTGGTATGCCCAGACCCGTGCCTATTTCGAGACGCTCGATCAGGCCGATCTGGTCGTGACCCTGCCCTCGGGCGACGTGGTGGCGCTGGCGCATGACGCCTTTCAAGGGATCGATGCAGCAAGCTCGCCCCTGCGCTTCCGGGGCTGTTTCCTGCTCGAGGGCGAGGCTTTGGCGCTTGCATCGGGGGCCATGCCCCATCCTGACCCCACACCGCTTGTCGCGCCCGACTGGTTCGGCTGTTTCGATGCCCGCGCCATCGGCGAGGCCTTGGCCAGCGGCGAGGCCGTGGCGATCCTGTCGGTCCACGAGATCCATCGCGGCATCGACAGGGTGATCGCCGTCTATCCCGACGGGCGCGGTTTTGCATGGCACCAGTTGAACGGGACATTGGAGTAGGCGGTGATGGCGGATCTGGCGGCCCAGCATGCGGCGCTTATCGCAGATCACGACAAACTCAAGCGCCGCGCCAAGCGCAACGCGCGGGCGCAATTCGCGCGCGGCTTGCTGCAAGGGATCGTGTCGATGTTGCGCCCCGGCGACGTGGTGATGGATTGCGGCGCCAATGTTGGCGCGGTGACCGGCCCCCTGGCCGAAACCGGCGCAACCGTGCATGCCTTTGAGCCCGACCCCTTTGCCTTTGCGCAATTGTCCGCCCGGGTGGCGGGGATGCAAAATGTCGTGTTGCACCACGCCGCGGTCGGCGTGACGGCGGGCCGCGTCGGGCTGATGCGCGCCACCAACTTCGAGGCCAACCGCATGGCCGGATCGGTCAAATCCACCGTGATACCTGGCGGGCATAACATCGATCAGGCCGAAGCAAATTCCATCGAGGTCGAACAGATCGCGCTGCCCGACATGATCCGCGATATCGCCGCAGAGCGCGGCGAGGTCGCCTTTCTCAAGATGGATATCGAAGGCGCCGAACTGGATCTGCTTGAACATATGCAGGCCGAGGGGCTTTTCGAACTTGTCCGGTTGACGGTGGCCGAGACCCATGAAAACAAGTTTCGCGATCTGCGCCCCCGCTTCGCCGCCCTGCGCAATGCTGTGGCGGCGCATTACCCCGTGACCCGCGTCAATCTCGACTGGATCTGACCGCTCTTTCAGGACGTTGCACCATGCCCGATTTTCTCCTCGAACTTTTCTCCGAGGAAATCCCCGCCCGGATGCAGGCGCGCGCCGCCGAGGATCTGAAGCGTCTTGTGACCGATGGCCTGGTCGGGGCGGGGCTGACCTATGCGAGTGCCGGCGCCTTTGCCACGCCGCGCCGCCTGGTGCTGACGCTCGAGGGGCTCAGCGCCCATTCCCCCACCACCCGCGAGGAACGCCGCGGGCCCCGCACCGACGCGCCCGAAGCCGCGATCGAGGGGTTCTTGCGCGGCGCGGGCATCACGCGCGACCAGCTCGAGGCGCGCGCGGACAAAAAGGGCGATGTCTTCTTCGCCATCATCGAACGCGCGGGCCGCCCGGCCGCGGATATCATCGCCGAGGTCGTGCCGGCCGTGATCCGCGATTTTCCCTGGCCCAAATCGATGCGCTGGGGGGCGGGCACGTTGCGCTGGGTGCGCCCGCTGCAATCGATCCTGTGCATCTTGTCGGATGAGGCGGGCACCGATGTCGTGCCCTTTGATGTCGATGGCATCGTGTCGGGCAACACCACCGAGGGGCACCGCTTCATGGCGCCCGCCCGCTTTCCGGTGGCCCATTTCGCCGATTACGCGGCCAAGCTGAAGCGCGCCAAGGTGATGCTGTCGTCCGAAGACCGTGCCGCCCATATCCGCCATGATGCCGACCAGATGGCCTTTGCCGCCGGGCTGACGCTGGTGGCGGATGCGGGCCTTCTGGCCGAGGTGGCGGGGCTGGTGGAATGGCCCGTGGTGCTGATGGGCACGATCGAGGATCGCTTTCTCGATCTGCCGCCCGAGGTGTTGCAGACCTCGATGCGCGAACATCAGAAATTCTTTTCCGTCCGCAATCCAGAAACCGGCCGGATCGAGCGCTTCATCACCGTTGCCAATGTCGAAACAGCAGATCATGGCGCGACGATTCTGGCGGGAAATCAAAAGGTGCTGTCGGCCCGCCTGTCGGATGCCAAGTTCTTCTGGGAAAACGACCTGCGCGTGGCGCGGGCGGGGATGGGCGATTGGCTGGACGGGCTGAAATCGGTCACCTTCCACGCGAAATTGGGCTCTCAGGCCGAGCGGATCGCGCGCATCGCCGCACTCGCGCGCGAGATCGCGCCGATGCTGGGGGCCGACCCTGAACAAGCGGCAGAGGCCGCCCTGATCGCCAAGGCCGATCTGCGCTCGGACATGGTGGGCGAATTCCCCGAGCTTCAGGGCGTCATGGGCCGCTATTATGCGCTGGAGGCGGGCCGCGACCGGGCCGTGGCCGATGCATGCCGCGACCATTGGAAACCGATGGGGCAGGGGGATGGCGTGCCCAGCGCGCCCGTGTCACTGGCCGTGGCGCTGGCCGACAAGATCGACACGCTGACCGGGTTCTGGGCGATTGACGAGAAGCCAACGGGGTCGAAAGACCCCTACGCGCTGCGCCGCGCGGCGCTGGGCGTGGTGCGGATGGTGCTGGAGAATGGGGTGCGGTTGGGGTTGGGGCCGATCGCCACCACCGCTTTTGCCGCGCATGATGAGCGGGGCGTGTCCGAGGCCGCATCATTGGAGGCTTTCTTCCACGACCGCCTCAAGGTCCATCTGCGCGATGAGGGCATCCGTCACGATGTGATCGATGCCGCCTTGGCCCGCCCGCCCGCCGATGACCTGTTCCTTGTGGTCGCGCGCGCCCGTGCCCTGGCCGCGTTCCTTGCCACGCCCGATGGCGAAAACCTTGTCCAGGGGTTCCGCCGCGCGGCCAATATCTTGCATCAGGCCGAAGCCGCCGATGGGGTCGAATACCGCTATGGTGCCGACCCGAAATTCGCCGAAACCGCGCAAGAACGCGCGCTTTTCGACGCGCTGGCCACAGCCGAGGCCGCGATCCGGCCCGCGCTCAGATCCGAGGATTTTGCGGCTGCGATGACCCGGATGGCCGCCCTGCGCGCGCCCATCGATGCGTTTTTCGACGCGGTGCAGGTCAATGCCGAAAACCAGATCCTGCGGCGCAATCGGTTGAACCTGTTGCACCGGATCGTCGAAACCTGCGGTGCTGTGGCCGATCTGTCCAAGCTGGAGGGCTAAGCCGGCAGGCGTCAGAATTTAATGACAGTCAGAGTGATGGTTTTTCTGGACACTTCGCTTTGCGGTTGTATCTAATGCTGCAGGTGCAAACGAGGCATCCATGCTGACCACGCCCGACTTTACCGAAATCACCGCGACCGCCAAGCTGCGCACATCGACCCATGGCAATCGTGCCAAATGCCTGCAGCGTCTGGTGCGGCTGGAGCTGCCGGTGCCGCGCACCGTGGCGCTGAGCTTTGACACCGTGCGCGCCATCGCCGCCGGACGCTTGCCCGACATGCAATCGCTGATCGGTGTCTTTGGCCCCGGCGCGCTGTTGTCGGTGCGCTCGTCCTCGCAGATGTCGGATTGGGGCGGGCCGGGCACGATCCTGAACATCGGCATGACCGATGCCAAGGCTGCCGAACTGGCCATGACCCATGGCCGCGATGCCGCCGATGCGCTTTATGTCAGCTTCATCCGCTCTTATGCGGTCGATGTGCTGCGGCTGGATGCCGATGGCTATGAGGGTCCGATGACGCCCCGGCTGGCCAAGGCCGAATTCGAGACCGAAACCGAAGATCCCTTTCCCCAGAACACCGCCGAACAGCTGGCCGAAGTGCTGAAATCCATGGCGCGCGCATGGGAAGGCACGACCGCGCGGCTCTTGCGTCAAGCGCAGGGCGCGCCGGTCGATGCGGGGCTGGGGCTGGTCGTGCAGGAAATGGCGCTGGGCATCGGTCAGGGGGTGTCGGGTTCGGGCGTGGTGCAATTTGCCGCCCCCGACACCGGCGCGCCACAGGTCACGGGCCGCTGGCTGCCGCAGGCCCAGGGGCGCGCCGCCTTGTCCGAAAGCGATGCCCATTACATCCTCAACGATCCGCGCGGACGGTCCTTGCAAGAGGTGGCCCCTGATACGGTCAGTGCGCTTTGTGCGGCGGGGCGGTTGATGCGCGACCGCCTGCGCGAGGAAATGCAGATCGAATTCACCCTGATGAACGGCCAGCTGTCGATTCTCGATGCGGTGCGCTGCCCCCGGTCGGGGCGGGCCGAGGTCGCGATTGCCGTCGCGCTGGCCGAAGACGGGATCATCACCCGCGACGAAGCGCTGATGCGCATTCCGCCCTTTACGCTCAACCAGCTTTTGCACCGTCAGGTCGGCCCCGGCGTTGCGCGTGATGTGCTGACGCGCGGCATCGCCGCAGCCCCCGGTGCCGCCACCGGCAAGATCGTCTTTTCCGCCGCCACCGCCCAAGCCATGGCCGCGCAGGGCGAAGCGTGCATCCTTGTGCGCCGTGAAACCAGCCCCGAAGATATCCGTGGCATGCATGCGGCCCAGGCCATCCTGACCGAACGGGGCGGCATGACCTCGCATGCTGCCGTCATCGCCCGGGGGCTTGGGTTGCCCTGTGTGACGGGGGCGATCCGTCTGCAGCTGGATGGGCGCAAGAAAACCCTGACCGTTCCCGGGCGCCGCATCTTTCACGAAGGCGATGTGATCACGCTTGACGGGTCCACGGGCGATATTCTTGTGGGCCCCGTGCCGCTGGTCGAGCCCGCTTTGGGCGGGGCCTTTGCCAGCTTGATGGATTGGGCCGACGCCGCGCGCGATATCGGCATCCGCGCCAATGCCGACACGCCCGAAGACGCCGCCATGGCGCAGCGCTTCGGTGTCGATGGGATCGGGCTCTGCCGCACCGAACACATGTTCTTTGACCCTGCGCGCCTGACGGTGATGCGCGAGATGATATTCGCTGAAAACCCCGCCGATCGTGCCGCCGCGCTCGACCGGCTCTTGCCGATGCAGCGCGCCGATTTCATCGAATTGTTCCAGATCATGCAGGGCCAGCCGGTGACGATTCGGCTGTTCGATCCGCCGTTGCACGAATTCCTGCCCGGTGACCGCGACGGTATCCGCGCGCTGGCCGAGGCGCTGGATCTGCCCGTCAGCCGGGTGCAATCGCGCATCGAAAGCCTGCAGGAATTCAACCCCATGCTGGGTCTGCGGGGGGTGCGCCTGGGTGTGACCGTGCCCGAGATCTACGAGATGCAGGCGCGCGCCATCTTCGAAGCCACGATCAAGGCCTCGGGCAAGGGTGCGCCCGTGGTGCCCGAGATCATGATCCCGCTGGTATCGGCCCGCCGCGAGGTCGAACTGGTCAAGGCCCGCATCGACGTGATCGCCGCCGAGGTCAAATCGCGCAGCGGTCAGGAATTCACCTATCGGCTGGGCGTCATGGTGGAAACGCCGCGCGCCGCGCTTCGCGCGGGCGAGATCGCCGAGCATTCGGCCTTCTTGTCGTTCGGAACCAACGATCTGACGCAGATGACCTATGGTCTGTCGCGCGATGATGCGGGGCGCTTCATGTCCGCCTATGTGCAGCTGGGCGTGTTTCCCGAAGACCCGTTCCAGCAGCTTGATATCGACGGGGTGGGCGAATTGATGCTGTTGGGCGCCGAACGCGGGCGCCGGGCGCGGCCCGAATTGATGCTCTCGATCTGCGGCGAACATGCGGGCCACCCCGCCACCATCGCCTTTAGTCGACGCGCCGGCTTTGATTATGTGTCCTGCTCACCGTTCCGGGTTCCGGTCGCGAAATTGGCGGCTGCGCAATTGTCCATTCAAGACAAGATTTTGCCATACGACGCTCACTGATCGGTTGAAGATCTCGGCTGATGTGCCGCCGCTGCCCCCCAAGTCTAGGGGCACGGGTCCAAATATCCACAAAACCCGGTGCCGATTTGGCGCTTGTCCGCTTCATGGTTAACAAACGGAATCATGTAGTGAAACCGTGAAGCTGCCGAAGCGGGGTCAAGCCCCCTGAAAGGGTTTTGGACATGAGGACAAGACGTCTGGTCGTATTGCTTAGCGTGGGTCTTGTGTGTGTTGCTGCTCCACTTGCCGCCGATGTCGCGGTGAGCACCTCCAACCCCTCGGTCAGCGCCGATATCGGGCTACGGCTGGGCGCATTGATGGGGGTCGAAACCGCTGTGATGTCTGCGCTGTCGGATGATCACCTGCGCCGACTAGGCGCCCCTTTTGCCGGTCGGCCCGGGGCGGATGATGCGCATATCCTGTCGGCCAGCGAACTGGATGCGCTTCCCCCCTTGCGTGGCAATGGCCAATGGCGCTGCATGACCGAGGCACTCTATTTCGAAGCCCGCGGTGAGACCATCGTAGGTCAGTATGCCGTGGCCGAGGTGATCTTGAACCGTGTGGAAAGCGCCAGCTATCCTGCGAGCATTTGTGGTGTCGTGCATCAAGGCACCGGGCGTCGCTACGCCTGCCAGTTCACCTATACCTGCGATGGGGTTCCCGAACTGATCTCGGATCAGCAGGCGTGGCACCGTGCGGGCCAGATCGCGCACATCATGATGGAGGATGCCCCGCGCAGCCTGACGGCGGGCGCCACCCATTACCACGCCGCTCGGGTCAACCCGCGCTGGGCGCGGGTCTATCCACGCACATCGCAGATTGGCGCGCATATTTTCTACCGTCAGCAATACTGAAGCGTCGCAGACAGCGCGCCGCCTGCCGCCTGCGGGCATGGTTTGGCGGCGCGCGCCATGCTAGTCCGCCGCCATGAGCCACGAGATATCCCTTGCCTTCGGGCATCCAGCTGAACGGGCCAAGGCGCTGGCGGGCGATCCGCCGCGCGATCGCATCTTGATGACCGATCACCGCCGCGAGGTCGAAATCGGTGCCTTTCAGGCCGAGCGCGGCGTCACCCAGACGGTCCAGTTCGATGTGGTGGTCGAGGTGGCCACCCGTGCGGAGCAGGCCGTCGATGATGTCGACCGCATCTTGAGCTATGACACCATCGTCGAGGCGATCGACGCGGCGCTGGCGGCCGAGCGGGTGAATTTGCTGGAAACGCTGGCAGCGCGGATCGCGGAGCGTATCCTGACCCATCCGCTTGCGGCGCGCTGCATCGTGCGCATCGGCAAGCTGGACCGCGGCCCCTATGTCTTGGGGGTTGAAATCCTCAGGAACGCGCCCGAGGGGCGGCGGTTGCGGTTGTTGCCATCCGATGCGCCCCATCCGCGGATCGTTTACCTGTCCGCCGCCGCCATTGCGCGCCCCGATCTGTCGGATTTGCTGGACAGGTTGGAAACGGGTGGGGTGCCCTTGATCTTGTGCGTCGGCCGCCCCGAAACCACCGCGCCGCGCGCCATTCACGCCATGCCGCAGCGCCGGATCGATCTTTTGGCGATCGAGCAATCGGCCTGGGTTCTGGCATCTTGTGATGCGCGGTGTGTGGTGGTCGACAGCCGGACCGAGCTTGACTGGGCCATGCGGCAGGGGCGGATCAGCGTTTGGGCGCCCTCCAAGCTGGTGCTTGATGCCCATGACGGGCCGGCGGCATCGGTGACCGAACCTTTGGCCCTGGCATTGTGGCTTGCGCAGGCGTTCGAGGCGCTGGAGGTGCTGGTGTTCGGTGCCACCGCCGATCTGGCGCCGCCGCGCGGCGTGCGTGTCACACGCTTGGGACCGCTCGATCCTGCCCCGCCCTTGGTGTAAGCGTCAGCCGCATCCGCCGTTGTCCGCCCACTGGTGGATCGCCAACAAAGCCCACCTTTTCCAGCACGCGGATAGAGGCGGCATTGTCCAGGCTGACCATCGCGAAAAACTGGTCTTCGCGATAAAGGCTTGCGGCCTGATCCAGCGCGGCCTGAACGAATTCGCTGGCCAGCCCTTGCCCCGCAACCTCGGGCAGGAAATGAAAGCTCAATTCCAAGCCCTCACCGCCGAACCCGATCCGAAATCCCGCTACGCCCACCGGGTAATCGGCGTGAAACATCACCCAAGGTGAAACCCGATAACGGTCCCAATCCTGCAGGTCGGCAGCCAAGCGCGATGCGCCCTCAACCGTGCCGAAAACCCGCGCATAGAGATCAAGATCACTCAGGTGCGGCGCCCTGCCGTTGAGTCGGAAACTGCGGAAAAGGGTCTGGCTGTCCATACACGCATGAGGGGCAAAAAGTGACATTGCGTCAATACTTGCTGGCGTATGGGCGCAAATTCGATGCTGAACCCTTGCCAAGGGCTGGGCTTGGGCGCTAGGCGCCAGCCATGACCGATACGTATCTGCGCCCGATCCCCTTGACCGACCCTGCGTATCGCGGTGGCAAAGCCTTGCAGCTTGCGGGGGGCTGGGTGCGCTTTACCCATCTGGAACGCCTGCGCCGTGGCGCAGCGCCCGACATCGTTGCCGCCCATGATCTGCCCGCCGCCGCCCTTGCCCCTTTTCTGGCGCCCCGCCCGGCGGTGGCGGGGCTGACGCTGGACCGGCCGCGTCTGATGGGGATTTTGAACGTCACGCCTGACAGTTTTTCGGACGGCGGGGTGGATGACAGCGTGGCGGCCGCCATCGCGCGCGGCCAGATGATGCTGGGTGAGGGTGCCGATCTGATCGATATCGGCGGCGAATCGACCCGTCCGGGTGCGCGACCCCTGCCCGTGGCCGAGGAAATCGCCCGTGTGGCCCCGGTGATCGCGGGGCTGCGGGCCGCCGGTGTCGGCGCGCCCATCAGCCTTGATACCCGCAAGGCGGCGGTGGCCGAAGCAGGGCTGAGGGCGGGGGCCGGTCTGCTCAATGATGTCTCCGGCCTGCGCCATGATCCGGCCTTGGCCCGGATCGCGGCGCATGCGGGTGCGCCCCTGATCGTGATGCATTCCATCGGCACGCCCGAAACCATGCAAGCCATGGCGCCCGGGGCCTATGGCGATGTGGTGCTGGATGTTTATGATGCCCTGGCGGCCATCGTGGCCGAGGCCGAGGCGGCGGGCGTGGCGCGCGCGCGCATCATGATCGACCCCGGGATCGGCTTTGGCAAGACGCTGGACCAGAACCTTGCGTTGCTGGACCGACTGAGCCTGTTTCACGGGCTGGGCTGCGGGATCTTGCTGGGCGTGTCGCGCAAGGGAATGATCGGCACCCTCTCGGGCGAGACGGTGGCCGCCCGGCGCGGTCCCGGATCGGCGGCGATCGGCCTATGGGCGGTGCTTCAGGGCATACAGATGCTGCGCGTTCATGATACAGCCACACACAAACAGGCCATCGCGCTGTGGCAGGCGCTGGCCCTGGGCAGGCAGGAAGAGCAAAGCACATGACACGAAAGCTGTTCGGCACCGACGGGGTGCGGGGGCGCGCCAATACCTATCCGATGACGGCCGACATGGCGTTGCGATTGGGTGCGGCGGCGGGGCGCTATTTTCGCCGTGACGGCAGCCGCGCGCATCGGGTCGTGATTGGCAAGGACACGCGGTTGTCGGGCTACATGATCGAGAACGCGCTGACGGCGGGGTTCACCTCGACTGGCATGAATGTCTTGCTGTTGGGTCCGGTGCCCACACCCGCCGTGGGGCTTTTGACCACGTCGATGCGGGCTGATGTGGGGGTGATGATCTCGGCCAGCCACAACCCGGCCGAAGACAATGGCATCAAGTTCTTCGGCCCCGATGGCTTCAAGTTGTCCGACGAGGCCGAGGCCGAGATCGAGGCGCTTGTGTCGGGTGATATCTTGCCCGCGCAGGCCGCCAACATCGGCCGGGCAAGGCGCATCGATGACGGGCGGTTTCGCTATGTCGAGCGGGTGAAAAGCAGCTTTCCGCAGGGATTGACGCTCGATGGGCTGAAGGTTGTGATCGATTGCGCCCATGGGGCCGCCTATCGCGCCGCCCCTGAGGTGCTGTGGGAATTGGGTGCCGATGTCGTGGCGATCGGCGTGGCACCCGACGGCACCAATATCAATGCCGGGGTCGGGTCGACCGCGCCCGAAGCGGCGGTGGCGCGTTTGCGGGAAACGGGGGCCGATATTGCGATCTGTCTGGATGGCGATGCCGACCGGGTGATCTTGATCGACGAGACGGGCGGCGTGGCCGATGGCGATCAGATCATGGCACTGTTTGCAGCGCGCTGGGCCGAGGAGGGGCGCCTGAAGGGGGGCAAGCTTGCCGCCACGGTGATGTCGAACCTGGGGCTTGAGCGGTTTCTGGACGCACGCGGGATCGGTCTTCACCGCACGCCGGTGGGCGATCGGTATGTGGTCGAGGCGATGCGCGCTCATGGTCTCAATCTGGGGGGGGAACAATCGGGCCATATCGTGATGACCGATTACGCCACCACGGGCGACGGGTTGATCGCAGGCTTGCAGTTTCTGGCAGAAATGGTGCGCACGGGCCGACCGGCCAGCACCTTGGCGCGGCATTTTGTGACCGTCCCGCAGCTTTTGCGCAATGTGCGCTATGCTGCGGGTCAAACCCCGCTGGAACACCCCGCCGTTCGGGCGGCGATTGCGGCGGGTGAGGCCAAGCTTGCAGGTCAGGGGCGGCTGCTGATCCGCAAATCGGGCACCGAACCGCTGATGCGCGTCATGGCCGAGGCCGAGGATGAGCTGCTGATGCGCGCGGTGGTCGATGAGATCGTCGGCGCGATCGAGGCGGCGGTGTAGGGCGCGCTCCGCGCGCGGTGCGATTTTTCGTACGAAAAATCGGGGCCCCTGTCCGCGTCGCCTGTGGCGGCGCCGACCGGCTTTCCTATCAAGCACACAAGGGCTGGCTGGCGCGTGATGTGACGGGCGCGCCCGCCACTGATCCGCAAATCGGGCACCATGCTCTTGATCCGTGTCATGGCTGAGGCCGAGGATGAGCCGCTGATGCGCGCGGTGGTCGATGAGATCGTCGGCGCGATCGAGGCGGCGGTGTAGGGCGCGCTCCGCGCGCGGTGCGATTTTTCGTACGAAAAATCGGGGCCCCTGTCCCCGTCGCCTGTGGCGGCGGCGCCCGGCTTCTCTATCAAGCACACAAGGGCTGGCTTGCGCGTCATGTGACAGGCGCGCCCGCCACATAGACCTGACGCGTGGCGCGGTCATCACCCATCATGAGGGTGGGAAAGACCGCCTGCCAGATGTCGTTTGCACGCGCGCTGGCCTGTGCGATGGCGGGTGTGGAGGCAAGATCGAGGACGAGCAGATCAGCTTCGAAACCGGGTGCGAGGCGCCCGATCTTGTCGCTCAGGCCCAAGGCCTCGGCCGAGGCGCCGGTGGCCAGCCAGATCAGTTCGGCCGGATGCAGCGCCTGCCCGCGCAGTTGGGCGATCTCATAGGCGGCGGCCATGGTTCTGAGCATTGAAAAGGACGATCCGCCGCCGGTGTCGGTGGCCAGGCCCACCCGCACCCGCGCCCGCAGACCCATGTCGAAAAGCCCAGATCCGATGAAGGCGTTGGAGGTGGGGCAATGGACCAAGGCCGCCCCCACCTCGGCCAGGCGGTCGATCTCGCGGGGTTCCAGATGGATGGCGTGGCCATAAAGCGCGTTCGGCCCCAAAAGCCCATGGGCCTCGTAGGTGTCAAGATAGTCCCGCGCCGTGGGATAGAGCGATCGGACCCAGGCGATTTCATCGGTCTGTTCGCTCAGATGCGTCTGCATCAGGCAGTCGGGGTATTGCGCCCAGAGCGCGCCCAATGCGTGCAGCTGATCGGGGGTGGAGGTGGGCGAAAAGCGCGGGGTGATGATATAGGACAGCCTGTCGACCCCATGCCAGCGCGTGATGAGCGCCTTGCTGTCGTCATAAGCCGATTGGGCGCTGTCGCGCAGATAGGCGGGCGCTGTGTCGCGATCCATGCAGGTCTTGCCCGCCAGCACCCGCAGACCGCGTGCCTGTGCTTGGGTGAAAAAGGCGGTGACGCTTTCGGGGTGGATCGTGCCGAAGCTGGCCACGGTTGTGGTGCCATGGCTCAAAAGCAGGTCGAAATACCGCGCTGCAATCGCTGTGGCATAGGCAGGATCGGCAAAGCGGGCTTCCTCGGGGAAGGTGTAGGTGTTGAGCCAGTCGATCAGCCGTTTGCCCCATGAGGCGATGATGGCGGTCTGGGGGTAATGGGCATGGGCATCGATGAAACCGGGCAAAATCAGCCCCGCCCCGTGATCGGTGACCGGGATTTGGGGATACCGGGCGCGCAGATCATCGGCACGGCCCAGAGCGGCAATCTTGCCGTCCCGGATCAAGATTGCGCCCTGACGTTCGTGATGGGCCACATCGGGGCCTTGGCGAAACGGGTCACCGCCAAAGGCCAGCGTCTGGCCAAGGATCAGCCGGTCGGTCATGGCGGGCCCCTTTCTGTCCGTTTTGCGCTGTGCGCGTGATAGCCGGCTGCGGGGGGCTATGTTAGGGGCAATTCATCGATACGCAGTGCAAAGTTCAGGACAAGGTGGCCCGGATGACAGGTGACGAAAGCGATCTCGCAACCCGCGATGTCGGATCTCATCGTGATGTCTATGCCTTGACCGGGGGGGTAGGCGCGCGGCTGAAGGCGTTGGTCTTGGCGGGTGATGTCACGGCCATCGATGCCCTGATGGCGCCGCTGCACCCGGCCGACATCGCCGATCTTCTGGAACAGGTTTCCGAGGCAGAGCGCGCGGCGTGGCTCGCGCTTTGGTCGCGGGGGATCGATGGCGATGTGTTGTCGGAACTGGATTGGGGCTTGCGTGAAGAGGTCATCGCGCTGCTGCCCGATGATGTGCTGGCCGATGCGGTGCGCGATCTCGACAGCGACGATGTGGTCGATCTGGTCGAGGATATGGCCGACGCACAGATCGAGGCGATCCTCGAGGTGCTGGCACCCTCGGACCGGGTGGCAGTCGAACAGGCGCTGTCGTTCCCCGAGGAGTCCGCGGGTCGGCTGATGCAGCGCGAGGTGGTCCATGCGCCCGAGCATTGGACCGTGGGCGAGATGATCGATTATCTGCGCGCGGGCAAGGCCAGCCTGCCTGCGCAATTCTATCATGTGATCCTGACCGATCCCCGGCACAAGCCCGTGGGCTATGTGACGCTGGGGCGGCTGTTGTCATCGGCCCGCCTCACGGCCCTGTCAGACATCACCGAGGACAGTTTCCGCACCATCCCGGCGACCCAGCACGAGGATGACGTTGCCTATATCTTCAACCATTATCATCTGATCTCGGCCCCGGTGGTCGATGAGGACGAGCGGTTGGTTGGCGTGATCACGATCGATGACGCGATGATCGTGCTCGATCAGGCGGCTGAAGAGAATTTGTTGAAATTGGCGGGTGTGGGCGAGGATTCCAGCCTGTCGGACCGGGTGCTGGAAACGACCAGACAACGCTTTCCGTGGCTCTTGGTCAATCTGGGGACCGCGATCATCGCCTCGCTGGTCATCGCCCAGTTCGAAGCGGCCATCACCCAGATCGTGGCCTTGGCGGTGCTGATGCCGATCGTGGCGTCGATGGGGGGCAATGCGGGCACGCAATCGCTGACGGTGGCGGTGCGTGCGCTGGCCACTCACGATCTGACGCGCTCGAACGTGATGCGCGTGGTGTGGCGCGAGGGGGCGGTGGGCCTGATCAACGGCTTGGTCTTTGCCGTCGTGATGGGGGGTGTTGGCGTGCTCTGGTTCGGCAGCCCGGCGTTGGGCGCGGTGATCGCGGCGGCGATGGTGATCAACCTTTTGGTGGCGGGTTTGGCCGGTATCTTGATCCCGGTGCTTCTGGATCGGCTCAAGATCGATCCGGCGCTGGCCTCGGGCGCTTTTGTCACGACCGTCACCGATGTGGTGGGGTTTTTCGCTTTTCTGGGCTTGGCAGCGACGTTCTTGCTGTAGCGGGCGAGGGGGTCAGCCCGGGATTTCCAGCGTCACATTGCGCCCGTTGACCACATATTGAAGCGAGCTTTCGCCGATCGCTACGACACGCCCGCCATCCAGCCGATCCCCCACGCTGACGCTGACGAAGCGGCCTGAGGGTAGCCGCACCAGCGCGCTGCGGTTGGAGGACGTTCCCGTAACGCCGATCAGATTGATATCGCGCAGGCGAATCTCGTTGCGCGCCGTTGCCGCGCGCGACACATCGGTGTTTGACGGGATGCTGGGCGGCGGGGCGATTTCGGTCGCGGCAACGGCGATGATCTCTTCGGATGCGCGCGCGGATTGCGCGGCGATGTCCGCGATATCGGCAGGTCTGAGGCTTGGCACGCGTGAGGCGGCAACAGCGCGCGGGGTTCCCAGGATGGCGGCGGCTTGTGCCGGGGCCGTGCTGTCGGTGCCCGCGACAAACAACGAGGCACCGGCCACGGCCGCGCTTTGTGCCGCGTCTTGTGCCGATGCCGGGCGTGGGGTCGGGCGTCGACCTGACAATTCCGACACGGTCAGCCCCCCCAGAAGCTGACGCTCGCGCGATTCCACGAGATCATCGGGGCGCGGGCGGGGCGAGACGGTGGGGCGGGGTGTATCTTGCGCAACCACGGCGGGGGCGGCTTCGATCTCGGGCACGATGCCGGCCGGGCGGGGCAGCGCCAGCACGGCCGGTCGGCCTGAAACGACAAAAGCCCCCTCGGGGGTCAGCACGCCCTCTGGGGTGGCTGCGATCAGGCCCAGGGCGTCACGTTCGAGTTGGGCACCAAATCGGGGCGGTGGCGGCACCGCGCGCAGGATCTCGGCGATGTTGATCTGGGGGTCGGCCAGCGCCACGGCATCAAGGGCTGTCACCGTCGGATCGATCGAGGCGATGTAGATGTCGTCGGTCAGGGTGAAGGGGCTGAAGCTGGGTGGGTCGGGCGGACGCGGCCAGATGCTGTCTTCGGCGTAAATGCGTTCCGTTTCCGCCAGCGAGGGCAGCGCGTCTTGCGGCAGCGGCGGCAATGGCGGCAGGTCCAGTTCGGCGTCGATATCGGGCAATGCCGCGCGTGTCGCCGGGGGTGCGGGCGGCAGGCTTGGCACCGGCTGTTGGGCAATGTCGGGGGCAGGCAGTGCCGCCAGAGCGGCGGGTGCTTCCGGTTCGACAGCCACCGGGAGGGTTTCGGGCTCTGGAGGGGTGGGCGCTGTCGCGACATCCTGGCTGACCGCGCCGCTGCCACTGTCGAACACACGCGCCACCGGGCTGTCGGGCAGGAAAAACACCGACCAGACCGCGATCAGGATCAACAGCACCAGCAACACAAGCGTCAGCAACAGCCCCGCGCGCATCGAAGGGGCCGCACCAGTGTCGGATTTGCGCGCCAATAGCCCGGCGTTGATGACGGCATCGGCGGTGCTGCGCTGCGTCGGGGCTTTGGCGACCTTGCCGGCTGCGGCGGCTGTGGGTTTGCCACCCGGCACTGGCAGGCCTGTTTTTGCAATCATCGCCTTCGCATCATCGCCCTGCGCCATGATCGCGGGGGGGGGCGCTGGCGGTTTGGGTGCGGGGATGTTGATCTTGGGGCGCACCCTGCTGGCGTCGCGCAGCCGCGCAAGTTGGGCCGTCAACTTGCTGGTGCGCGGTGCCGCCTCTGGCGGTGAGGGGGGCGAGGGTGCATCGGGCGGTGTCTGGGGGGCCGCATCGCCCATCGAGAATGTGCCAAATCCCAGCCGCCCCAAGCGGCCCGACAAGAACGCCCCGGGTTCGCCATCTTGCTTGGGCGCACGGCTCCGACGCCCGCTGAAGCTGAGCGAGGGGGGGCCTTCCGATCTGGACGAGGGGGGGGTGGACGCGCGCCCGGCATTGGATGATTTCGCCGTCCCGTCGCGCGACGCGGGGCGGGCGGGGTCGGTGCCGCCGCGCACCCCGACGGTGGCGGGCTGCGCATCCGCGATCCGGTCGGGCTGGACCCCATCGGATGATCCTGCAGAACCGGCGTCAGGGCGGACCGGGGTGATGGTCTGATCGAGCGTCAGATCAAGGATCGCAGCCAGGCCCATCTGCATTTCCGGCTCGGCCTCGGTCAGCGTGGCGGCCGCTGTGTCGGGGGGCGGCGCTGTCTGCGTGTCGGGCGGGGCGGATGCCGCTGACCCAGGGTTTTCGCCGGGGCTGGGGTTGGGCCTGTCGGCTGGGGCGTCGGCGGTGGTTGGTTGCGCGATCAGATCGAGCGGCGCGCCGGCTTTGTCGTCGCCCGGGATGTCTTGTGGCGCGGGGTCGGTCGGCACAGCCGATGCGATTTCGGCTGTGGCCTTAACGGTGGCTGGGGCTGGGGCTGGGTCGGGTGCTTCGGCCACAGCCAAACTTGCGGCCATGTCCGGGTCGACCCATGTATCCGGCCCAAACGCCAACCCCGTCGCACCATCGCCAAGACCCGGCGGCCTTGGCCCAAAGGCGGGCATTCCGGGAAAACGCTCCAGCGGCGGCATCGCGATGAAGCCCGCGCTTTCAAACCCGAATGCCGCCACAAAGCCCGAGGCTTCGTTCAGGGTGTCTTGTGCGATGACCGCCACCTTGACCCGGTCGGCTTCGATCGGGCGCCAGTCATGGACCAGATCGGCCACCGCGTAAGGTGTCAGCCCCTCCAGCCCTTCGACGATCCGCGCCTCGACCAGGAGGGTGTCCTGGATCGGCGCCATGAACGAGGTGTAGAGGATCTGGTCATCCGGCAAGACCAGCACAACCGGTTGCGTCGTGCCGCCCCGCTTTGCGATCACGTCCTTCAGCGCGGCCATGTCTGCGGCCAGATCGGGGCCGTCGGGGGCCGCTTCGCCCACAAGCGCCCAATGGCCTTCGGTCTGGCGATGGGCCAGTGCAATGCCTTGCGGCGACAAGAACAGCGCGAAATCGACCGTCACATCCGACCCCAGTCGTCGTTTCAAGTTGCGGCCGGGCCCATCCTGATCCCGGCTCTTGATGCTCTACAACACAAAAGCCTCGGGGAAAACACTTCCCCGAGGCCTCAGTCGCCTTTCGAACCTCTTAGGACAACGCCTGAATGCCGAAAGATGACATCGGCATGCATCCGCCGACCTATGCCACGGCGCGCGCCAGTGCCTGATTCAGATCGGCGATCAGGTCATCTGCATCCTCGATGCCGATCGACACCCGCACGACATCCGGGGCGGCACCGGCGGCTTTTTGCTGTTCGGGGGTCAATTGGCGATGCGTGGTCGAAGCCGAATGAATGATCAAGCTGCGCGTATCGCCCAGATTGGCGACATGGCTGAAGATCTCGAGCGAATCGACCAGCCGCACGCAGGCCTCGTATCCGCCCTTGACCGCAAAGGTGAACAGGGCGCCTGCGCCTTTGGGGCAAACGGTTTTTGCGCGGTCGAAGTAGGGCGACGACGGCAGCCCCGCATAGGTCACATAGGCGATGCGCGGATCGGCCTCGAGCCACTGGGCGATCTTGACCGCATTCTCCACGTGCCGCTCCATCCGCAAGGACAGCGTTTCGATCCCCATCAGCGTGTAATGGGCGGCCTGCGGGTTCATGGTCATGCCCAGATCCCGCAGACCGATGGCGATGCCGTGAAAGGTATAGGCCAAGGGGCCAAAGGTCTCGTGAAAGCGCAGGCCGTGATAGGCGGGTTCGGGCGCCGAAAGCGATGGGAACTTGTCGCTGGCCGACCAGTCGAAGCGCCCCGAATCGACCACACACCCCCCTGTGACCGTGCCGTTGCCGGTCAGGTATTTGGTGGTCGAATGCACCACCAGCGTCGCGCCATGTTCGATGGGGCGGCACAGATAGGGTGTGGCGGTCGTGTTGTCGACGATCAGCGGCACGCCCGCCGCGTCAGCCAGATCGGCCACCGCGCGCACATCGGTGATGTAGCCACCCGGATTGGCGATCGCCTCGCAGAACACGGCGCGGGTGTTGTCGTCGATGGCAGCGGCCACCGCATCGAGATCATCGAAATCGACAAATTTGGCCGACCAGCCGAACCGCTTGATCGTCTGGGAAAACTGCGTGACGGTGCCGCCGTAAAGCCGGGTCGAGGCCACCACATTGCGCCCCGGTGCCATCAGCGGGAACAGCGCCATGATCTGTGCGGCATGCCCCGACGAACAGCATACGGCGCCCACGCCCCCCTCCAGCGTTGCGATGCGTTCCTGAAGCACCGCCACCGTTGGGTTGGTCAGGCGCGAATAGATATATCCGACCTCCTGCAGATTGAACAAGGCGGCGGCATGTTCGGCATCGCGAAACACATAGGCCGTGGTCTGATAGATCGGCGTCTGCCGCGCCCCCGTGGCGGGGTCGGGGCGGGCGCCGGCGTGGATCTGCAGCGTGTCGAAACCATAGCTTGGGCCGTCGGTCATGGGTCTTTCCCCCTAATGGTGGCTGTGTCTGCAACAAGGATTAGGCCAAGGCCTCGTGTGCGGCAATCGCTCGGGCGTCAGAAAAGACCGCGCAGTCTTGCGAATTCGGCCACGCCTGACGATTGTCCGTGCCAGATGCGCTTTGGCGGAACATCAGCGTCTGCGCCTTTGGGCGATTGCACATGCGCGCGGGTGGGCTGCATGCATGCTGTGCCGATTGCGTCGCACGCAGACGCGACCGCATGGCACTGGACGCACCCCACCACATCGGGCACAAGACGGGCTGTCGGATTGCAACCCCGAAAGGGCCTGTTGATGCTCAGCTTTCTCAAGCGCCTTGTGACATGGTGGAATGGCCAGACCATCGGGACCCAGCTTTTCACCGCGCGCCATGGCGTGCGGGTGGGACAAGATCAGCAGGGCAACATCTTTTACCGCTCCAAGGACGGCGCACGCCGCTGGGTCATCTACAATGGCGAGGTCGAGGCAAGCCGGGTAGATGCCGATTGGCATGGCTGGTTGCATCACACCTTTGACAGCGCGCCCAGCGAACAGCCTGTCGCGCACAAGGTCTGGGAAAAACCGCATCTGCCCAATCTGACGGGCACATCCGCCGCGCATCTGCCCGCGGGTTCCATTCGCCGTGCGGCACCCGCAGACCGCCGCGATTATGAGGCATGGTCGCCCAAGTAAGCGGCCTTGATCGGCGGGAAATCGGCCCAAGGGCGGCAAGCCCCCTTGGATCGCGCCGGTCTTGGCGCCATAAGGTAATGATGACGGGGGGCAATCGCCATGTCCACGCGGGATAACAGCATCACCGAGGTTCTTGTTGGCGCCGCCGTTCTGGCTGTGGCGACCGGGTTTTTCTTTTATGCCGCCAGCAGCTCCGGCAGCGGCCCGTCGGGGGGCACCTATCCCATGGCTGCATCCTTCCGCAGCGCCGAAGGCATCGCGGTCGGCACCGAGGTGCGGCTGGCCGGGGTGCGTGTGGGAACGGTAACCGCCATGACGCTTGATCCGATGACCTTTCGTGCCGAAACGACCTTTAGCCTGCGCGAAGACATCTTGTTGCCCGATGACAGCGCCATCACCATCGCCTCCGAAGGTCTGTTGGGCGGCAGTTTTGTCGAAATCATTCCGGGGGGCTCACCCTTCAACTACGCCCCCGGCGACCGGATCACCGACACGCAAAGCTCGGTCAGCCTTGTGACGCTTTTGATGCGCTTTGTGACGGGGGATGGGTCTGAGTGATGCGCAGCACGCTTGCGGCGCTGGTGGCGGGCGTGGCGCTGTGCGCATCGCCCGCGCTGGCCCAGCAGTTCGACAATTACAGCGATGGTCCGATCCCGGGCTTTCAGCTTCCGCCCGGTGGCCTTGCCGGGTCCAATCCGGCGGCGCCGGGTCAGGACGGCGCCCCCCCCCAAGGCGGCTTGTTCCCGTTGACCCAGCCCCCGACGGGACAAGGCGACGGGGCGACGACCATCTTGCCCGGCACATCTGCGCCCATCGCGTCGATCAGCCAGCCCACGACCGCGCAAGCCAATCGCGTCACCCTGCGCGCGCTTGACCGGATGCTGGGCCAGCCCACCGATGTGGAAATGGTCGTGGGTGATACGGTGATTTACGGGCGCATTGCCATCCGCGTGCTTGAATGCCGCTTTCCCAGCGATGATCCCGCATCCGATGCCTATGCGCATCTGGAAATTCTGGATCTGCCGGGCAACCGCCTGTTTGATGGCTGGATGATCGCCTCATCGCCTGCGCTCAATGCGCTGGAGCATCCGCGCTATGATGTCTGGGTGCTGCGCTGTTTCGCTGAGTGAGCGCCATCACGCGCCTTGTGGGGCCGTGTCACGGTCGATGGCAAAGAAATCCGCAGGCGAGGTGACGGCAAGCTGCAATTGCCGCCGGTATTCGGCGCGCGGAATTTCGATTGCCCCAAGGCTTTGAAGATGTTCGGTGGTGAATTGCGTGTCAAACAACTGAAATCCACCCGCCCTGAGCCGGGCAATCAGATGGGTCAGGGCGATCTTTGATCCGTCCGTGCGGCGCGAGAACATCGATTCCCCAAAATAGGCCGCCCCCAGCACCACGCCGAACACGCCCCCCGCCAGCGCCCCGTCCATCCAGACCTCGACCGAATGGGCATGCCCCTGAGCATGCAACGACAGGTAGGTGCCGAAGATTTCGCTGTTGATCCATGTTTCCGGGCGATCGGCACATGCGGCGATGATACCCGGAAAGTCGCGGTTGACCGTGATCTCGAAACCGCCCTGCGCCAGTCTGCGCCTGAGCGTGCGCGAGATATGGAACGCATCAAGCGGAAACACCCCCCGCCGTTGCGGGTCGACCCAGAAAATACCCGGCTGATCCGCGCCGTCCGACATCGGGAAAATGCCGGCCGCGTAAGCCCTTATCATCAGTTCCGGGGACAGCACCGGGCGAACCGGGCTGAGCATGTCATGCGCCATGCAAGGCGATATAGGGCGCGGTCCCGGAAAATCCTGTGGAAAACGAAAAAGAGCTGCGGGCGGCAAACCACCCCCCAATTCCACCGCGCCATGCCCCTGCGGCAACGCGGGGATGGCGGCCGGGTCGATGGGTGCGCCCGGACGCTGGGTATCAGCCGAAATTCTCGGCAAGCCAGCCCTCGAGCCAATGGATCGTGTACTCGCCCGATTGCACGGCCGGTTCGGCCAGCAGGGCATTGAACAGGGGAATGGTCGTGTCGATCCCGTCGATGATCAATTCGCCCAAGGCCCGGTGCAGGCGCGCCAGCGCCTCGGGCCGGTCGCGGCCATGCACGATCAGCTTGCCGATCAGGCTGTCGTAATAAGGCGGGATGCGGTAGCCGTCATAGATGGCACTGTCCATCCGCACACCCAGGCCCCCCGGCGCGTGATACTGGCTGATCCGCCCCGGGCTGGGCGAGAAATTCGGCAGCTTCTCGGCGTTGATGCGCACTTCGATCGCATGCCCGTTCACCTTGAGATCTTCTTGATGGAACGACATCGGCAGACCGGATGCCACGCGGATCTGTTCGCGCACCAGATCGACGCCGAAAATCGCCTCGGTGACGGGGTGTTCGACCTGAAGGCGGGTGTTCATCTCGATGAAGAAGAATTCACCATCTTCGTAGAGAAACTCGATCGTGCCCGCGCCTTCATAGCCCAGATCGCCCACCGCCTGTGCGCAGGTGGCGCCGATGCGTTCGCGGGTCGCCGCGTCGATGGCGGGGCCGGGGGCTTCTTCGAAGACCTTCTGATGGCGCCTCTGCAGCGAGCAATCGCGCTCGCCCAGATGCACGGCGCGGCCCCGGCCATCGCCGAAGACCTGCACCTCGATATGGCGGGGGCGCCCGAGGTATTTCTCGATATAGACCTCGTCATTGCCAAACGCGGCCTTTGCCTCGGACCGTGCGGTGCGAAAGGCGGTCTCCATGTCCGCCTGCGACCGCGCCAGCTTCATGCCGCGCCCACCACCGCCTGCCGTGGCCTTGACGATCACCGGGTAGCCCGCACTGCGCCCGACCTCATAGGCGGCATCCAGCGTCGGCACGCCACCCTCCGAGCCCGGCACGCAAGGCACGCCCAGTTTCTTCATCGTGTCCTTGGCGGTGATCTTGTCGCCCATCAGACGGATATGTTCCGCCGACGGGCCGATGAACTTGATCCCATGGTCTTCGATGGCCTGCACGAAGCTGGCGTTTTCGCTCAGAAAACCATAGCCGGGATGGATCGCTTCGGCGCCGGTGATCTCGCAGGCCGAAATGATGGCGGCCATCGACAGATAGGATTGCGTGCTGGGGGGCGGCCCGATGCAGATCGCCTCATCGGCCATGCGCACATGCATCGCGTCGCTGTCGGCGGTGGAATGCACCGCAACGGTCGCAACCCCCATCTCGCGCGCGGCCCGGATGACGCGCAGAGCGATCTCGCCGCGGTTGGCGATGAGGATTTTCTTGAACATGGGGTGCCCCGTCTACTCGATGATCATCAGCGGCGCGCCGTATTCGACGGGTGCGCCATCCTCGACGAGGATGCGTTTCACAGTGCCCGCGCGCGGTGCGGGGATCTGGTTCATCGTCTTCATCGCTTCCACGATCAGAAGCGTCTGGCCCTCGGTCACGCGGTCGCCGACCGACACAAAGGCTTTGGTGCCGGGTTCTGCCTGAAGATAGACAGTGCCAACCATGGGTGAGGTCACGGCGCCCGGCGCCTGTGCGGGATCCTCGATCACGGAGGGCGCGGGGGCGGGGGCGGCCGGGGCCGCCATCGGCTGTGCGCTGGGCGCAGCCAGCATCTGGACCGGGGCCGCCACCATCTGCATCTGGCGCGCAACGCGCACATTCAGCCAATCATGCTCGCCGTATTCGCGCTTCACATGCAGCTCGCTCAGGTCGTTCTTGCGCAAAAGCTCGGCCAAAGCCTCGATAAAGGCCACGTCATTGGCGCGCGTGGCATCGGTCTTGTCGCTCATGTCTGTCCTCGCAAACCGGGGCCGCATTGCGGCTGGCCCTTAACCCTCACCCGGCCCCGTGCGAAGGTCCGGCTGCTGGTCGCGTATAGCGCAGCCTTTGCCCGGGGAAAACCCGGTCCGTCAACTTGGGCACAGGCTTTTGTGCCGACGCAAGGCCGGGCTGTGCCTGATTTTTCGGCAAAGCGCGACCTTGGGGCGAAAAATCTGTGGGCTTCAGCGGTGACGAATAAATTTACCGTTTGATAAAAAATCGAACCCGTGACACCCTTTGCCTCACACGCAGCCATTCGCTCGCAGGGAGATCTGCCGATGACGAACAGCCCCTTTACCCCCGGCATCGCGCCCGCGCGGCTTGATGCAGACGCCCTGCAGGCCAATTTCGCCGATCTGCATGCCCCGCTCGATGCCCATGAGGCGCTGGTGGCTGCGGACCGGTGCTATTTTTGCCATGATGCCCCTTGTATCACGGCATGCCCCACCACCATCGACATTCCCCTGTTCATTCGTCAGATCGCCACAGGCACGCCCGAGGCCGCAGCCAGGACGATTTTCGACCAGAATATCCTCGGCGGCATGTGCGCGCGGGTCTGCCCCACCGAAACCCTGTGCGAACAGGCCTGCGTGCGCGAGACCGCCGAGGGCAAGCCCGTCGAAATCGGGCGGCTGCAACGCTATGCCACCGACAGGCTGATGTCGGCGGGCGTGCATCCCTTTACCCGCGCCGCGCCCACGGGCAAGCGCGTGGCGGTTGTGGGGGCGGGTCCGGCGGGTCTGTCTTGCGCCCATCGTCTGGCGCTCAAGGGTCATGATGTCGATCTGTTCGATGCGCGGCCCAAAGGGGGCGGTCTGAACGAATACGGCATCGCCCATTACAAGGCGACCGATGATTATGCGGCGGCCGAACTGGACTGGTTGATGCAGATCGGCGGGATCAGCCTGCATACGGGCCAAGCGCTGGGGCGTGACCTGTCGCTCGAGACGCTTACGGCCGATTATGATGCGGTCTTTCTTGGAATGGGTCTGGCAGGGGTGAATGCGCTGCGCGCCGAGGGTGAAACGCGGGCCGGCGTGACGGACGCGGTCGAATTCATCGCGGATCTGCGGCAAGCGGGCGATTTGTCGGCACTGCCCGTGGGGCGCAATGTGGTGGTGATCGGCGGGGGCATGACCGCCATCGACGCTGCGGTGCAGTCCAAGCTTTTGGGGGCGCAAAGCGTGACGATCCTGTATCGACGCGACCGTTCGGCCATGCCCGCCAGCCGCTATGAGCAAGATCTGGCCGCAGCCAAGGGCGTGCAGATCATCTTCAACGCCCTGCCGATAGCCATCTTGGGCAATGGCGCGGTGACCGGGGTTCGGGTCGAATATACCCGGTCCGAGGGCAAGGCGTTGATCGGCACAGGCGAGACCTTCGAGATACCCGCCGATCAGGTGTTGAAGGCAATTGGTCAGACACTTTCGGGCACGCCGGGCGGTCTTGAGATTGCAGGCGGAAAGATCAAGGTGACCGGTGCAGGGCGCACATCACGCCCCGGCGTCTGGGCGGGCGGCGATTGCGCGGCGGGTGGCGAGGATCTGACGGTGACAGCCGTCGCCGAAGGCCGCGACGCGGCAGAAGACATTCACACAAGCCTGATGGGCTAAAGCGATTATTCGTACGAATAATCGATCACTGCGAATTTTCGTACGAAAATTCGGACAAGCGCATAGGGGAGACCGGAACCATGGCAGACCTTTCCAGCGATTTTCTGGGCATCAGATCGCCCAATCCATTCTGGTTGGCCTCGGCGCCACCGACCGACAAGGCCTATAATGTCGTGCGCGCCTTCAAGGCGGGTTGGGGCGGCGTTGTGTGGAAAACGTTGGGCGAGGCGGGCCCGCCGATCGTGAATGTCAACGGTCCGCGCTATGGCGCGATCTGGGGTGCCGACCGCCGCCTTCTGGGGCTCAACAACATCGAGCTGATCACCGACCGCCCGCTTGAGGTGAATCTGCGGGAGATCAAGGAGGTCAAGCGCGACTGGCCCGATCGCGCGATGATCGTAAGCCTGATGGTGCCTTGCGAAGAGCAGGCGTGGAAAGCGATCCTGCCCTTGGTCGAAGACACCGGCGCGGATGGGATCGAGCTGAATTTCGGTTGCCCGCACGGCATGAGCGAACGGGGCATGGGGGCGGCTGTGGGGCAGGTGCCCGAATACATCGAAATGGTGGCGCGCTGGTGCAAGCAAAACACGCGCATGCCCGTGATCGTCAAGCTGACGCCCAACATCACCGACATCCGCTATCCTGCGCGCGCGGCGAAACGGGGTGGGGCTGATGCCGTCAGTCTGATCAACACGGTATCGTCGATCACCTCGGTCAATCTTGACAGCTTCAGCCCCGAGCCATCGATCGACGGGCGCGGCAGCCATGGCGGCTATTGCGGCCCGGCGGTCAAGCCGATTGCGCTGAACATGGTCGCCGAGATCGCCCGCGACGCCGAAACCCGCGGATTGCCCATTTCGGGCATCGGTGGGGTCACCACATGGCGCGACGCGGCCGAGTATCTGGCGTTGGGTGCAGGCAATGTGCAAGTCTGCACGGCGGCCATGACCTATGGCTTCAAGATTGTGCAAGAAATGATCTCGGGCCTGTCGCAGTATCTTGACAACAAAGAGATGACGCTGAGCGATCTGATCGGGCGCGCGACGCCCAATGTGACGGAATGGCAGTATCTGAACCTCAACTACGTCACCAAGGCGCGCATCGATCAGGATGCCTGCATCCAATGCGGGCGCTGTTATGCCGCCTGCGAAGACACGAGCCATCAGGCGATTTCAATGTCGCCCGACCGGGTGTTTGAGGTGATGGATGATGAATGCGTCGCCTGCAATCTGTGCGTCAATGTCTGCCCAGTGGAAAATTGCATCACGATGGAGCGCATGCCCGCAGGCGCGGTGGACCCGCGCACCGGGGCGGTGGTGTCGGATGACTATGCCAACTGGACGACCCATCCCAACAATCCCGCCGCCCGCCCGGCGGCAGAATGAGGCAAGCGAGTGGGCTGTCTCGGCGCCAGTTTCGCGAAATGACGGGTGCGGGGGGGGCTGTCTGCCCCCCTCACACACAGCCCGAGAGTATTTTTGAAGCAAAGAGGATCAGGGCGCCAGAAGCCGTGTGAACAGGGTATCGAGGAAGCGTTCGGCCTCGGCCATGGGGTCACGGCCTTCGCCCAGAACAGCGCGGATCTGGACATCGAAATCGGCGTAGTGCTGGGTCAACGCCCAGATCGAAAAGATCAGGTGGTGCGGATCGACATCGGCGATGCGGCCGGCCGCAGCCCAACCCCGGATCACCGTGGATTTTTCATCGACCAGCGTCTTGAGATCGGTGGCCAGTGCCGCCTGCATATGGGGCGCGCCCTGGACGATTTCATTGGCAAAAAGGCGTGATTCGCGGGAAAAGTCGCGGCTGAGTTCCAGTTTGCGCCGCATGTAGGCGCGCAATTCCGCGACCGGGTCGCCTTGGGCGTCAAGCGCGCGCAACGGATCAAGCCATGTGTCCATCAACTGGCTGAGCAAGCTGACATGGATCGCTTCCTTGGACGCGAAATAATAGAGCAGATTGGGTTTGGACAGCCCGGCTTGCGCCGCGATCATGTCAAGGGTGGCGCCGCGAAAGCCATGTTGCGAAAACACCTCGAGCGCGGCCTCGAGGATGGTTTCGCGATTTTGTCGCTGGATGCGCGTGCGTGGTTTTTGTTGTCGCATGCGTCTATCTGAGCCTTTGGCCCGTCTTGGCACAAGCCCCGTTTCGGCATATGATGAAACCTTGGGCAAGGGTGTCTGAACGGGCATCATCTGCCTTGTCTTTATGCACGCGCCTATCAGGAAATTCATTGCGGGCCGTTGACTGGCACAGCGCCTCTGCTAGCGTTCGGTTGACCATTTGGTCAAAAACAATCCAGCGGTCCGGCAGCGCGCGCCCGGACCGGCAAGACAGGGAATGCCACCATGGCGCTTGACCGTTCCAACCCCGTGCCGAATGATTTGTCCGCTTTCTGGATGCCCTTCACCGCCAACCGCCAGTTCAAGAAGGCGCCGCGGATGTTGGTGTCGGCGGATCGCATGCATTACCGCACCGCCGATGGGCGCGAGGTGCTTGATGGGGTGGCGGGGCTGTGGTGTTGCAACGCTGGCCACAATCGCCCGAAAATCGTCGAGGCGATCCGCCAGCAGGCCGGTGAGCTGGACTATGCGCCCGCTTTCCAGATGGGCCATCCCAAGGCATTCGAGCTGGCCAACCGCCTGCGCGACATGGCGCCCCAGCCGATGGAGCATGTGTTTTTCACCAACTCCGGATCCGAGGCGGTTGAAACCGCGCTGAAGATCGCCATCGCCTATCAGCGGGCGATCGGCCAGGCCACGCGCACGCGGCTGATCGGGCGCGAGCGCGGCTATCACGGGGTGAATTTCGGGGGTATCTCGGTCGGCGGCATCGTCAACAACCGCAAATTCTTTGGCACGCTGCTGAACGGGGTCGATCACCTGCCCCATACCCATCAGCCTGCCTTGAACGCCTTTAGCCGGGGTGAGCCCGAGCATGGCGCCAATCTGGCCGATGAGCTTGAGCGCATCGTGGCGCTGCATGGCCCGGAAACGGTCGCGGCCGTGATCGTGGAACCCGTGGCGGGGTCCACTGGCGTGCTGATCCCACCCAAGGGCTATCTCAAGCGGTTGCGCGAGCTGACGCGCAAGCATGGCATCTTGCTGATTTTCGACGAGGTGATCACAGGCTTTGGCCGCCTGGGCGCGCCTTTTGCCGCCGATTACTTCGATGTCATGCCCGACATGATCACCTGCGCCAAGGGTCTGACCAATGGCGTGATCCCGATGGGGGCGGTTCTGGCCACCAAGGAAATCCACGACGCCTTCATGCAGGGGCCCGAGCATGTGATCGAGCTGTTCCACGGCTACACCTATTCCGGCAATCCCATTGCCTCGGCCGCCGGTCTGGCCACGCTGGAGACCTATCGCGAAGAAGGTTTGTTCGAACGTGCCGCCGAGATTGCGCCCTATTGGGAGGATGCGGTCCACAGCCTCAAGGGGTTGCCGCATGTCATCGACATCCGCAATCTGGGCCTGATCGCAGGGGTCGAGCTTGAGCCCATCGCGGGCGAGCCGACCCGGCGTGCCTTCAGTGCGTTTCTTGATGCCTATGAGCATAATGTGATGATCCGCACCACAGGCGACATCATTGCCATGTCGCCACCGTTGATCATCGAGAAATCGCATATCGACACGCTGATCGGCACGGTGGCGGACGTCCTCAAGCGTCTGCAGTGACCACGGCCCATAATACCCTGATCTGAAAGGCACATCCCATGGCCGCGCCCGGCGAGAACATGACCATCAACGGCGAGCGGCTGTGGGATTCGCTCATGGACATGGCCAAGATCGGCCCCGGCATCGCGGGTGGCAACAACCGCCAGACGCTGACCGACGAAGATGCCCAAGGGCGCGCAGTTTTTCAGACGTGGTGCGTGGCGGCGGGCATGACCATGGGCGTGGACCAGATGGGCAACATGTTCGCCCGCCGCGAAGGTACCGACCCCGATGCGGCCCCGGTCTATATGGGCAGCCATCTTGATACCCAGCCCACCGGCGGCAAATATGACGGGGTGCTGGGGGTCTTGGGCGGGCTGGAGGTGATCCGCACGCTCAACGACCTCAAGATCAAGACGCGCCACCCCATCGTCGTGGTGAACTGGACCAACGAAGAGGGCACACGCTTTGCGCCCGCGATGCTGGCCTCGGGTGTCTTTGCCGGGCGGCACACGCAGGATTGGGCCTATGATCGTGTCGATGCCCAGGGCAAGCGCTTTGGTGATGAACTGGAACGCATCGGCTGGAAAGGCAGCGAGCCGGTCGGTCACCGGCCGATGAAGGCGTTTTTCGAGCTGCACATCGAACAGGGCCCGATCCTTGAGGCCGAGGGCAAGCAGATCGGCGTTGTCACCCATGGTCAGGGGTTGCGCTGGATCGAATGCACCATCACCGGCACCGAAAGCCATACGGGATCCACGCCGATGGCGATGCGGCGCAATGCGGGGCGGGGTTTGGCGCTGATCACCGAGCTGGTGCATGAGATCGCGATGAAGACCCAGCCCGGCGCCGTGGGCGCGATCGGGCATATCGATGTCTATCCCAATTCGCGCAACATCATTCCGGGCAAGGTCGTCTGCACCGTCGATTTCCGCAGCCATGTCTTGGACAAGCTCAACGCCATGGTGGCAGAGCTGATGGCGCGCGCGCCCGCGATCTGTGCCGATATCGGCGTGACCTTCGCGGCGCAGATCGTGGGCCAGTTCGATCCGCCCGCTTTTGACGTGGGCTGCGTGAATGCCATCCGGGGGGCGGCCGAGCGGCTGGGATACAGCCATATGGATATCGTCTCGGGTGCCGGTCACGATGCGTGCTGGATCAACGATGTGGCACCCACGGCCATGGTCATGTGCCCCTGTGTCGGCGGGCTCAGCCATAACGAGGCCGAAGAGATCAGTGCCCAATGGGCCGCGGCGGGTGCGAATGTCTTGTTTCACGCGGTGGTCGAGACGGCGGAGATCGTCGAATGAGCCCCCTGCGTGGCGCCAGTGTCGTTGCGGTCTTGATGCTGTCGGCCTGCATGCCGCCCCCCGAGGGCGAGGTCGAACAGATCAGCGAGGCGGTCCGCGCGCTTGCTGCCCCCGGTCAGAATCTGACGCAGGTCCGCATCGAAAGCGATGGCTGTTACTGGTACCGTTACGACGGGCCGGTCGAGACGACCTTTTTGCCGCTTTTGACGCGCGATGACCGCATGATCTGTGCGCGCACGCCGTCAAGCTGATCCATACGAAACCGGGGGATGATACGATGAGCACGGTGATCAAGGGGGGCACGATCGTCACGGCCGATCTGTCCTATGTGGCTGATCTGCGGATCGAGGATGGGCGCATCACCGAGATCGGCCCCGATCTCAAGGGTGATACGGTTCTTGACGCGTCGGGCTGCTATGTCATGCCCGGCGGGATCGACCCGCACACCCATCTGGAAATGCCCTTCATGGGCACCTATTCCGCCGATGATTTCGAGAGCGGCACGCGCGCGGCGCTGTCGGGGGGCACCACCATGGTGGTTGATTTCGCCCTGCCCAGCCCCGGTCAGGGTCTGCTTGATGCGCTCAAGATGTGGGACAACAAGGCGGGCCGGGCCAATTGCGATTATTCCTATCACATGGCGGTCACATGGTGGAGCGAGCAGGTCTTTGACGAGATGAAGACCGTGATCGAGGATCGCGGGATCAATACCTTCAAGCATTTCATGGCCTACAAGGGCGCGCTCATGGTCAATGATGATGAGCTGTTCGCGTCTTTCAACCGCTTGGCGGAACTGGGCGGCATCGCGATGGTTCATGCCGAGAACGGTGATGTGGTGGCCGAACTGACCGCAAGGCTTTTGGCGCAAGGCAATACCGGCCCCGAGGCGCATGCCTATTCCCGCCCCGCGCAGGTCGAGGGCGAGGCCACCAACCGCGCCATCATGATCGCCGACATGGCGGGCGTGCCGCTTTATGTCGTCCATGTCTCGTCCGAGGATGCCCATGAGGCGATCCGGCGGGCCCGCGCGCTTGGCAAGCGGGTCTGGGGCGAGCCCTTGATCCAGCACCTGACGCTCGATGAAAGCGAATACTTCCACCCCGATTGGGACCATGCCGCGCGCCGCGTGATGAGCCCACCGTTTCGCGACAAGAAACACCAGGACAGCCTGTGGGCGGGGCTGATGTCGGGTTCGCTGTCGGTCGTGGCGACCGATCATTGCGCGTTCACCACCGAACAGAAGCGCTTTGGCATCGGCGATTTCTCGAAAATCCCCAATGGCACCGGCGGGCTTGAGGATCGCATGCCGATGCTGTGGACCCATGGGGTGGCCACGGGGCGGATCACAGCCAATGAATTTGTGGCGATCACCTCGACCAACATCGCCAAGATCCTGAATTGCTATCCCAAAAAGGGCGCGATCCTGGTGGGCGCGGATGCCGATATCGTGGTCTGGGATCCGGCCAAGGAAAAGACCATTGCCGCCAGCGCGCAGCAATCGGCAATCGATTACAACGTGTTCGAGGGCCACAAGGTCAAGGGCCTGCCGCGCTTTACGCTGACGCGGGGCCATGTGGCGGTTCATGACGGTGAAATCCGTACCCGCGAAGGGCATGGTCAATTCGTCAAGCGCCCCGGCAATGGCACCGTCAACCGCGCGCTGAGCACATGGAAGGACTTGACCGCGCCCCGCCCGGTGGCGCGCGCGGGCATTCCCGCGACGGGGGTGTGATGACGCAGACCGCCGTTGCCGCGACCACCGAAGCCTCTGCCCCGGTGATCGCGGCCCAGAACCTTGACCTGACGTTTCAAACCAATGATGGGCCGGTCCATGCGCTGAAAGATGTGAACCTGACCATCGGCAAGGGTGAATTCGTCAGCTTCATCGGGCCGTCGGGTTGTGGCAAGACCACACTGTTGCGCGTCATCGCGGCGCTCGAGCATCCGACAAGCGGCACGATCACCGTCAACGGCATCACACCCGATCAGGCGCGCCAGAACCGCGCCTATGGCTATGTGTTTCAGGCGGCCGGGCTTTATCCGTGGCGCAGCATCGAAAAGAACATCGCGCTGCCGCTTGAGATCATGGGGTTCGACCGCGCCGAGCAGGAAAAGCGCGTGAAGAATGTTTTGCAACTTGTTGATCTTGATGGGTTTGGCAAGAAATTTCCATGGCAGCTTTCCGGCGGCATGCAGCAACGCGCCTCGATCGCCCGGGCGCTGGCCTTTGATGCCGATATCTTGCTGATGGACGAACCTTTCGGCGCGCTCGACGAGATCGTGCGCGATCACCTGAACGAGCAGCTCTTGCAGCTTTGGGCGCGGACACAAAAGACCATCTGTTTCGTGACCCATTCGATCCCGGAAGCCGTTTACCTGTCGACGAAAATCGTCGTCATGTCCCCCCGTCCGGGGCGCATCACCGATATCATCGAAAGCGACCTGCCAAGGCAACGCCCGCTCGATATCCGCGACACGCCCCAGTTTCTGGCCATCGCCCATCGTGTCCGCGAAGGGCTGCGCGCGGGGCATGCCTATGAGGATTGAGGCCGAGCCATGAGCGCAAGTCTGACCCTCTGGCTTGGCGGCGCGATGCTGGTCTTTCTGACGGCCAGCGCGACACTGCGCCATTACGTCGACACGTCCAAGCTCTGGGTGCTGCTGATCGCGCTTTGCCTTTATACTCTGGGCAACCTGATGATGGTGCGGCTGATGCGGGAAAGCGGGATGGCGGTGGCGATCTCGGTGTCTGCCGTGTTGCAACTGGTGCTGGCAAGCGCCGTGGGTATGGCCGTCTTTGGCGAACGCCCGACCGCCTTGCAGGGCGCGGGGCTGGCCCTGGGTGTGGTGGCGGTGGCGTTGATCATCTGGCCGGCGCGGTGGCAAGGATGAGCATGGCGGTCACTGACAGGCCGACCCGCACGGCCGGTGCGCTGGCGGCAATGGCGCGTGCGGTCGTGCCGGTTCTCAGTGTCGTTCTGGCCATCATCGCGATCTGGTATGGTGCCAGCGTGATGATGAACCGCGCCTGGACGCTGGACCAGATCCAGCGCCAGAACCTTGAGATGACGCCGTCACAGATCATCGCCGACGCCATGACCCAGGAACGCCCTGTCTTGCCGCCCCCCCATCAGGTCGCCGCCGAAATCTGGAACACCACCGTGGGCGAGCCTGTCATGCGCGAACGGCGCGGCCAGATGCAGGGCAATCCGCGCAACCTGATCTTTCACGCCTATCACACGCTCTGGCCCACGATCCTTGGGTTCATGATCGGGACGGGGTTGGGCATCTTGCTGGCCATCGGCATCGTGCACAGCCGCGCCATGGATCTCAGCGTGATGCCCTGGGCGATTGCCAGCCAGACCATCCCGATCCTGGCCATCGCGCCGATCATTGTTGTGGTGGTGGCAAACCTGCCTGTGCTCAACACTGCGGTCGATCAGGGCTGGATCAGCGACGATACCAAGCTTCTGGTGCCCAAGGCACTGATTTCGGCCTATCTCAGTTTCTTTCCGGTCGTCGTCGGCATGGTGGCGGGCCTGCGCAGCCCCAACGCGATGGATCTGGATTTGATGCGGACCTATTCCGCCAGCCGAGCCCAGATGTTGTGGAAGCTGCGGCTGCCTGCGTCGGTGCCGTTCTTGTTCACCTCGCTCAAGGTGTCGATCGCGGCGGCGCTTGTGGGCACGATCGTGGCGGAATTGCCGACGGGGGCGCGCTTTGGCCTTGGGGCGCGCTTGCTGACGGGCAGCTATTACGGCCAGACGATCCAGATCTGGTCGGCGTTGTTCATGGCCGCGATCTGTGCGGCGGCGCTGGTGATGATTCTGGGGGCGCTGGAAAAGATCGTCTTGCGACGGATGGGGGTACGGCCATGAGCGCTGCCGTGCGCCAGATGCGGGAAACCCTGGGGTTTCCCGAGCGAAAAACCCGGGTTTTTCGCCCCGTTTTCCGCAAGGAAAACATCTTTGAAAACGTGCGCTTTCCGGTCGTGGGGGCGCCATGCGGTCGATGAACATGCCGTCATGGGGCTTGCCGGCACTGGGGGCTGTCCTGATTGTGCTGGCCGCAACCAGCGACATGCGTCTGGCGCTGATCCTGGCGGTCTGGTTCGGCGCCTGGGCGCTCAATGCGGCATTGGCGACCCGTCGTGCCGGGGCGGGGTTGCGTTTGATCGTGCCCTTGATCTTTGGGGTCACGCTCTTGGTTCTGTGGGAAATGGCGGTGCAACTCTACCAGATCAGTTTCGTGATCCTGCCCGCGCCATCCGCCATCTGGGCGCGACTGATCACCGAGACTGCGACGCTTTGGGCGGATTTTCAGCAGACGATCCTGAAGGGGGCGCTTGCGGGCTATGTCATGGGCTGCGGGGCAGCCTTTGTGATCGCTCTGGCGGTCGATCGCTCCCCCTTTTTGCAGCGCGGGCTTTTGCCGGTGGGCAATTTCATCGCGGCCTTGCCGATTGTCGGCACGGCGCCGATCTTTGTGATGTGGTTCGGCTTTGGCTGGCAGTCGAAATCGGCGGTGGTGGTGGCAATGGTGTTCTTTCCGATGCTGGTCAATTGCGTCCAAGGCCTCAAGGCATCCGACGCCATGCAGCGCGACCTGATGCGCACCTATGCGGCAAGTTATGGCCAGACGCTCCTGAAGCTGCGCTTGCCTACCGCGCTGCCCTTCATCTTCAACGGGTTGAAAATCTGCACGACGCTTGCGCTGATCGGGGCGATTGTTGCTGAATTTTTCGGCTCTCCCACGGTTGGAATGGGCTTTCGCATCAAGATCGAGATGGGGCGGCTGGCCATGGACATGGTCTGGGCCGAGATTGCGGTCGCCGCTATGGCTGGATCGCTGTTTTTTGGAATTGTGGCGCTGATCGAGCGGCAATTGACCTTCTGGCACCCGGCGCAAAGACGGGGCTGAAGCACTGAGACGATGGTTCAACCTGGAGGGAAGACAATGAAAAGAACACTGATCCCGGCGCTTGCGCTGGGCATGGCCGCAAGCGCGGCACAGGCGCAAGACGAGGTGACGCTGCAGTTGCAGTGGGTCACACAAGCACAGTTCGCTGGCTATTACGTGGCGCTCGAGAATGGCTTTTACGAGGAAGAGGGTCTGAATGTGACCATTCTGCCCGGTGGCCCCGACATCGCACCGCCGCAGGTCCTGGCGGGTGGCGGTGCGGATGCGATGCTCAACTGGATGCCCTCGGCGCTCGCTGCGCGCGAGCGGGGATTGCCGGTGGTCAATATCGCCCAGCCCTTCGTGCGGTCGGGTCTGCAGCTGACCTGCTGGAAGGACAGTGGCATCGCCGCGCCCGCCGATCTGGCCGGCCATACCGTCGCGCACTGGTTTTTCGGCAATGAATACCCCTTCATGGGGTGGATGAACCAGCTGGGCATCCCGGTCGATGGCTCCGCCAATGGTGTGACCTTGCTTCAGGCGGGCTTTAACGTCGATCCCTTGTTGCAGCGTCAGGCCGATTGCATCTCGACCATGACCTACAATGAATACTGGCAGATCATCGATGCGGGTGTGTCGCCCGAAGAACTGGTGACCTTCCGCTATTCCGATTACGGCATGGATACGCTCGAAGACGGCATCTATGTGCTGGAAGAAAACCTCAATGATCCCGCGTTTTTCGACAAGATGACCCGCTTTGTGCGCGCCTCGATGAAGGGCTGGGCATGGGCGGCGGAAAACCCCGATGCGGCGGCGATGATCGTGCTGGATAACGACGAGACCGGCGCGCAGACCGAAACCCATCAAAAGCGGATGATGGGCGAGATCGCGCTTTTGGTCGAAGGTGGCGACGGACGGCTGGACGAAGCCTCCTATGCGCGGACCGTCCGGACGCTTCTGGAAGGTGGCGATGCGGTCATCACGGCCGAGCCTTCCGGCGCATGGACGCATGCCGTGACGGATGCGGCGCTCGCCAACTGAGCGTGCCGCCACGCAAACAGACGACAGCCCCGGGGTGATCCCGGGGCTGTTGCCATTTAACGTCTCTGGTCAAGCTGGGCGGGGCTGGGCGCTTGCGGCTGTGCCTCGAAGCGGGCCACGGGTGTTACAGGATCGTCCAGACGATCGAAATCGCCGACATGTCGGGTGTTGAGCGGCGGAATACCCAAGCCCTTGAGCGGGGCAGGATCGCGAGGGGGCGCAGGCCATGGATCGCCGCCAGTCTGGCGGGTGGATGCGATGGCTGTGACCGCCGCGCGCCCCAATTCTGGCTTTGTCGGCGCGGCCTCGGCCACGGACGCCGTGCCGTGTGGGGCGACGCCCGCATTCGGCACGCTCACGGAATAGGAAACAGGACCGACCAAATCGCAGCCTCCGATCTTCAGACCCCCACCATGGCTTGAGCATGAACAAAAACCGTCAACCACACCAGTGGATCGCTAAAATCGGCTGTATTTTCTGAACCGCCCTGTCGCGCACATGCGAGATACGTCGCGTGTAAAGCGCAAGATAACCCATTCTTTGTGTGTCTTTTTCCTGTTAAGCTTTTGTCAAAGCAGCCCAGAGGTGTCTGATGGCCCCGATCTCTCCCTTTGCGCGGCGGGCGCAATTGACTGGCAACCGTATCCGTGAACGGCGGTTGGTCTTGGGCCTGAAGCAAGCCGCTTTGGCCGATGCGGTGGGGATTTCGGCCTCCTATCTCAATCTGATCGAACACAACCGCCGCCGGATCGGGGGCAAGCTGTTGTTGGCCTTGGCCCGCGCGTTGATGGTGGAGCCCGCGCAGCTGAGCGAAGGGGCGGATGCGACGCTTTATGATGCGTTGCAAAGCGCGGCCCGCGATCAGCCTGCGGGCTATGGTGCAGTGCCCGAAACCGACCGTATCGATGAAATGGCGGGGCGCTTTCCCGGTTGGGTGGCGCTTATCGCGGAACAGCAAAAGCGCATCGCCGCGCTTGAGGCGCTGGTCGAAGGGCTGCGCGACCGGATCGGGCATGATCCGGTCTTGGCGGAATCGATGCATGAGGTGCTGTCGACCGTGGCTGCCATCCGATCGACCGCCGATATTCTGGTGCGCGAACCCGATCTGGATGCGGTCTGGCGCGGCCGGTTTCACCGCAACCTGCACGAAGAGGCCGAGCGCCTGTCAACGCGCGCCACCGCACTCATCCGGCATTTCGAACCCGAAGCCGCCGGGGCCAGTGAGCGCGGCGCCTCCACCCCGATCGAAAGCGTCGAGGCGATGTTCGAGGCGTCTGACCATCATTTCCCCGAGATCGAGGTGCATGGACAGGCCGCGATTGCCACCGTTCTGGCGCGGACACCCGGCATGGAAGACCCCGCCACCCGCGCCTTGGGCGAGCGGTGGTTGCTGGCCTATGCGGCCGATGCGGCGCGGCTGCCTTTGCCGGTGATGCGCCCCGCCGCCGAGGCGGCACGATATGATCCGGCGATCTTGCTGGGGTTGGGGCAGGGCGATGTGGCCTTGGTCCTGCGCCGTTTGGCCACGCTGCCGCGTCATGAGGGTCTGGGCGATGGCCCGCCCGCTTATGGGCTGGCGGTCTGTGACGGATCGGGGGCGTTGATTTTCCGCCGTCGCTTGACCGCGTTTTCGATTCCGCGCTTTGGGGCGGGCTGCCCGCTTTGGCCGCTTTATCGTGCGCTGGGCCGACCCGGTCAGCCCGAAGCGGCACTGATCGAGATGCCGCAAGGCGCGCTGTTCCGGGCTTGGGCCGTCAGCCAGCCCGCGGGCCAGACGGGGTTTGGCGAAGCCCCGGTGATGCAAGCCGTCATGCTGGTCACGCCGGTTCCCGCGGGTCCGGCAAGCGCCCCCCGTCCGTCTGCCATAGCGGCCGGGCCGGGATGCCATCTGTGCGCGCGCACGGGCTGCCCCGCCCGGCGCTGAATGGTCCGGCCTGTTGGATGACGGGCGCTTGACCCGTCCGTATCCGCATGTATACAGCCGTATAAACGGATGCAAGTTGCGCTGGGCACCACGCATGGTGCCGGGCCCTGAGCCCGGTTTTCAACGCCCCGCCAAGGGCCAGGATCAAATGACATGACCGCGCCGACAGACCAGAACCTTGCCGATCTGAGCGTTGATGTGCTTGTGATCGGCGGGGGCAATGCCGCGCTGTGCGCCGCGATCGAGGCGCGCCGTCAGGGGGCCTCGGTTCTGGTGGTCGAAGCCGCATCCAAGGTCTATCGCGGTGGCAACACGCGCCACACCCGCAATCTGCGCTGCGCCCATGATGCGGGCAACGAGATCCTGACCGGGCCATACCCGGAGGATGAGTTCTGGGATGATCTGATGCGCGTGACGGGCGGTGAGACCGACCCGGAACTGGCGCGGCTGACCATCGCTCAGTCCAAAGAGCTGTGGGATTGGATGACCGGCGCCGGTGTGCGGTTCCAGCAGCCCTTGGGCGGCACGCTGAACCTTGGGCGCACCAATGCGTTTTTTCTGGGCGGTGGGCGCGCGATGCTGAACGCGCTTTATGACAGCGCCGAAAAGATGGGTGTGGCGTTTCGCTATGACACCGCCGCCACCGCGCTCGATATCGAGGACGGGTTTTTCAAGACCGCCCGGATCCAAGGCCCCGACGGGCCGCAGGTGGTCCGTGCCCGCGCATTGGTCACGGCGGCGGGCGGGTTCGAGGCCAACATCGAATGGCTTACGGAATACTGGGGCGAACGGGCCAGGAATTTCCTGATCCGCGGCACGCCCAACAACCGCGGCACGATCCTGCGAATGCTGCTGGATGCGGGGGTGGAACCTGTGGGCGATCCGACGCAATGCCATGCGGTCGCAATCGACGCGCGGTCGCCGCAATTCGACGGCGGCATCGTCACGCGGCTTGATTGCATCATCTTTGGCGTGGTGATCAACAACCGCTGCGAACGCTTTTATGACGAAGGCGAGGATTTCTGGCCCAAGCGCTACGCGATCTGGGGCCGTTTGGTGGCCGATCAACCCGACCAGATCGCGTGGATCGTGTTCGACGAAAAGGCGGTGGGCCGCTTCATGCCCTCGGTCTACCCGGCGATTTCGGCACCCTCGCTTGCGGAATTGGCCGAAAAGCTGGGGCTTGATCCATCGGCCTTAGCCGCCGAGATCGGGCGCTTCAACGCCGCCGTGGTCGATGGTGATTTCAACACCGAAATCCATGATGATTGCCGGACCGAAGGCATCAGCCCGCCCAAATCGCATTGGGCGCGCCGCATCGATAGCGCGCCCTTTCATGCCTATCCGGTCCGCCCCGGCATCACCTTCACGTATCTCGGCACCCGCGTGAACCACGAGGCCCGCGTCTTGATGCAAGGCGGCAGGCCAAGCGCCAATATCTATGCCGCAGGCGAGATCATGGCAGGAAATGTGCTGGGGCGCGGCTATCTGGCGGGCATCGGGATGACAATCGGCGCCGTTTTCGGGCGTCTGGCAGGCAAGGGGGCAGCGCGCCATGTCGGGAACTGAGCTGCAACAAGACGCCGAGCGCCAGATCACGATCTGCAACGCCTGCCGCTACTGCGAGGGGATTTGCGCGGTCTTCCCCGCGCTGCAAATGCAGCGGAGTTTCGTGGCAGGCGATATCGATTACTTTGCCAATCTGTGCCATGATTGCGGCGCCTGCTATCATGATTGCCAGTTTTCGCCGCCCCATGAATTTGCCATCAACCTGCCCAAGACACTGGCGGGTGTGCGGCAAGAAAGCTATGGCCGCTATGCATGGCCCAGCGCACTGGCCCCGGTCTTCGAAAAGAACGGGCTGGTGATTGCTGTGATCGCGGCCTTGTCGGTCACGGGTTTTCTGGCGGGCATGATCGCGTGGAACGCGCCCGGCGCGCTGTTTTCTGCCCATCAATCGCCCCAGGGGTTTTACGCGCTGATGTCGCATGATGCGATGGTGGGGCTGTTTGGGCCGGTCTTTGTGTTCTCGATCTTTGCGATGCTGATGGGGCTGCGCAATTTCTGGCGCGATGCCAATGCGGTGCGCATGGTCGCGGGACCTGCGCCCGCCTCGCTGTGGCAGGCGGTCCGGGATGCGGGATCGTTGCGCTATCTTGATGGCGGCGGGGCGGGCTGTTTCAACGAGGATGACAAGCCCGAAGACAAGCGGCGGCTTTACCACCATCTGACCTTTTACGGCTTCTTGTTGTGCTTTGCCGCCACATCGGTGGGCACGATCTATCATTATGGCTTTGGCCGCGTGGCGCCCTATGCGTGGTGGGATGTGCCGCAGCTTTTGGGCACGCTGGGCGGATTGATGCTGGCCGCTGGCACGGGTGGATTGATGGCCGCCAAAAAGCGCCGCCTGCCCGATCTGGTCGATGAGGGCACGAAAGGCATGGCGATGGCGTTCCTGTTGATGTTGCATCTGACGGCGGTGACGGGGCTTGGCCTGCATATCCTTGGCGGTACGGCTGCGATGGGGCTGTTGCTGGCGCTGCATCTGGGTGTGGTGTTCGCGCTGTTCCTGACCATGCCCTATGGCAAATTCGTGCATGGGCTTTATCGGTTCGCGGCCCTTGTGCGGTTCGCGATGGCCAAGCGGACGGGGCTCAAGACAAGGGTGGTGGCATGAAGATCGCTGTTCTGGACGATTATCTGGGCTATAGCGACCGCTTCGCCGATTGGGGCGATCTGGATGCCGATGTCACGGTGTTCCGCGCGCCCATCCCCGAAGCGGACCTGGCCGCGACGCTTGCCCCCTTTGATGTGCTGTGCGTGATGCGCGAGCGCACGCCCATGCCCGCCGCGCTGATCCATGCCTTGCCCCGACTGAAGTTGATCGTGACGACGGGGATGCGCAACTTGTCGATCGACATGGGTGCGGCGCGCGCGCGGGGCATCACGGTTTGTGGCACTGCCAGCCGGGCGGCGGCCACGGCGCATCTGGCGATGACGCTGATCTTGCTGGCCAGCCGCAATCTGGTGGCCAATCTGGGCGCGGTGGCGCGGGGCGGCTGGCAAGCCGAGGCGGGCCGCGATCTGGAGGGTTTGACCCTTGGCCTGATCGGGCTGGGGCGGCTGGGTGCCGATGTGGCGGCGCTGGCCCGTCCCTTCGGCGTCAAGATGGTGGCATGGAGCCAGAACCTGACCGATGCGCGCGCAGCCGAGGTGGGCGTCAGCCGCGCCGAAAGCCTCGAGGCCGTGTTGGAACAGGCCGATGTGGCCTCGATCCATCTGGTCTTGTCCGAGCGCACCCGCGGTCTGATCGGGGCCGGTCAACTGGCGCGGATGAAGCCCGACGCCTGTCTGGTCAACACCTCGCGCGGGCCGATCATCGACCGCGATGGCTTGCTTGATGCGTTGCGCATGGGGCGGCTGGCCTGTGCCGCGATCGATGTGTTCGACGAAGAACCCCTGCCCGCGGATAGCCCTTGGCGCGATGCCGATCTGATCGGATCAGGGCGGCTGATCTTGACGCCGCATGTGGGCTATGGGGCGCTGGCGACCTATGAGCGGATGTATCGTGAGACCGCGGAAAATGTCGTGGCTTTCGCACGGGGCGCGGCCCTCCGGGTGATCGGCAACTGACGGGGCACGTGACAAGACAGCAGATTGTAGATTGTAGAATGTTGACATTTTGCGCTGCCGCTGGTGTCATGCCCTGCCAAGCGATGGAACGGCGATGGCCAAACCGACCGCCACCCTCAAACAAGCCCTGCAAGCCCGCCGCGCCGTGATCGTGCCGGGGGCGGCGAATATGCGTTTTGGTCTGCCTGATCCGGGGCCGACCACCACCGCCGAAATCGCACAGACCACCGATCTGCCCTTGATCGTCGACATGGATGGGGGCTTTGGCAATCCGCTGAACGCGGTGCGGGGGATCGGGATGCCGGAGCGCGCAGGGGCCGCCACGCTGCAGATCGCGGATCAGGTGTTCCCCGGGAAACACGACCATTCCAACGGCAAGGCGGTGATCCCCGCGCCCGAGATGATCGACAAGATCAACGCCGCCGCCGATACCCGCCGCGATGGCGATCCGCAGATCATCGTGCGCAGCGATGCCCGCGCGATCGAGGGGCTTTCAGCCGCGATCGACCGCGCGCTGCCCGCGCCACAGATTGCCACCATCGTGCCCCATGGCCGCACCCCCGATCCAGGGCGGGTGGCGCTGGGCATCTTGAAACACGACGGCAGCCTTGCGCGTGGTGCGGTATGCGCCAAGGGGGACCGCAGAGGGATCATGGCGCGGGTTTTCGGCGGGACAGGCGCATCATGACCGATGGCGCGCAACGCGCGATCTGGATGCGGCGGCTGTGGACCGCGCTGATCGGGCTGATCGGCACGGCGGTCTTTTGGGGGCTGTCCATGCCGCTGCCGTTCTTGCTTGGACCATTGGCGGCCTGTCTGATCACCGCGTTGATGGGCGCGCAGCTCAAGGGTGTGCCGACCAACTGGCTGAACGCGGTGCGCACCATCCTTGGGGTGGCGGCCGGCTCGTCCGTGTCGCCCGCGTTGATGGAGCAATTGCCCCAGGCCGTGGCCAGCGCCAGCCTTGTGCCGGTGTTCCTGGCGGTGTCGCTGTTGCTGGGGTATCCGTTCTTTCGCCGTGTCGCGGGCTTTGACAAGCCGACCGCCTATTTCGCCACCGTGCCGGGTGGTTTTGCCGAGATGATCTTGCTGGGCAGCGAAAGGGGCGGCGATGTGCGGGCACTGTCGCTCGTGCATGCGACACGCATCTTGACGCTGGTGTCGCTGTTGCCGTTTCTGATCAGCTTTTATGTCGATGTGGACCTTAGCGCCGCGCCCGGTGTGCCGGTCAAGGATATCCCGCTCAAGGATATCGCCATCCTCGCGGCTTGCGCCTATTTCGGATATGTGGGCGCCAAGCGGATTGGCCTGTTTGGCGCCACGATCCTTGGACCGATGATCTTGTCGGCGGCCGCCAGCCTGTTGGGTCTGATCGAGAACCGCCCACCGACCGAGGCGCTCATTCTGGCGCAATTCGTCATCGGCATGAGCGTGGGGGCGCATTATGTCGGCGTCACCCGCGATGAATTGCGCCGCGTCGTATCAGCCAGCGCCGCCTATGCCTTGATGCTGGCCGCCCTTACGGTGCTGTTTGGCGAGATCATTTATCTGCTGGGGATCAATGATCTCTTGCATGGCATTTTGGCCTTTGCCCCGGGTGGCCAGCCCGAGATGGTGATGCTGGCAATCCTGACCGGGGCCGACATCACCTTTGTGATCTTTCACCATGTCTTGCGGTTGGTGCTGGTCATGAGCCTGACACCGGTGCTGGCGCGGTGGCTGGCCTGATGCGGATCTGGCCGGGGATCAGCACGCGCCCCACGAACTGGCGGCGCGCGCTGCGATAGACCGCGCCATGCACCGCATGCGCCGTTCCGTCCCGGGCGATGCGGACCTCGGCGTCGCCCGTCAAGATCCCCGAGGGTTGGCCCACCCGGATCGGCCCCATGCCCGCGCCGCCGGGCGCACGAAATTCCAACCGGATCGGTGCGGCGCTGCCTGCCACCCCATCAAGGGTGACATCGCCCGTCACCCTGGCGTGCCCGCGTTCGGTCGGGCATTGGCCGATGATGATCCTTGCGGCGTCGGTGGTGTGGATGCACACCATCGCCCCGGCCCCGCGCGGCTGGGCGGGCCCACCATGCAGAGCTTTGAAAGCGCAGGAGTTCCCCCGTCGATGCCGTTCGATTGCCGTCCGTTGGGATCGGACGATCCCATGGCGGCCAGACAGCGCGCGGTCCCTATGATCTGCTGCGGGTTTACCGCTCCAGATCCGCGACCATCGCCGGGCGTGTGCAAGCGGCATTGGCAGGGCATCGGGCGATCGTGGCGGCCTCAAGCGCGCGCGACCCGGTCGCCGCCAAGGGTCGAATGCGCGCCCATATCGCCAACGCTCGCCAGAGCGCGCTGATCGCGCTGGAATGCAGCTTGGATCAGCCCGCGCCCGCCCGGGCGGTGGGGCCTGCCAGCAGTGCCAGCATGGGGCCAAGCGCGGGCGCGGTGTCGAAGCATGCCAACTGATCGAACAGGGCCCCCGACCAATCCGCAGGGCCGATGGCTTCGGCGCAATCGATGAATTTGTCGCGCAAGCCCTCCGTGGTCAGCGGCACAGCGCCCCCAGCGGCCATCAGATCGTCGATGCGGTGTGACAGAACCGCGCCCGCGTGGGTGGTCACGATCACCTCGGCCGCCCATTGGCTGGTGCTATGATCGCCCATCTCAGGATGGGGGCGGGCCGTCAGCTTGGCCAAAAGCGCCGCGATCCCCGGATCGTGGATCGCTGCATCGTCGAAATGCGCCAGCTTCACCGCCCCATCCATGAGCGCGCGCGCGACAAGGTATTGCACCGAGAATTTCGCCTCGAGCGCGGTTTGGGGCCAAGGCGTGTCAGTGTGGGGCAGGCGCCGGGGATGGGGCAGAACGTCGATCCGGGCGATCTGGGCGGCATCAAGCCCGGTTTCCGCCCGCAGGTTCAGCGCGGCGCGGATGGCGGCATGTGCGCTGCCGCAGCACGGGTAGGGTTTGATGGCGATGCCGTCATCTTCCAACTCCAGCGGTGCGGCCCAATCGGCAAAGATGCGGGCCGGGTCATAGGTGCCCGCACCATTGAAGACCTCGAAAAACCCTTGGGGGTGCTCGAACGCGGCCGGGTTGGCGGTAAAGCCCTGCCGCGCCAGTAGGGCCGACAAAAGCCCCGCCCGCGCGCATTGGCCGACATGAAAGGGCTTGGTCATGGTGCCGAAATTGGCCTTGACCCCTGCGGCTTGCGAAACAGCCAGCGCCAGCGCCATGGCAATTTGCGCTTCGCCCAGCCCCATCAGATGCGCACAGGCCGCCGCCGACCCAAAGGTGCCCAGCGTCGCGGTGGGGTGCCAGCCCTTGTCGTAATGGTGGAAATGCACCGCGCGCGCGATACGGATCTCGGTTTCGACGCCCACGGCATAGGCGGTCATCACCGCCGCGCCGCCATGCCCCTCGGCCTCGGCCAGCGCAAAAACCGCGGGCAGGATGGGCGCGGATTGATGGCCGCCAAAGACACTGGAAAAATCATCATAATCAAGCGCATGGGCCGCTGTGCCATTCACCAGCGCAGCATCGAGCATCGATACCCGGCCCCGCCGCCCGATCAGCGTGCACGGCCCCGGCGCATCGGCCACACCCGGCACGGCGCACAGTGTCTCGACACAGTCCATGCCTGCGCCGGCCAGCGCCACGGCGACGGTATCGATCACCCCGATCCGCCCGCGCATCCTGGCCTTGGGCGACAGATCACCGGGGCCAAAGGCATGGATGCGCGCGGCAAGTGCCTGGGCGATCGTGGGGGATTTTGTCATCGGGGCATGTCCGAAGGGCAAAGGGGCTGGCACGTACCCTGGTTCGGGGCGGCAAAGACTGTCAACAGCCCATTCTGCGCGGCGCCGGCCTAGGGCGCTGTGCTGCGTCCTTCGATCCGGTCGCGATAGGCCGACGGCGCAAGCCCGCGCGCCGCGCGAAAGCGTTTGGAAAAATGCGAGGGGTCTTCAAACCCAAGCCGGTAGCCGATTTCCGACATTGGCAAGCGGGTAAAGGCCAAAAGGCGGCTCGCCTCATCCATCACGGCCTGTTCGATATAGGCCTTTGCCCCCAGACCACTGGCCATGCGGCACAGCCGCCCCAGATGCCCGGTGCTGATCTGCAGGGCCGCCGCGTAATCGGCCACGCCCCAGCCTGAGGCCATGCGCGCGGCAATCAGCGCGTCAAGGCGTGTCAGCCGCCCATCGCCTGCCGCGACCGCCCCGGGCGCACGGGCGGCGCTGTTTTCGGCAAGTCCTGCCAGCAGCGCCTGCGCTAGCCCCAGCACAAGCTGTGTTCGAAATCGACCTGTCGTCTCGAAGGCTGCGATCAGGAGGCCGATCAGATGGCGCAAGATATCATCGGCGTGTCCGCGCAAGGGGCGGGCAAGAGAGGCGGCGATGCCGGGGCTGGGCGCCCCCTCGTCCACCAAAAGCGCCGTCGGCAATGAGATCACATGCCCCGACGTGCCGGGCTGAAAATCATAGCCATGCACGGCATGCGCGGGGATGAACAGGAAATCGCCGGGCGAAAGCGGACAGGCATCGCCATCGATGCGGGCTGTGGCGCCGCCGTGTTCGATCACGATCAGTTGCGCCAACTGACCGTGGCGATGGGCGGCGATGGTCCACCCATGGCTGGTGGCACGGTCTGCGATCCGCTCGATATGGATGATGTCAGGAAACGGGGCGGTTTCGCCGTAGAGCGCGAAGACGGGGATATGGCTGGGCACGGACATGTCCGATTTCTACCAGCCAAGGTTGCCGCCGTCCATTCGTCTTTGCCGCGCGCGCGCTATGGTAGACCGTGCAAGGGCAAGGGATACGCGCGTGAAGACCGAGGTGGTGATCATCGGCGGTGGGCCATCGGGTCTGCTGCTGTCGCAGCTTTTGAACCGGGCGGGGGTGGCCACGGTCGTTCTGGAACGCACGTCGCGCGCCCATGTGCTTGCCCGCATCCGGGCGGGCGTCTTGGAACAAGGCAGCGTCGCCATGCTGCACGAGGCGGGCGTGGGCGCCCGTCTGGAACGCGAAGGCCACCCGCATGAGGGCTGCATCTTTTCCGACGATGATCTGATGGTGCGCATCGACTTCAAGGAACTGACCGGCAAAACGGTGATGGTCTATGGCCAGACCGAGGTGACGGCCGATCTTTACGCGGCTCAGGACGCGATCGGGGCTGTGATCTTGCATGATGTGGCCGATGTGGTCATCGGGGATGCCGACAGCGATGCGCCATTCGTGACCTTTACCCATGGCGGCACACAAAAGCGCATCGATTGCGCCTATGTCGCGGGCTGCGACGGGTTTCATGGCGTCAGCCGCAAGACCATTCCCCAAGACCGTCGCCGCGAATTCGAACGCGTCTATCCCTTTGGCTGGTTGGGTATTCTGTCGCGCACGCCGCCTGCACATGCGGAACTGATCTATGCCAATTCGGCCAATGGCTTTGCGCTGGCCTCCATGCGCAACGACATGCTCAGCCGCTATTATGTTCAGGTGCCGCTGACCGACACCGTCGAGGGCTGGTCCGATGACCGGTTCTGGGAACGGCTGATGTCGTGCCTGCCGGGCGATGTGGTCAGAACGCTTGTGACCGGCCCGTCGATCGAGAAATCCATCGCGCCCTTGCGGTCTTTTGTCAGCGAGCCCTTGCGCTGGGGGCGGTTGTTTCTGGTGGGCGACGCCGCCCATATCGTGCCGCCCACGGGTGCCAAGGGGCTGAACCTTGCGGTGTCGGATGTGTTCTACCTGTATCAGGCGCTGATTGCGGCGGTCAAACAGGGCGACACGCGCGGGATCGACGCCTATCCGGCCCGCGCGCTGGCCCGCATCTGGAAAGCCATGCGCTTTTCATGGTCGATGACCAGCATGCTGCATCATTTCGAAGGCGAAGACAGTTTCGCGGGGCAGATGCGCAAGGCCACGCTGTTGCATCTGTCGCAATCGGAAACCGCACGCCGCGATCTGGCCGAGAACTATATCGGTCTGCCATATTGAGGCGGGCCATGACCCGAAATCGGGGGGAAAGACACCATGACTGACCGCCATACCAAAGGCATGCAGGTGCGCCGTGCCGTTCTGGGCGATGCCCATGTCGACCGTGCCGAAGCCGCCAAGTCGCCGCTTGACCACGCTTTTCAAACGCTGATCACCGAAGCCGCATGGGGCACGGTCTGGGCGTCGGACGCGCTGACGCGGCGCGAACGTTCGATGCTGACGCTGGCGTTGTTGGCGGGTTTGGGCAACGAAGAGGAATTGGCGCTGCACCTGCGCGCGACCGTGCGCACGGGTGCCAGCCACAGCGATGTGATGGAGGTGTTCCAGCATGTCGCAATCTATGCGGGCGTGCCGCGCGCCAACAGCGCCATCCGCATCGCCAAAAGGATTTTTGCCGAGATGGAGGGCGAGAAATGACCGAAACCGGCCGCTTGATCCCGCGCAGGCGCGACGCGCATCCCGTGCCCTATGATCCCGACTACAAGACCACCATGACGCGCAGCCCCAACCTGCCGCTGTTGTCGATGGAATCGACCCCGTCCGAGGAAACCGGCCCGCGCTTTGGTCATGGGCTGATCGGGGCGCTCGACAACAACCTGATCGTGAATTTCTCCAAGGGCGCCGCTCCGGCCATCGGGGAGCGTATTCGCGTGCATGGCCGCGTGGTCGATGAAAACGCCCGTCCCGTGCCCCATACGCTCGTCGAGGTCTGGCAGGCCAATGCCGGCGGGCGCTACCGCCATGTGAGGGATACCTATTTCGCGCCGCTCGATCCCAATTTCGGCGGCTGCGGGCGCACGCTGACCGATGAGAACGGCTATTATGAATTCCTGACCATCCGCCCCGGCGCCTATCCCTGGCCCAATCGCGGCAATGACTGGCGGCCGATGCATATCCACTTTTCGCTCTTTGGTCACAGCTTTGGCCAGCGGCTGATCACGCAAGCCTATTTCGAAGGTGATCCGCTGATCGCGCGCTGCCCGATTGCGGCCACCGTCAAGGATCGCGGGCAACTCGATCAGCTGGTGGCGCCGCTCGACATGGCGGCAAGCCGTCCGATGGATTATCTGGCCTATCGCTTTGACATCGTGCTGCGCGGACGCCGCCAGACCATGTTCGAAAACAAGCCCGAGGGGATGTAAGCCATGGTGCAAAAGCTTGGCGTTCTGACCGAAACCGCCAGCCAGACCGGCGGGCCCTATGTGCATATCGGCTGCATCCCCAGTTTCGCGGGCCTGCCCGGCGTCTATCCCGAGGATCTGGGGCTTTCGCCCATGAGCGATGGCGCCAAGGGCGAGGTCATCACCATCACCGGGTCAATCCATGACGGCACGGGCTGGGCGATGCGCGACGCGATGTTCGAAAGCTGGCAGGCCGATGGCGCGGGCCGTTATCCGGGCCAGCCCGGTGCCGATCCGGCCGTCAGCGGCTTTTGCCGATTTGCCGCCGACAAGGACAGCGGCGCGTTCACGCTGCGCACCATCAAGCCCGGTGCGGTCAGGGGCCATGACGGTCGGATGATGGCGCCCCATATCTCGATCTGGATCGTGGCGCGCGGCATCAATATCGGCCTGCATACCCGCATCTATTTCGCCGATGAGGACAACAGCGCCGATCCGCTTCTGGCGCGTATCGAACAGCGCCCGCGCGTCGAGACCTTGATGGCCCGTCCGGTTGGGCCGGGGGCCTATCGCTTCGACATCCGGCTGCAAGGGCCGGGCGAGACCGTGTTCCTCGATATCTGAGCGACATGGCTGCCCCTGTCCTGATCGCGGGGGGCGGCATTGCGGGGCTTGGCCTTGCGCTGACGCTCCACCAGATCGGCGTGCCTGCGCGGGTTTTCGACGCTGCGCGCACGATGCGGCCCTTGGGCGTGGGGGTGAACCTTCAGCCAAACGCGGTGCGCGAGCTGTTCGATCTGGGTCTGGGGGCCGAGGTCTTGGATCGCATCGGTGTGCCTGTGCAGGAATGGGCGCTGGTGGGGCTCAATGGCCGCGAAGTCTATGCCGAGCCGCGCGGGCGATATGCGGGCTATCACTGGCCGCAATACGCCGTCCATCGCGGGGCGTTTCACATGGCGCTTCACGACGCGGTGGTGGACCGCTTGGGCGCGGATGCCGTGGCGCTGGGCGCCAAGGTGACGGGGTATGCCCAAACCCCGGATGGCGTGAGTGCCCGGATCACCCATGCCGATGGCCGGGTCGAGGATGTGGCGGGCGCGTTGTTGATCGGGGCGGATGGCATCCATTCGCGGGTGCGTGCCCAGATGCACCCGGGTCAGCCGCCGATCCATTGGGGGGGTGCCATCATGTGGCGCGGCACGGTGCGCGCAAGGCCCTTGCGCACGGGGTCATCTTTCATTGGCCTTGGCACGCATCGTCACCGGATCGTCCTTTACCCGATTTCCGCCCCCGACGCGAATGGTCTGGCGCTGATCAACTGGATCGCCGAGGTGACGGTCGACCCCAGCCATGGCTGGCAGCAGGATGGCTGGTTCCGCCCTGTCGAGATCGCGGAGTTCCTCCATCATTTCGACGCGTTCCGCTATGATTGGCTGGATGTGCCCGCGATGCTGCACGCCGCTGATTGCGCCTATGAAAACCCGATGATCGACCGCGATCCGCTGCCCAGATGGGTCGAGGGTCGCGTGGGGCTGATGGGGGATGCGGCCCATCCGATGTATCCCACGGGATCGAATGGCGCGAGCCAGGCGATCGTCGATGGGCGCGTCTTGGGTGCGATGATGCTGGCGCATGGCGTGACGCAAGCGGCCTTGGCGGCCTATGATGCCAGGCTGTGCGCGCCCATCTCGGCGGTGCAGCTGCGCAACCGGGGTGCGGGGCCATTTGGGCTGTTGAACCTGCTCGATGCGCGCTCGGGCGGTGTGTTCGAGGATATCGACGCGGTGATCCCGCCCGAAGAGCGCGCGGAATTCATGGCGGGCTACAAGGCGGCGGCGGGCTTTGCCATGGAGGCGTTGAACGCCGCCCCCCCGACAATTCCGCCCGGTGCGCGGCTGGGCTGATGCGCTGCCCCCGCCTGTGGTGACGGTGGCGGCGTCGGGATATGCGTATGTCCGGAAAGATGAAGCGGCAGGGGTCTTAGCCCGCATCCGCCCCGAGCGTCAGCGCCACGCGTTCGCCCGCGAACCATGTCCGGCCATACTCGATGGGCTGGCCCGCGCCATCCACATTGACCGCAACCGTGCGCAACACCGCCGCCCCGACGGCAAGCTGCAATTGCGCGGCCATGGTCGGGGTGGCGGATTTTGCGGTGATCTGTGTGCTGGCGCGGGTGTAATCGGACAGGCCATGGGCCGCGAAACCCGCCGTGACCGAAGGGTTGTCGCGCAGGTGATCCAAGAGTGCCGGAAAGCGTGCGGCCGGAAAGACCGAGTGAAAGAGCGCGATGGGCGCGCCATCGGCCAGACTGAGGCCTTCGAAGACATGGACCTGTGTGTCGGGGGCAAGGGCAAGGGCCGCCGCCTCGCGCGTGTCGGCGCTCCGGGTTTCCAAAAGCAAGATGCGCCTGTCCGGCACCCGGCCGGCGGCCATCAGATTTTGGTGAAACCGCACCCGGCGCCCCAGCGGATAGGCGGTCGGGCGGTGGCGAACGAAGACGCCCGCGCCACGGCGCGCATGCACCGTGCCCGATGCCGCCAGATCGGCCAGCGCGCGGCGCAGCGTGTGGCGGTTGACGCCGAAGCGGTCCGAAAGCTGTGCCTCGGTCGGCAGCCGGTCGCCCGGGCCATAATGACCGCGCGCGATGTCTTGCGCGATCTGATCGCGGATCGCCGTCCAGAGCGGGGATCGTCCCATGAGTGTCACCAAAGCTTCACACAGCGACCCCTTGCGGCGGGGCGGGGCTTGTGAGATGAGATTTGTATAGTTGTATAAATATAAATGGACAACTTGCCAAGATGTCTGTCACCAAGCCCGACCCCGAAACCGATCTGCGCCGCGCGCGGCTGTCGACCCTCGCCCGCGCGCCGGCCGACCGGCTCTGCGCGCTTTTTGCCGCCTATGCACCGCAATCGCCCGCCCATGATCTGCTGCGCCCCCCGGAAATCGGCACCGTGATGGTGCGGGGCCGGGCGGGGGCCAGCGGTGCGCCCTTCAATCTGGGTGAGATGACGGTGACGCGCTGTTCGGTGCGGCTTGCGTCGGGGGCGGTGGGTCATGGCCATGTGCAAGGGCGCGCCCACGCGGCCGCGCGCACCGCCGCCCTGATCGATGCGCTGTGCCAGGACGGGCAGGGCACGGCGATCGAGGCGGCGATCCTGACCCCCCTGCGCGCCGAGGCCGAGGCCGCGCGGGCCGCCCGCGCCACCCGCGCCGCTGCCACCAGGGTCGAGTTCTTTACCATGGTCCGGGGGGACAACGCATGAACCAGACCCATCTGGAGGGCGGCTTTGCCGATCCGGCCCGCGATGGCGCGCGCGCCTTTCGCGCCGCATTGCAGGCGATGGCGCGCCCCGGCCGGATCGAAACCGTGGCCGGTCTGGTGCCGCCCGCACCCTGTTCGCCGGCCGCTGCCGCCTTGATCGTCACGCTCTGCGACCCGACCACGCCCCTTTATCTGGCGCCCTCCCATGACGGCGGGGCCTTGCGCGACTGGATCGTGTTTCACACCGGCGCGCCGCTGGTCGCAGCCGAGGCCGCGACCTTTGCGCTTGGCACATGGGCGGCGTTGCAGCCTGTGGCGCGTTTCGCGATCGGCACGCCCGCTTATCCCGACCGCTCCGCCACGCTGATCGTCGAACGCGACGTTCTGAGCAATGACGGCGCGATTCTGCGTGGACCGGGCATTGCGGATCATGCGCGCCTGTCGTTGCCCGAGCTGGCGGCCTTTCGTGACAATCGCCGCTGCTTTCCCTTGGGCTTTGATTGCTATTTCACCTGTGGCGACCGACTGGCCGGTCTGCCGCGCAGCACCCGCGTGGAGGGCTGATCCATGTATGTCGCGGTCAAGGGCGGCGAACGCGCCATCGACAATGCCCATGCCTGGCTCGCCGAGGAACGGCGTGGCGATCCTGGTGTGGCGGAACTGGGCATCGCGCAAATCCGTGAGCAGCTGGCGCTGGCAGTCGCGCGGGTGATGGCCGAGGGGTCGCTTTACGATCCCGATCTGGCGGCGCTGGCGATCAAGCAGGCGCGCGGCGATCTGATCGAGGCGGTGTTCCTGATCCGCGCCTATCGGACCACGCTGCCGCGGTTTGGCGCCGCGCGGCCCGTCGATACCGGGGCCATGGCCTGTGACCGGCGGATCAGCGCGACCTTCAAGGATCTGCCGGGCGGCCAGATCCTTGGGCCAACCTTTGATTACACGCACCGGCTGCTGGATTTCGCGCTGGCCGCCGACGGCATGGCCCCGCCCGACGCGCCGCAATCCGAGGCGTCGGCCGGCGCGATGGCCCATGTCACGGAGTTTCTGGCGCGCGAAGGTCTGATCCAGCCCGAGGCCCAAGGCAGCGCCACGCCCCGCGATCTGACGCGCGAGCCCTTGGATTTTCCCGCCGACCGCCCCTTGCGGCTGCAGGCACTGGCGCGCGGCGACGAAGGCTTTGTGCTGTCGATGGCCTATTCCACGCAGCGCGGCTATGGGCGCACCCATCCTTTCGTGGGCGAGCTGCGCATCGGCACGGTCGCCGTGGAAATGGACATTCCCGAGCTGGGCTTTGCCATCGAGCTGGGCGAGGTCGTCGTGACCGAATGCGAGACGGTCAACCAGTTTACCGGCTCGCGCACCGAGCCGCCGCAATTCACCCGCGGCTATGGGCTGGTCTTTGGCCAATCCGAGCGCAAGGCGATTTCCATGGCGCTTGTCGATCGCGCGCTGCGCTGGGAGGAACTGGGCGAGGACAATGTCGGCGCCCCGGCCCAGGATACCGAGTTTGTGCTTTACCACGCCGACAATGTGCAGGCGACGGGGTTTCTGGAGCATATCAAGCTGCCCCATTACGTCGATTTCCAGTCGGAACTGGAGCTGATCCGCCGCCTCAGGGCCGAGGCGATTGCCGGACAGGCGCGGGAGGCTGCGGAATGAGCCTAGTCGCCCCCGCCATCCCCGCTGCCATCGCCGCCGCCGTCGCTGTCCCAATCGTCGCGCGGGTCACGGGTCGAGCTGCGCTCGCGGCCATCAAGGTCGATCCAGACATACCATGTCGCGCCATCGCGGGTCTCGACCCTCAGGCTCCGGCGTCTGCGCAGGGCCAGCCACGCGCTGTAGGTCGCGATCAGCCCGGCGAGCGGAAACAGCAGCGCGACCATGCGTTCCCAGCCGGCAAGACCGTCGAAGTTGCCGAGGATCAGCGCCGTGCTGACGACGGTCCACAGGATGCAGAAGACGAGTGCATACATCGCAGCCAGTCCGGTCTGGTGGGTCATGGTGAGATGCTGACCGATCAATCCGGCAGCATTATGGCGATTTCGCGGGGATGACATGAACCACACCGATTACAACTTCGCCTATCTCGACGAACAGACCAAGCGGATGATCCGCCGCGCGATCCTCAAGGGGGTGGCGGTGCCGGGCTATCAGGTGCCTTTCGCCTCCCGCGAGATGCCGATGCCCTATGGCTGGGGCACGGGCGGCGTGCAGGTCACCGCCGCCTGCCTTGTGCCCGAGGATGTGCTCAAGGTGATCGATCAGGGCGCCGATGACACCACCAATGCCGTGTCCATCCGCAAGTTCTTCGAAAAGACGGCCCAGGTGGCGGTGACCGAAAAGACCCTGGAGGCCACGATCATCCAGACCCGCCACCGCATCCCCGAGACGGCGCTGACCGAGGATCAGATCCTGGTCTATCAGGTGCCGATCCCCGAGCCCCTTCGGTTTCTGGAACCCTCGGAGGTGGAGACGCGCAAGATGCACGCGCTCGAGGAATACGGGCTGATGCATGTCAAGCTCTACGAGGATATCGCCCGCCATGGCGCGATCGCGACCGCCTATGCCTATCCGGTCAAGGTCGAAGGCCGCTATGTGATGGACCCCTCGCCCATTCCGAAATTCGACAATCCCAAGCTTGAAAGCCCGGCCTTGCAACTGTTCGGGGCGGGCCGTGAGCAGCGCATTTATGCAGTGCCACCCTTTACACAGGTCGTGAGCCTTGATTTCGACGATCATCCCTTCGATCCGTCCAAGGCACCGCACCCCTGCGCGCTGTGCGGCGCCGATGACAGCTATCTTGATGAGGTCATCACCGATGATGCGGGGGGGCGGATGTTCGTGTGTTCCGACACGGATTTCTGCGCGGGCCGGCGCGAGGATGCGCCATGAGCGGGGGCGAAAAACAGGTGTTTTTCGCACGGGAAATCTCGAGATTTCCCACTGGGAAAACCCGGGTTTTCCCGCACGGTTTGCGCAAGCAAACCGCTCACGTCGCTCAGGGGCTGTGCGCGGTGGCGGGCGGCGGCATGCGTGTCTTCGGAAAAGTTGAAGGGGAGGGGCGCGCATGACACCGCTGCTGGATGTGCGGGGCTTGACCAAGCGCTATGGCGCACGGATCGGCTGTTTGGATGTCTCGTTCCGGCTCTATCCCGGCGAGGTTCTGGGGATCGTTGGCGAAAGCGGGTCGGGCAAGTCCACGCTGCTCAACTGTCTGGCGGGCCATCTGGCGCCGGATGCGGGGCAGGTGGTCTTTGACACCCGAAGCGATGGTCCGCGCGATGTTCTGGCCATGTCCGAACCCGAACGGCGCATGCTGGGGCGGACCGACTGGGCATTCGTCCATCAAAACCCCCGCGACGGGCTCAGGATGCGCATTTCGGCGGGCGGCAATGTGGGCGAGCGGTTGATGGCAGTGGGCGCGCGCCATTATGGCGACATCCGCGCGGTTGCCACCGATTGGCTGGGCCGCGTCGAGATCAGCGAGACGCGGATCGACGATCGTCCTTCGGGGTTTTCGGGCGGCATGCAGCAGCGCTTGCAGATCGCGCGCAATCTGGTGACCGGGCCGCGGCTGGTGTTCATGGATGAGCCGACGGGGGGGCTTGATGTCAGTGTTCAGGCCCGGCTCTTGGATCTGATCCGCGGTCTGGTGCGGCGGATGGGCCTGTCGGCCATCGTTGTCACCCATGATCTGGCCGTTGTGCGGCTTTTGGCGGATCGGCTGATGGTGATGAAGGATGGCCATGTGATCGAGACCGGGCTGACCGATCAGGTGCTCGATGATCCGCAGGCGCCCTACACGCAGTTGCTGGTCAGTTCCGTATTGCAGGTATGAGATGACGCGCCCCATGATACATGTCGAAAACCTGATCAAGACCTTCACGCTGCACAATCAGGGTGGCACGGTGATCCCGGTGATTTCCGGGGCGTCGTTTTCGGTGGCGCCCGGTGAATGTGTGGCCCTGACGGGCGAAAGCGGCGCGGGCAAATCCACGGTCATGCGCATCCTTTACGGCAATTATCTGGCTCAGGGCGGGTCGGTGCGGATCGGGGGGGTGGATATCACCCGCGCCGAGCCGCGCGAGATCCTGGCGCTTCGGCGCGCGCAATTGGGGTATGTGAGCCAGTTCCTGCGCGTGGTGCCGCGTGTGCCAACGCTCGAGGTCGTGGCCGAACCGCTTCTGGTACTTGGCCGGCCCGAGGCCGAGGCGCTGGCGCGCGCGCGCGATCTTCTGACCCGGCTGCGTATCCCCGAGCGGCTGTGGTCGCTGTCGCCCACCACATTCTCGGGCGGCGAACAGCAGCGGGTGAACATCGCGCGGGGCTTTGCCCATGCCTATCCGGCGCTTTTGCTTGATGAGCCGACGGCAAGCCTGGATGCCACCAACCGCGAAACGGTGCTGCAGCTGATCGCTGAGGCCAAGGCAGGCGGCGCGGCGATTGTCGGCATCTTTCACGATCTGGACGCGCGCGCGCGGGTGGCCGACCGCCAGATCGATATCGCGGGCTTTACCCCGAGGCTTGTCTGATGGCGGGCCGCTTCATTGCCGTGGTCGGCCCGTCGGGGGTCGGCAAGGACAGCGTGATGGCGGGCCTGTGCGCGGCACGCCCCGATCTGGTGCAGCTGCGCCGCGTCATCACACGCCCGCCCAATGCCGGGGGCGAGGCGCATGAGGCGGTCAGCCCCGCCTTGTTCGCCGCCCGCGCGGCGGGGGGCGATTTCGCGCTGCATTGGCAGGCGCATGGCCTGAGCTACGGCATCGAGCGCACAGCCCATGAGGTTCTGGCGCGCGGACAAGATGCGTTGGCCAATCTGTCGCGCGCGATGCTGGAGCGTGCGGCTCTGGTTTTCGGGGATCTGACGGTGGTGCACGTGACCGCCACGCCGCAGGCGCTGGCGGCGCGATTGGCCGCGCGCGGCCGCGAGACGCAAACCGAGATCGCCCGGCGCATGGCGCGGCCCGCGCCCGCGTTTCCGCCCGGGCTCAGGGTGATCGAGATCGACAATTCCGGTCCGTTGTACCACGCGGTCGACACGGCCTTGGCCGCGCTCTACCCGCCCAGCGCGTAGCGGTGGATCAGGTGGAACAAACCGGCTTCATCTTCGCCCATCAGGCACAGGCTGTCGATCACGAAGGGCCGGGGCAGCACCGCTGCGAAATGCGCGCTCAGGATCGCACACAGCTCGTCGGCCTCGGGGTGGGTCAGCGATCCGCTGAGCGTGATGTGAAAGCGGAATTCGTCCATCACATAGGGATAGCCCCATTGTGCCAACAGGGTCTCTTGCCGGGGGCTGAGGCGCGATGCCCGGCGGCGGGCCAGTTCCGCCTCGGAGGGGGGCGCACGAAAGGGGTCGAGGGCCGCGACCGACGCGGCGGCAAGCGCGTGGAGCGCGGCGCTGGTCCCATCGGGAACAGCGGCGACAAAGCCGCCCAGACGCCGCAACGCCAGCGCGGGGATTGTCACGGGCGACAGGCTGGCACAAAGATGCCGCGTGGCTTCGGCAAGCGTTTCGGCGCTGGTGCCGGGAGCCAGCCGAAACGGCGGCTTGATCGTGGCGTGCAACCCGTATTTGCGCGGCGTCGCGGTCAGCGCCTGTGCTGCCTGCGGCAAGCCCGCCAGCACGGGCTGTGGCACAGCGCGCCCCGCCACACTGTCCCAGCCCAGCCATTGGGCGCCCGCGCGGTAGAATTCGCCGTCGGGGACCATGTAAAGCCCATAGCGTGTGAACCCGTTCATCTTCCCTTTTCCCTTGCGAGGCCGTGATGCCGAAAGACCATGCCCTGATGCCCCAGACGCTGACCCTTGCCAATGCCCGGCTGATCCTGCCCGAGGGCGAGATGATGGGCCGCGTCACGCTCGCCGGGGACCAAATCGTGGAACTGGCGGGCGATCTGTCGGTGCCTGTGGGCGCGATCGATTGCGGCGGCGATATCGTGGCGCCCGGTCTGGTGGAGTTGCACACCGACAATCTTGAGCGCCATCTGCGCCCGCGCCCGTCGGCGGAATGGCCGCTGAAACCCGCCATCGTGGCCCATGATGCCGAGCTTGCGGCCTGTGGCATCACCACGGTCTATGACGCGCTGCGCGTAGGCTCGATCGAGGGCAAGGGCGGCGTGGGCTGGTCGCGCTATGCGCGTGCGCTGGCCGACGCGCTTCTGGCGATGCGCGCGACCGGCGCGCTGAAGATCAGCCATCACATCCATCTGCGCGCCGAGATCTGTTCCGAAACGCTGATGGCGGAATTGGCCGAGTTCGGGGCCGAAGACCGCGTGGGCATGGTAAGCTTGATGGATCACACGCCCGGGCAGCGGCAATTCGCCGATATCGGGCAATACCGGACCTACATGATGGGCAAGCATGGCCTGTCCGAGGCGCAGTTCGCCGAACATGTGACAACGCGGCAGGCGCTGGGCGCGGCGGTGCGCGACACGCATGAGGCGGCGGCGGTGCTGGCGGCACAGCGTTTGGGTGCGGTGCTGGCCAGCCATGATGACACGCTGGTCGATCATGTCATGCGCTCGGCCCGGTTCGGCGTGGCGCTGGCCGAGTTTCCCACAACGCAAGACGCCGCGCGGGCGTGTCGCGCGCATGGCATTGCCGTGATGATGGGGGCGCCCAATCTGGTGCGGGGCGGCTCGCATTCGGGCAATGTCTCGGCGGGGGCGCTGGGGCAGGCGGGGCTGTTGGACATTCTGTCCTCCGATTATGTGCCCTCGGCGCTGCTGTGCGGCGCGGTGATGCTGGGCGAGGTCTGGGGCGACATGGCGCGCGCCATGGCCACGGTGACGGCAGCCCCCGCAAAAGCGGCCGGTCTGGTCGATCGCGGGCGGTTGGCCGAAGGGTTGCGCGCGGACCTCATTCGCTTCCGTCTTGTCGATGGTGTGCCCGCGCTCCGCGGCGTCTGGTCGGCGGGCCAGCGGGTCGCGTGATGCCGTGGCCCCGGCTTCCTGCCGATGTGCGGGGCGCGGCGCCGGGGCATGCGTATTTGTGCAAGGATGACGGCGCAGGCCCGGCTCAGCAGGCAAGGCCTTGACGCTCCAGCCAATCCATGGCGGCGGGGATATCGGCGCTATCGCGCAACTCCAGCACCAGATGCGGGCGTTGGGGCAGGGTCGCGATGGCGGCAAAGACCGCGTGCCAATTGATGGTGCCGCGCCCGGGTGGCCAATGGCGGTCGGCAAAGCCATCGGCGTCTTGCAGATGGATATGGTCCAGCATCGCGCCCGCGTCATGGATGAAGTAATCGACCGGTGGCGCGCCGGTTGCGTGATGGGCGTAATGGGCATGGCCCGTATCAATCGACAGGCGCACCGCATCCGAGCCCAGGCCTTGGGCCAGCAACCGGCGCTGGGCGGGGTCGATATCTTCGATGTTCTCGATCACCAGCGTGACGCCCTCGCCCTCGGCGCGGGCGATGGCAGGGGCCAGAAGGGCCGCCACACGCGCGATCTTGGCTTCGAAATCCGACGGTGTGTCGCCTTGGCGGGGATTGTTTCCCAAATTGAACCAATCCCATGTGGTGAAGGGCGAATGGATCACCATCTGCGTCGCACCCAGCGCGGCGGCGGCGGCCACGCCGGTCTCAAGGCGGCGTGCGACGATGGGGGCAATCTCGGCATCGGCCATGTCGAGGGTCATGTCGATGAAAGGCCCATGGATGCCCAAACGCCCGGTAAAGCCATCAAGCCGGGCTTTCGCTGCATCGACGCGGGCCTGCCAGTCGCCCGTCAGGACACCGGGCAACAAGAAATCCTGAATTTCCAGATCGCGCTGGCCCGCAATCAGCCAATCACGGTAGCGGGGGAGATCAGCGACCATCAAGGCCGCGCCGATTTGAATGGGTTGCATCAATACACCTGTTTGCCTTGGCGCCATACGGCTTGGACGACGGGTTGGCCTGCGACCATGCGGACTGCGACCAGATCGGCGCGCAGACCTTCGGCGATGCGGCCGCGATCCCCAAGCCCCGCCATGCGGGCGGGCGCATCGCTGACAAGGGCGATGGCGGCGGGCAGGTCATGGGGCGTGTCCGGATCGTCGGCAAGCCGAAAGGCCGCATCGAGCAACGAGCGCGGCACGTAGTCGGATGCCAGCGCATCGACCAGACCCCGGGCAAGCAATTCGGACACCGCGATATTGCCCGATTGCGATCCGCCGCGCAGGTAATTGGGCGCGCCCATGATGATTGACATCCCTTGCGCGCGCGCGCGCTCTGCGGCCACCAGTGTGGTGGGAAACTCCGAGATCGCCATGCCTTCGGCGGCGGCTTGATCGGCGTGGTCTGCGCTGCGGTCATCATGGCTCATCAAGGGAAGTGACGCGGCACGGCTTTTGGCCACGACATGATCGCGCACGATCTGGCCCATGCTGCGCGAGCGGTCGAGCAGATCATCCATCATCAGCTGGCCGGTGGCGGCGTTCACCTCCATCTCGTGGATCATGTGATCGAACCATTTCGCGACATCCGGGCTTTGGCGGTCGCCCGGCGTGTGGTCCATCACCGACACAAGCCGCGTCAGCGGATGCGCGATGGTGGCATCGACCAGTGCGATGGTCGCGGGGTCGGATATTTCGCAGCGCAGATGCAGCAGATGTTCGGCGCGAAACACGCCCGCCGCCTGACCTTCGGCAATGGCGGCGACCAGCGGTTCCAGAATCTCGCGGCGTTCGGGCCGCTTCATCGACGCGCCGACCGACAGGCTGTCGAACACCGTCGTTGTGCCACCCGCGATCACCACCGCGTCATGGGCCATCAGCGCAGGCAAAAGCGGCCACAGAACCGTCAGCCGCGGATGGGTGTGCCGTTCCACATGATCGGTGTGCAGGTCGACAATGCCGGGGATCAAAAAGGCACCGCCAAGGCTCAGGCCATCGCGCGCCCGCCCCATGCCCGCGATCATGCCGCCTTCGATCTTCAACGCGCCTTCGACCACGCCCAGCGGTGTGACGATGCGCGCATCGCTGAGGGTCAGATCGGGGGCGTGGGCGGTATCCAGCATCTCGGGCTCCTGCGATGTCAGCGCTCAGGAAGGGGATGAATGTAACGGCACGATATCGGCTGCGTAATGGTTTTGTGACGTTTGGGGATGTGCCAGAGCCGGTCAGTCTGGCGCGCGGTGTCATCAAGACGTCATGCCGCCGTTATCGAGCTATTACACATGAGCGGCATGACAACACAAAAGGGTGTCGCGCGTCAGGCGATGCGTGGTCGGCACAAGGCATGACGCGTCATGCCAACAGGCAGGGGGCCGCATTCTATGTTGAAACTGGACAGGTTGAGCCGCCGATTTGGCAGCACCATCGCCGTGGCGGACGCAACGCTTGAGATTCCGGCGGGCCAGATGGTGGGGATCATCGGGCGCTCGGGTTCAGGCAAATCGACATTGCTGCGGTTGGTGGCACGCCTGATCGACCCGTCGGAGGGACATATCTGGTGCGATGGCACCGACATCGCCCAGATCAAGGGGCGTGCTTTGCGCGATTGGCGTGCCGATTGCGCATTGGTGGGCGCGCGGGCCCATTTGGCTGATCATCTGGATGTCGCGACAAATGTGATGATCGGGCGCGGTCACGATCTGACGCCCTGGCGCGCAGTTGCGCAGATTTTCACCCCGCGCGAACGTGCCCGCGCCGGATCAGCGCTGGACCGCGTGGGGCTGGCACAAAACGCCCGGCAAAAAGCCCAGACCATGTCGCATGCGCAGCGCCAGAGAATCGCCATCGCCCGGGCCTTGATGCATGGGCCGCGGATGCTTCTTGTCGATCATGTGATCAATCGCCCGGATCGGGGCGACGGCCCAAGCACGCTGGAAGTTTTGCGCACGCTCAACCAGCAAGATGGGCTCACCGTGCTGTGCAGCCCCGACCGCCCGGAGGATGCGCGCGATTGTTGCGACCGGATCATTGGCTTGGTGCAGGGACGTGTCGTGTTCGACGGCGCCCCTCAAGACCTGACCGCACAGATGGCGCGCGCATTTTGCGATGCAGCCACGGGGGATCACCGCATCAGCGCAAGCGCGGCTGCAAGATACCAGACGCCTGCGCCCATATTGATGCCCGTCTGACAGCGTTGCCCAAGCCTGCACCAGCGCGGCGCGCTTTGTCACAAAACCTTAACCGTTTCGTCGCCTGAGCGTCATCTGTCTTTGACACAAGCCCTCAACAACAAGCGAGGGTCGCATGCTCGAAGTCAAAAAAGCCACGCGCCTGTTCGGCCAGAAGCGGGCGGTGGATGCACTCTCCTTCAAGGTCGACGGCCCGCAATTTGTGGGCATCATCGGGCGTTCAGGGGCCGGCAAGTCGACCTTTCTGCGCATGATGAACCGGCTGACGGATGCGACATCGGGTCAAATCCTGGTCGACGGGCGCGACATTCTGGCGCTCAAGGGCGCCGAAGCCCGCGCCTGGCAAAGCCAATGCGCGATGATCTTTCAGCAGTTCAATCTGGTGCCGCGGTTGGATGTGGCATCCAACGTCATGCATGGTGTCTTGAACCGTCGTTCGACCCTGCGCACAATGTTCAATATCTGGAGCCGTGAAGATATCTTGCGGGCTCTCGATATTCTCGATCGTCTGGGCATCGCCGAACAAGCCCCCAAGCGCGCCGAGGCGCTGTCGGGTGGCCAGCAACAGCGCGTGGCCATCGCGCGCGCGCTGATGCAGGATCCCCAGATCATCTTGGCCGATGAACCCATCGCCAGCCTTGATCCGATGAATGCGCAGATCGTGATGGACACGCTCAAGCGCATCAACGTCGAAGATGGGCGCATGGTGATTGCCAACCTGCACACCCTTGATACGGCGCGCCACTATTGCGACCGCGTGATCGGCATGCGCGACGGGCGCATGGTTTTCGATGGCACGCCGGCGCAACTGACCACGGATGTGGCGCGCGAGATTTATGGCGCGGATGACAGCTTCAACGAGGCTGCCACCTCGACCGCCATAAACCGCCCCGACGACAGCCCGGCGCTGACCGCGCTGCGCGAGGCGGCCAGCCTGGCCTGAAACTGAATTCCGCCCGTGCCCCGGATCGGGGCAAAACCCAATGGAGAGATCCGATGAAGAAACTTGTCACTTTGCTCGCGCTGACCACGGCGATCGCAAGCCCTGTTGCAGCCCAGGAGATCACCGAATTCAACATCGGCCTGCTCGGCGGTGAGAATGCGCAAGACCGTTTGACGTCCAACGAGTGCTTCCGCGCCTATGCCGAAGAAGCGCTTGGTGTGCCTGTCCGCCTGTTCACCCCCGCCGACTATAACGGCGTGATCCAGGGCATGCTGGGCGGCACGATTGATCTGGCATGGCTGGGCGCATCTTCCTATGCCGCGATCCACATCGCCGATCCCGAAGCGGCTTCGCCGGTGCTGGTCAAGACAAATCTCGACGGCAGCTTCAACTACCATTCGATCGGGTTCGCCCGCGCCGACAGTGGCATCAGCTCGCTGGAGGACATGAAGGGCAAGACATTTGCATTTGCCGACGTCAACTCCACCTCGGGCTACCTTGTCCCCCTCGTCGAGCTGCCCCAGCAGGGCTACCCGATGGCCGAAGGTGAATTTTTCGGCAAGGTCGTTTTCTCGGGCGGCCATGAGCAGTCGATCATCGGTGTGGCCAATGGCGATTTCGACGCCGCCGTGGCTTGGGCTGACGCGCAGGGCGATTGGGCCGATGGCTACAATTCGGGCGCCTTCCGCCGCGCGGCCGACAGCGGCATCGTCGACATGAACGATCTGGTCGAGATCTGGCGCTCGAGCCCCATCCCCGAAGGCCCGATCACGCTGCGCAATGCGCTGCCGCAGGAAGTGAAAGACACCATCATCGAGTTGCTGGCCAATCTGCACGAAGCTGATCCGGAATGTGCTTATGGCGTGGCGGCAGGTGAAACCGCTGGCTTCCTGCCGATTGCGCATGAAGCCTATGAGACGATCATCGCCGTCCGCCGCTCGCAGATGAACTGATCGCCTTGGGATAATCTTGCCGGATGCCGCCGCTCGCGGCATCCGGTTCTTCTTTCAAAGGAAGTGCCATGGCTACGGTCCTGCCAGCCGAACCCCGGATTAGCGACATTCGCGACGATTACCTTGCTCTCACGCGTCGCAAACGCATGTATGGCGGGCTGCTTCTTTTGGCCTTTATCGTGACTTTTGTCGCGGGGTTCCAAATCGCCGAAGAGCGCAACGCGGGCGGCTTTGCCGAGGGTATCTCGCGGATTTTCGATTTTCCCCATGACCTTATCAGTGAAGCATGGCGCAACGCGGCCAATATGCCCGGACACGCCACTGCCGCCTTCCCGGCGCTGATCGAGACGGTGAACATCGCCATGGTCTCGACCATTCTTGGCTGTTTGCTCGGCACAGCGCTGGCCTTGGCTGGCACCCGTGGCCTTGCCTATTGGCCGCGCCTGATTCCCGTGGCGCGCCGCACATCGGATGTGTTCCGCGCCGTGCCCGAGATCGTCATCGCGCTGGTCCTGATCTTCATCATGGGCGGCGGCCCGGTGCCTGCCGTCATCGCCATCGCGATCCACACCGCGGGCGCGCAGGGCAAGCTGTTTTCCGAAGTGAACGAAAACGTCGATCTAAAGCCGCTCGATGGGCTGGCTTCGGTCGGCGCGACATGGTGGCAGCGCACATGGTTGGGCGTGTTCCCGCAAGTTCTGCCCAATTACCTGAGCTATTCGCTCTTGCGGCTCGAAGTGAATATCCGCGCCTCGGCCATCTTGGGCTTCGTGGGGGCGGGCGGTATCGGTTATGAGCTGCGCAATGCCATGACCTTTGGCCAAGGAAAGTTCGACCAGGCGGCGGCGATTTTCCTGATGCTGTTTGCCACCATCGTGATCGTCGACCAGATTTCGAGCTGGATGCGCAACAGCCTGACCCAAGGGAGGGCCGCGTGATGGCCATGCTTGACCATGCCGATCTGCGCGAAGCCACGATCAAGGGTTTTGCCCGCAAGCGCGCCATCGCGCTTGCCGTGCCCGCCGTGTTGCTCGTCTATCTGGGCTATATCTTCGTGGCCTTCGATGTGCCGGGTTTGGCGCAGCGGGCCAATATGGACAATGCCGTGATCTTGCTGTCGGACGCGGTCAGCCACAAGATCCACGTCACGCAGGACAACCGCAGCTTTGAAACCAATGTCTCGGTCGAGGGCAGCAGGCGCGCGATTTACAGCGATGTGCAGATCCCCGATTGGGTCGCGATTTCGGATGAACGGGTGGTCGTCGATCTGACCAATGGCCATACCGTCACCTATGAGGGGCCGGTGATCACCTATGATCTGCCGGGCTATGGGCCGATCCGGGTGACGGTGGGTGAGGCCTTGGCGCTGGAGTTGCCGCAAGCGGGACCGGTGCCTGATTTCATCAACGCCTCTGACAGCCGCGTGGCCGTCGCAACGCCCGAGGGGCGTCTGACGGTGACGCGCTCGCGCGCCGATACCTTCCGGTATTTCTTCGGCTGGGAGCTGTTCTTTTTCGACCTCAACAGCCAATACAGCGGCATGGGGACGGGTGCGGTCATGGCCTCGGTCCTTGGCGGCGAGCGGCTTTATCCCGATCTGCCCAATTGGCAATCGGTCGTTCGCGATGTCTGGTATAACTCGGTCTGGCGGCATGGCGATGTGGTTTGGGCCATTGGCGAGACGGCGCTCATGGCATTCCTTGGCACGTTTGGGGCGGCGGCAATAGCTCTGCCCTTGGCGTTTCTTGCGGCCCAGAATTTCACGCCGGCTCAATCGATCCGCTTTGCCGTGCGCCGGGTCTTCGACTTCGTGCGTGGGGTTGATGCCTTGATCTTCACCATCATCCTCAGCCGCGCCTTCGGGCCGGGGCCGATGACGGGGGCCTTGGCGATCCTGATCACGGATACGGGCGGTTTCGGCAAGCTCTTCTCCGAGGCGCTCGAGAATACCGACCAGAAACAGGTCGAAGGCGTGCAATCGACTGGCGCCAACGCCTTGCAACGTTACCGCTTCGGCGTCATCCCGCAGGTGATGCCGGTGCTCCTGAGCCAGGTGCTATATTTCCTCGAATCCAACACGCGCTCGGCCACGATCATCGGGGCGATCGTGGGCGGCGGCATCGGCCTGATGCTGACGCAGGCGATCCAGACCACACAGGATTGGGAAAAAGTCACCTATTACATGATCTTGATCGTGCTTTTGGTGATCGCGATGGATGCGCTCTCGGGCTGGCTGCGGCGCAAGCTGATCAAGGGCGAATAACAACCGCTTCAGTGCAGAAAGCCGCATGATGCCAAAACTCTCGGCCAGCGAACCCTTCATTCACGCCGGATGCCAGATCGTCAATTCCACCTTCGGCGCCTATTGCGAGGTGGGCCAAGGCTCGCATGTCACCAACTCGCACTTCGGCGATTACGCCTATTGCGCAAGGTTGGCCGATATCGCCAACACCAGCGTCGGCAAGTTTGCCAATATCGCCGCGATGACCCGCATCGGGCCGACCGATCATCCTATGGCGCAGCCCGCACAGCACCATTTCCTCTATCGCTCCAGCTATTACTGGGACGATGTGGCCGATGACGCCGCGTTTTTCGCCCATCGGGCCAGCCGGCGCACCAGCCTTGGCGCCGATTGCTGGATCGGGCATGGCGCGATCATCAAGCCCGAGGTGGCGGTGGGCATCGGTGCGGTCGTGGCCGCAGGCGCTGTTGTGACCAAGGACGTTGCCCCCTTCACCATTGTGGCGGGCGTGCCCGCAACCCCGATCCGCCGCCGGATGACCGAGGCTCAGGAACAGGCCCTTCTGGACATCGCGTGGTGGGATTGGGCACATGATCGGCTGCGACAGGCGCTGCAGGATTTTCGCCAGTTGCCGCTGGATGGCTTCATCGAAAAATACCGGGTCTGATCGCGGCACGCGCGCCTAGTCGGTCTTGGCCTGCGTCGCGTTGGGGGTCGGGGTCGTGGCGCCGCCCAGATGGTTGAGAACCGTGCGCGTGTCGGCGGCGGTTCCGATAGCCACCATCACTTCGGCCAATGCCCGGCGCGGCGCCACCTCATCGGGGGTGGCTTCGATCGCGCTGACAAGAATGGCCTTTGCCGCCGCCATGTCGCCCTGAGTTTGCGCGATCCGCGCGCGCATCAGCGCCGTCTCATGCGCGGTTACCCGGCCCTTGCCCTCGGCCTCGGACAGGATCGTGCGCGCCAGTTGCACTTGGTCCAGATCCAGCGCGGCCTCGAAAAGCACAAACAGCCCCTTGGGCTGGCCCGCAAGCTGGGCCAACAGATCAGCCGCCGCCCGCGCATTGTCCAGCGCGCCGCGCAACAGATGCGCCCGCATCACGACCTGCAGCATGGCGGCTTTGTCGGCTTGGGCGTGCGGCGTGGCCGCAGCCCCCGAAAGCTTGGCCTGATCATCGAATGCGGATTGCTGCGCCATCTGCGGCCCCCAAATCTCCATGCCGGTCGGGGCCAATCCCGTGCCGATCCCCGGCGCCATCAGGCGGTCGATTCTCACGGCGTGCGGAAAGACCCGATTTGGCATAGTTTTGCCCCCAGTGATTAAGACTTCGTTAATCATGAGAGCCGGTGTCAGGATTTACTGCCGCCGGGGACGACCCAGGGCAAGCGGGGCTTGGCTTTTCAGCGGTTCATCGCGTGGTATGATGGATTGGGCATCATGTCGGATGCGATGGCGAAACGGTTGGTCATGTTGAAAAACCCGATCACATCGGCCAGATCGAAAATCTCGGCCTCGGTCAGACCGGCGTCAAACAGTGCCGCGCGATGGGGGGCCTCGACCTCCCATGGGGTGGTGGTCAGGGTCCATGCGAAATCCAGCATCGCCCGCTGCCGCGCAGACACAGGCGCCACCCGGTAATTCATCACCAGCATTTCCCCCAAGTGCGGATCGCCCGACAAGGCGCGCACCGCCTGACCATGGGCGACAAGGCAATAAAAACAGCGGTTGGCCGAGGACACCACCACCGCGACCATCTCGCGCTCGAGCTTGCTCAACCCCGAGGGTGCCAGCATCAAGGTGTTGTAATACTGGATAAATCCGCGCAGCTTTTCCTGGTTGCGCGAAAAGCTGCGCAGCACATTGGGCACCAGCCCCAGCTTTTCCTGACAGACCTCGAAATAGCGGCGCATGTCATCGTCCAGATCGGCCGGATCGGGTAGATCATAGATCGAGATGTGATCGGGTTGCGGCATGTTGTGTCCTCATGTGATGGGGGCAGACTGGACCGCCGGGCCGGCGCGCACAACCCCGCCGTGGGGCGCCCCATTGTGATCCGTTCGCCGTCGGCCCGCGTATTTCTTTCGTTGCAAAGGATTGGGCCCGGCGCGCGGGCGATCTATGTAAGGCGGGCAAGACCGGCTCTATGGGGGACGACCATAATGAACATGCATGTCATCGAACTGCCCGAAGCCGTGACGCGCGACGAGGCCGAGGCCGCGCTTGCGCGTCTGAAGCTCTGGGCGGAAACCGCCAGCGCCGATGATATTGCCGCGCTAGACCCGGCGATGGCGCGCCTGATCGGCGGGGGGTATCCGCAATTCGAACGCCGCTATCCCGACGGCTTCACCATTGATGCCGCCTACAAGGCGACGCTGCCCGATTTGCAAAATGGGCCGTCGTCGCTGATCCGGGGCGCCAATCGTCAGATCCAGCATGTGGGCATTTCCAATTTCCGCCTGCCGATCCGCTATCACACGCGCGACAATGGTGATCTGACGCTCGAAACCGGCGTGACCGGCACCGTCAGCCTTGAGGCGGACAAGAAGGGTATCAACATGAGCCGCATCATGCGGTCTTTCTATGCGCATGCCGAAAAGACCTTCAGCTTCGAGGTTATCGAGGCGGCGCTTGATGATTACAAATCCGATCTGGAAAGCTTTGACGCGCGCATCCAGATGCGACTGTCATTCCCGGCCAAGGTGAAAAGCCTGCGCTCGGGGCTGACGGGGTATCAGTATTACGACATCGCGCTGGAACTGGTCGAACGGGGCGGGCTGCGCCAGAAGATCGTGCATCTGGATTTTGTCTATTCCTCGACCTGCCCCTGTTCGCTGGAACTGTCGGAACATGCGCGCGCCATGCGCAATCAGCTGGCAACCCCCCATTCCCAGCGCTCGGTTGCGCGGCTGTCGGTGGTCTTGACCGAAGGTGCGGGCTGTCTGTGGTTCGAGGATCTGATCGAGATGGCCCGCGCCGCCGTGCCGACCGAGACGCAGGTGATGGTCAAGCGCGAAGATGAACAGGCCTTTGCCGAGCTGAACGCCGCCAATCCCATCTTTGTCGAAGATGCCGCGCGCCTGTTTGCCGAGCGGCTCCATGCCGATCCACGGCTGGGGGATTTCCGGGTTGTGGCCAGCCATCAGGAAAGCCTGCACAGCCATGATGCGGTCAGTGTCCTGACCGAAGGGGCGACCTTTGCGCAGGCAAGCCTTGATCCGCATCTTTTTGCCAGCCTGATCCACCGCGGCTGACACCGGCGTTTTCCGCGCCCCTTTCGCATGCGCAGGGGGCGCGGTCGCTTGACAGCGCCGTGTCGGGGGGCCAACGCTCCGCCTTATGTTCGATCTGCGACCCGTGGGTTACATCCTTGGGCTTCTGACCATCGTGTTGGGGCTGTCGATGCTGTTTCCGATGGCGCTCGATCTGGCTGATGGCAATCCCAACTGGCAGGCCTTTGCCGTCTGTGCCATCATCGCCGTGGCGCTGGGCGCAAGCATTTCGCTGGCCTCGGCCAATTTCGACTTTGGCCAGATGAATGTGCGACAGGCCTTCATCCTGACCACGGCGACATGGGTGGTGCTGCCCTTGATCGGGGCCATGCCCTTTGTGCTGGGTGCGCCCGATGTCAGCCTGACGGATGCCTATTTCGAGGCTGTGTCGGGCATGACCACCACGGGATCGACGGTCTTTCCCGGTCTCGATGCGCTGCCGCGCGGGGTCAATCTGTGGCGCGGCATCCTGCAATGGCTGGGCGGGCTGGGGATCGTGATCGTGGCGCTGATCTTTCTGCCGGTGATGCGGGTGGGGGGGATGCAGTTTTTCCGCGCCGAAGGCTTTGACACGCTGGGCAAGGTCTTGCCGCGGGCGATCGATATCTCAAAGGGGCTGGTGATGGCCTATGTGGCGCTGACGCTGGCCTGCATGGCCGCCTATGGCCTGTTGGGCATGACCCCCTATGAAGCCGTGGTCCATGCGCTGACCACCCTGTCCACGGGTGGTTTTTCGACGACCGACCAAAGCTTTGCCGCGTTTTCGGGGCCTGCGGAATACGCCGCCGTCCTGTTCATGATCCTGGCGGCTGTGCCCTTTATCCGCTTTATCCAGATGGCCAGCGGTGATCCTTGGGCGCTGTTGCGCGATGTGCAGGTGCGCGCCTTTCTGCGCTGGATCGGCTATGCCTGCGCGGCGGTGATCTTGTGGCGGTTGCTGGTGCTGGGCGATCACTGGGAGCCGACAGTGCGCCAGACGCTGTTCAACATCGTGACCGTGTTTACCGGCACCGGCTACAGCAGCGCCGATGTCACACAATGGGGCAGCTTTCCCTTTGCCGTGCTTTTCATCGTGGGCCTGATCGGGGGCTGCACCGCGTCGACCGTCTGTTCGGTCAAGGTGTTTCGCTTCATGGTGCTGCGCGAGGCGTTGATCGCCGAGTTCCGCCGCCTGCTTCGGCCCAGCATCGTCGTGGCCCCACGTCTTGATGGGCGCCCGATCGAGCGCGATGTGATCGATTCCGTGATGGCATTCACGGTCTTGTTCTTCCTGACGCTGGGTGTGACGGCGGTCTTGTTGTCGCTGACGGGCCTGTCCACCCGCACCGCGATCACCGCCGCCTGGACATCGGTGGCCAATATCGGCCCGGCCTTTGGTCCCGAGGTCAGCGCCGCAGGATCGGTCGAGGCGTTTCCAGTGTCGGCAAAATGGATCATGATCGCGGCGATGATCCTCGGGCGGCTGGAGTTGTTGTCTGTTTTCGTGCTGTTCACGCTGCGCTTCTGGCGCGACTAGCCCGTCACGATCGCCCGGCCCGCAGCAACCCCCGACGACCAGGCCCATTGGAAATTGTACCCCCCCAACCAGCCCGTGACATCGAGCGCTTCGCCGATGATGAACAGACCCGGCACAAGGTGGGATTGCATCGATCTGGAACTGATCGCATCGGTGGCAACCCCGCCCAGCGTGACCTCGGCGGTGCGGTAGCCCTCCGATGAGGTGGGGGTCAGATGCCAGCCCTCCAGCCGGTCGGCCAGCGCGCGCAAGGCCGCATCGGATTGATCGGCCATGTTGCCCGCGACACCCCAATCGCCGGTCAGATGCTGGGCGAGCTTTTTGGGCAGCACCTCTGCCAGAATCGTTGCCACGGATTTCGCCCCCGCCTCGGCGCGGCGCGCGCGCAGATGGTCGAACAGATCGACCCCGGGACAAAGCCTGACCGAGAGCGCATCACCCTCGCGCCAATAGGACGAAATCTGCAACACCGCAGGCCCCGAAAGCCCGCGATGGGTAAACAGCATCGCCTCGTCAAAGGCTGTGCCGTTGCAAGCGATGCGGCTGTCCACAGCGGTTCCCGCCAATGCCGCAAAGACGGATTTTTGCGCCTCGTCAAATGTCAGAGGCACGAGCGCCGGGCGGGTTTCGGTGATGCGATGGCCAAATTGCGCCGCGATCTGATAGGCCAACCCGGTGGCGCCCATCTTGGGGATGGATTTGCCGCCCGTCGCCAGAACAAGGTTTCTGGCCGTGACGATGACCTTTTGGCCAGCCCGATCCAGCCGGACCCGAAAGCCCGTGCCGTCATGGGCCACATCTTCGGGTGTGGTTTCAAGCCAAAGATCGGCGCCTGACATTTCAGCGCGCAAAAGCGCGATGATATCCTTGGCGGAGCGGTCGCAAAACAATTGGCCAAGCGTCTTTTCATGCCAGGGGATGGCATGGCGGCCGACCAGATCGAGAAAATCCCATGGCGTGTAGCGCGCAAGGGCGGATTTGCAGAAATGCGGATTTTCCGACAGGAAATTCCCGGGCGCTGTGTGAAGATTGGTGAAATTGCACCGCCCACCGCCCGAGATGCGGATCTTTTCACCCGGCGACCGGGCATGATCGATGACCAGAACGCCCGCCCCCGCATGGGCCGCGCACATCATGCCGGCCGCACCTGCGCCCAGGATCAAGGTGGTGACATGGGTTTCACGCATCGCGTCGGTCCGTGTTGCGCCGGCTGTGCCGTCGCCGGGGGCGCGCCGCTTGCGCGGCGCGGGGGGAAGGTGGTGGGCGGGCCCCCCGGTTTCGGGCGTCGTGCCGGTTGCGCCCAAGGGTGCCTCCGGCGGGAGTATTTTCAAAGCAAAGATGGACGGGCCCCGCGCAGGGTCAATCGTCAATCGGCGAAGTTGCGGCTGTCCTTGATCTGATCCCAAGCCCAGACGACCTCTTGCAGGCGGTCCTCGTCCGAACGGTCGCCGCCGTTCATGTCGGGGTGCAAGATCTTGATCAGCGCCTTGTAGCTCTTGCGGATCTCGGTCTTGGTCCAGCTGTCGCGGGCCTCGAGGATTTCCAGCGCGCGCCGTTCGGTGGGCGGCAGCTTGCGGCCCATGCCATTGGCGCGCCCGGGGTTGCGGGTGGCATTGCCGCCCAGAACCTGATGGGCATCATCGACCCCCAGCCGGGCCCAGGCCGCTTCTTCGACGGTGCGCTTGAAGGGTTTGGTGGGGCGGTCCCAGACGCGGTCGCGGTCAAGCTGCGCTTCCATCTCGGCCTCGGTGGTGCCTTCGAAGAAATTCCATTTCAGATTGTATTCGCGCACGTGATCGCGGCAGAACCATTTGTAGTCTTCGAGGTTGTCGGGGCTTTTGGGTGCGCGGTATTGTCCGGTTTCTGCACAGCCTTCGGCCTCGCAGACGCGCTGCGACGTTTCAAATGCGCCCGACATGCCACGCCGGCCCGAACGGCGTTTCTTTTTGTCGGTCGCGACACGCAGATCGAAATTGAACGGGTCTTTGTCGGGCATTGGGCCTTCCCTTCTCGACTCGGAGGGGCAACTCTAGTGTTTCAGGCGGCAAGGTGAAGGGGCATGAGGTGGAAATCGTGACAAGAGGCGAGAAAATCCGGGCGCGGCTCGAGGCGGCCTTTGCGCCGCGCCAGCTGGAGGTGGTCGACGAAAGCGAGGGCCATCGCGGCCATTCGGGCTATCAGGAGGGGGGCGAAAGCCATTTCCGCGTGGAAATCGCCAGCGCGCGTTTCGAAGGCATGGACAGGATCGCCCGTCACCGCGCCGTGCATGCGGCGCTGGGCCGCGATCTGGTCGTCGAGATTCACGCGCTGGCACTGAAGATCAGCGCCTAGGATCCGGCGCCCCGGTCGGGATCGGAACGGTCCTGTGGGGGAAGGAACAGATTGGCAAGGCTTGGCGCGCCTTCGGTCGGGGGGCGGGTGTCGGTGCGCCGCAAGGGTGGGGGCACGGGCGCGGCCGCCATCTGGGCGGTTGCAAGGGGCGGCTGGGGCGGGCCATCCTCGGGCAGGGCGCGGCGAAAGATCAGCAGGTTGCGATAGACCGTCTTGCGCGAGGTCAGACCGGAACGCACCTCTTCGGGAAGGGTTTCGGCGCGCAGATATTCCCAGCCCTGGGCACCGAGCGTATTGAGCAGTTCTTCCAGAGTGGCGGCAAACAGGCCTGTGCCCTTCAGCCCCTTGCGCTTGGTGGATGTCTCAGGGGCTGGAACCATCTTGTAGACGTAACGTGTCATCGTATCTTTCCTTGGGTCGGGCGGCATTTAGCCGGGCCCGGATGGGAGAGGCAAGGGGCAGGCTTGCACGGGCGCGGCAACGCCCTAGTGTGATGCCCATGGTTCTGGAATTCAGGGAAGCCGGCATCTATTGCCCCGCGGCTGATGCCTATATCGACCCGTGGCGCCCTGTCGCGCGGGCGCTGATCACGCATGGCCATTCGGATCATGCCCGCGCCGGGCATGGATCCTATCTGGCCACCCGGGCCGCCGCCCCGGTCATGCGGCACCGCCTGGGCGACATCCGCCTTGCGACGCTGCCCTATGGCGAGGTGCTGCGCATCGGCGATGCGCGCGTCAGCTTTCACCCCGCGGGCCATGTCCCGGGATCAGCCCAGATCCGCATCGAAGTGGCGGGAGAGGTCTGGGTCGTGTCGGGCGATTACAAGACCGTGGCCGATGGATTGAGCGAAGCCTTCGAGCCGGTCGCCTGCCATGCCTTCATCAGCGAATGCACCTTTGGTCTGCCGATCTATGATTGGCCCAGCGAGGCGGTTCTGGCCCAACAGATCAATGGCTGGTGGGCCGAAACCCGGGCGAGGGGGCAGACCGCAGTTCTGGGGGTCTATGCGCTGGGCAAGGCGCAAAGGGTGCTGCGCCTGCTGGATCCGGGGATCGGGCCGATCCTGACGCATGGCGCGATCGAGGCCACCAACGCGGTGCTGCGGGGGCAGGGGATCGCGTTGCCCGACACGGTCGCGGTGGCGCCGGGGCTCGATCTTGCGGCCTGTCGCGGGGCGATGGTGCTGGCGCCGCCGTCGGCGTTGGGGTCGGCGTGGATGCGGCGCTTTGGGCCTGTGTCGACGGGCATCGCCTCGGGGTGGATGCAGCTGCGCGGGGTGCGGCGGCGGCGCGGGGCCGATCGCGGCTTCGTCATGTCGGACCATGCCGATTGGGCGGGGCTCAACGCCGCCATCGCCGCGACCGGAGCCGAGCGGGTCTTTGTCACCCATGGCTACACCGCGCCCTTTGCCCGCTGGCTGGGCGAACAGGGCTATGAGGCGGGCATCGTGGCCACGGAATTTGGCGGCGAGGCGCTCGATCTGCCCGAGGTTGAGCCGGATCCCGACCGCGACACCCGGAACGACACCGATCCCCCCCTTGCCGCACGGCAGAGCGCCCCATGACATACCCGCCGCTGACCAGGACCGACCGTTTCTGGCGCTGGACGGCGCAGGCGATCGACCGGCGCGTGCTGGCTGCTGTTGCCTCCCAGCGGGGGCTGCGGCTGCTGTTTGCGCTTTCGGCGCGCCTGAGCAGTGCGTTTCCCGCCGATACGGCCGTCCGCACCGACCCTGATGGTGCGCTCTGGCTGCGGCCGGGCGGCGTGGCGCGGGATGCGGGGGTGTTGCTCTATGTCCATGGTGGCGGCTTTACCATCGGCAGCCCCCGCACCCATGCCGCGCTTGCCGCGCATCTGGCGCGTGCGGCCGGGCTGCGTGCCGTTCTGCCGCGCTACCGGCTGGCCCCCGAACACCCGTTTCCGGCCGCGCGCGATGACATCATCGCCGCCCATGCCCGGCTGGTGGGCGCGGGCCTGTTCCCCGTGGCGCTGGCTGGCGATAGCGCGGGGGGCAATCTTGCGCTGCTGCTGGCCCAGCATCTGCGCGATACCGGCCAGCCCTTGCCGCGCGCCATGGCGCTGATCGCGCCTGCTGCGGATCTGTCGGGCGACATCGCGGCCCGCTTTGCCGCCGCGCCTGGCGAAATGCTGATCCCGCCGCAATGGGCCCGGCGCATCCGGGCGGCCTATCTGGGGGGGCGCGATCCTGCCGATCCGGCCATCTCGCCGCTTCTGGGCGATTTGGCGGGCCTGCCCCCGGCGATGATCCAGAGCGGCGCCGAAGAAGCGCTTGCCGCAGAGGCACGCCGCCTTGTGGCCGCGATGGATGATGCGACCCATGACCCATGGCCCGGGCTGCCCCATGTCTGGCACCTGCACGCCGGCAAGATGCCCGCCGCTGATGCAGCCCTTGCGCGCATGGGCGCCTTCTTGCGGACAAGAACCGCGCCATGAAAGAATTCGCAGCGCTCTATACCGCCCTTGACCAGACCACGCGAACCAGCGCCAAGACCGCGGCCTTGGCGGCCTATTTCGCCTCCGCCCCCGAGGCTGACCGGCTGTGGACCGTGGCGCTTTTGTCCGGGCGACGCCCAAGGCGCAGCATCACCACCTCGAGGCTGCGCCTGTGGGCGGCCGAGCGGGCGGGCATCCCCACCTGGCTGTTCGAGACCTGCTACCCTGTCGTGGGCGATCTGTCCGAGACCATCGCGCTGATCTTGCCGCCGCCCCAGACGCGGATCGAGGCATCGCTGAGCGACTGGATCGCCGACTTGCGCGCACTGGACGGGGCTGATGACGCCAAGCGGCGCGACTTTGTGCTGCGCGCATGGGATGGGCTTGATCCGACCCAGCGCTTCATCTTCAACAAGCTCATCACGGGTGGCTGGCGTATGGGGGTCAGCCAAAAGCTGATGACCCGTGCCTTGGCGCAAGCCACCGGCATAGACGAGGCCGAACTGACCCACCGTCTGATGGGCGATTGGTCGCCCGACACCACGACATGGCAGGGTCTGATCGCAGCCCCCGATCCACAGGCCGCGCTGTCGCGCCCTTATCCCTTTGCGCTGGCCCATCAGCTTGACCTGGCGCCCGACGCGCTGGGACCGGTGACCGACTGGCTGGCCGAGGACAAATGGGACGGCATCCGTGGCCAGCTGATCCGGCGGGGCGGCAGCCATCACCTGTGGTCGCGCGGCGAAGAGCTGATGACGGACCGTTTTCCCGAACTGGCCACGCTGGCCCAAGCCCTGCCCGACGGCACCGTCATCGATGGCGAGGTACTGGCTTGGGACCACCGCGCCGCCCATCCGCTGGCCTTCGCCCGGCTGCAGCCACGCATCGCCCGCAAGAGCGTGCCCGCCCGCCTGCTGGCCGAGGCGCCGGTGATCATGATGGCCTATGATCTGCTGGAATGGGAGGGTCGCGATCTGCGGGCGCAGCCCTTTGCCCAAAGACGCGCAGGCTTGGCACAGCTTTTGGGCGGGCTTGCTGATGGCGTGGCGCTGCGGCTTTCGCCCGCGCTGGGCGCCCCCGATTGGGCCGGGCTTGCCACCCTCAGGGCGCAGGCCCGGGCGCGTGGGGCCGAAGGGCTGATGCTCAAGCGGCTTGACGCGCCCTATCGCATGGGGCGGCACCGAGGGGACATGTGGAAATGGAAGCTGGATCCGCTGACCATCGATGCGGTGATGATCTATGCACAGGCCGGGTCGGGCCGGCGGGCGACACTTTACACCGATTTCACCTTTGCGGTGCGCGATGGGGCGGGCTTCGTGCCCTTTGCCAAGGCCTATTCCGGGCTGAGCGACGCCGAATTTCGCGCCATCACCGCCTGGGTGCGCCAGCACACCACCGACCGCTTCGGCCCGGTGCGTGCGGTCCGGCCCGAGCTGGTGTTCGAGATCGCTTTTGAGGGCATCCAGGCCAGCCCGCGCCACAAATCCGGCGTGGCCTTGCGCTTTCCCCGCATGGCACGCTGGCGCCGCGACAAGCCGGTGGCCGAGGTGGCCAGCCTTGATGATCTCAAGGCGATGCTGGCGCAATACGGCTAGCGCATGGGCCCCGTTCGGCAAGGACTTGCCGGGATGGGCTGCCCTTGGACCGAAATCCGCGACAGCGCCGCTGCCATGCTAGTCTTGGGCCCTGTCACGGAGGAAGGATCACACATGGATTACCGCGATCTCGTTCAATATGCCCGCAGCCTTTATGACGCCCATGGCGACAAATCCGAGGCCGAAGCAGCCCGGAAAGCGGCCAATGCCCGCACCGCAGGCCGGGCCGAGGATGCCCGACGTTGGGAAAAGATCCGCGCCCAGATCCGAGAGATGCGCGGCGCGCCCCAAGGCTGATCCGCGCCTCAGGCGACGTCGGCCACGCGCATGGGGCGACGTGCCTCGGCCCATGCACGGGCCGCCGCGCCAAAGGCGTCGAACAGCGGGCGGCTGACCGGGTCTTGCGCTGCGCGATATTCGGGGTGCCATTGCACCGACAGGGTAAAGCCCGGCGCATCGGCGACATAGATCGCCTCGGGCGTGCCGTCGGGGGCATGGCCGTCGATCACGATCCCTGCGCCCGGTTGCTTGATGCCCTGACCATGCAGCGTGTTGGTCATCACCTCATGGGCGCCGAAAAGGCGGTGAAACACGCCGCCCGGGGTAAAGCGCACCGGATGGCGCAGCGCGAATTTCTCCTCGATGGTGCCATTGGGGGGCATGCGGTGGTTCATCCGCCCGGGCAGGTCGCGGATCTCGGGGTAGAGCGATCCGCCCATCGCGACATTGAGCTCCTGAAACCCGCGGCAGACGCCCAAAATGGGCTGGCCGCGCGCCACACAGGCCCGGATCAAGGGCAGGGCCACCGCATCGCGGGCCCGGTCAAAGGCGCCATGCGCCTCGGTGGGGGGCTCGCCATATTCCTCGGGATGCACATTGGGTCGCCCGCCCGTGAACAGGAAGCCGTCACAGACCCCCATCAATTCCTCAATGCACACAAAGCGCGGATCGGCGGGAATGACCAGCGGCAGCCCACCCGACACCTCGGCCACGGCCTGCGAATTCATCGCGCCACCGGCATGGGTGGCATATTGATCATTGATCAGATGATGATTGCCGATGATGCCGATCACGGGCCGGGCCATGTGCGCTCCCCTTGTGCAGGCCACAACACCTAGCGCCATTCGATCCGAACGAAAAGATCTTCTCCGGGTCGGACAGCCTCAATTCCCCGCAACTGCCCAAAAATGCGGCACATCCTGCGGCGGCCTTAAGCCGATGCCTGAAAGCCCGCCGCCTCGATGCCTGCAACGGCGGCTTTCGCATCATTGTCCGAGGTGTCGCCGGACACGCCGACCGCCCCAACCACCGCGCCATCACGCAAGACCAGAACGCCGCCGGGCACCGGCACGACCTTGCCGCCGAAAGCACCGTTCACCGCGGCCATGAAATAGGCCTGGGCTTCGGCGCGCGCCAACTGGACCGAGCCGGGCATGCCCAGCATCACCGCGCCGTAAGCCTTGGCGCGCGCGATCTCGAAACGGCCCGGGCTTGCCCCGTCTTCGCGCTCAAAGGCCAACAGATGCCCGCCCGCATCCAGCACCGCCACCGACAAGGGCTTGAGCCCCAGATCGCGCCCCGTGGCACGCGCAACCGCGATCATCTGGCGCGCCTGTTCCAGTGAAATCATCGTCTTGACCTCCCATCAAGGTGACTGCGGGCCTAGCCCATCTTTGCTTTCCAAATACTCCGGGGGGGCCCGGAACGGGCGGGGGCAGCGCCCCCACTCCCTCAGGCTGATTTCAGCTCAAGCCGCCGGGCATGCAGCACCGGTTCGGTGTAGCCCGAGGGTTGTTCCCGCCCCTTGAACACCAGATCGCAGGCCGCGGCAAAAGCGATGCCATTGAACCCCGGCGCCATGGGCACATAGGTCGGATCGGCCGCATTCTGCCGGTCCACCACGCCGGCCATCCGGCGCAGGATCTCCATCACCTGCACCTCCGAGACGACGCCGTGATGCAGCCAGTTGGCGATATGCTGGGCCGAAATGCGACAGGTCGCGCGATCTTCCATCAGGGCCACATCATGGATGTCAGGCACCTTGGAACAGCCCACCCCCGCATCGATCCAGCGCACGACATAGCCCAGAATGCCTTGGGCGTTGTTTTCCACCTCGCGGATGATCTGTGCCTCGCTCCAGCGTTTGAAACTGGCCATCGGAATGTCCAAGAGCGCGGTGACATAGGCACGCCGCCCGCCCGCCAGCAGCCGGTCCTGCACGGCGGCCACATTGACCTGATGATAATGCAAGCTGTGCAGCGTCGCCGCGGTGGGCGAGGGAACCCAGGCGCAATTGGCGCCCGCACGCGGATGCTCGATCTTGACCTCCAGCATCTCGGCCATGGCGTCGGGCTTGGCCCACATGCCCTTGCCGATCTGCGCCCGCCCCTTCAGCCCGCATTCAAGACCAATATCGACATTCTGGTTCTCATAGGCGGTGATCCAGGATTTGCGCTTGATGAAATCCTTGCGGCTGAACGGCCCCGCCTCCATCGAGGTGTGGATCTCGTCGCCGGTTCGGTCCAGAAACCCGGTGTTGATGAAGGCCACCCGATGCCTGGCCGCGCGGATGCATTCCTTGAGGTTGACCGAGGTGCGGCGTTCCTCATCCATCACGCCCAGCTTGACCGTATAGCGCGGCAGGCCCAGCACCTCTTCGACCTTGGTAAAGGTCGCATCGGCAAAACCCACTTCCTCGGGGCCATGCATCTTGGGCTTGACCACATAGACCGAGCCCGCATGGCTGTTGCGCAGGCCGCTGTCCTTTTTCAGGTCATGCATCGCGATCAGCACGGTGATCATCGCATCCATCAGCCCCTCATAGGCTTCGGAGCCGTCCTCCAGCCGGATCGCGGGGTTGGTCATCAGATGGCCCACATTGCGCACCAGCATCAGGGCGCGGCCCTTGACTGTCAGCGCGCTTCCATCGGGGGCGACATAGGCCAGATCGGGGGCAAGCGCGCGCGTCACGGTCTGGCCGCCCTTGGCAAAGGTCTCGGTCAGGTCGCCCTTCATCAGCCCCAGCCAGTTGCCATAGGCCAGCACCTTGTCTTCGGCATCGACGCAGGCCACCGAATCCTCGCAATCCATGATTGCCGAAATCGCCGATTCCATCCGCACATCGGCCAGACCCGCCTGATCGCGCGACCCGATGGGGTGGGTGCGGTCAAACACCAGTTCCACATGCAGCCCGTTGTTGACCAAAAGCACATGGGAGGGTGCCTTGGGGTGGCCCGCATAGCCCGCAAATTTCGCCGGGTTTTCGAGCGGCTTGTCATCGATCAGAAGCTGGCCGCGATCGACATGGTAGCGCCGCGCATCCGCATGGCTGTGGCTTTCGATCGGAAAGACGCTGTCCAGAAACACCCGCGCGCGCGCCACCACGCGTGCGCCCCGCCCGCGGTCATAGCCGCCGGGCTTGGGCAGGCTGCCCATCGCATCGGTGCCATAGAACGCATCATAAAGGCTGCCCCAGCGCGCATTGGCGGCATTGAGCGCAAACCGCGCATTGGTGATCGGCACCACAAGCTGCGGCCCGGCGACCGTCGCGATTTCCGGATCAATATGGGTCGTGTCGATGGAAAACGCCGCGCCCTCGGGCAGAAGATAGCCGATCTCGCGCAGAAAATCCTGATAGCCCTCGCCATCATGGGGTTGGCCACGCCGCGCGATGTGCCAAGTGTCGATCTGGTCCTGAAGCGCCTTGCGCTTGTCCAAAAGCGCCGTGTTGCGCGGGGCAAACCCATGCAATAGCTCGGAAAACCCGGCCCAAAAGGCATCGGGCGCCACACCCGTGCCGGGCAGGGCATGCTCTTCGACAAACGCAGCCAATGCGCCGGCCACCTGCAGCCGTGCCCGTGTCACACTCCCACCCATCCTCGTCTCTCCTCGATGCTACGCCTGCGCGGTATTCCAGCGCATACAAGGCCGTTGCGCCGCCGATTACGGAAAAAGTTTCCGATCGGCAACAGGTTTTGGTCAGATGTTGCGACCCCGCCAGCCCTGAGCCGAAAGCAGCGCATGGCCATTCCGCGTCCCCCGCCGGGCGCGACCGGGTCCCTTGGCACGACCCGTGCAGCGCGACCCCGGATGGTAGCGGCGTGCCCCTTCAGGTCCGGCGCGGCGCCCCTTCACTTTTGCGGGTATCGCGGCAGCGATCCGAACAATAGCGCACGTCTTCCCAGACCTTTTCCCACTTTTTGCGCCATGTGAACGGGCGCTTGCAGGTGAGACAGGTCTTTTGCGGCAGGTCGGATTTCTTGCGCATGCGGGCCATGATCAGCATGGTAGGGCGGGCGCGCCCATCGACCAGCCCGCCGGGCGGATCAGGCCCGCGCCCCTTTCGCGATGTCGCGGGAACAGCGACAGGCTAGAGATCAAAGCTGAGTTGGTCTTGGGCCATGGGGGTGGGGCGGCGTTTCGGG